>VAPL010097267.1_pt1 | contig 14018 bp, 14 predicted proteins | sample 3395061 | NCBI WGS metagenome assembly VAPL01 (sample SAMN08290444, study PRJNA428436) | hydrothermal vent metagenome | isolation source: Deep-sea hydrothermal vent chimney 2 | place: Pacific Ocean: Juan De Fuca Ridge | depth 2182 m m | reverse complement strand
CGTTGAAAAGTACATTCGACTACTTGAACAAACTTTTGTGATTTTTAGATTATCGGCATTTAGCAGGAACCTTCGTAAAGAATTGAAGCGGAAACAAAAAATTTACTTTTATGATTTGGGTATTAGAAATTCACTGATTTCTAATTATGCACCTATTGAATTGCGAAGTGATGTTGGGGCATTATGGGAAAATTATCTGATAAGCGAACGAATCAAGTATTGTCATTATAATCAGATATGGCAAAACACTTATTTTTGGCGAACGCATGACCAGCAAGAAATAGATTATATTGAGGAAAGAGAAGGCAAACTATTTGCCTACGAATTTAAATGGAATCCGAAGAAAAGCGCCAATCTTTCTAAAACTTTCCAAGCTGCATATCCAAATCATGAATTCAGGGTTATTAATAAAGCCAACTACAATGAATTTATTTCTTCATGATTTGTCGATGAATAACAAGAGATTGCTTTTTGATTTATTCCCTAATACAAATCCCACTCCCCATTGAGGTAATATTTGAAAAGCACTGGATTGTGGATGGTGTTTATTTCAATAACATCTTTTTGATCGGGAGTAAAATCCTTCCCAAATGATGTCATAAGCTTCATCGCATCATGGTTGATCCACTTTGTAGGAATGCCATTAAATTCCAGGTTAAGCAATGCATTTTTAAACTGGGTTTTAGACAAACTTTTCGAACCCAAGACCCAACCCCATTCCCCCAAGGTTATAACCTGATTGTGAATTGGTACTGTTGAAAACCCTGCTTTTTCCATTGTTTTATCAATGCATTTAAATGCCCTGCCGGCAAAGTATGGACTTCCGGCCTGGGTGATGATGAGCCCATTAGGTCTGAGTACTTTATCACAAAGCTTGTAAAACTCAAAGGAATATAGTCGGCCCAACTCAATTGACTTTGGGTCTGGTAAATCAATAATAATTATATCATAATACTTGTTCTCTTGTTCCAAAAAATTGTATCCATCCTGATTAATTACGGTAACTTTTTCATGCTCCAGGGCGTGTTGGTTGATTTCAGAAAGCACCGGATGTTCCAACGCTATCCTGGTCATTTCCGAATCAAGATCTACCAAAGTAATGTTTTGAACCTGATTATATTTTAGAATTTCTCTGGCAGCGCATCCATCGCCACCACCCAAAATCAACACATCTTTGGGGTTAGGATGGAGATTTAATAAAGGATGCACCAATGGCTCGTGATACATAATTTCATCTACGGTACTTAGTTGCTGGTTTCCATTGATAAAAAGCCAGTAGTCACTTTTTGATTGAGTGATCACTAATTTTTGATATTTTGTTTGCTTAGAATAAATTACCCTGTCCTTATACCGTATTTCTTCACCATAGGCAATTACACTATTGGCACCTGACATTCCGACAATCAATAATATAAAAACCAGCAAATTGGATATACTTAGTCTAGTTTTTACTTTCTGACCAAGATCATGCCATAATACCCATAACAGAACAATGGCTACGGTATAATTTATGAAACCCAAAATGAAAGGTGTATAGGTCAGGCCAAGATATGGGAGTCCTACAAATGCAAAGAATACGCCACCTAACAAACTTCCATAGTAGTCATTTTCCAACATGGAAGAAACATTCGTTTTAAGAGATTCAAATTCGTCATTTATTCTTATTACTAATGGAATTTCCATGCCAATAAGCAAACCAATAGTTATGCAAAGTCCATAAATGACCAATCCTGTATATACTGTGTAGATAGCAGCTGTGTAGGTGATCAGAGAAACAAAAGAGGCTAAAATTGATAGCGCAATCTCAATCCAAATGAACTTTTCAAGCAAATTACCGCTCATCATTTTGGTAATTCGTGCGCCTAAACCCATAGAGAATAGCATGATGGAAACAATCATAGTCCACTGAAGGACAGAATTGCCAAGGAAGTAGGTAGCTAATGTTGACAGCACATATTCTGCAACGATTCCAGAAAGGCCGGTAGCAAATAGGCAGAGCTTGAGTATGTTGGAACGGCGTTTCAAATTCTATTGATGATTAACCACAATGGACGCAAAGAAAAAAAACACAAAGGGCACAAAAGATTATGGTTATAGTTTGCCATTGATTATTCTTCTGATACCATTTTTAAGTAAATCCACATTGAAATTGATTAATAAGCCAAGCTTATAGTTTCCTAATTTCATATAAGTAAGTGTTTGTGCTAGATGAACATCGAGTGTCTCAACACTTTTTAATTCAATAACCACCTTTTTTTCCACCAGGATATCAATTCTGTATCTACATTCCAACTTGACCTCTTCAAAAACCAAAGGCATTCGTTTTTCTTTTTCTATATATAAACCTGACTTAAGCAATTTGTAAGAAAGACATTCTTGATAAGCACTTTCTAATAGCCCTGGGCCTAAATTTTGTGAACCTCCAATGCACTACCAATAACTTTATAAGCTATTTCATTTTCTGTCATATCTAAATTACTGGATTCTTTGGGACCTTTGTATCTTTTTCTTGGTGTACTTCGTGGTTAATTTGAATCACAAACTCCAGCATATCAACACGGACCCACCGATGTAGGCAAATGCCTCTATAATCCCAGCGCCAATGTTGGGTTTTTCCTGATTGATCAATTCATCTGTGAGGTTTTTGCCTGGAAGTAATATCTTATCGGCAATTACTCTGGCAATAGGCAAAAAGACCAAGCCAATACCTGCATCAATAGCGATGTTTTCTGCGGTAATATACCAATTTTCAAAGTCATGCATTAGCCCATGACGGATCAAGTTTCCGATAGCTATTATTGCTCCAGCCATAGCAACACCAACTGCAACATTGTTTTTTTCTATGTGCTCATGTACATCGAATGGTGTAATCCAATTATAAACAAATGCTGTAATTATCAGAAGCACCTGCCCAACTACCCAATAAATAAGTACAGTATCTATTCCTCCGCCTTCTCCATAGATCGAGCCCATGATGATCAAACCGGTGGCCACTGAACTGGCACCTTCAAGAATTCCAGTTCCGGCATTCTGATCTTCGGTAATTTCTTTTTGCACACTGAATTTCCGAAGGATAATTTTATCGTTTATGATGATGGACAAATTGAGGAGGATAAGTGCAATAATGCCATATATACCAATAAACATCAGATCTATGAGAATGCCTTCCGTTTCGCCCATCATGATGCCTCCGATCGCTAATACCAAACCTATAAAATATCCAGTATGAGCAAGGGCAAAGGCAAGATTGTCTTTTTCAACGAGTTCTTCTTTTACATTATATCCTCGATGGAAAATCTGGTATAAATATTTGCCAACAAAAAATAAAGCAAAACTACTGGAGAGATAAACAACAGTAGTAAGGATGGCATCAATGTATGTCATGTTCATAGCTAGATGTATTTTAGATTTGTAGTCATTAAGACTTAATTATGGATATTTTTTATGAAATAATTTTATAACCCTATTTTCCATATCCTCCACTGCGAGATCGTGAAAAATTACTATATCTCGATCCTGATTTTGAGCTCTGCGGTGTACTTGACCTTACACTTTGTTTCAAGGAATTATTGGAAGAGTTATTGGACCATTTAGATGATTTGCTTGTCGACGAATTGTATCTGCTATTTGTGCCATAAGCATATCTTCCATCGTTTCCTCTTGGACCATAGTAGCTTCTTCCGGTACCATAATAGCTCCCACGATAATTACCCCAAGCAGATCTTCCTACAGGATATGCCATCATATTAAACATGGAACTCATGAGGGCATACTTTCCATAAAATTCCCAGAATGACCCTCCACTTCTTTCTGACCATCGGCCATATTTTTCATTGCCTACATAAGACCCGTAGCCAGGAGGGCCAACACCCTTGGTCACCTTACCGTCTGTGCCCTTGGCAGCAATTTCCATTCCCATATTGTGCATATTTGCCTTGAAAAAGTTTTCGTCAACAGGTTGCCATTCTGTTGTTTGTTCATCAACTATTCCATCTTTATCTTCTTTGATAATGCGATACTGATGATAATATTCCTTGAATATTGAACCTTCGGTATTCATGTCGTACAGGATGATAGAAAATGTTGGAACCTTGGTCATGGATTTTATCAATTCGTCAACAGGGCTTTTTGCCGGTGAACTGTAATCACCTTCGCAACTGCGACTACAAGCATATACCAATGCGATTAATGTTATAAATAAAATTACTTGCCTCATTGTATTTTTAGGTTATACTGTTCCGGGTAATATATTTGTAATTTCAAAATCTTTAACGACTACACCGTAAGATGCTTCAAACTCCCTTTCACCCCATTGCTCGACACATGCGACCAGTTTTTCCTCAACATCATAATAATCCCAGGAGATAAACTCAACCCAGCTGTCGTCATTTTTGGGGTCGTCGGAAAAATAGCCGGGGCTTTCCTTGTCAAGGTAGTAAGTAGTTTCTTTATATACAATTTTCTTTGGAGGACGTTTTCTTTCTTCAATCTCTTCTGGAATGTCTTCGCCTAAAGCACGAACCTTCAATTTTTTACTTAATGTCATTGAGCCCTCATCACTATAGTCAATATGAAGATAAGCAATCTCACTTGCAGCCTCTACTTTATATTCTCTGGTAAAATAGTTATTTCCCCAATCATATTCATATTCTTCAGTGATCTGCCATGTAGTCAGATCATAGTCAAATATAAAACCAACTCTTAGATCCTTGATTTTGATATCGCTTGGATCGTAATGAGGTTCTTGTTTTTTTTTAAACTTATCGAAAAGTCCCATGCCTTTATTGATTTTTTGGTGGTGGTTGCCACGACTATTTGATTCAAAATTACTAAAAGGCCTTGATTTATCTTTACTATTTTTACGATAAACAAGGCCTTTGATCAATTGCCATCCAACCCAGATGATCAGGGTTAGCAAAACTATTTTTATTAAAAATTCGATGACATTGTAAATTTAAATATTACTCATTTTTAGATTTCATCTTAGCTTTTAATGCTGCCAGGGCATCAGACCCTTGCGATGAAGATTCAGTATTTAGCGCATCATTAATTTCATCATCAAGGCTTCTATTTGAGTTGGCTACATCTGCATAAGCTTCAGAAAGCGCTTCATTTTCATCAACCTTCTCTTTCATTTTTTCAAGCATTGCTATGGTGCCATTGCTATCAATTTGAGCCATTTGCTTATTGAGCTTTGTCGTTGCCTGACTCACCTTTGCTCTTGCCTTTAAGGTTTTCAATTCATTTTCATAATGCCCAATTTTTGATCTTAGTTTTTTTACGTTTTGCTCCAATTGCACGAGGTTATTATCAATGTTGGTGGCATTTTGATTGGATGTTTTAGCAGTATTTTCTGCCTCTTGTTTTTTGCTTAAAGCCTCTGTTGCCAAACGATCTGCGTCAGCGCCATCCAATTCACCTTTTTCTACCTTAGTAAGCAGTGCCATTGCTTTATGTTCATAACTTACAGCTCTATTTCTGGAATCTGCGGCATCTTTCTTGGCTCGGATAGACATTGCCTTCACTTCTGCCAAGGCTTTGAGACTTTCGTCCAAATCTTTTTTCAGATCTCTTATACCCTGTTCGGTTAATTTTATTGGGTCTTCAAGCTTTTCTACAATATTATGAGCCTCAGCCTGGCCTATTTTGAATAATCTTTTAAATACACTCATTTTTCTATTTTTAAATTTTTGAAAATTTTATTAATTGATCAGAATACTCACTCAATAGTAAACTCAAAGAGTTGACGGAGCCTTCCAGTTCGTTCAGGTCAAGGTTCTCAAGTTGCAAGGTATCCCTGAAAATCACCTTCTTACCTGTTTCATCCAGCACAAATGCACCGTGTATAATATCTCTATTTTTTGTGAGCAGACTTTTATAAACATCAATAGATTCATTATTTATTTCGAAAATAAACTGTTCTAATACTAAGATTGGATCTAAGCAGCCGATGATAAGGTTTTGTATTCCGGCATCTTCTTTTTCAACCCAAAAAACACCGTCTGCCTCATTTTCTTGTAGTATATCAAAATCCAAATCGAGGAGAAATTCTTTTACTTTTTCAAAGTGACTATTCATAATGTTAGCAATTTTTGATAAGATTTTTTCATTTTGTTTAATGGTAAAATTAATAATTTTATTGTTGAATAATGATTCGAAATTATTATTTTATTTTCTGAAATAAATAGGTTTCATTCAAATTAAATTTATAACTTCATATCTAATAACGATAGAATAGCTCAAAAGGTTAGCAATATTAAGAAATATTATGTCAAGTATAGGAAAAAATATCAGAAAGATAAGAACAGTCAAAAAATTAAGTCAGGCGGCTTTTGCAGAAATATTTAACCTGGCACGTCCTAGTGTTGGAGCATATGAAGAAGAGCGTGCTGAACCAAAAGTAGATACTATCATACAAATTGCCAATCATTTTGGCATATCAATAGATTCACTATTGCAAAAAGAATTAACTATAAATGATCTTTATAATTTCAATGTTCATCTATCTGAAGGAATAAAAGACATATCAGAAAAAAAAGTAGCTGATTATAATTCAAATTTTATTAAAACCGTTCTTGTTCCTGTTGAAAAGCAGCACGAATATATAGTTCATATTAACAATCGCGATTTTATTTCTACACTTCCCAAAATAATGATTCCAAATTATCATCATAAAAATATTAGAGCCTTTGAAATGAATTCTAATGATATGTACTATAATTCTCAAGGATTGGGATCAGGAGATTTTATATTCGGGAAAAAATTAGTTGAGCCTCTCAAGTATATTGGAGATCAAATTTATGCAATCGTCACCAATGAAAAAGTTATTATTAGAAGAACGAAATCTAACAATAAAAAAATTGAACTTATTCCAGACAATAAAGATTATAAAACTATAAATATAAATAGGACTGACGTGATTGAGGCCTGGGAAATTGTTGGATATTTTTCTTCAATAATTGAGCCTCCTACTTTGGTATCAGATCGCATCCTGCAACTAGAACATCAATTTGATGTGCTGAATGATCGACTACTGATAGTTGAAAAAGATAAAAAATTGCAATAAATGAGATATTGAAAATTTGTCAATTGAATACAATTAATTACATGACGGATATTGAACAATTAAATTAGTTTGTATTGTCACATAATTTCACAATTTTTAGCAAAATAGTATAAGATTATAAAATTCAGATGAGCCAAATTCTATATATTTATTTTATACTTTTATAGTTAATCCATTAATTAAACCATTTTTCAACTTATGTCCTTTCCCAAATATACGCTGTTCACACTATTTGCGGTTGGTGTTTTTTACATTAGTAGCTTCTCTGCCTATGGAAAAGGGTTTAAGGTAATTTCCTTTGTCGAAGATAAGATTGTAAAATTTCACGGTCATATATATGATTCTATAAGTAGTAATCCTGATATAGCTGCAGTAGGGGCCAAACTAATCATTAAAAGTCTGCCGCATGGAAGTGAAATAGGTATAATATCATCCATTGATTCTAGTGGCTATTTTGAATATTATGTAAATGTGGCCTACAATTATGAGATCGAAATCCAATCAAGTAATCATAGATGGCAATTTGAAAGTTTGAAACCAGCAGAGATATTAAAAAATGATGAAGTAAGCAGAGACTATTATTTGATTCCTCAGGTGAAAGAAAATCAAGTAATCAGATTGAATAAGCTTATTTTTGAACAGGGAAAATCAAACATAACATCAGAATCGTACGGTGAATTAAATAGTCTCGTGAAAATGATGACGGATAACACAGCGATGCAAATTCAGCTGGAAGGTCATACCGATTACAGGGGAAGTAAAAAATTGAATATGGAATTGTCTCAAGATAGAGTCGATGCCGTGAAAGAGTATTTAATTGGGAAGGGCGTCAATTCTAGAAAAATAAAAACTAAAGCCTTTGGTGGCACAAAACCATTAAATAAAGGAAAATCATTAAAGGCATCAGAAATTAACAGAAGAGTGGAAGTGAGAATATTAAAGCTCAAGTAATCAAGTCTAATTGAAAAATAAATATAAAAATGCTTAGAAATATATTATTAATATTATTGATTTTCGTTTCGTTCAATTCATTTGCACAGCGTATTTATTGGGCAAGTGAAGTGATGGATTTTTCTTCAGAATTATCTCCTTATGAATATTCTGCAGAGCAAGTTTTAGGTAAGCCAAATGCTATGCCGCAGGGTGGTGATAATCCGAATGCGTGGATGCCTGCAAAACCCAATAAGCTGGAGTTTATATCTGTTGCTTTTGATAAAGCAATAAGAGTAGAGCAAATAGTTATTGCCGAATCGTATAACCCTAGTGCAGTTTATGAAATATATTTATACGACAAGGGTGGTAATGAATTTTTAGTGAACACCTTTAGCCCTAGGCCAATTGACCTAAAATCAAGACTTTTAAGAATATATATTGAAAAAACAAAATACAAAGTCGAAGCCTTGAGAATAATTATTGATGGCCGCAAGGTACCGGGTTATTCAGGGATTGATGCAATAGGAGTTTCGCCTTCTAAAAAACCAGTACAAATTTCTATTGATGAGCCACAAAGTCTTAAGGAAGATATTGTGGTACAAAGACTGGATGAGAATGTTAATAGTCAATACCATGAAACAAGACCACTAATATCTCCAGATGGCACAACATTGTATTACAGCAGAGCAAATCACCCCGAGAATATGGGTGGAGAAGATGATGAAAATGATATTTGGTATGCTGAATTAAATAGTGAAACCGGCAAATGGGAAAAATCAAAAAATTTGGGTGCTCCTTTAAATAACAAAGGGTCAAATTACATTAGTTCGATAACTCCGGATGGAAAATCAATGACTGTTTTATTGGGAAATGAATATACAAAAAGAGATAAGATGAAGCCTGGTGTATCTGTAACTAATAAAACAAGTGAAGGATGGAGCCAGCCAAAACCTATGGATATTGTCAATGCATATATTGAAACAACTGATGGGAATTATTTTTTAGCCAATAACAGAAAAGTTATGATTATGGCAATTGATCGATATGATGCCTATGGAGGAAAAGATCTTTATGTCAGTTTTTTACAAAAAGGCAACAAATGGACCGAGCCATTAAACCTTGGAAATGATGTGAATACGGCCCATACTGAATCTTCTCCATACCTGGCAGCAGACAATGAGACACTATACTTTTCATCTAAAGGTTTTAGTGGCTATGGAGGCAATGATGTCTATATAACTCGCAGATTGGATGACACCTGGACAAATTGGACAGAACCGGAAAACCTTGGTCCAGACATTAATTCTGTTGGGGATGACGTTTTTTTCAATATTCCTCCTTCTGGCCAATTTGCCTATTACTCCAAGAGTACAGAAAAAGGCAATGGAGATATTTATAAAATTGCGATGCCAATATTTTATCAGCCTGCACCTGTAGTAAGAATTTTTGGTAATGCATTTGATGCAACAACAAATGAGCCGGTCATGGCTAAAATATCTTATAACTTGTTGCCCGAAAAATCTGACGTAGGATTTACCATGACTGATGGAAATACTGGAGAATATGAGATTCTACTGCCTGCAGGATCTGCTTATGATTATACAGTTGTAGCCGAGGGGTATAAAGATGTAACTGAACATATCGATCTTTTAGATGAAATAAATTTCGTAGAGATTGAAAGAGTAATAATGCTGAATAAAGGAGAAGATATTGACTTGGTAAGCAAAGCAGACAATGAGAAGATCGAAAGATTTACTTCCAGAGATGATGAAAAGTTGATACTGGAAAGTGCTATTTTATTTGGATTAGAATCTGATCGTTTAAATGAGTCTGCTCATCCGATATTGGATAAAATTGCCTCGTTTATAAAATACAACCCTGCTTTTAATTTAGTGATCTCCGGATATACCGATACTACAGGGCCTGACAAATACAACCTTGATTTATCAAAAAGAAGGGCCGAATCTGTACTCAAATATTTCGTGAAAAATGGAATTGCTAAATCTCGATTTGATGTTAAGGGCTATGGTCCAGAAAATCCAATTGCGTCAAATGATACACGTGAAGGAAGAATAAAAAACAGAAGAGTAGAGTTTTCTATCATGGAATAGTATCTGTTACATATAATAGTCAAATAGACAAATAAAAAAAAGCCCAATTAATTGGGCTTTTTTTTATTTGTCTGGATAATTCAACAGATAATTATTGTATCGTTTAAAATGCCTACCTACCAAACCGACTTATAAACCAAGGAGAGTTTGAAACTCTACCCTTTCAGTTTAGTGATAGTGATTAGCCAAGCCAGATATTTTTATAATTATTTTTCATTTTCAAAATTTACCGCCAAAACGCCTATTTTTTTTAGCCATTATTACCCCCCCCCATTTGGTTTTATTTTCCGCCATGTTGATAACGTTGGCATTTATACACGGTTTAATTCGTCCATTAATGCTCTACGTTGTGGATATTGTTTTCTAAACAATTCTATTAATTCATTGACTTTATCATTTCCTCCCATTTTTTTCATTCTGCGTAAATACCTGCAAGCTGTTTGGTAATGGTTTCTTCCTATATAATTTTCAACATAAATTATAATTCTTTCACTATACAATTCAATCAGTTCAGATGAATAGTCTTTAGCTAAATACTGTTCATTCTGCTGGATATTCTCCATAGATAAATTTTGTTTGAGTATAAGAAATAGCCTATCCCACCATTCCTCTTTTATGTAAATCTTTCGAATTAACTTTGTGTAAGTCCACCTGTGTTTAGGGGTGATTTCTTTTATTATTTCTTCTAAAAATGGATGCCAATTTTTATCCTCAATATTACCTTTTAGGATTTGATAATAATCTTGTTCGGGATGAAAATTATCAATAAATAAAAATCTTGCATACTCAATTGTTTTAGATGTATCTTTTTCAGCTTGAGCAACTTTTAGCAACCAATTGTACCAATCTTTAACTAAGCCAGGTTTGTTTTTTTCATCACATTTAATTCCGTCCTTTGAAAGCTTTATTACTCTTTTAAAATTGTTATTCGCGAATGCTTCTTCTATCTCTTTGGTTCTTATTGATGAGTTTGAAATATGCTTATTAATGTAGTTTTCTACTTCTTTTTCATCTTTAAACTTTCTTAATAAATCCAGTTTAAAAGATTGAGCTTGTTCTCGTTCATACTCTCCGTTAATGGTGTCCAAACAACTAAGTATTATATCTGCATCACTTTCTTTTTCAATTAATTCACAAGCAATATGAAGCATACCTAAATGCCAATCCCAACCGTCAAATAGTTTTTGTTTAAAGGAGGAAATACAATACTCAAAAATTTCTTCACTCAGTGTTTTAGAAAGTTTCTCTTGCGTTAATTTTGAGAGCAGCTCCATCGCCGATTCTACAAAATAGCCTAAATCACCATTACTATCATCTCCAAATTGAAAGGCTTCCGTCATTTCTTCCAATAATGCGGTACTGATGAAAAACACATTTTCAAGATTATTATTTGCTAAGTACTTTTCAGCATTTTCTAAAAACGGTTCGGTGGTGTTTACCACATACTTCATATCCGACCAACCAATCCAGCCATCTCTTCCTGCTGCGGTTTGTAAAATAGAATGAATTTGTTTTTGATAAAACTCTTTAGATTGATTTTGACTTAAATGCCCAAAGGATGCTAAAAAATAGTTTCTGAATTTCTTATCTTTTTTACTGTTTTCCTGAACAAATTCAATCAATTCGTTATGTGAAATTGCTTTAAGCAATTCTTTTACTTGTTGTGAAACGGACTTTGTTTTCTTCTTTTTGGAAATAGTAAAATTGGGCACATTCAATTCCAATTCATCTTGTTGTAAATGAAAAATTACTGCAACTACGTGTTTACAAACTGGTCCCATATCATAAGGGCAATCGCAATTGTGCTCAGTTATTGTATTGTTGCTAATTTCTAATTGAACTGTGTACTCTTCCGTACCTGAAACAATAGCTTCATACTCTCCATTAGAAACTTCCGAAAAATCGGTTATTGCACCGCCTTTAAAATAAGACAGCCCTCTTTTAAGGATTCTTTCATCAATAAGTTGCTCAAATTCGTTTAATGGGATTTTCATATTTAAAAAGCATTAAACTTATCACCCGTAGCATGTTTCAAATTCCATTTTTTGGTGGTGTCTAAGGCTCGTTCAAGAACTATTAATTTTTGATCAGTATGGGTTTTGAAATGCGCAACCATATCATCTGAAATTGGAGCATCTAAGCAGATCAACGTTTTTTCATCATCTGTTGCTAAGAAAACTTCATCCTTTTTAAATTCTTTTTGCTTTGTTAAAGTGTAATTGAGCTTAAAACCATTATAGATTAGTAATTCGGTAATCAACTCATCTTTATTGAAATCTGAAATCAATTGTGCTTCCTTGTCTTTGATGTATTTTTTAAGTAATTCAATATTTTCTTCTTTCATATTACAGTAAATTTAACGATTACGAGCTTAACTTACTGTCCAGTCAAATATAGAAAGTACACAAATATAGCAAGTGCATTTCTACAAAAAATATACGCTCGCTTTCTGGCGAGGCATTGCAGGATAAGAACATTCGAACATTTGAAAAAGGAATTTAGAAATAAAAATATACTGATATTAAACCCAGTTGATTGAGTCATAAGTTTTTCATAAATTTCCTCCTACGCTAAAATTACGGCGGACAAGCCCTCATAATTCATAATTAACAATTCATAATTATTCTAATATCAATGAATACTTTACCTCCCTATGGAAAATAGAGACACATACTTAACCCTAAGTGGAAATTCTGAAGGATTCTATAAAGAAAAGGGAAGTAAGTTCCATGCATTTGCATATGTCATTTCTGATGAAGAAAGTGTAAAAAAAATATTGATTGATTTGAGAAAGAAATTCTACGATGCCCGACATCATTGCTATGCATATGTGACAGGAAATTATTCGGAAAAATACAGGGCCAATGATGATGGCGAACCCGGGCATTCTGCCGGAGATCCTATTTTGGGACAAATCCGATCCAACAACTTAACAAATACGCTAATCGTAGTAGTACGATATTTTGGCGGTACAAAACTTGGTATTAGCGGATTGATCAATGCCTATAAAACTGCGGCAGCAAATGCGATTGCTGCAAATACGCCCATGGAAAAATTGATTAAATCTGAATTGACCATAGCCTTTGAATACCCACAATTAAACCAGGTAATGAAATTAGTCAAAGACTTTGAGTTGGAAATTATTTCACAAAATATGGGCATTTCATGCAAAATGAAACTTGGTGTGAGGTTGAGTTTAGAAGATGAAGTGAAAGCCAGGTTGCTGGAAATGCATCAAATTTCTACTACTTTGCCTAAGTAAAAAAGCTTAGGTAAGGTAAAAAATTCCTGTAGTTATACTTATTACTAAAAAAGCAATCATTTTCCATGAATGTGCTTACTGTAATTTATAATAAACATCAGAGTTTTAAATTCAGTTCCTTGTTCAAATTATTTTTTCTATCGCTTGAATTAGATCACTTTTTTTGAATCCCATACTTGAATAAATGATTTTCCCATTTTTGTCTATAAGAAACAGTGATGGACCGGCATAAACACCAAAATTATCAGCTACTTCCCTAGCTAAATAAAGAATAGGGAACTCTACTTTTCTTTTTTCAACATATGCAGCTACGTGCTTTTTACTTTTGTTTTTAAACTCCAAGCCATATAACCTAAGGCCTTTTTTATAATAAAGTTTATGAATTTCATTTAAGTCTGGAATAGCCCGGATGCAGCCTCCACAGCCAGGAAACCAAAACTCTAATAGAACTAATTTCGAATTAATATTAGAAAATTGAACGGAGTCACCATCAAGGAGCGGCAATGTCCAATCACTTGCTGTCAATCCTTTGTAGTTATTTTCTTTAATGACTATCCGTATTTGTACCTAAATTCATTTTTATAACTTACGCTTACCACAAGTAGTCTATTAAACATAGCTTCACCGTAATATCTGCGATTAAACT
>VAPL010400697.1_pt1 | contig 14019 bp, 13 predicted proteins | sample 3395061 | NCBI WGS metagenome assembly VAPL01 (sample SAMN08290444, study PRJNA428436) | hydrothermal vent metagenome | isolation source: Deep-sea hydrothermal vent chimney 2 | place: Pacific Ocean: Juan De Fuca Ridge | depth 2182 m m | reverse complement strand
CATTTATTGTCTGGCTATCTGATGATATTAAAAAGAATAAGCAGATTAGCGAAACCTGCCTTAGCTCTAATGCTATGAATGAATACTCTCATGATAATTTAACGCACTCTGTACTGGGCTTAATGGATATAACATCTAAAAATTATAATAATAAACTCGATGTGTTTTCTAACTGTCGAAGAGATTCTTCAAATGTGGCTGATACTCACGATGAAGTCATGCATGATGATAAAAGTTGATGACGAACCCGGTTGATGCCGATATAGTATGAAGGTTACTTAATAAAAAAAGTTGTATTATGGCGAAAACGGGAAATAAAGGAATTAAGCGTTTAATTAACGCTGCCATTTTTTCATATAAGGGTTTAAAGGCGGCTTATATTAATGAAGAAGCATTCCGACAGGAAGTTTATGCATTGCTTTTATTGACCCCCGTGGCTTTTTATATTACCGATAACCTCTCACAGGCAATAATATTAATATGCAGTCTTTTATTAGTTATTGTGGTTGAGCTGATTAATTCGGCGATAGAGGCTACAGTTGATCGTATCGGTGATGAGCATCATGAGTTATCCGGTAGGGCTAAAGATATGGGATCTGCTGCCGTCACACTGACTATTTTAATTTGTGCAGGCATATGGGTTGCCGTTATTTTTTAGTTGCGATACATAGAAATACTGGATAAGTTTCCTGATTCTTCAATACGCTATGTACCGTTAGCATCTCAATATCAATAAAGCCGGACTCTTTTAATTTTCGTTTAAAGTTCTGGCGATTAAATCCTTTATGATAAACACCGCGGGCATCAGCCGGGTGAAAGCTGCCGTCTTCTTCATCCAGATCAGCTACGGCAATTTTTGCACCGGGTTTTAAATGCACCGCAAATTGTTTCAACAAATTATCAGTATCTTTTACGTGATGCATAGCCATCGCACTAACAATAAGGTCGTAAACATCACCGGTTGGTTTTTGGGTGATATCCTGACATAAAATATCAATATTTTTATTGTCAGCTGCCTGAAGTTTTTTAAACAATTGCTCGAGCATAGACTGAGATACATCGACAGCAACCACTTTATTAACATGTGGAGCTATTTGAGATGTGATTAAACCGGTACCCGCGCCAAAATCCATTACCTGCATGGTTGGGCTTAGCTTAATGCTGTTGACAATGGATTGCCCAATCGCAGTCGAAAGCTTTTGCACCATTTCATTAATATCCCAGTCGTTGGCTTTTTCTTTAAACAGGTCGTTCATGGTTTGTTTTCCGGTAATGGAATTAGATTGAATGAATATTATAAACTGTAATCTATAATTACTTTACTAAAGTAAACGTTTAACGGCTATTCATCTGTAATATTAATACCTGTCTTCATAAACTAATCTGACAACAGGTTGTTTATTTTCCTGGTTAATTATAAATAAATATTAAACCAAATGGTGACAATTGCCGTGCGGTAACTATAATAAACCATATGGTTGAATATAAAAAAGACAAAATGCTCACTGATATACTAAAAGCCATGAGTGATACCACGCGTCGCTCATTGTTAACACGGCTTTGTCAGCATGGGCCTGTACGTGTAACTGATTTAGCAAATCAATATGATATGTCACTCAATGCGGTTTCTAAACATATTAAAGTACTGGAAAAAGCACAGCTTATTCATCGAAAAAAGATAGGCCGTACTCATATTATTGAAGCCAATTTATCAAAAATAGCAATGGCTGAAGACTGGCTGAACGATCTTAAATCTGTCTGGGAGCTACGCCTGGATAAACTTAATGAAATATTGCAGAACGGAGAAAGCTAAGATGCCTGAATTAACGGTCAATATAAATAAAATTATTAATGCGCCACTGGAAACAGTGTATGAAGCCTGGTTGAAACCACAAATTTTATCCAAATTCATTTTGCCTATGCCGGGAATGTCTGCACCAGAAATACAAAATGAAGCAAAAGAGGGCGGAGATTTTACAATTATCATGTCAGTTGGAGATGAAAAAATTCCTCATACCGGAAAATATTTAATTATTGATCGCTATAAAGAGATTGTTTTTACATGGCAGTCTCCATTCACGCCGGATAACAGTACAGTAACGTTATTGTTTAGTAAAATTAATAGAACTCAAACAAATATTCAGCTTACGCATATTAAGTTTTTTAATGAGGAAGGCCGATGTAATCATCAAGGTGGTTGGGGTAATATTTTAGATATGTTAAATCAAGTTTTGGCTGTTGAGCTGGTATAAATAAGGTGAAAGCAATGAATCATAAGTTGAAAGATAAACTAACAATGGTAGTTCTAATTGTCACTGTATTAAACTTTACAAGTGCAATTGCTACTAGTAACTTAATAGTAAATTTACCTTCACAAAGCTTAGACGGGAAAACAATGCCGCAAGGTGTGTCATTCGCCGCACTAAGTGGTGATCGTTTTAAAGAGTCCTATATGGCAATGGTAAAGCTACCAGCAGGCATAGAAAGTCCAGTGCATACTCAATCAAATATGTTTGGTGTCGTGCTTGAGGGTACCTTTTTTCATATAAAGGAAGGCGATGATCCTTCGAAAGCGGTGTTATTATCAAAGGGTTCATATTATATGATCCCAGCCAATTTAGCGCATATCAGCAAATGTATTACCAAAGTTGAATGCGTTAGTTTTCTGTATCAAGATGGAAAATTTGATTTATAATCCATAATGATAAGTGAGTTTAATGTCTTGCTTTAGCCATGTTTTGATGAGTGAATGTATTAATTATTTGCGCTGTCAATGTTTAATGTGCAGTCTTGTATCGTAATATTAAATTATAGGGCTACGCATTTTCATCTGCATGTAAAACAATCTTTCAAGCTCAGTACATAGAATATTTAAAAGACCGGTTTTTTTCCGGTATATTATAATGAATTTCAGGGTTACAAAATGAAAAAATATAAAGTCATGTTGAACGGTCAGAATTTTGTGATTGATCGGGGTAACGGTGAGGCGAAGTATGGTTTTTATACTACGCAGTTTGTTGAAGCGAACTCGAAAGCTGATGCAGAGAATATTGTGATTGATGCGATCAAAAATAGTATAGATATAAAAACCAGGATTAAAAATTTACCGAATGACCAGCCGATGATGTATGCGGAAGATATAGAGGTGGTTGAATGCATGCCAAGTGACGAGCAGGCATCAGCATTGTCGTGGTTTAAAGAATCGTTTTAGTCTGATTTGTATTTGTAGGACATTTTAAATTTATCCAATCTTTAGTAAGAGTGGTATGTTCATCACTTTTTTATTTCAAATCTGTAGCCGGCGGGTTAGATGCGCATCAGTGTCAGTTTCAGTCAGGTCTCAATTCAATCTCATTTTAATGCTTATTACCTGACAGGGCGGTATTTTGGCATTACGGCTATTCATGTTAATATAAAATATATAATAATTATAAGATTCATACATTGGTGCATAATAAATAGCTAATATTCAAAAGTGAATATTAGGGTTTTTTATTTGTAAAAACAGTGATATGCATAATGAACTTAATTCATAATTGACAAAAAAACTGACTTCAGTTGGCGCCTAATCGAGCTGCTTTGTTGATTATTCAATGTAGAATAATAATATTAGAGGTTTTGGCTTGAGGGTTTTAGTTGCGGATGATCATGACTTTTTCAGGGGCGGGCTAGTTTCTGAGTTGTCACAAATCATACCGGATGCATGTTTCTTTGAGGCAGCAAATGCGGGTGAAACGCTATCGTTGCTGGAAATAAATGATAATATTGATCTGGTTATTTTAGATTTATGTATGCCGGGTTCGAATAAATATGATCTTGTTGAGCAAGTCTGTTCAAAATATCCTCAATTAAAAGTAATAGTTATGACCGCATCTGAAGAAATTCGCGATATGCAGGGTGTGATCGATTGCGGTGCTGTGGGTTATATTCCTAAAACACTGGGTCGGGACGTTGTGCATCATGCTATAGGGTTGGTGCTTGCGGGAGGTGCTTATTTTCCTGATGATGTACTTAATGAGCAGACTATAGAGCAAGCACAATTAGCAGAATTGGAAAAGAGAATAACCACACTGACACAGCGTCAGAAAGACGTACTTAAATTATTACTCGAGGGTAATACAAATAAGAGTATTGCCTGTAGCTTAAAAATTTCAGATAACACAGTTAAAATACATGTTACGGCAATTTTAAAGACGTTAAGTTTTTCCAGTCGCGCCCAGGTTATTGCTGGAGCCCGTGATATAGTTAATAGAGTGTTTTAATTTTTTGGTGTCGTGGTGTGGTATGAGTTTAAGTTTTATAAATGCTAAGAAACGTATTTTATTTATAGATTTGTTGTTTTTAAGTTTATCTGTTTTTCCGGCTTCTGCTTATTGTAATAATACTGATTCACAAGCATCTGCACAGTTACCCACGTCATCTCTGGAAAGTGAAGACGAGTTTTTTTCTGAAATTCCCAGTGTTATTTCTGCAACCCGTATCCGCCAACCCTTAACTGAAGCTCCATCATCGGTAACTGTTATTGACCGTGAGATGATTGACGCCTCCGGTGCAATTGAAGTGGCTGATGTTTTACGTCTAGTGCCGGGTGTTCAGGTTTCTTATCCGCAGGGAAATCAAATTGCTGTGGCATACCATGGCTTTGCCGATGCTTTTCCCAGAAATATGCAGGTTCTGGTTGATGGTCGTTCAATTTATCAACCATCATTTGCCGATGTTGATTGGCTGTTTCTGGGTGTGTCGATTGAAAATATTGAAAGAATAGAAGTGGTGCGCGGACCAAACAGTCCTCTGTATGGTTCAAATGCGGTGCAGGGCGTAATTAACATTATTACCTATCAGCCTTATCAACAGGCCGGTACTTTTGTCAGCGTAACCGCAGGTGATCTTGATACGCGAAATGTCATGCTGCGTTTTGGTAGTCGTGCCGGTAAGCTGGATTATCGGATCAATGCAAACTATCAGGAATCCACCGGTCTACCCGGCGAGCTGGATTCAACTGATGATGGTAGAAAAATGGGCGGGCTGTCTTTTCGTGGAGCTTTGCAAACCAGTTTAAATGATGAAATTGATATTCAGTTTGGAATTGATGCGGGTGATCTCGGCGCCGGCGCGGAGTTACCGGATGATCCGCTTGCACACGATAAACAGGTTTCCGCAGATTTTCAATATATAAACTGGCGACATACTTTTGGTAGTGGCGCAGACAGCCAGTTACGTTTTTATCGAAATGCCTATGAGTCTGTAGATGAGTATCCTCAACTTCTTTCTGATGCATTTAATTTGTCACCGCAAACTATTGAGTTTTTACTTGAAGGCTTGCCTGACCAGGTAGTGGAGTTTGGGCGTTATAGTTATGAGGGGCAAAGATATGATCTTGAGTGGCAGTATACCTCGGCCCGTAATGGTAAGTGGCAAACAATGTTTGGTGCAGGGCTGCGTTTAAACCAGGTTAAGTCACCCGTACTGGTCGGTGAAACTGACTGGATAAAAGAAACAAGTGGTAGAGTATTCGCAAATATTGATTATCGTCCTATAGCATCGATAATTACCGGTCTGGGAGTTATGGCAGAGGATAGTGATCAGTATGGTTCTTATGTCTCACCGCGGTTGTCAATAAACTATCTTATTTCATCAGTGCATTCAATACGTATCAGCTATACCCACGCTCAGCGTAACCCGTCTTTACTTGAAAAGAATTTTAATAGTGTATTATCACTTCAGGATGGAACAACTATTTTAAACTTGCTGAAAAGTCAAAATCCCGAAGCAGAGACAAAAATTTCAACTGAAATTGGTTTTATCGGTTATTGGTTAGATAAAAGTTTATTGCTGGATGTGAAGCTATTTAATGAACGCACTGAAGATGTTATTCATGAAATGAGATCGGCAGCACCGCAGCCATTTCCGCGTATAGATGAACGTACTTTTATTTATAAAAATGACGGAGTGCTGGAAGTTAATGGCTTTGAAATGCAGATGAAGTATCAGCTTGCGGCTAAAGATTTCATTTCAGTGCAATATGCAAATATTGATGTAAAAAGCACTTTACAGAGACGTATTGAAACAACAGAGTTATGGGATCGGCCGAGTGAGTCAGCGCCGGAGCATACCGTCAGTGCTATTTTAAGCCATGGTTTTACACATGGCTTTGATGCAAGTGTTGCATTTTACTATGTTTCTGAAATGCACTGGCTTGGGGATGGCGATTTATTGAATTCATATCAACGCTGGGATTTACGCCTGGCAAAACAGGGGCGTATTGCAACGAATAGATATAAGGCAGAAATACTCGCACAAAATATTGGAGATAATTATGAAACGTTCAGAAAAGAGAATATTTTTGAACCGCGTTTGTATCTTCGGTTGAGTCTTGAGTTTTAACGCTGTTTAAATAATCTGTTTAGCAGATCAATGGAATGATTGTATACAGTATATGAATTTTAAAACTTATATATGTTTTTTTTCAAACTTCAAAGCTAATGAAAAATTAGCCTGTATAGCTATTGCTTTATCTTTGCTATCAGCTTCAAATTTCTGTTACGCAGAAGAATTTAAAAATATAGTTTTACTGAGTAGTAAAACTGGCGGAAATTATCTTCGTTTTACAGAGTCTTTTATTCATAAGTATTCAAAGCTGTCAAAATTAAAATATCCTGTAAATATAAAAACGCTGGGTTATACCGATGCCTCTGTATCCACCATTAACTGGAATGAAAAAAATACCGTTTTTATAACAGTCGGATCCAAAGCGGCCAATTTTGTTGCCTCTATGAATATAGATGCGCATGTGATTTATGCAATGTTGCCTTACAGCGTGTACGATAAAATAAGTAAAAAGGCGGCAAGCCCCTGTCCGTCTGAAACAGCGGTTATTATAGATCAGCCGATCTTACGACAGTTAAACCTTTCCAGAGAATTGTTTCCTGATAATGTAGCGTACTCTATTCTGCTTGGTAGTACATCGGAAAAACGTTATAAAAAAGAGAAACACTTTCTCGGGGAATACTTAAAGAATATAGATACCATTGTTATTCAGAAAAGTCGTCAATTAGCCTGGTCACTACGAGATTTAACTAAGCAGCGCTCTGTTTTTATTGCTGTTAATGACCCGCTGGTGTTCAATCGAAATAATGCCAAATGGTTGTTGTATATGGCATATCAGGAAAATAAGCCGGTGATTGGCTTTTCAAAACCTTATGTTTCTGCAGGTGCAGCGGCGGCGGTTTATTCAACACCTGCACAGTTAGCTCAGCAAACGGCAGAAAGCTTGTTTACAAGCACAAAAAAAGATAGCTGCTTGTTTACACCGCAGTTGCCAGTATATTTTAATATTGCCATAAATTATTCCATTGTCCGTTCACTGAGCGGCGCCAATTTTAATGAAAAAAAATTACATGACCTTCTTCTGTTAAAAGAAGGTGATATACCGTGATAAGAAGAAACTGGAATAATATCAGTCTTATCAGTAGAACAGCCATTCTTATGGTTATTCCTCTTATTATTACGATAACTATATTTGGTTATTTTGTTACGGTTGATAAAATTGATAGTTCAGAGAAGAATGTTAAGCAACGAGGTGGGTTACTGGTTCGTCATTATGCATCGGTTATGGAACTGAGTGTTATTGCACAGGACAAACTTGCATTATTTTCGTATGCAGACCTCATGTTAAAGGAACAGGGTGTTGTCAGCGTTGTAATTCAGGACATATATGAAAACGTACTAGTGTTCAGGGAGAAAAAGTTAAGTCAGAAGCATGACATACAAACCCGCTTTATGTCTTCACCTGTTTACCTGTCAGGGGTTACCGTTGGAAGTATGGATGAGCTAACCGATGCGGCTGAATTGAATGTGGGTAATGAGATAATCGGCTTAGTACGTGTTGGTATGTTTTCTGAAAACGCTCAGGTAGAGCGTAATGAGATTTTGCTTATCGGGTTTATTAGTACCACGATTGGTATTCTGTTAAGCATGCTAATTGCCTGGCGCTTATCCAGGGTTATTACCCAGCCGGTACTCAAACTCAATGATACTGTAAAGCTATTGACCGAAGGTAGATTGTCTGCACGGGTAAGGGAAGAATCCAGTGGAGAAGTGGGCGCGTTAGAAAAGGGTATTAATCAGATGGCTGTATCATTATCCGGTGTGCAGGCGCAGTTATTTGAGCGGGTTGAAAGAGCTACGAATGAACTGAATTCAACAGTTATTAAACTTGAAACGCAGAATGTACAGTTAGAAAAATCCCGGCACAAGGCTGAGCAGTTAGGTAATGCAAAGTCACAGTTTCTGGCATGCATGAGCCATGAGTTACGTACACCATTAAATGCAGTTATTGGTTTTAGCCGCTTAATTGGGCAGAATGTTAATGACCAGAAAAAGCATGAATATGCAAAAACTATTATCAGTTCAGCAACACAGTTAAATTCAATTATTGATGATGTGCTGACTTTTTCAAAATTGCAGTCGGGTTCGCTGATATTAAATTTCAGCAGATTTAATCCGTTGCTGATATGTGAAGATGTTGTTGCGATGCTTTCTGAAAAGGCTAATGCAAAAAGTATTGAACTGGTTCTGCATGTAAACAATGATGTGCCGGATACGATGAAAGGAGATACTGTACGCATTAGTCAGGTTATTACCAACCTGATTAATAATGCCATTAAATTTACAGATAACGGAATTATATTAATTGAAGTTGGTTGCGACTCCGGTTCTTTTGGCGAGCAGTTAAGTATATCCATTACTGATACAGGCTGTGGAATTTCGCCTGAATGTATCGATACTATTTTTAGTGAATTTTCCCAAATAGATAATATTTTAACTCGCCAGGCTGACGGAGTCGGGTTAGGGCTTTCAATCTCCAAACATCTTTCGAACTTAATGGGCGGAGATGTTTTTGTTAAAAGTGTTTTAAATGTGGGTTCATGCTTTACATTTATGATTCCAATGTTGAAACCAGTGAGTCATGCATCACCTGTTGGTGATGGTTGTTTAATGGCGGGGAATCAGGTTCTATTGTTTGATGCAGTGCCCGAGTCTGCTAATGCATTGATTGCAATGCTTGAGAGTTTTCATGTTGATGTTACTCATATTGAAAATCGCCTTCAGTTTGATTTGTACTTGCAGAACAATGCGCTTGCTGCTATTGATGCATTTGTGCTCTCTTTATCATCTCAGGTTGTATCTGATGTTACATCTGAAAAGTATTTATCAACGATCCAGTCCGATATAAATGCTCCAGTTATTGTGCTTAGCACCATGCAATGCGAGGGTGATCAGAATAATTCGCGACAGTTAAATGGCCATATTTCACTAACTAAACCGGTGCGCTATCAGACCATGTTTTCGACTTTATGCAAAATTGGTGGGTCTGACAATAATATCAAACCAGAGGTTTTATGCGGCGTACATGATAATGGCAGAACGTGTGAAAAAAATATAACAGTACTGCTGGTTGAGGATAATTCATTTAATCAAAAATTAATGAAAATATTACTTCAGCAACGAGGCTTAAAAGTTAAAGTGGTTGATAATTGTGAGGGAGCACTTAACGTTGTTTCCAGTTCTCATGTTGACTTAATACTTATGGATCTGCATCTGCCTGAGACTGATGGTATTAGTATTGCCCGGTCTATAGGTGCTCTTGATAAGGCTGAATCAATTCCGGTTGTTCTAGTGACAGCTGATGTACTGTTCGATACCAAAGATCTGATTAATGAGGGTATCATTAATCAGGTGCTTTATAAGCCTGTATGTGAAAATGCCTTAGATCTTATCTTGCAGGAATACTGTCAGGGAGTTGAAGAGGGTAATGTCAGGGGTGATATAGCTAGAGATGATGGCGATAAAGGCCAAAACCCCGGTGAAAATAATATTACTGATATTAATGTATTACAAATCAACGCAAATATGAATATTACACAAGATCTGAAAAATGAAATATTACGACTTTGTGATTTGATGGTTAATAATGAGGATAATAGTAAGTTGCAGAAAATATCACATCAGCTAAAAGGTATTGTGGGCTACTACCAGCTTGATAGTTTTGCAAATGAAATGGATGTTCTACACACAATAATTAAAAGTGAAAAAATAGATTCTATATCTTTACAGTTAGACAAAATAATTAAATTAACTATGGATATAAAGATTTAATGTAACATAATTTTTTAAAGCCTAATGATTAAGCTAGTCACTTTGGTTACTTAAAGAGGTCAAGTTCACCAAATGTCAGGAGGTGGGCGATACAACAAGTTCATCAGCGAAACTAATATTAAAAACAGTAATTCCAGATGGGTCGTTTCTTATAAAACTTTGTTTGTGTTTATATGAGGTTTAGGAGCGTGGAAAGGTCTGATGCCGGTCACACCAACAGCGATAATCATTGAAAAATATAACAATGATATTAACTTTACTGTATACAAAAGTGCATTATAATGAATTGCTTAGTACTCAGTTTACTGGCAATACAGTCAGAAAAAATAATTTTGATAAAGCTAAAGGTATTTAATTCTAAAGTCAGCTTATGTATATATTGGTGATTGAAGACAATCCTGATCTGGTGGAAAACCTGAGTGAGTTTTTTGAAGATCGTGGGCATATAGTGGATATCGCCTACAACGGCCTCACGGGCCTAAACTTCGCACTTAATAATGCCTACGATGTGATTATTCTCGATCTGATGCTGCCGGGTATGGATGGACTTGAAGTTTGCACCCGGTTACGAAATGAAAAGCATAACACACCGGTTTTGATGTTAACCGCACGTGACACTCTGCAGAACAAGCTCGATGGTTTTAATAGCGGTACCGATGATTATCTGGTTAAACCTTTTGCCCTGCCTGAACTGGAAGTGCGAATAAATGCGTTGACCCGACGCGGAAGTGGCGCAGTAACCCAGCAGCCATTAAAAGTCGAAGACTTACTGTTTGACCCACAGACATTACGCATCAGTCGTAGTGGACAACGTATTGAGTTACCGCCGATTCCAATAAAAATTCTCGCATTGTTAATGCACAAGTCGCCCGGTGTTGTCAGTCGTGAAGTGATAGAACGTGAAATTTGGGGAGATTCTTTACCGGATAGTGATACCTTGCGGGCACATATGCACGTGCTGCGAACCGCAATCAATCGTAATTTTGATATCCCCCTTGTGCACACCGTGCGTGGCATGGGCTACCAGATAGCCAGATCTGATGACCACTAACTGGAGCTTGCGCAAACGGCTCGCTATTACTCTGGCTATTTTTGGCGGGATGGTCAGCTTGATATTGGCAGCGATCATTTATATTGCGTCTGCCGATCTTGAAGCACGACTCATTGATGACACACTGAATGCAGAGCTTGATGACTATATTGCCCGGCGTCATCGTAACCCGCTTTCACTGCCGGAGCGCACCGCCACCATCCGCGCCTATGTAGTAACAGAGCAGGGCGATACAAGCCTAATTCCTGACAGGGTAAAAGCGCTTACCCCCGGCCTTCATGAAATGCATCTTGAGGGAATCAGCTACCGGGCGGCGGTACGTGCAGTAGGTAGTGAACGCTTTGTGGTGCTTTATGACACCAGTGCTTTACAACAACGTGAAACCGGATTTATCACTTTACTATCCGTTAGTGTTCTCTTAGTAACCCTTCTTTCTGCGCTAGCCGGTCGCTGGCTAGCAGCACGTTTGATTGCGCCGGTGAATGAGTTGGCACGGCGCGTCTCTGAGTTACACCCTGAAGATGAATCACCACCTTTAGCAGAAGAATTCCCCTGGATAGAAGTGCGGCGGCTGGCAGAAAATTTTGATATTTATTTACGGCGTCTACATGATTTTATCGAGCGGGAACGTCTGTTTACCGGCGATGTCAGTCATGAATTGCGTACGCCATTGACAGTTATTAATGGTGCGACTGAACTATTATTGTCCGATGAAACATTGGATCCACGTATTCAAAAACGTGTCTTACGCATTGCCAGAGCCACCAATTCTATGGAAGAAATTACAGTTGCTCTGCTAGCACTGGCCAGAGAAAAGGGGGAGGCAAGTAGCCGTTCGATTGAATGTGATGTTGAAACCGTTGCACGGGAAGTGATTGAACATTATCAGGCATTATTTCAACACAAAGCCGTCGATATTGTGCTGGATGTTAAGGCACCATTAAAGCTGCATGCAGACCATGCCGTACTATCAATGGTGCTGGGCAACCTGTTACGCAATGCATTGAGTTTTACCGAGCAGGGGCAGGTGGTGATAAAAATTGATGAATATACCATTCAGGTCGACGATAGTGGCCCGGGGCTTGGCACGGATAATCCCGAGCATTTGTTTCAACCTTATGTTCAGGGAAATATTCAGGGGAGTCACAATAGCAGTGGCGCCGGCCTGGGTTTATCACTGGTATGGCGATTATGTGAGTTGTCTGGCTGGAAAGTGGTATTGAGCAATCGCTCTGAAGGGGGGACGAGGGTGGTGCTTCAGTTGATGCCGGCTGAGAATTTAGGTGCATCAGTGGTAGAACGTGGTTAGTGGTTTTACTCTGTCATTCTCGAATGTTTGTGTCGGGAATCTAGTGACTTTGGATGTTTTCTCAAGCCATTGGGGTTTTGGGAATTGGAGTTCTGTGGTTTCGGCTTGATGCCGAGTCACTTTCTTTTCACCAGCCAAAATAAAGTAACCAAAGAAAGGCCGCCCCGCTTAACTTAAGCTTTTATTTAAAAAGCAAAATAAAAGTACTTTCTTCAGTTCTGATTTATTTGGCCGCTGCGGAACTCACGAATTATAAAGCCAATTCGCTCAGACATCCTCGCGGACAGCCCCAAATAAATCACGTCTTCATCAGCTTAAGTAATGGGGTTAAAGTCAAAAGCGGAAAGACAAACAAGCAAAAGACAAACATGATGTCCTGATGTTTTCTTTTGTTGTTTCAGCTTATCATGGTTTGGTGTTTCATCCCTCCTGAGCTTGCCAAAAATTGTATACTGATAGGGGCAAAATCACAGGGATGTGATTTTGAATCGTGATAAGCCTGGACGGCTTACCTCGATGACAGAGTAAAAGCAAAACCACTAGATTCCTGCCTTTGCAGGAATGACAGAGAGCAGGGCAGTGTATAGTCGGGCAGGCCAACCACTAACGGAATCCCCCATTCACCCACAGAGTAGTAAACTTGAGTCTGTGCATTCCAGCACCACTGTAGCTGGAATCCTGTACACTTCTGGCACACATAAATCACAGGATTTCCCGTCTTCTTAACGCTCCCTTAACATTATATACACCCTCCCTATACGCGCATTATTGTACAGTTTAGTTATTAAATTTAACTAACAGGAATTTATCATGCAATCAGCTGCTATCTCTCATCATCAGGCTCATACCGGCTTACGCATGAAGGGCCTTGTAAAGTTTGTCATCCCCGTTTTATTTTTGTTAATTGCCGTCGCCATTTATGAGCTGAGTACTATTCAGCTGGTTATGCTGGCATTGGTTAGCGGGCTGGTGCTGGCATTATCTTTTAAAATTGAAAATATGCTCTCTGTTGATGCAAATGAAATTTCAAAATCGATAATGGGAGCCGGCATGGATGGGGGAAGTTTTCACCATCAAAAATCTACCGGTGTTAAAACCAGCACTGTCATTGCTGATGGTGGTAGTTTTGAACGTGCATCATCAAAATTGAAAAACCGGGTTTAGGCGTTTACAGAAAATGTCACAAGAAGGCCTGATTGATATTTCACACATAACGTCCGGATCTTCATTTAAAGTTTTACTGTTTCGTTTACTGCCTTTTTTACAATGGTGGCCATTAATTACCCGCCACAGTATTCAGCAAGATTTAATGGCCGGCCTGACCGGTGCGGTTGTTGTTTTACCGCAGGGCATTGCTTTTGCCACTATAGCCGGCATGCCGCCGCAATATGGTTTATATACGGCGATGGTGACGCCGATTATTGCGGCACTGTTTGGCTCATCGAGGCACCTTGTCTCCGGGCCCACCACCGCCATCTCTATTGTGGTTTTCTCATCCATT
>VAPL010001802.1_pt1 | contig 14021 bp, 17 predicted proteins | sample 3395061 | NCBI WGS metagenome assembly VAPL01 (sample SAMN08290444, study PRJNA428436) | hydrothermal vent metagenome | isolation source: Deep-sea hydrothermal vent chimney 2 | place: Pacific Ocean: Juan De Fuca Ridge | depth 2182 m m | reverse complement strand
TCGTCGATGATGGCACGATCAACGATCGGCGCGGCTCGCTCACGGTCGACGATGAGGGGACGGCGGGGCAGTATTCCGTACTTGTTGAGAACGGTGTGCTGAAGGGTTATATGCAGGACAAGCTGAACGCTCGGCTCATGGGCGTCGAATCCACCGGCAACGGGCGTCGTGAATCGTTTGCTCACACACCGATGCCGCGGATGACCAATACCTACATGCTTGCCGGACCGCACGAACCGGAGGAGATAATTGCCTCCGTCGATAAAGGCATCTATGCGCCGAATTTCGGTGGTGGTCAGGTCGACATCACATCGGGAAAGTTCGTGTTTTCTGCAAGCGAGGCCTACCTGATCGAGAACGGCAAGATTGGCGCTCCAGTCAAGGGTGCGATGCTGATCGGCGATGGCCCGGAGGCACTCAACAGGATTTCGATGGTTGGCAATGACCTCGCACTGGACACCGGCGTTGGTACCTGCGGCAAGGACGGTCAGTCGGTGCCGGTAGGTGTCGGGCAACCGACGCTAAAGATTGATGAGATTACCGTGGGTGGCACGGCCTAGCCCGGAAATGTCTTTACATAAGTCGAAAATCGAGCGGTTCGCAGTGCACAGTGTGAGATAGCTCACTGCACGGAACACGGCACTGCTGTAGCTTGCCGTTTATCGCATGGAGGCAGTAAAACAATGGCATTCGAAAATACAATAACAGAGCAGGACATGGACGCTAGCACGCAGCAATTCGTGCAGGGATTCAGGGGTGAGAGAGTCGATATAGAGCCTGACCTTTCGGTTGACGGCCTGTCCGAATCCATACTTTCGCGGATCATGGGACTGTTCGGCGGCGGAAAATCCTGACAAGATTCCGATTCTGACTGGACAAAGGCGCCCCGCTGTGGAGAATGAACTAGCCCTGCGGAAGAAAAATGGCGCCATCATGTGGGTCTCGAAGCCAATCTACGAAAGCTTGCCTTACTTCTACCTGCTGGTAGGAGCCACCTGTTTGGGCGCTTCAATGTACGTCAATCACTGGTATTGGCCGACGATTTGCTTCGTTGTCGGGCTGATATGCCTGGTGGCAGGAATGGTGGTGTTGCTGAAACGTCGCGACTATCGGGTGACTGACCGCCGTGTGGGCGAACGGCAGGACTACTGAAGACGAACTCTATGGCCGGTCGTTTACGGCCGAGTCCCGGTCTTCGTCAACCGGGTCAGCAGTTTCCTCAGAGATGGTTTCCCCGGGATCGACGTTTTCCGAATTTCGCAGATCGTAGTAGACGAGTTGGTGTACGCCGAGTGATATTGTGTCACCGTCCCGAAGACGGTATTTCTTGATTTGTTTTTCACCGAGGAATACGCCGTTTGTGCTGTTCAGGTCTTCAATGACACAGCCGTTTTCATCACTGATGAGTTGCGCGTGGTGGCGACTGACAAACTTGCTCTGAATGTAAATTTCGTTGTCCGGTGAACGGCCGACGATAACGCGGCCCAACGGAAAGTTCAGTACGTCGAGAACTTCATTGTCCGAAAAAACCTCGATTCGAGTTCTGTACGAGTCGGACTGCTGTCCGCGACCAAGTTCTACCTGCCGTAACTGATCGTACACGCCGGTATTGCTTTCGTGCTCCTGCCAGCCCAGTTCCTCCGCCGCCGCGATGACGTCGAGTGCTTCGACGACGCTCTTGTCATCGGCGAACGCACACAGCAGTGTCGTGTCACACAGCGTATTGATGAGTCGTGGTATGCCGCCGGAGAATCGATACAAGATGTCAAAACTGTCATCCGCAAACAAGTCCGTTCGTTTTCGCCCAGCGACGGACAGTCTGCGCTCAATGTATTCTCGCATTTCGCGGCGGTCGAGTGGACCAATGTGGAAGCGCAAGCGCACTCGTTGCGTCAGTTGTTTTAGTTCGGCAGAGTTGAGAGTGTCTTTGAGTTCCGGTTGACCGGCGAGGATGATGCGCAGCACCTTTTCCTTGTGTGTCTCAATACCCGAAATCATGCGAATTTCTTCAAGTACTTTCTTCGACAGATTTTGCGCTTCGTCGACGACCAGCACTACCTTCTTGCCGCTTGAGTATTGCTCAATCAGGAACATGTTGAGCATGTCCAGCAATTCGACCTTGCGCTTGTTAAACGGTTTGAAGCCGAACTCGGTGAGCACCGCCTGCAGGAACTGGGTCGGCGTTAGCTGTGTCTGAGAGACGACGGCATACAATACGTCATCATCGAGTTCTGCAAGAAAGGATTGCAATAGCGTGGTTTTTCCGGAGCCGATCTCTCCGGTGATGATGACGAATCCGTCAGCGAGCCAGATGGTCGATTCCATATAGGCTTTCGCGCGCGCATGCTGCTTGCTCCAGTAAAGGAACTCGGGATCGGGTGTCAACCGAAATGGCTGCTCCGTAAGTTGGAAGTGTTCGAGGTAAGACATCGCTGCGAAGAGTTTACCTGCTTTTTCACCGTACCGGCTACGCGTGTTCTCATCGAGCCGGGTAGACTACGTCACACTTTTGTCAATTTTTCCGACAAGCGTATCGCGCTGTTCGGCACTTTCACCGATAACAGTGACGTGGCCGAGTTTTCGACCGGGGCGGGGATGCTTTCCATAATCGTGCAATACCCCGATATTGAGCGCCCGCGTCGCGTCCGAAATCTCACCGATCAAGTTCAACATGCCCGCGTGTCCGCGGCTGGTCGTAGATCCAAGCGGCAGGTTCAGAATGGCACGCAGGTGGTTTTCGAACTGGCTGGTTTCCGATCCTTCGATCGTCCAGTGACCCGAGTTGTGAACGCGTGGCGCGAACTCGTTGGCCAGTAGTCGGTCGCCGATTGCAAATAACTCCAGGGCCAACACGCCGACGTAGTCGAGATGTTCGAGCAGGCGATGTACGTAGTCGGATGCGGTCTCGGACAGTTCGGGCAGATTCAGCGGCGACTTTGAGGTATGCAGAATTCCGTTGATATGAACGTTACGGCTCAGTGGGTAGATCGTGACGTCACCGTCGATGTTGCGGACACCCAGGCAGGATAGTTCGTAGTCGAAATCGACCCACTGTTCGGCGATCAGCGGTTGGTCGCCAAGCGCATTCCAGGCGGCCTCGATATCGGCGGTTTCCCGGACAACAAACTGTCCCTTGCCGTCGTAGCCGAAACGGCGCGTTTTGATGACCATCGGCAAGCCGAGTTTTTCCGCCGCAGCGTTCAGGTCCTGGTGCGAATCTATAGCAGCGAATTCCGGCAATGGAATCGCCAGCGTTTCGAACAATCGTTTTTCATCGAGACGGTCTTGAGAGTATTGCAACGCGGCGACGGGCGGGTAAATCGGCACAACTTCGCTAACGTGCCGCAGCGTGGCGAGTGAGACATTCTCGAATTCGTAAGTCAGGACATCGCAGGTTTCGGCGAGCGCCATGAGTCCAACGGTATCGTCAAACTGGCATTGAATGACTTTTCCGCAGGCAGCAGCAGGCGGGTCGTCGGACGGATCGATAAATCGGACTTCGATGCCCAGATCGCGAGCCGCGAAGCCGAGCATCTGGCCAAGCTGTCCGCCGCCAATAATGCCGATGCGCATGGTGTTACTGAGTCGGGTCGCTGTCGCCCAGAACTTTGTCGGTCTGGTTCTTGCGGAAGGCATCGAGCGATGTGGCTATCGCCGCGTCGTTATTGGCAAGGATCGCGGCGGCGAGCAACGCGGCATTGATCGCGCCGGCCTTGCCAATTGCCATGCTGCCAACCGGTATCCCCGCCGGCATCTGGGCGATGGAGAGTAGCGAGTCCATGCCGTTGAGTGCTTTCGATTGCACCGGGACGCCAAGCACCGGCAGGCGGGTCTTGGATGCTGCCATTCCGGGCAGGTGCGCCGCGCCACCCGCGCCGGCGATAATAACCCGAAGGCCGCGTGCGACAGCGGTGCTCGCGTATTCGAACAGCAAGTCCGGTGTGCGGTGCGCCGACACGATTTTGACCTCGTAGCTCACGTCGAGCGCATCGAGTGTCTCACTGGTGTTGCGCATGGTTTCCCAGTCCGAACGGGAACCCATGATAATGCCGACATCAATACTCATTTTGAAATTCTATCACCCTCAACGATTAGCGGCGCAGCTTTGCGATCTGATTTCGCAGCAGCTCGGGATCGACACGACGCATCAGCTTGCCGATGTACTGTTTTTGCCGGCGCAGCGCGCCATGTGCTTTGATTTGACGCGCCTCAATGACGGCGGCATGAAGATCGTCGTCAAGCGTCAGCTTGTCGAGTTCCAGGGGTTTGAGCGTAATGAGTTCTTCACCCAACTTCTGCAATGCCAGATGCTCGCGTTTTCGAGCGCTTTTGCTGGGCTTTGTTTCGGTCACTGGTTACAGTACTCCTTGCAGCCGGTCCGCGAATCTGCGCCGCGAGTCTAACACGCGTAAGGAATGTTCCAATCATGACAGACAAGACGAAGCGCGAGTCGCTTGGCAGGGAAGCACTGGAGAGCCTCGTCGCGCTGGCACTCGATGAGGCACGGCGTCTCGGTGTTGATCAGGCAGAAGTTGCCGCGAGTCAGGATACCGGGCTGTCGGCGACTGCGCGCCTCGGTGATGTCGAAAACCTGGAATTTACCAACGATCGCGGCATCGGCATCACTGTTTACAAGAACTCCTGCAAAGGCAATGCGAGCACGTCCGATATTTCGCCGGCTGCGATTCGGGAGGCGGTTGCCAAGGCCTGCTCTTTTGCGACGCTGACGGCGGAAGATCCGTATTCGGGACTCGCCGATGTCGAGCGCATGGCGAGCGCGCCCGAGCTGATGGACCTCGATCTCGATCATCCGTGGGACGTCGACGCCAGCCAGGCAATTGCTCTGGCGATTGAAACCGAGAGCGCCGCGATGACTCACGATAAGCGCATCAGCAATTCGGAAGGCGGGACGGTGGCGACGAACCGTGGGACGCGTGCGTACGGAAATACACACGGTTTCGTCGCCAGTTATTCCCGGACCAGCCACAGCATTACCTGCGTTGTGCTGGCGGAAGCCGACGGCACGATGCAGCGCGATTATCACTACACGTCTTCGCGCGTACCCGGCGAGCTCGACGATGTTGCTTCGGTGGGCGTCAGGGCAGCCGAAAAGGTACTTGGGCGACTCGGTGCGCGGAAGATCAAGACGACTAACGCGCCGGTGTTGTTTATCCCGGAGCTTGCGCGAGGGTTTATCGGCCATGCGATTGGTGCGATCGCTGGCGGTGCGCAGTATCGGCGTTCGACATTCTTGCTCGATGCTGTCGGTGACAGCATATTTCCGGAGTTTGTGCAGATTCAGGAGCGGCCGCATATCGCACGCGGCATGGCCAGTCGTCGTTACGATGGCGAAGGTGTTGCGACTTACGATCGGGATATCTTTACGGACGGTGTGTTACAGGCGTACGTGCTCAGCAGTTACTCGGCGCGCAGGTTGGGTCTTGAGACAACGGCGAACGCCGGTGGCGTGCAAAATCTCCTGGTTGCTGGCAGTGACACTGATTTATCGAAACTGGTCGCACAAATGGGTACCGGCCTGATTGTAGAAGAACTGATTGGTCAGGGCGTGAATTCGGTTACCGGAGATTATTCCCGCGGTGTGGTTGGGCACTGGGTGCAGAACGGAGAGATTCAACACGCCGTTCACGAGGTGACTATCGCCGGAAACCTGAAAGACCTTTACCCGCGCATCGCAGCCATTGGCAACGATCAGGATCTGCGCAGCGGCATGCGCTGCGGCAGTTTATTGGTTGAAGAGATGAGAATAGCCGGCGCCTAGCCCTGTTGAGCTCCGGCTTCGCTCTGGTCCAGCAAGTCTGACAGGCTGTTGTCTGATAGCGCTGTTGCGATGGCCTCGTCGAGACTCTTGCCCAGATTCTCAATGGGGTCATTCCAGCGCGGGTCCCGGTGCGAGCCGGTTTCACCGTCGCGACGTACAACGTTGAGAATGTCCTGTAAGGAAATGCGCGACATCTCGCGGCCGGGCAACAACTGTTCTTCCTCGTTGCTGGTTAGTATTTCGGCCGCTTCAAGGCCGGCGGCAATCGGCGCAAGTGTTATCGAGGGAATGCGCAGCGAACGGGCCAGGCTGCTGATGCTGACCCCTTGTGCCGGCGAACGGAATTCCCTGCCGACCAGAAACATGATGTTGAGCGCGACACGTTCGCGCATTGCGTTTGACAGACGTGGTTCGCGTCGTCCGACGCGCAGGTAGGCAGGGTTCTGAAAGTAGAACGCGATTTGCGCGCCGATCAGAAGAATGAGCCAGTTGAGGTATAGCCAGATCAAGGTCGTAATGGCGATAGCGTAGCCGGCATACACCGCCTGGGTACGAGCCGAGTTGGCGAGGAAGGCGGCGAATATCATGCCCAGCGTCGCCCACATGAAACCGCCGGCCAGACCGCCGACGAGTGCTGATCGTACGTTCACCTTGGTATTGGGCATGTACCAGTACAGGAACGTAAACATGCCGGTGATAAGGAGATAAGGCGTGAGCTTGCTGGTCGCTGAGAATATCGGCCCGAAAACGGAGTTCTGCGCGAACCACAGTACGATGGATTCGTTTCCGATCGATGCGATAGCGCCCAGCGCGACAGCGACAACCAGTGGTCCGGTCAAGAGGACCAGCATGTATTCCATCATGCGCTTGGCGAAATTCCGCGGCTTTGTGACGTACCAGACGTAGTTGAACGCCTCCTCGGTCTTCTGCACCATGGTGATAGCCGTATAAACAAAAAACACGAGGCCGATGCCGAGGACACTGCCGTTGACGTTGTGCACAACGTCCATCACATGGTCAGTGAGTTCGGTACCCTTGTCGCCCAAAGGCGCGAGGAAGGCGTATAAACGTCCTTCGAGTTCTTTGTTAACACCCAGTCCCTTCAGGACTGAAAAGCTGAAAGCGATCAGCGGTACCACCGACAGCAGGGTGGTATAGACGAGACTCATTGCGCGCAGCGTCAATTGCCCCGAAACGATGTCTCGCAATACGGCAAAGGCGTTGCGCAGTACGCCCATCACGACGCGACCGGGCAGCCCGTAACTTTGCAGCAGATCACTCCAGATCAATGCGTCGACCCACTTTTTGGCAGCTTGAATCATACGGTGCCTATTGTGTCATCCGTCGGAGTGCCTCGGCGTATTTGTCCGCAGTTTCCTGCAGCACGTTCGCGGGCAGCTCAGGTCCGGGCGCGGTCTTATCCCAGTCGAGCGTGTCGAGATAGTCCCGCACAAACTGCTTGTCGAAACTGGGTGGACTGGAGCCGACCTGATATTCGTCGACCGGCCAGAAGCGCGATGAGTCCGGCGTCAGGACCTCGTCGATAAGGTGTAAGCGGCCGTGGTCGTCCAGGCCGAATTCGAACTTGGTATCGGCGATTATGATGCCTCGCGCCAGCGCAAAGGCGGCCGCCCGTTCGTAGATTTCGATTGAGACACGACGTACGCGCTCCGCCAGTTCCTCACCAATCAGCTCGACGACCCGGTCGAAACTGATGTTCTCATCGTGATCGCCGGCTCGCGCCTTGCTCGCTGGCGTAAAGAGTGTGAGCGGCAGTTTTTGTGCCTGTTGCATGCCGTCCGGAAGATCGACGCCGCAAACTTGACCGCAATCGAGATAATCGCGCCATCCGGAACCGATCAAATAGCTGCGCACCACGGCTTCGATCGGCAGAGGCTTGAGCCGCTTCACCACCAGCGACTGATGCCGCAGGGTCGCGCATAAGTCCGGGTCATCGACAACGTCGTCCACGGTCATCCCGGTCAGCTGATTGTCGATAACGTCAGCCATCATGCGAAACCAGAACAGCGAAATTCGGGTCAGGACCTCGCCCTTGCCCGGTATCGGGTCCGGCAACACGACGTCGTAGGCGGACAGTCGATCCGTCGTCACGATCAGCAAGTGCTCATCATCCACACTGTAGATGTCCCGCACCTTGCCGCGATCGATCAGGGGCAAACCCGGGATCGAAGACTCAAACAGTGCGTCGCCAGTGCTCATGCAGCGATGATCGCCGTTCCGGCCGGGACAGGCAAGCCTCGACAATAGGAATGACCGAAGACAGCGGTTAGGATTGTGGTTCCTGTTATCGACGCGCGGCTGGAATCTGTATTGTACTGGGGCAAGATCATTGGCACTTTGCTCGGACTCGCAGCACGTAATCCGTGGGCGGCGCTCGCGGGCTTCTTTTTCGGCCATCAGTTTGATCGTGGTTTTGCTGCCCGCTACCGTATTTTCGAAAAACAGGGTACCGACATGCCACGTGTGTCGGAGGAGTTTGTGCGGGCGTTGTTTCAGGCAATGGGTCATCTGGCGAAGGTCGATGGGCGGGTCAGCGAGCATGAGATTCGTTCAGCACGGTTGGTCATGCACCGACTCAGCTTGAATCCGGCAGAGGTCAGGCGGGCGATCGGTTGGTTCGATGCGGGCAAGGAGGCAGGTTTCCCGCTGCTGCAAAAAATACGAGAAGTTCGCCGGGGTGGCGTGCGCCGCGCATCTGAGCGGCTTACCTTTGTTCGTTTGCTGCTGGAAGTTGTGTTGGCCAAGGACAGCCTGAAGAAAGAAGAGCGGGCGTCGATTTGGAAGATTTGCACGGAACTCGATATCGGCCGCGTGGAACTCGCGCAACTTGAAGCCATGATTCGTGCGCAGAAGGGATTCAAACGCTCACCGGCCGGTGATGCAGATGCAGCTCGGGTGCGTGAGGCTTATGCAGCGCTGGGCGTGACGCCGAAGGCAAGTAACGGCGAAGTAAAGACGGCCTACCGTCGGCTGATGAACAAGAATCATCCGGATAAGATTTCTGCGAGTAACCCGGGGGCTGATGTGATCGCCGAGTCGGAGCGGCGTACCCGGGAAGTGCGCAAGGCTTACGAGATGCTCAAAGCTCGCCGCTCGATCCGTTGAGGTGTCGATCTGACGAGCGCTGTTGTACAGTTCAAAAAACGGGGAATACAGTGACACCACTAATCGCACCTTCAATTCTTTCTGCGGATTTCGCGCGCCTGGGCGAGGATGTTCAGGCGGTACTCGATGCCGGTGCGGATATGGTGCATTTCGACGTGATGGACAATCATTTTGTGCCGAATCTGACCATCGGACCGATGATTTGCGATGCCTTGCGCAGCCACGGAATCGAGGCGCCCATCGATGTGCACCTGATGGTCGAGCCGGTCGACAGGATTATCCCCGACTTCGCAAAGGCGGGCGCGAGCTACATCAGCGTTCACCCGGAAGCGAGCCGCCACCTGGATCGATCATTAGGACTGATTCGTGAGCAGGGCTGCAAAGCGGGCCTGGTCTTCAATCCGGCAACTCCACTGGATTGGCTAACCCATGTCATCGACAAGGTCGATCTGGTGTTGCTGATGTCGGTAAACCCGGGTTTCGGCGGTCAGAAATTTATTCCATCAGCGCTGACAAAACTGCGCCAGGCACGGCAGATCATCAATGCCAGCGGTCAGGAAATCCGCCTGGAAATCGATGGCGGCGTAAAGATCGACAATATTGGCGAGATCGCAGCGGCCGGGGCAGACACCTTCGTTGCGGGTTCTGCGATTTTCGGCAGCGACGACTACGCAGCAACAATCGCAGCGATGCGCGCAGCGATTGGTTGACTGTATGTATTGACTACAGCTTGCGGTTCGGTCTCGCGCCGAAAACCACAATCGTCTTGCCGCTGGCCGATACCAGGCCCTGTTCTTCCAGGACCTTCAGAACGCGGCCGGCCATTTCCCGGGAACAGCCCACCAAGCGGCTGAGCTCCTGGCGGCTGACTTTGATCTGCATGCCGTCGGGATGGGTCATTGCGTCCGGTTCGTTGCAAAGGTCCATGATTGCGTGGGCCACCCGGCCGGTAACGTCCACGAACGCCAGGTCGCCCAGTTTGCGGTTGGTGCGGTCGAGGCGGGTGGCCAGTTGTGTGGCGAGCTCAAAAACCAGGCCCGGACTTTCGCTGGCAATCTGGCGAAAACGCGGGTAGGTCATTTCGGCGATCTCGCACTCCGTTCGTGTGCGAACCCAGGCACTGCGCGTTGGCTGCTCGTAGAAAAGGCCCATTTCGCCAAAGAATTGGCCCTTGTTAAGGTAGGCCAGCACCATTTCGTTGCCGTCTTCGTCCTCGATCATGACCTCAACCGACCCTTCGACGATGTAATACAAAACATCCGGCAGGTCGCCCGCATGGATCATGACCGTCTTCGAGGGAACCGTCCGTACGCGGCAGTAACTCAGGAAGCGGTTAATCGCCGGTACATCGCTCAGATTCTTGGCTGTTGTCTGCATTACTTAATCCTCGCCCCAATTCCTACCACTTTTAATACAGAATGCCCGCGAGGGCAAGCTAAGTCCGTGTTTCTAAAACCAATACGCTGTTCTGGTCATTACTTTTGCGGTTGCCTGCATCAGTCGAACTATCGGCTGCGGCAGTTCGGCCGCCCCGGCATCAGTCGCATTCTGGCCATGCTCAGCCTCTTCGTCGCGCATTTGTTTGACGATGGCGCGACTTCTGGCGTCTTCCGCAGGCAGTAGATCAAGGTGACTTTCGAGGTGCGCGCACACCTGTTTTTCTGTCTCGGCGATAAATCCGAGGCTCCATTTGTCGCCGATGGCGCCGCTGACCGCACCCATTGCATACGCACCGGCGTACCAGAGCGGGCTCAGGCGACTCGGTGCGTAACCGAGTTCTTTGAGGCGCTGCTCGCACCAGGCGAGGTGGTCAAACTCTTCGTCAGCAGCGCGCTTCATTTGTGCTTCGATACTCTTGTTGCGCGTCAGCGTCGCGTGGCCCTGGTAGAGGGCCTGAGCGGCAACTTCGCCGGCGTGATTGACCCGCATCAGGCCCGCGGCGTGCGCGCGTTGCCGGGCATCGAGATCGCCGTCCTCAATGTCAGCGGCGGGATTGCTGCGTATGGTCGTGCCCGCCGGAGTTGCGACAGTACGCAGCGCGTTATTGGCGCTGGCCAGAAGTTTATCCAGCGGTGTTAAGTGACGTTGTTGCATGCAAGCGATTATAGCGTTGTGCTGCTCCCTGAAGGTATACTTCGCGGCTAGTTTTCTCAGGGCACGGGCCCGACTTCAAGGAGTTCCTTAATGAAATTTCAGATAACAGCGTTGCTTGCTTGCTCTCTTATGCCGTTCGCCGTAGCGGCAGAGGATGCCGAAGAGGCGGGCCCATGGGCTGGCAAGGCGACTCTGGGTTACCTGGCGACGTCTGGAAATACCGAGAACTCCACGCTGAACACCGCTTTTGAGGTGAGTTTTTCGACCGACAAATGGGTCCATCTGGCTGAGGCGTTTGCGCTGACGGCTTCCGAGAATGAAACCACTTCCGCGGAAGCCTACGTGTTGGGCTGGAAAAGTGAGCGCCAGCTGACCGAGAACGACTATCTGTTCGGTCAACTGCAATGGCGCAAGGATCGTTTCGGCGGTTATGCGGTGCAATTCTCGCAGACGGTGGGCTACGGACGCCGGTTGATCAACGCCGAAAAGCACAAACTCAACGCTGAGGTGGGCGCTGGTGCGCGCCAGTCGGAGCTGCAGGACGGCAGCAAGGATAGCGAGACAGTCTTTCGTGGCGGCCTATATTACAAATGGTTGTTCAGCGAGACGGCGGAGTTTCGCCAGGACCTGACGACTGAGGTTGGTAGCGCCAATACGTATTCGGAATCCGTGACCGCGATATCGGCTAAAGTTCTTGGCGATCTGGCATTGGTGGCGTCTTACACGATCAAGAACAACTCGGATGTGCCGCCATTGACGGAAAAATCGGACCGTTACACTGCTTTGTCGCTTGAATACTCGTTCTGATCCGGTCGCGCCCGATTTTCCGATTTTAACTTGTTGATATCTATGTAAAAAAATATGCCATCAGATTGTTTGCAATGGGGCGGGGGCTCAAGTAAAATTTCGCGCCTTTCGCCATTCCAGCGGACAATTTGGCGCGCGTGGAAGGCCGGCGAGGCGAGGACACTAACGTCGTCGCTTCCAATAACAAGACTTTTCCCTACGGAAACCAGAATTATGAACACGTTTTCTGCAAAACCCGCAGAGGTACGCCGCGATTGGTACGTGGTTGATGCCACGGGCAAGACCCTGGGTCGCCTGGCGACCGAAATTGCTCGTCGTTTGCGTGGCAAGCACAAGCCGGAATACACGCCGCACGTCGACACCGGCGATTACATAGTGGTTGTCAACGCCGAAAAAATCCGGGTTACCGGAAAGAAAATGCAGAACAAGATCTACCACCATCACACCGGTTTTATCGGTAGCCTCAAATCTATTTCCCTTGAGAAGCTGCTCGACAAGGCGCCTGAGCGTGTCATAGAGAAAGCTGTTAAGGGTATGTTGCCGCGCGGACCGCTGGGACGCCGGATGTACAGCAAACTGAAAGTATTTGCCGGCCCTGAGCACAAGCACGCGGCACAGCAACCGATTCCTTTAGAAGTTAACGCCTGAGGCTCCGCCTGGCGCATTGAGACAAGATTATGAGTGAATCCTTTTTCTACGGAACCGGACGTCGCAAGACATCAACAGCTCGAGTGTTTTTGACACCGGGCGCCGGCGGCGACATCATCGTTAACGACCGTCCGCTGGATGTGTTCTTTGGTCGCAAGACCGCCCAGATGATCGTGCGTCAGCCCCTGGAGTTGACGCAACTCGGCGAGAAGTTCAACGTCAGGGTTACCGTTAAAGGCGGCGGCACAACGGGCCAGGCTGGCGCTATTCGCCACGGCCTGACGCGCGCTTTGATGCGGTATGACGAATCACTTCGCCCACCGCTGCGCAAGGCCGGTTTTGTCACCCGCGATGCGCGTGAAGTGGAGCGTAAGAAGGTCGGTCTGCGCAAAGCACGTCGCGCAACGCAGTTCTCGAAGCGCTAACAGGCAAGAGCCGCGATCGCTTCCACTTGGGGGATCGTCTAGTGGTAGGACTGCGGACTCTGACTCCGCCAACCAAGGTTCGAATCCTTGTCCCCCAGCCAAACAAGAAAGGCCCCGTTTATCGGGGCCTTTTTCGTTATAGATGAAGTTGGTGCTTAGGCCCGCATCTCGCGGACTCCGTCATCGCCGCCGATCAACAGAATATCAGCGGGCCGGTCCGCAAAAATTCCCACGGTAACGACGCCAGGAATTCGGTTGATCCTGGCTTCCATCTCTAATGGACTCGAAATCTGCAAGTCGTGAATATCCAGGATGTGATTGCCATTGTCGGTGATGAAGCCTTCGCGCCATATCGGGTGTCCGCGCATCTTCAACATACGCCGGGACACAAGTTGCTGCGCCATCGGCAGCACTTCGATCGGTAACGGAAAGTCGCCAAGCATTCCGACCAGCTTGGTGTCATCAACGACGCAGATAAAGCGTCGTGCGGCCGCGGCAAGGACCTTTTCGCGGGTAAGAGCACCCCCCCCGCCTTTGATCAACTGCAGGTGCTTGTTGCTCTCGTCGGCGCCATCGATATAAAGGTCGTAGTCACCGACTTCGTTAAGGGTGCTTACCTCGAAACCCTGTGATTCGAGTAACGCGGTCGATGCCTTCGAACTCGAGACGACGCGATCGATCTTGTCACGGACGTTGGGTAACATTTCGATCAGGAAGTTGACAGTGGAGCCGGTGCCGACACCGATCGTCATGCCGGGTTCGATGAGTTCCAGGGCAGCACTCGCCGCCTTACGCTTTTTGTCGGAAGCATCCATAGCTGCGTACTATAAACAATTCGGCGTAAATGAAAAGAGCCCGCAATTGCGGGCTCTCACTGTGCCTCGGAAGAAGGCTCTTCCCAAGCGGTCGGTCAGCTACCGTTTCTTTCTGCGGGTTGCCTTTTTCTTCTTGGCTTTCCGCTTTGTAGCCTTTCTCTTGGTCTTGCGCTTAGCTACTTTTTTCTTGGCTTTACGCTTTGCCTTTTTCTTGGTTTTGCGCTTGGCCGTCTTCTTTTTGGCTTTACGCTTCGCCTTTTTCTTGGTTTTGCGCTTAGCCGTTTTCTTTTTGGCTTTACGCTTCGCCTTCTTCTTTGCTTTCTTCTT
>VAPL011245578.1_pt1 | contig 14025 bp, 14 predicted proteins | sample 3395061 | NCBI WGS metagenome assembly VAPL01 (sample SAMN08290444, study PRJNA428436) | hydrothermal vent metagenome | isolation source: Deep-sea hydrothermal vent chimney 2 | place: Pacific Ocean: Juan De Fuca Ridge | depth 2182 m m | reverse complement strand
TATCGCCAACCTTATTAATTAAAAGAACAGACGAACAATACAACGCATTTGTAGGTTTTAAAGGAAAGTTAGCATCTAATGTAGGATACAATTTCAAAGCATTTTACAAAAATGAAAGAGATAAGGCATTGTACAAATTAAACCCTACAAAAACAGATGGAACAACTATTGTAACCAAAGGATATGAAGTAGGAAATTCTTTTCAAATATTGTATGATAATATTACAACAATAGGCGGTTTTGCAGAAGTAAGCGTTGATTTTTCTAAAGAATTAAAATTTGGAGGAACCATAGAATTCAATAGTTTTAGTACAGATACTCAAACAGAAGCTTGGAATTTACCAGAATTAAAAGCATCGGCGTTTGCAAATTACAACCAAGATAAATGGTTTGCCGGAGCAAACTTGTTTTTTGCTGGCGAACGGAAAGATGAATTAACATTTACAGATATTCTTATTCCAACTGAAGCGATTACAATAGGAAACTATGTGGATTTAAATCTAAATGGAGGCTATAAGTTTACTGATAAATTAACAGCCTTTGCTAAAGTAAATAATGTATTTAGTAGTAGCTATCAAAAATATGCTGGCTTTAAAGTGCAAGGATTGCAGTTCTTTGCCGGACTAACCTATAAGTTCGATTTGTAAAACAAATCGAACCCTGAACTCGTTTCAGGGTCTCACAACATAAATTCATAAAATTACGAACAAGATTCGGCAGATACTGAAATAAATTCAGCATAAAAAGAGTCATTTTGAGTGGAGTTAACGTTTACCCTTTTTACTTAACTCTACTCATTCTGGCTTTTTTATTTGATATCAATCAACCATACATATTTTCATAATACTCCTTATAAGCACCAGAGGTAACATTGTTTAACCAATCCTCATTTTCTAAATACCAATCCACAGTTTTTGCCAGTCCTTCTTCAAAAGTTACAGAAGGTTTCCAGCCCAATTCTTTACTTAGTTTGGTAGCATCAATAGCATATCGTCTATCATGTCCAGCTCTATCCTTAACATAAGTAATCAATTTAGTAGCTGTACCTTTAGGTTGCTGTAGTTTTTCATCTAGCTGTTCACATAATAAATGAATTAAATTTAAATTTGTCCATTCGTTGAATCCGCCAATATTATAGGTTTCGGTGAGTGTTCCTTTATGGAAAATCAAGTCGATAGCAATGGCATGATCCTCAACAAACAGCCAATCGCGTGTATAATTACCATCACCATACACAGGCAATGATTTATTATTTTTTATATTATGTATAAATAGTGGAATTAATTTTTCTGGAAACTGATTGGCACCATAATTATTTGAACAGTTACTAATTACAAATGGCATATTATAGGTATTTCCAAATGATCGGACAATATGGTCTGAAGCTGCTTTTGAAGCCGCATAAGGCGATTGCGGGTCATATGAGGTAGTTTCAAGAAACAATCCCGTTTTGCCAAGAGAACCATACACTTCATCAGTGGAAACGTGGTAGAATAATTTACCGTCAAAATTTCCTTGCCACAGATTGCGAAAAGCGTTTAATAAGTTGGCTGTACCCAATACATTTGTTTCAATAAAGGCATTTGGGTTTGTAATAGACCTGTCAACATGACTTTCAGCAGCTAAATGTATAACTGAATCAAATTGATGTTTTTGGAATAAAGAGTTGATAAAATTAATATCTTTAATATCTCCTTTTATAAAGGTGTAATTTTTTGCATTAGAAATATCAGCAATATTTTCCAAATTACCTGCATAGGTTAATGCGTCTAAATTATAGATATTGTAATTGGGATAGGTATTTACAAATAGTCGAATTACATGAGAACCGATAAATCCTGCACCTCCTGTTATAAGTATATTTTTCATATTTAATTGTCATTCCTGTCCCGAGATTTCGGGAGCAGGAATCTTTTGATTTGTAACGTTTCTTTAATGAGATTCCTTCTGTAGTCTATCTTGAGTGTAGACGAAAGGCAGGAATGACAGAAAGGTATTTATTTCAACGTTTGCTGCCATTTCCAAGCAGATGCTAATGCCTCTTCTAGGGTATACTCAGCTTTCCATTTTAATTCGGTATTTGCTAACGAAGTATCAGCATAAGCTTCAACAATATCGCCTTCTCGTCTGTCTATAATTTTATAGTTTAATTGTTTACCAGATACTTTTTCAAAAGCTTTGATAACATCTAATACAGAACTCCCTTTTCCAGTACCAATATTAAAAACTTCAAAATTCGATAGATTATTATTTTCAATCAACCGATTTAAAGCGACAGTATGAGCTTTTGCCAAATCTACTACATGAATATAATCTCGTACTGCAGTTCCGTCAGGAGTAGAATAATCACCTCCAAAAACAGAAAGCTCTTCTCTGATTCCCATACCCGTTTGAGTAACATAAGGTATTAAGTTCTGAGGAATCCCTATAGGTAATTCGCCAATTTTAGAACTATAATGAGCGCCAATAGGATTAAAATAACGCAATGCGATAGCCTTTAAATGACTTGCGTTAGTAGTTTCTGAAATAATTTCTTCACCAATTTTTTTTGTATTCCCATAAGGAGATTCGGCAGGTTTAAAAGGGGCACTTTCCGTAATAGGCATACTATCTGCTTGACCATAAACCGTACAAGAGGAACTAAAAATAAAGTTTGAAACATTATTTACATTCATTTCTTCCAATAAATAAATCAAGGTAGAAATGTTGTTGTGATAATATTTCAATGGTTTTTCAACACTTTCGCCAACGGATTTTGATGCCGCAAAATGGATGATTCCATCAATAGCTGTATGAGTCTTAAAAAATTGTTGAATGGCACTTTGATTCTTTAAATCGAAATTTTCATAAATAGGCTGTATACCTGTAATTGTGGTAATTCTGTCCAATACCTCAATAGTCGAATTGGAAAGATTATCAATAATTATAACTTCATAACCTGCATTTTGCAGTTCAACGACAGTGTGTGAACCAATAAACCCTAAACCACCAGTAACTACTATTTTTTTCACAATAAAAACTTAAGACTTAATTATTTTTCTCCCTACAGATTCATAATAAAAGCCATTAGCTGACATAGCTTCTAAATCGAAAATATTTCTTCCATCAAAAATTACTGGAGATTCCATTAAAGATTTTATTTTTCTAAAACTAGGAGAGATAAATTCACTCCATTCTGTACATATTAGCAAGCAATCAGCATCTTCTAAAGCTTGATAAGCACTAGAAGCAAAATGGATTTTATCACCATATATACGCTTCATATTTGGCATGGCTTCAGGATCATATGCTGAAATTTGAACACCATCTTTTAAAAGTAATTCATTAATAACATCAATTGCCGGAGCTTCTCTAATATCATCCGTATTAGGTTTAAAGGCAAGCCCCCAAACAGCAATTTTTTTACCCGAAAGATTATTGTCAAAATAACGATTCACTTTAGGTACTAACGATTTTTTCTGTTTCACATTGATATTTAAAACAGATTTTAAAATTTTAAAATCATAATTGGCATCATCACTCGATTTTACCAAAGCATTTACATCCTTAGGAAAACATGAACCACCATATCCAATTCCTGGGAATAGAAATCGGTTTCCAATTCTTGTATCTGATCCCATACCCATTCTTACCATATCTACATCAGCGCCAATTTTTTCACAAAGATTAGCAACTTCATTCATAAATGTAATTTTAGTTGCTAAAAAAGTGTTAGAGGCATATTTAGTAAGTTCTGATGAACGTTCATCCATAAAAATAATGGGTCTTTTTATAGAGATAAAAGGTTTGTAAAGTTTAGAAAGTAATTTTTTCGCTTTTTCGCTTTTCGAACCAATAATAATACGTTGAGGTTCCATAAAATCTTTAACAGCAAAACCTTCTCTTAAAAATTCAGGATTAGAAACCACATCAAATTCAATATCGGTATGACTAGATACAATTTCTTTAACTCTATCTGAGGTTCCAACAGGGACGGTACTTTTATTGATAATAATTTTATAATCACCAATTAATTTACCTAAATCATGCGCAACAGTTTCTACATATGACAAATCAGCTGATCCATCCTCATCTTGAGGGGTAGGCAATGCCAAAAATATAATGGTAGAATCTTGAATTGCTTCTTTAAGGTTCGTTGTAAAATGAAGCCTATCTCCAGCAATATTTTTATGAAAAAGTTCTTCCAAGTTAGGTTCATATATTGGAACTTTTCCTTGTTGCATTTGTTGTACTTTATCTTTATCAATATCAACACAGGTCACATTGTTTCCCATATCTGCAAGACAAGTTCCTGTAACTAAACCAACATAACCTGTTCCTATTACTGTTATATTCATAGTTACTTATTAATAAAATTTAAAACGGTTTGTGTTATAAATTGCAGTTGTTCATCTTCAAATTCTGTATGCATTGGCAATGAGATTACTGATTTTATAAGTTGATTAGTAATCGTAAAATCATCTTCATTGTACCTATCATCAGCATAGGCCTTTTGACTATGTAAAGGCACTGGGTAATAAATGGCATTCGGAATACCACTATCTAATAAATGTTGATGTAATGCATTTCTGTCTACACCAACCAAATTTAATGTATATTGATGAAATACATGTGTTGTAAAACTACTTGTTATGGGAGTTATTATCTTTTCACAAGTAGCAAAAACATTATTATAATATTCCGCGGCTTTTCTTCTGGTATTACAATACATATCTAAATTAGGAAGCTTAGTTCTTAAAACAGTAGCTTGAATACTATCTAGCCTCGAATTTACACCTACAATATCATGATAATAACGTTTATACATACCATGATTTACAATGCCACGTAAAGTGTTAGCTAGTTCATCATCATTTGTAAAAATTGCACCACCATCACCATAACAGCCTAAATTTTTTGAAGGAAAAAAAGAGGTTGTTCCAACATCTCCCATAGTTCCAGCTTTTTTTGTGACTCCGTTCGTAAAAGTATAATCAGCACCAATAGCTTGCGCATTATCTTCAATAACAAAGAGGTTATGCTCAGCAGCAATTTCTAAAACCGCTTCCATATTAGCACATTGCCCAAATAAATGTACTGGGATAATTGCTTTCGTTTTCGGAGTGATAGCATTTTTTAGCGCTTCAATATCTATATTAAAAGTAGCTAGTTCAACGTCAACTAAGACTGGAGTTAATTTTAATAAAGCAATAACCTCAACTGTTGCAGCAAAAGTAAAGTCAGCAGTAATTACTTCATCGCCTTGTTCCAATCCTAAGCCCATCATTGCTATTTGTAAAGCATCTGTGCCATTGGCACAAGGAATTACGTGTTTAACATCAAGGTATTCTTCTAATTCTTTTTGGAAAGTTTTTACTTCGGGGCCGTTGATAAAAGCAGCAGATTCAATAACTTCTTGAATAGAAGCGTCAATCTTATTTTTAATTTTTGTGTATTGACCTTTAAGGTCAACCATTTGTATCTGTTTCATCCGTTGATTCTATTAAATTCTATTGGTCAGATGGAATTCGCTATAACAATCCTTTTTTAAATAATTGAATTAGCAATAGCTCATTTCATGCAAAAAATAATTTATCAATATATAACGCACAAAAATACGAATTATTTAACCGCAATTATTGTAAATTCATACTTTAGCAAACGCATATGTATTTTCTATATAACATAATTGTAAATAGCGCTAATTTTATCCTCAAGATAATAGCAATCTTTAATAAAAAGATTCACTTATTTATTGAAGGGAGAAAAGATGTTTTTAAAAAATTAGAAAACCATTTTTCTATAAATGATTCTGTTATTTGGTTTCATTGCGCCTCATTAGGAGAATTTGAACAAGGAAGACCTATTATAGAAAAAACCAAATCCCAATATCCCAATTACAAAATCCTAGTTACTTTTTTTTCACCTTCTGGTTATGAGATAAGAAAAGATTATGCAACTGCAGATTTGGTAACATACCTTCCTTTTGACACTAAAAAAAATGCAAAGAAGTTTTTAGAAATTGTGAACCCTCAACTAGCCATTTTTATAAAATATGAATTTTGGCCTAATTTATTAAAAGAGTTACAAGTTAAAGATGTGAAAACAGTATTGGTTTCTGGAATCTTCAGAAAGAACCAATCATTTTTTAAAAACTATGGAGGATGGATGAAAAAATCATTAAAAACATTTGACCATTTTTTTGTTCAAAATCAACAATCTAAAGATTTACTTAAAGAAATAGGTTTTGAAAATGTTACTATAAGTGGAGATACTAGATTTGATAGAGTTTATGATATTACAAAACAAGGTAATAACTTAGAATTTGTTAAACAATTTATAAATAATAAAACAACACTCATCGCAGGAAGTACTTGGCCAAAAGATGAAGAATTATTGGTAAATTATATCAATACTCAGGCAGATGCTAATCAAAAATTTATAATTGCGCCTCATAATATTCATAAAAATGAAATAGAAAAATTAAAGGAAAGTATTACGAAAGAAACAGTCTTATATTCTGATATTGATGGTAAAGACTTAAGTACTTTTCAAGTGTTTATTATTGATACAATAGGGCTCTTATCAAAAATTTATAAGCATGCTAATATAGCCTATGTGGGTGGTGGTTTTGGAGCAGGAATTCACAATTTGTTAGAACCCGCAACTTTTGGAGTTCCAATTATAATAGGACCAAATTATCATAAATTTAAAGAAGCGAAGGAGTTAATTGATGGAGAGGCTTGTATTGTTATTACAAATAATTCTGAATTAAATAATGAGTTAACTATGTTGTTTACCAATACAAATACACGTATTGATAAAGGTAATATAGCAAGAAACTATGTTCTTGATAATACAGGGGCAACAGGTGTAATTATTGACTATATAGATAAAGTTATTACAAAATAATGAGTAACTTGTCCTTAATCTAAAATAAATCTAAATAATGATACGAGAAAAATTAAAAGAATATTTTAATATTGTTTTTGAAGAAGATTTAATCAATGAAATCATTGAAGTTGGTACTTATAAAAAAGTGAAGGAAAATGAATTATTGCTTGATATTGGCGATAAGTGCGATAGGATTCCCTTAATGATAAATGGTGCCATTAAAATTAGTAGGGAAGATAAAAATGGAGATGAAATTGTGTTGTATTTTTTAGAGCGTGGAGATACCTGTACAATAACTTTTGGAAGTGGTTTAAATAGTGCAAAAAGTAAAGTTAGAGGAGTAGCCGAAAAAGATTCTGAGGTAATTTTTATTCCAGTTGCAAAATTAGAAGAATGGTTGGTAAAATATAAATCTTGGCGGAGTTTTGTTATTGATAGTTATAATATACGGTTATCAGAAATGTTGGATGCTATAGACACACTTGCATTTATGAAAATGGATGAACGCTTGTATAAATACCTCACAGATAAGGTGAAAATTATGCGAAACCCAACGCTGAATACAACACATCAAAAAATAGCGCAAGATTTAAATACATCAAGAGTTGTTGTTTCTAGATTGTTAAAACAATTAGAAAATGAAAAGAAAATAGAGTTATTCAGAAATAAAATAGAAGTATTAGAATTTTAGACAGCCCTTTTTTAAAATATAAAAACTACACTGCGTAACAAATGTTACACGATTAAAAATTTACTTATCTACATTTAAAGAATAATAATACCAAATGAATTTCAAAATGATTGTTTGAAAATTTGAGTTATTTTTTATGCGAACTATAAAATTTAAGCATAGCCTAGGTTACGGTTTAATTTTATAGTTAAGTAGAAAGGAAAAAGAAACGAATTTTAACGAGCATTTTGATGTTTATTTGGGATAAGATATAATAATTATGGATTTTATAGTACAGCCTTGGCCTTGGTATGTTGCAGGCCCTTTGATAACATTGGTTATGTTTTTACTTTTTTATTTTGGTAAGAAGTTTGGAGTTTCATCAAATTTAGAAACTATTTGTGCAATAGGAGGCGCAGGAAGGGTTGTTGATTTTTTTAAATTTGATTGGAGAAAAAAGACATGGAATCTTCTATTTATGCTAGGAGCTGTAATAGGAGGATTTATTGCTTTTCAATGGCTAACACCAAGTGAGGCTATTGCTTTGAATCCGCAAACAGTTCAAGACTTGACGGATTTAAATTTTCAAAATGGAGGCGCTCAATATTTGCCAGATGAAATCTTTAGTATAGAAGCCATTTTTTCTGTAAAAGGGTTTTTAATCCTGTTAATAGCAGGTGTGTTAGTTGGTTTTGGTACACGTTATGCAGGCGGGTGTACTTCTGGTCATGCCATAGTTGGGTTGAGTAATTTAGAAATGCCTTCGTTAATTTCAGTAGTTGGATTTTTTATAGGAGGCTTAATAATGACATGGTTATTATTTCCATTAATTTTTTAAATTGATATAATGAAGAATATAAAATTTTTATTTGTAGGAATACTTTTTGGAATTATATTAAGTAAAGCAGAAGTTATTTCTTGGTTTAGAATTTATGAAATGTTTAAATTTCAGTCGTTTCATATGTATGGGGTAATAGGCTCTGCAGTTGCATTAGGAATTATTATTATGTTACTATTTAAAAAAGGTATTGTAAAAACCTACTTTGGTGATACTATTAAAGTTGAACCTAAAAGAAAGGGTTTTAAAGGAAACTTATTTGGTGGTATTATTTTTGGATTAGGATGGGCACTAGCAGGAGCATGCCCTGGGCCTATGTTTATTTTACTAGGAAGAGGAGCAGTAGCAATTATTATAGTTATCATAGGAGCACTTTTAGGTGCTTTTCTATATCACGCAACCAAAAAATTTCTCCCACATTAATATATTAATAATCGAACTCAGATTATTATTTTTATTAGCTAACTTAACATCACATTGTCCCGATAACTCTCGGGAGCAGTCAAAATGTTTTGTAACTTTGCAATCCCATAAAAAATAAGAATGGCAATATTAACCGATAATTTTGGCAGACAAATTACCTATTTAAGATTGGCCGTGACCGATCGATGTAATTTACGATGTCAATACTGTATGCCCGCTCACGGAATAGATATTGTCGATAGAAAAGAACTACTTACATTTAAGGAAATGTATCGGATTACGCGTGTGTTGAGTGAGTTGGGAGTTAATAAAGTCCGTTTAACAGGAGGAGAACCTTTTGTACGCAAAGATTTTGTCGGATTTTTAGAAATGATGTCGTTCAATGATAAATTAGATGAAATAAATATCACCACAAACGGAGCATTGATTTCAAAACACATTTCAACATTAGAAAAACTAAAAATTGGTACGATTAACCTGAGTATTGATAGTTTATCAAAAGAAAATTTCGCTAAAATTACCAGAAGAGATGTTTTTGATGAGGTTTATCAAACACTAGAAGATTTAGAAAAAAGTTCCTTAAAATTAAAGTTAAATATTGTTGTACAATCTGGTATAAACACACATGAAATCATCGATTTTATTGAGTTAACCAAACACAAAGACATAGCAGTACGATTTATAGAAGAAATGCCATTTAATGGAGTTGGACAAAGAACAACGAAAGAAGTATGGAACTATACTAAGATTTTAAATTTAATTAAGTCAGAGTATCAAGAAATAATTCCCTTACAATCAGAGAAATCATCTACTTCCCATAATTTTAAAATAGATAACTATAAAGGTTCATTCGGAATTATCCCTGCCTTTACAAGAACCATTTGTAATGATTGTAATCGAATAAGGATAACTGCTACAGGACTGTTTAAAAACTGTTTATTTGACGAAGGCGTTTTTAACATTCGTGATTTTATACGTGAAGGAGCAACCAATGATGAGTTGAAACAATTGTTTTTATCAACGGTTAAAAAGAAACCAGAAAATGGATTTATAGCCGAAGCTAATCGAAAAAATAATAAAAAAGTTTCTGAAAGTATGTCAACTATTGGTGGGTAGTTTAAAATAACACTTGTCTAGCACAGTGTTATTTTGTATTTTTGAATAAAATATAAACAATATGAAAGTTCAAACAGCCTTAAGATTTGATAAAGACTTATTAGAAATTATAAAAGAAAAAGCAAAAGCTCAAAAGAGAAGCCTTAATAATTATATAGAGTATTTACTATATAGAGAGGTTGGTGATATACCTAATGAGGAAACAAAAAAAGCTATTTATGAAGCTGAAAATGACATTAACCTGACACCAATTGACAATATTGATGATTATTTTAATAATTTATAGAAAGTAAAGATTAATGTATAATCTAAAAGAAACTACTCAATTCAAAAAAGATTTAAAAAAGTTAGTTAAGAGAAGTTTAAAAGATGCTAAATTAATCAAGGAGACTATAGTAATTCTTAAAGTAAAAGGAGTAGATGGCATCAATATAAAAATGAAACCACACAAATTAAAAGGGAATTATAAAAACAGTTGGGAATGCCATATTAAACCAGATCTTTTAATAATATGGTTCCAAATAGAATCTCCCAAAATTATAAAATTGATTAGAATAGGTTCACATTCAGATTTATTTAAATAAACCGTTCAATAAAACACCCTTTAATTATTAATTGAGTAATCAATTTCTCGAATGATCACATCACAAAAAGCATTAGAAATAATACTAGACAATACCCAAGATTTTGGGATTGAAGAAATTCCTTTTTTAGAATCATTAGGTAGGGTTTTAAAAGAAGATATCAAAGCCGACAGAGACTTTCCGCCTTTTAATAGAGTGAGTATGGATGGTATTGCTATTTCGTATGATGCTTTTGCTAAAGGACAAATAGATTTTCATATAGAAAATATTCAAGCAGCAGGCAGTGAACAAGTCACCCTTAAAGAAGATACGAATTGTATCGAAGTAATGACCGGTGCTGTGTTGCCTCAACATACTGATACCGTTATTCCATACGAATTGGTGACTCTTGAAAACGGAGTGGCAATAATTGATATCAAAAGTGTTACTAATGGTCAAAACATCCACAAGCAAGGAAAAGATAGAAAAACGAACGATGTATTAATTAGAAAGAATGGCGTTATTTCTCCTGCAGAAATTGGCGTATTAGCTACCGTAGGTAAATCAACCGTAAAAGTAGCAAAACAACCAAGTGTGTTAATTATTTCAACAGGAGATGAGTTGGTTGAAGTTGCAGAACAACCAAAACCATATCAAATAAGAAAAAGCAATGTGTATACCTTAGTTTCACTGCTGGAAGATTTAAATATCACTGCCGAAACAAAGCATATCACCGATGACAAGGAAATATTAAAGAAGAAAATTGAACAGTTTTTAATTGATTATGACGTGCTATTATTTAGTGGGGCAGTAAGTAAAGGAAAGTTTGATTATTTACCTGAAGTGCTAGGTGAGTTAGGTGTGGAAAAAAAGTTTCATAAAGTAAAACAACGTCCAGGGAAACCCTTCTGGTTCGGGCACACTGTACCACTAGGAATGAGTGAACAGAGTGAAGATAAGTCTAAAAAAACGATAGTTTTCGCCTTTCCAGGAAATCCAGTTTCAACCTTTGTAGGTTGTGTAAAATATTTTTATCCTTGGTATAAAAAATCAGTAGATGTTGTTTTTGAAAACCATCAGAAAGCAATTTTAGCAGAAGATTTTACTTTTAAACCAGACTTAACCTATTTTTTACAAGTACGACTAGAAAATAAAAAAGGACTTTTAGTTGCAATACCAGTAATGGGCAATGGTTCTGGAGATTTGGCTAACTTAGCAAACGCAGATGCTTTTTTAGAATTACCAGATGATAAAGATGAGTTTAAAACAGGAGAAGCTTTTCCGTTAATAGCATATAGAAATTAAAATTTGAAAAGTAAAAACTCCTTCCCTTTTAAGGGAAGGTGGATTATTCGAAGAATAAGACGGAAGGGTTAATAATTTAAAATTAGAATTGTGTCAAAATTCACACACATCAATAAAAAAAACCAACCCAAAATAGTAAATGTGGGAGGCAAAGAAGTGACTACGCGGAAAGCCACGGCGAAAGCTTCTATGTTTTTAGGAGAAGAAATCATTTCTCATTTTTCTAAAGATGAAATCCACACAAAAAAAGGACCTGTTTTTCAAACAGCAATTATTGCGGGAATCCAAGCAGTTAAAAAAACATCAGATTTGATTCCGATGTGTCATCCATTACAAATAAATGGCATTGATATAGACATTTCAATTGTTGATAAAGAGCATATAGAAATAGTATGTACAGTAGAAATTGATGGTAAAACGGGTGTAGAAATGGAAGCCTTAACTGGAGCTACCGTTGCTGGATTAACAGTGTATGATATGTGCAAAGCCATCTCGCAAAAAATGGTAATAAAAGAAGTGAAACTACTGGAAAAAACAGGAGGAAAATCAGATTATAAAGAGAAATAACCACCTCGTCTTCCAATAAAATTGGAAGCCACTCCTCCTTTAAAGGAGGAGAGTTTAAATTCTGATTCTAATTTTAGTTAGAATTTAATTCCTTCCCTTTGAAGGGAAGGTGTCCGCTAAAAGCGGACGGAAAGGTAAAATTAATAAAATCTCTGTGTATCTTTGTGAAACTCCGATAATCTCTGCGTAATAACTAATATAGAATGCAAACAAAACATCAAAAACATACAAAGCTAAAACGTCGAGAAAATGATAATTTTGCTCCAAATGAAATAGCAATTTTAGGGACAAGGTGCTCAATAATTGCTGATTTTGTTCAAAAAACGAGCGAAAAACTACAAAAACGAGCAAAAATAGCCTATTTTGATGCTTCACATAATAATGAAATTCAAGCGCCGAATTTTGATACTTTTACAGCACATCATTCCGGAAATTTAAACTTGAATTCTGCTCATATCTTAAATGAATATAATGAGCGAATTCGTTTTGCAGATTATGACTTGCTTTTTATTAATGGCAATCATTATAAAGGAGCAAAACAAATTTTAATATTAGACAATGAAAAAGAAGCTTCCGTTTTAAAACGCTTAGACCAATTAGACAGAATTCAGTTTGTAATTAAATTAAATGAAGACTCTGAGTATTTTGATTTTTTAGAAGAAAAGTACCCAACTATTAAAAACCTAAAATGTTATCATATTGACGAAGTCGATGCCATAGCTAAGCATATTGATAATCTGATACAAGAAAAAATTGCTCCAGTACAAGGGGTCGTGTTAGCAGGTGGTAAAAGTTCAAGAATGGGTAAAGACAAAACCGTACTCAACTATCACGGGAAGTCGCAATTAGAACACACTGTAAAATTGTTAGAAGACAATTTGTTAACCACGTATGTTTCTGTAGCCACAAACCAACAACTTGAAAACTTTGAAACGATTCAAGATAAATTTGTCGAATTAGGCTCTTTCGGCGCCGTTTGTTCTGCTTTTCAATACAACCCTAATAAAGCATGGTTAGTCTTAGCAACCGATGTGCCATTTGTAGATGATAAGCTCATAAAATTATTATTAAAACACAGAAATCCTCAAAAAATAGCAACTGCTATTAAAGGAAAATCAAAACAATTTGTAGAACCTTTAATCGCTATTTACGAACCAAAAGCATATCCCGTTTTATTGAGTTATTTAGCACAAGGATATTCTTGCCCAAGAAAAGTATTGATTAATTCAGACATTGAGATTGTTGAAGTAGACGATAATTTCATTCGAAATATCAATACTCCGGAAGAATTCCAAGAGGCAATTAATGATTTAAAAAAATAATCTAATGTCTAAATGTCGCCCTGAGCGCAGTCGAAGGGTTATTCTGTAAACAAAGAATGATAATTAATGACTACTACGTTACATATATTGAATGGAGACAGCACAGCGCAAATTTTTCCCAGATCGATCATTCAAGGAGATATAATTGTTTGGAGAGAAATGTTATGCGAAGGTTCTTTACACAAAGATGTTGGTAGTGATGAATTTTGGAAAAAAAGATATACTTTTTTTGAAGGAATTGGTGTAGCCAGATTGGAGTATTATGACAAAACTATAAAGGAACTCATAAAAATTGAGGACATATCCAATTATGATGAAGTAGTTTTATGGTTTGAATATGACTTATTT
>VAPL010326720.1_pt1 | contig 14050 bp, 8 predicted proteins | sample 3395061 | NCBI WGS metagenome assembly VAPL01 (sample SAMN08290444, study PRJNA428436) | hydrothermal vent metagenome | isolation source: Deep-sea hydrothermal vent chimney 2 | place: Pacific Ocean: Juan De Fuca Ridge | depth 2182 m m | reverse complement strand
TGAATCAGGCATTACAGGAATATATCGATAAAGCCAGACTGGAAAAACGCAGTGTGACGGTAGATGAGTTACGTGCAGCGGTTGAAGAAGGTGCGTTGCTGCGAGTACGCCCGATTATGATGACGGTGGCAACCATCATCGCGGGCTTGTTACCGATCATGTTAGGCAGTGGTACCGGCTCAGAAGTCATGCGTCGAATTGCTGCGCCGATGGTAGGCGGCATGGTCAGCGCAACTATTTTAACACTCGTGGTTTTACCTTCAGTATTTTTCTTAATGAAGCAGAGCCAAGTTTTAAATATGAAGGTTGATTAATTATAATTTAACATGAGTCGCCAGCTTTCGGCTGGCGACTGTAAATTTACAGGTGAAGTATGTCAGAACAATATTATTTTAAAGTTAATGGGATGAAGTGTGACGGTTGCGTGAGTAACGTTGAAAAAGCGGTAAAAAAACTACCCGGTATCGAATCGGTAGAAGTCGATCTGGATACAGCAATGACTGTAGTCAAGGGTCTGGCAAGTGCCGAATCGATAAGCGCTGCAATTGACGCGGCTGGCTTCAATGCAATACTGATTCCTGAATAAAGTTTTACAGTACGATAAAAATAATGAAGATTGTTATAAAAAACATGGTTTGTGATCGCTGTGTGCTGGTAATTAAAAATATCATGATGGAGCTGCAGTTGCCTGTGCGCTCAGTTGTTATGGGTGAAGTTGACTTTGTCGATGATACATTAAATGCTGAGGTTGTTGATAAAATAAAAAAGCTAATCGAACCATTAGGGTTTGAGCTGGTGGATAATAAAAAGCAGGTTTTAATCGAACAGGTAAAAACTTTACTTATAAAACTGGTGCAGGGAAATCTTGAGCAGCAACCGATTAAATTGTCTGAATATGTGGCGGATAATTTAAATCAGGATTACCATTCACTTAGTCAGCTATTCTCATCTATTGAAGGGATGACGATAGAAAAATATTTTATTCATTTAAAAGTTGAAAAAATAAAAGAGTTGCTGATGTATGAAGAGTTGAATCTTACTGAGATTTCATACCGGCTTGGTTATAGTAGTCTGGCGCACTTGAGTGCTCAGTTTAAGCAGATAACCGGTATGACTCCAACTGGCTTTAAAAAAATAAAACACAGTAGTCAACGACTGGCATTAGATAAAATTTAAAATTTGTTTAATTGAGCAACTAGATTTCCGCTGGTTCGGCGTAGCCTCTGACTTAGCATTTTTGATATTATCCATAATAGCTTAAAAGCCAGTTCAGAGTTGCTATTCAATAAAATAAACAGTTCTTCTTTCGATAAAAATAACATCTCAGTGTCCATTGCAGCAACTGCTTGTGCGGATCTGGGTTCGCCATCAATTAAGGACATCTCGCCAAAACTTTGAGAAGGCAGGATGGAAGCAATAATGTTGACCTGTGATCCGGACTCTTTCTTAATGATGTCTATCTTGCCTTTAGTTACAATAGCCATCGTATTATCCTCTGCACCCTCATCGAAAATTATTGTACCCCTGCCGGCAGTATAAAGTTGCATATGTTGACTAATGGTGCAAATTTGGTCCCATGAAAAATCTGCCGCCCATCGGGTAAGGTCAAGACTGTTTGCAAGCTCCTCCTCTGTGCTATTAATTTTTTTTAACGTCATAGATTATGCCTCGCATTATATATCAATAGTCTAACTCAGAATAAGTATAGTAATAATTGAAGAAGGTCTCTATTTTAGAAAGTCACAGCAATATATCAGCTAGTTTAGTGGCATAAATTAACGTATATTGAAGTGATATGAAAAATTTCAATAACCCTAATTGCGAATCCTGTTTGTCATGAGTAAAGAATTCATCGTTATTAAAGGCGCACGTCAGAATAATTTAAAAGATCTGGATATTACTCTACCTACCAATGAGCTAATAGTCGTAACCGGAGTGAGTGGTTCGGGTAAGTCGACACTGGCTTTTGATACGATTTATGCTGAAGGTCAGCGTCGTTACGTAGAGACTTTTTCTGCGTATGCGAGACAATTTCTTGAACGCATGGATAAACCGGCTGTTGAAAGTATACAAGGTATACCGCCGGCAATTGCAATTGATCAAACCAGTCAGGTTCGAACGTCACGCTCTACCGTCGGCACGATGACTGAGCTAAATGATTACCTGAAATTACTGTTCTCGCGAATAGCTGTTTTATACTGTACTAATTGTGCTAAAGAAGTGATTTGTGATTCTGCGCAGAGTATTGTAGAAGATATTTATGAAAATATTACTGATGAGACGCGGATTATGGTTTGTTTGCCAATATCAGTGCCGGATAATTTTTCAGAAGATGAAATTATTGGCTATCTGAATCAGCAGGGTTATACGCGTATACACTCTCGTAATAAAGTGCATATAGAAGTTATTCAGGACCGGTTAAAAGTCACAAATGAGAATCGGGATAGATTGACTGAAGCAGTAGAAACGTCAATAAAACATGCTCAGGGGCGGGTGATTGTTTACCGCCTTGATGATAATAAAAAAGTGCAGCAAGCATATCGTTTTTCTATACATCATCATTGTGCTGAATGTGATATTGAATATGCAAAGTCCAGCCCGAGTCTGTTTTCATTCAATTCGCCACTTGGCGCCTGTGAAAGCTGCAAGGGGTTCGGTCGCATTATTGGTGTGGACTATAACCTTGTTATCCCTGATGAAAAAAAGTCAATACAAGACGGCGCAATTAAACCAATACAAACACCCAGTTATTTAGAAGTGCAGGAAGCGTTAATGGGCTTTGCTATAAAAAAAGGCATACCGGTTGATAAACCCTGGGGGCAGCTTACAAAAAAACAGCAACGCTGGGTTATTGAAGGAGAAGGTAGTTGGGATGATGGTGTCTGGTTTGGGGTGCAGCAGTTCTTTACCTGGCTGGAAAGCAAAGCATATAAAATGCATATTCGTGTCTTGTTGTCTAAATATCGTTCGTATACTCTTTGTGATAGCTGTAATGGCAGCCGCTTAAAAGATCAGGCGTTATGGTGGAGACTAGGGAGTCTTGAGCATTCAAATAAAGTCATAGAGATAAAAAAACGCTATGTTGCGAATGGTTTGACGCTGTCTGAAAAAAATATTCGATGCCTGCCGGGATTAACTATTCATGATGTCTTAAAATTGCCGTTAAAGCAGTGTGCTAGTTTTTTTAAGGAAATAACAAAAACCATGGTGCTGGATGAGGCCAGTTTATTGATAATGAATGAAATAGACTCGCGGCTGAATTATTTATTAGAAGTGGGGTTGGGGTATTTAACTTTAGATCGTCAGTCGCGTACTTTAAGTGGTGGCGAGGTGCAACGAATTAATTTAACTACAGCGCTCGGCACTTCACTGGTCAATACTCTGTTTGTGCTGGATGAACCAAGCATCGGTTTGCACCCAAGGGATATTAAGCGGCTGGTAAATGTTTTGCACCGTTTGCGTGATGCGGGGAATACGCTTTTAGTTGTTGAGCATGATCCACAGGTAATACTGGCGGCAGATCGAATATTAGATATTGGGCCGGGCCCGGGAAAACAGGGTGGTGAAATATGCTTTTATGGGACAGCTAAGCAGTTGTTGCGTGATCGGCACTCGCTGACAGCAAAATACCTGACAGGTGAAAAAACTGTTTTATTTGATTCGTCTAATACAGTAGCGAAGTCAAAAGAAACGAATAAAAAACATAACTGTATACAAATATTAGCCGCAACAGAGCATAATTTAAAATCAGTTGATGTCACAATTCCACTGCAACAGCTGGTCTGTATAACCGGCGTCAGTGGCTCTGGAAAGTCGACTTTACTGCGTGGTGTACTCTACCCCGGGTTATGTAAGCTAAAGGGTAAGGCGGTTGAAGCTCCGGGTGTCTGTAAAAAAATAACCGGTCACCAGTATATAGACGATGTGGTACTGGTTGATCAGAGTCCTATCGGAAAAACTACCCGGTCAATTCCGGCAACGTATGTCGGTGCCTTTGATGCCATTCGAAAATTATTTGTTGCTCAGCCGCTGGCTAAAGAACGTAAATATACTCCAGGTACGTTTAGCTTTAATTCAGGAAATGGACGGTGTCCGACCTGTTCCGGTAATGGTTTTGAGATGGTGGAGATGCAGTTTCTAAGTGATGTGTATATTCGTTGTCCGGATTGTGATGGTAAACGCTATCGTGATGAAATATTGCAGATTAAACTGCTGGGAAAAACAACCAGTAAAAATCATGATAAAAAAAGGGCTGATATTCAGGCAAAATCGATTGCTGATATTTTGCAGATGACAGTAGCAGAAGCGTTGCAGTTTTTTAAGCATGAAGAAGATGTGGTGCGGACATTGCAGCCGCTGGTTGATGTGGGGCTGCATTATGTGCAACTGGGGCAGGCCGTGCCGACACTCAGTGGTGGCGAGGCGCAGCGTCTTAAATTGGCGGGGCATCTGGCAAAACAATTAATCAGTGAAAGAAAAAAAACCTCAAAAGGCCGGCTTGCAACAACAAAAACAGGCACCTTGTTTTTGTTTGATGAGCCTACCACCGGTTTGCATTTTGATGATATTGCAACATTAATGAAAGCCTTTCGACAGCTAATTGATGCGGGACATTCGTTGTTGATAATAGAACATAATCTGGATGTGATTCGCAATGCTGACTGGTTGATTGATATCGGTCCGGAAGGCGGCGAGGGCGGTGGTGAACTAATTGCACAGGGTACGCCGCAGCAATTAATGTCAAAAAGTAAGACATATACAGCCAATGCATTACGTGAATATGAAAAGACATTTGATACATCTAAAAAAGTAAGCTTATCAGATCAGTTGTTGGTGAAAAAACCATTGAGAATTAAAAACCAGTCGATCGAAATACATCATGCTCGGGAACATAATTTAAAAAATATTGATATCAGCATTCCCCGAAATAAATTTAGTGTTATTTCGGGTGTCAGTGGTAGTGGTAAAAGCACCGTTGCATTTGATATTGTTTTTGGAGAAGGGCAGCGACGATACCTGGAGTCACTTAATGCTTATGCACGACAGTTTGTGCAGCCCGCCAGCCGAGCGGATGTGGATGCCGTTCATGGCATACCGCCGACGGTTGCCATTGAGCAACGAACCAGTCGTGGTGGCCGCAAAAGCACAGTGGCTACGTTGACAGAAGTTTATCATTTTATGAGGTTGCTATTTGTAAAGTTGGGCAAGCAGTATTGTTCGGAATGTAATGTAGCGATTGAGCCACAATCATTAGATGTGATTTTAGCGATGGTGCATAAAAAATATTCAGGCTGTGAAGTTGTGATGCTGGCGCCATTAGTGGTAGCAAGAAAGGGCATTTATAGTGAGTTAGCAAAGTGGGCAGCAAAAAAATTCTATAGCCATTTGCGGGTTGATGGGGTGTATCAGACAACTCAGCCGTGGCCTGAGCTGGCACGTTATAAAGAACATAATATTGAACTGCCATTGGCTAAAATTAAAGTCACCGCAAAGAAAGATAAAGAAATAAGGCTATTGTTACAGCAAGCACTGGATATCGGTCATGGTGTAGTGATAGTAGAGCCGCAAAATACACGATCAACAAAACATAAGGTAGAGTGTCTTTTCTCGACTGAACGAGCCTGTCCGTCATGTGGCAAAGGTTTCGATGAACTGGATCCTAGATTGTTTTCCTATAATTCAAAACATGGCTGGTGTACAACGTGCTTTGGAACCGGTGAAGTGATTAGCGGGTTTAACGAAGAGCAAAGTGGAGAAGAAAGTGCATGGCTGGACGACAGCGTTGAACAAGATATAAAAGCCTGCCCGGCGTGTGACCAGCAACGCTTAAATACAACGGCACTGGCTGTGCGATTTAGAGATAAAAGTATTGCAGAGCTAGCGGCCCTGTCAGTAGATGACGCGCAAAACTGGTTTAAAAAATTAACGTTGAAATCGCATGAACAGGCAATTGCCAATGACCTGTTAATTGAAATGCGTGGACGATTAAGTTTTTTACAACGTGTGGGTTTAAATTATTTATCCCTTGATCGTTCAGCGCCAACACTCAGTGGCGGTGAGGCTCAACGCATTCGCCTGGCATCTCAGTTGGGTTCAAATTTACAGGGTGTGTGCTATATCCTTGATGAACCGACGATTGGCTTGCATGCCCGGGATAATCATCAGCTGATTGAAACGTTACGAGAAATTCAACAACAGGGAAATACAGTGCTGGTGGTTGAGCATGATGAAGATACGATTCGTGAAGCGGATTATGTTATTGATATGGGGCCGGGTGCAGGGGTGGAAGGGGGCGAGGTGATTGCTGCCGGGACTTTGAAGCAATTAATGAAAAATAAAAAATCTATCACCGGTCAGTTTATGGCAAAGCCGTTACGCCACCCTATGTCGAATTTGCGTGACCTGGAAAAACGAAAAAAGTGGGCGCCTGAATCAATAAAAGTTAGCGGCGCACATCAGAACAATCTGGCAAAAATGCATATCAGTATCCCATTACGAAAACTGGTGTGTGTGTCGGGTGTCAGTGGTAGCGGTAAAAGCACGCTGGTTAGGTCGGTTTTACACCGTAATTTAAAAACGGTTATTAATTATCAGCGATCAAAGGCCGGTCGCTTAAGAAAAATAGTCTGGCAGGGCTGCCAGTTAATCGAAGGCTGGCAGAGTGTTCAGCGTGTTTTAGAAGTCGATCAAACGCCAATTGGCAAAACACCTCGGTCATGCCCCGCAACCTATATTGGCATCTGGGATACGATAAGAAAATTATTTGCTGACACGGTTGATGCGAGAATTAAAGGATATAAACCCGGGCGATTTTCGTTTAATGCAGGTGATGGACGATGTGCTACCTGTGGTGGCCATGGCATGCGAAAAATAGAAATGAATTTTCTGCCGGATGTGCGAGTAGAGTGTGAAGACTGTCATGGTATGCGCTTTAATGATGAAACATTATCAGTAACGTTTAAAGAAAAAAATATTGGTGAGGTGCTGGCGATGAATGTAAACACCGCGACTGAATACTTTTCGGCGATTCCCTCTGTACATCATGCGTTGCAATTATTGCAGGATGTTGGTTTGGGGTATTTGACCTTAGGGCAGCAAAGTCCGACCTTAAGCGGCGGAGAAGCGCAGCGCATTAAGCTGGTTGCTGAGCTGTCTAAAGCTAATAGCAAAACCTGTCAGCATAATCTTTATGTACTGGACGAGCCCACCGTTGGATTGCATATGGCGGATGTAGAAAAGTTACTGAGAGTATTGCACCGGCTGGTAGATACAGGAAATTCGGTGATTGTCATCGAGCATAATTTAGATGTGATTGCAGAAGCCGATTGGGTGATTGATATTGGGCCAGAGGGCGGAAAGCAGGGCGGGAAAATTGTTGCGCAGGGTAAACCGGAGACTATTTGTAAGCGTAAAAAATCCTATACGGGTAAATATTTGCGCGAGCTTATGAAGTAGTTTGTGAGCATAATTAAAATTAATTATTGGCGCGTACAATCAGGTCACTGTGTTCCTAATTGCAGTCATCCGGTTATGATAGAACCCATGAGCTAACGGAACAGCAGTGAAAAACGGCACTATTTCTGTCGTCTGGCAAAACCCGCGATTCCGAGCAGCCCAGAAACAAATAACCAGACTGAAGCAGGCACAGGTACCGCTGTCAGTGGCACGTTATTCTGCATCCACTGGCGTGTAGCCGACTCCAGAGGTGCATCTGCAGAACCGCGTAATATAACATCGGCATTGGTATTACTTGCCGCATTGCTTGCATCTAAAAATCCATTACGTAATTGATGGCAGCGACTTTCAGTATATGAAACAGCTGCGCCGTTATTACGTGTATAAAATGTATTATTTGAAAAGTCAGGGCAGCCTAATGCTAACTGAGTGTAGCTTAAATCATCGCCACCAAATGCTGTCATTCGGTTGGCGGCAAAGCTAGCTGCACTGCTGTCCAGATCTCCGTATATATCCAGTACGGGTAAGGTTGAAATTAAATTCAGGTTATTGGTAGTGTCGTAAATATTTATGTTGTTAGCTGTGGTTGGTGAGGTATTACCGATGCCGCCATACATGCCCACTCCGATTAAACCGCCAAGTGTTACATTTGAATTAATATCTAACAAACCCTGTTGCCATGCCGCTGCGGTGGCGGTAGCGAAACGTGAACCAAGGCTGAATCCAGCAATGACAATAGTATCAATGTTATTGTTGCTGGCGACTAGCGAATTAACCGCCGTATTAAAATAAGAATATACCCGGTTCTCAACTGAGCCTTCATTGGCTAAATAGTTGTTAAAGCTGGTGCCGCCTGTGGGTACGGGATTATCAATAGATAGCGTAGTATAACCATCATTGTTTAAGGTTTTGCGTAACTGGCGAACTACATCGCCATTCGGGGTCTGTCCTCTACCATGAAAGAAAATCACGCCGACATTAGGAGAGTTATTGCCTTCGAGTAATAAGCCGTTAATTGTTTCAGAGCCTGTGCTGAGTGAAATAGCATGTGCCTGTATGCTGCCGAGCAGAAATATAAAAATAGACAAACCAGTGTTTTTTATCATAACTTGTGTACCGTGCTGTGTAAAAATTTAAAACGAAAATAAATAATATCACGTAAATGGTCTGAATCTATAATGTGTTTTTGAGGTTCGCGAATATTATAAATTAAATTTTATAATGCTTAAAAAAATGGAATAGAAATGAGCGCAATGTACTCTTATAGAATGCGCGTATGAAAATACAGGGTTTGTGCCGCTACAGGTAAGATTAAAACGGTTGCTGAAATGAGAATAAAGTGTTCAGTACAAGGCTCGCAGCATTTCGATCAGTTGCGGGTCATCCCAGGCAATAGCCGAGTTCACACCGTAAACTATTTTTCCCTGTGTGTTGATAATAAACGTGGAAGGGTAGGTGATGACATGCCATTGCTTAGCAAACTCACCGTTAGTATCCATTAATACCGGGTATTCGACATTCACGTTATTTAAAAAATTCAAAATCGTTTGTTTATTTTCCGCATAGTTTATTGAAATAAGTTCAAATGGCCTGTCCTGCATTTTTTTCTTTAGACGGTTTAATGATGGTATTTCTTCAACACAGGGTGGGCACCATGTTGCCCAGAAGTTAATTACGGTGACCTTTCCGGTGAAGTCGTTTTTTATAAAGGATTGATCGTTTGCATCAAGTAAATTTATAGAGAGTGGCTGGTTCTGACCCTTATATTTTTTCAGATAAATATCAATTCCGTTTTTATTGGAATTTGTATTAGTTAGTAAAACTGGCTTTTCAGGAACAGAATGTTTTTCTAAAAGCGGCAGCAATTTTCTGATATTCGGTGCCAGTGTCTGCCGTTGTTGCTGTATTAGTGGTATTGGCTGTTCGCTGTAAAAAAGACTCATAATCTCAGGGATCATCTTTACATAAACCGCATTGTCGTGTTGCTGTAGTTTATTAAGAACCGTTTTAAATTGATTAATATTGCCGCTTTTTTGTGTCTGATAAAGAGCGATTGGAATATTGGTTGCGTCCATAATCGGCATATACTCCGGGTCGAGCCCCAGTGGTGGAACGGATGCATAACTGGACGGTGAAAATAGTAGAGCACCGATCAGGTAAGCATCAGGTTGTTGTTTGCTCTGCCATTGATGCGCGCCAATTAATGCACTGACTGCCGCATAAGAATCTCCGGTGATAATGATTTTTTTAGCGGTTGACTGGTGAGCGTATTCTATTAACTCTGCAATATATTGACCGCTTAACTGTCTGATGGATTTTATGCCAGGCGGCATAAAAAGGGATTCGACGATGTCTGCCTGCCAGACTTCAATCTGTTGTTCATTGAGTAATTGGGCCATTTGATGATGACCCTTACGAAAGCCGTACTCAGGTGCCAGCCATAGCAGCAAATAGTCACTGGTTTTTTGTGGTTTGAATATATTAACAATTAAGTCAACATCATCTGAAACCGCGACTGAAATTTCCTGTTGTGAATTTTTTGCCTGACAGGCAAAAGCTGAAATAGATAAAATGAGTGTAAAGTGTAATTGGCGTAACAACAACATTTTTTATAAATCCGAATAACTGTATTGTGAATGATGCAAAAAAACGTAAAATTATTTATTCTATAAAATTAAACGAGAATTATATAATACTCGTTTACTGGTTCAGAGGTATTATTATACCCCGTCTTTATATTAGCTGGAGTCAGTATGTCGAACCAGAGTTATCGCTTATCTATTTCCGGGATGTCATGTGCCGGTTGTGTGGCGGGTGTCGAAAATGCATTAAATAGTGTGCCGGGTGTGGTATCAGCTGCGGTTAATTTTGCAGAGCATACGGCCAGTGTGACGGGTGTAATGACAGCTGAGCAGCTAGTTAAGGCAGTAAAAGGTGCGGGTTATGATGCGGCTGAACTAACCGCCGGAGATGCTGAACAAATAGAAGAAAAAGATCAGCAGGATTTACTCTACTATCAGCAGTCTATAAAAAAATCGCTGATCGCCGGTTTAATTGGTTTTCCTTTATTTATCGCAGCTTTGCTCGGCTATTTGCCATCGTTAGAGTCGTTAACTGATAAAGTTTTCTGGCTGGTTATGGGCTTGTTAACACTGGCGGTGATGCTCTATTCAGGCAGGCATTTTTATGTCGGTGCCTGGAAGGCGTTGCAGGTGCATAACGCGAACATGGATACCCTGATTGCATTAGGCACTGGAACCGCGTGGTTGTTTTCCATGTTTGTACTGGCCTTTACCAGTTGGCTGCCGGAAAATGCTCAGCATGTTTATTTTGAAGCTACCGCCATCATTATTTCCCTGATTAATTTAGGTTCGGCACTGGAAAGTAAGGCGCGGGGAAAAACTTCGGAAGCGATTAAACGCTTAATTGGCTTACAGCCCAAAACCGCAAGGGTAGTGCGTGATGGAAAGGAAATGGATATCCCCATCGAAAATGTGGGTCTGGATGAGACTCTGCGAGTTCGTCCGGGTGAAAAAATTGCAGTAGATGGAAAAATAGTTGAAGGTTCATCCACAATTGATGAGTCCATGCTAACTGGTGAGCCAATGCCGGTAGAAAAAAACAGGGGTGATGAAGTGGCTTCGGGCACCATTAATAAAACCGGAACATTCTTATTTGTTTCTACCCGTATTGGTAAAGACACCGCGCTGGCTCGCATTATTGAAATGGTCCGTAAAGCGCAGGCCAGTAAACCGGCGATTGGTAAGCTAGTGGACAAAGTCGCCGCTGTATTTGTACCGGTGGTGTTAATACTCGCGGTGATGACTTTTTTAGTCTGGTTTAATTTCGGGCCTTCACCGAGCTTTACTTATGCCTTAGTTGCGACCATGACGGTATTAATTATTGCCTGTCCCTGTGCGCTGGGTTTGGCTACACCCATTTCAATTATGGTGGGTGTGGGCAAAGCCGCGGAGTCCGGTATTTTGATTCGTAACGGCGATGCACTTCAACAGGCCGGAAAACTGAGTGTGGTAGTACTGGATAAAACCGGTACGGTTACACAGGGTAATCCCGCGGTAACCGATATTAAATCGTTAGCACATACGTCAGATGATGAATGTTTAGCTTTGGCGGCAAGTCTGGAGTTACTGTCTGAACATCCACTGGCAGAAGCGGTGGTTATCGAAGCAAATAGTAGAAACTTAGTACTCTCAGATGTTGAAAACTTTCAGGCAATTGCGGGTCAGGGTGTAATTGCCTGCATTGATGGGAAACAAATACTTCTGGGCAATGAAAAACTAATGCAAAAAAATAATATTGATGTCGATGAGTTGCAGGCTGAAATTAATGTGCGATCTGCTGAAGCTAAAACACCGGTTTATTTTGCAGTTAACGGAAAAGCCAGCGGGGTGATTACGATTGCGGATCCTATTAAAGCTGATTCAAAAATGGCGATTAAACAAATGCAGGAACAGGGATTAAAAGTGGTATTGCTGACCGGTGACAATAGAGTGACCGCAGAAGCGGTTGCAAAATCCGTGGGAATAGATGAAGTTATAGCCGAAGTGATGCCGGACGAAAAAGCCGATAAAGTGAAACTATTACAACAGCAGGGTTATATTGTCGGCATGGTGGGTGATGGCATTAATGATGCGCCGGCACTGGCTGGAGCCGATGTGGGCTTTGCAATTGGTACGGGCACCGATGTGGCAATTGAAAGTGCAGATATCACATTGATGCGAGGCTCATTACATGGCGTTGTTGATGCGATTATTATTTCCCGTGCAACAGTGCGCAATATCAAGCAGAATTTGTTTGGTGCCTTTATTTATAATGCTGTCGGTATACCCGTTGCTGCGGGAGTTCTGTACCCTCTAATGGGGTTACTTTTAAATCCGATGATCGCCGGTGCTGCAATGGCGATGTCATCGGTAACTGTCGTCACAAATGCTAATCGATTACGTCTTGTCAAAACACATCAGCGAGGAGAATTTAAATGATGCTAATGGTTAATTTATTCGGTTTGAGTTTGATCGTTTTAATTATCTGGTGGTTCTGGCTGGCGAAAAACTGACAGTGAGACACAGTTTGTAATTGCATGAGTCGGCTTAGCCGGTGACATATGTGCGATACATAGTAAGTAGTTTATTTGCGCTGTTTCTGGCCTGTTAGATTTCGTTGTATTTGGCTGTTTTTTATTGTCAGTTAAAGCTGTATCCTGCCGATGCGACTATGATTCTCATGGTAATTACTAAAACCTTGAACTGCCCCGCATTTGAAGGGCGGAAATATGTGAATAAGCCAGCATAAAGCAAGCACTAACCGGCGTTATAGTAACGTTCATTTTTTACTATATGGAATAGTCAAATGAACGGCTTATATTCCTTCTTTCAGGGTTTGTCCAGCGCAGAAGTTTCTGAAATAAAATCTAAATCAGTATTAAAAAAATATAACAAAGGAGATCTCGTTTTTGCCGAAGGTGATAATGTGGATTACTTTTATATTATTGAGTCCGGTGGCATTTCAATTTATGTTGATAAATGTGGAACGGATGAACCAATATGTCGATTAGCTAAGCATGATTATTTTGGTGAAATGGCTATTTTTAATAAAGATCGGCGAACTGCATCTGCAATGGCCTGTGAAAATACGGTTTTATTCGGTATAGATAAAGACAGATTTTTGCAATTTATAAAACGCTTCCCTCAGTTAGCCGTTAAGTTTAAAACAGTTTTGGCTAAGCGTAATGAAGAACTATTATTAATAGAAAGCTTGATGTTGAGTACCGGAATAAACGGGAAAAAACTGCAGATTAGTATTAAAGGTGATCCATCTATCAGAGAATCGGCATTTTTTAGGCGACGCTATGAGAGTGTAGTGGATAAGCTGCTGCCTGAACTAGAGCCAGTATTAGAAGATTTGTTACTGAATCGTTGTATTTATAAACTTTTTTTAAACTTTAACAGTGGTGAAGTACGGACTCGTTCGGTGTTTAATCCGTTTAATGAAAAAATACATACGGTTAATAAACTAATTAATAAAGCCTATGTCGATCGACATTTTTTAAAAATATCGTACCTTGAAAAGTCACAGTTTATTAAGCGGTTATTCGGCTTTGTATCGACAGATACGTTATTTAGTCAATTACCCGGGTTTATGAAAAATACATTTATAAAGTTAAATGAAAACTGGCAACCGGTTGAGCAAAAAAACATCAGCATTGTGATGAAGCAGTTAAGAGTGTTGCGGAATATTAAAAGTTTTTATTTACGTAATTTAAGTATCAGTATTATTCAGGATACGATACGATTACAGTTTAACTGTGATGGCACGCACTTTTTAAGCTCGGAGGACTATTCGCAGTTTTTGCAGGAAAATTTATCGGCGACGGAATAGTGATTTTTGCCATAGCAATGTAAATGATTCGGACATAAAAAAACACATTACGTAGAGGCAATGTGTTTTTTTAGCTATGATTTAAACGTCGACCTTTTTAAAATGTCTTTCTTAAATAGTCTAAAACATTTTTCAGATCCGCATTTTTCAATGCACTGTTGCCTCCTTTAGCTGGCATTGCCATGGGTGAGCCGGGGCT
>VAPL010259091.1_pt1 | contig 14052 bp, 12 predicted proteins | sample 3395061 | NCBI WGS metagenome assembly VAPL01 (sample SAMN08290444, study PRJNA428436) | hydrothermal vent metagenome | isolation source: Deep-sea hydrothermal vent chimney 2 | place: Pacific Ocean: Juan De Fuca Ridge | depth 2182 m m | reverse complement strand
CTGATGGAGGCCCAAAGCCAGCGCCTTGCGTGTGTATCGACGCAGGTTTCCGCCATCCCTGAATTGATCGAACATGATGTGACGGGCCTTCTGGTTTCCCCCGAAGACGACCGCGCCTTGGCCCACGCCCTGGAAAGACTCATCGGCGAGCCGGCCCTACGTGCACGACTGGGCGAGGCCGGATTTCAACGCGTACGGCGGGAATTCGATTTAAAACGTGGCATCGACAAACTGGTTGCACACTTCGAGAATCCGGATGGACCACTCCTCCGGGTTGCGGAGTGAGGTCTTATGCACATCGCCTTCTACGCCCCTTTGAAACCGCCGACGCATCCCACACCATCGGGAGACCGGCGCATGGCGCGGCTTTTGATCCGCGCGTGGGAAATATCGGGCCATCGTGTAGAACTGGCGTCGCGCTTTCGCGCTTACGACCGTGGCGACGAGCACCGGCAAATCCGTTTGAAAGACCTTGGCGAGCGCCTTGCCGCGCGCTTGATCCGGCACTACCGCACACGCCCCGTCGCGCAAAGACCGGACGTCTGGTTCACCTATCATATGTACCACAAAGCCCCGGACTGGCTGGGGCCGCGCGTTTGCGAGGCGCTCGACATCCCTTATATCGTCGCCGAAGCCTCATACGCGCCGAAACACGCGGACGGCCCTTGGAACATAAACCATAAATCCGTCGCCGCCGCCATCGCCCGGGCCGACCTGCTCATCGGTTTCAATCCCGACGACGCGCCGTGTCTGCGTCCCTTTGTGAAGCCGTCCGCCCACGACATCACGCTGCGGCCGTTCCTCGATACCGAAGCCTATCGTCACGTGATGGAAAACAAACTTTCACACCGCCACAAACTCGCAAAGCAACACGGGCTGGATGAAAATTCACCCTGGCTTTTGTGCGTCGCAATGATGCGAGATGATCAAAAACGCCGCTCCTATGAAGTCCTGGCCCACGCGCTCGACAAAATCAAAACGCGGCCGTGGCGGCTTTTGGTGGTCGGCAACGGCCCTGCGGAACCTCACATCAAGGCGACGTTCGCGCCCCTGGGCGCGCGCGTGTGCTGGCTGGGGCTTCAAGGGGATGACGATTTACGCGCGCTGTATGGGGCCTCCGATCTTTTCGTCTGGCCCGCCATCAAGGAAGCCTACGGCATGGTGTTTCTCGAAGCCCTCGCTGCGGGTCTGCCCGTCGTCGCCGGTCACTCCGCAGGCGTGGCGGCCGTCGTCTCCCATGAACACACCGGACTTTTAACGCCGCAAGGCGACGTCGAGGCGTTCGCGAAGGCGTTGGCACGTCTGCTCGACGATGCGCCTTTGCGCGCGCAAATGGCAACGCGCGCGCCCAAGGACATGGCCGAAAACCATTCCCTTAAATACATGGCTCCAACCCTTGATCGACTGCTGCAAACCCTGATGATGGAACCCGAGCGATGACGGGCCTTCTCATCATGCGCCATGGCCCGACACCGTGGAATGCCGCACGGCGCATTCAGGGACATACGGATATTCCGCTGAGCGATGACGGACGCGCCACCGTGCGAAACTGGCGCATACCACCCGATTGCGCCGCTTTCCACTGTGTATCCAGCCCCCTGTCCCGGGCACGGGAAACCGCCCGCATCCTCGGTTTTGATGCCCAAAGCGAAGCGGCCTTGATGGAAATGTCCTGGGGGCGGTGGGAAGGCCGCGTGCTTGACGATCTGCGCGGCGAATTGGGCAGCGCCATGGCCGACAACGAAGCCCTGGGTCTGGATTTTCGTCCCCCCGACGGCGAAAGCCCCCGCGACACGCAAGACCGTCTGAAACCGTGGCTGAAACGCCTGCGCGAACCGACGCTGGCGGTTGCGCACCAAGGCGTCATCCGCGCCTTGTACGCCTTGGCCAGCGGCTGGGACATGCGCACGAAACCGCCCGTCCGTCTGAACAAATTCGCCGCGCACCTGTTCCATGTGGATCGCAAAGGCGTACCGATCGTTGCCCGGCTGAACATTGATTTGGGGATGGCGTAATGACTGTGCGGGTTTTGTTTTACGTCCAACACCTGCTGGGCGTCGGCCACCTGAGCCGCGCCGCCCTTCTGAGCGCGGCCATGGTTCATGAAGGCCTTGATGTCCTGGTCGTGCTGGGGGGCCGCGAGGTCCCCGGCATTTCCTTTTCCGGCACACGCATCGTCAGGCTGCCCGCCGCCCATGTGGCCGACCATACCTTCAGCCCGCTTCTGGACGAAGACGACCGGCCCGTCAGCGAGACCTGGAAACGCCGCCGTGCAAGCCTCCTTTTGCAGACCTTCAAGACCTTTTGTCCCGATGTCGTCATGTGCGAGATGTTTCCCTTCGGCCGTCGCCAGTTCCGCTTCGAACTGCTGGCCTTGCTGGAGGCCGCGCACGGCGCGCGCGCGCGCGTCGTCTCGTCGGTGCGCGACATTTTGGTCCGAAAACCAAAGGCGGGACGCGACGCCGAAACGGCGCGTTTTGTGCGCGCGCATTTTGATCTGGTTCTGGTTCATGGCGATCCAACCCTGTGCCCCCTGGACGAAACATTCCCCGAGGCAAAATCCATTGCGGACCTGATCCGTTATACGGGCTACGTCCGCGCTCCCGAGAAAAAGACCGGCGTCTCGCAGGCGGGACGCGACGAAGTGATCGTCTCCGTCGGCGGTGGGGCCGTTGGCGCCCCCTTGCTGAAGGCCGCCATGGGGGCGCGCGCGCAATGCAATCTAGCGCACAAGACCTGGCGTTTCATCGGCGGGCCCAATTTGCACGAAGACACGTATCGCACGCTGAAGGAAAAAGCCCCCGACGGCGTGATCGTGGAACGTTTTCGCCGCGATTTCCCAGACCTTTTAAAAAATTGCACCCTGTCGATTTCCCAGGGGGGGTACAACACCATCATGGACATCGTGCGCGCGCACGCGACGGCCATTGTCGTGCCCTTCGCCGACGCAGCGCAAAGCGAACAGGCGCACCGCGCAAGACGGCTGGCCGCCCGCGATGTAATCACCGTGGTGGAAGCCTCGAAGCTGACACCCGCCACCTTGGCCCGCGCCATCGACACCGCGCGTCCGCCCGAAGCGTGCAAGATCGATTTTTGCGGGGCGAGCCGCACGGCACACATCATCGGCGAGGTCGCGCGCCATGGCTGAGTGGCAGGATTTGACCGACGAGTTGGACATCTGGCGCGATCGCGGCCTTCAGGCAACATTCTGGTGGCGCGACGACGACGCCGTCGCGTTCACGCCGCCCTTGCGGCGCATGCTTGAAATCGCCCGCAATCACGACGCCCCCCTGGCGGTGGCGGTCGTTCCGAACGGCTTCGAGCCGGAACTTTGCGAACGGCTGAACGCGCGTGCGGACGTCAGCGTTTTGCAACACGGCTTCGACCATACCAATCGTGCCCCGGCAGACGAAAAAAAATCCGAATTCCCGAAACGACGCAACCTTCAAGACGCATTGCAAGATATCGAATCGGGTCGCAAAGCCCTGCAAGCGTTCACCGGCGGCGAAGCGGTCCTTGTGCCGCCGTGGAACCGCATCGCGCCTGCCGTGCGCGAAGCCCTTCCCGGTCTCGGATTTGCGGGCGTTTCCCTGTTCGGCGCACGGACACAAAATCACCGTGCAAAGGGTTTGAGCGTGATCAACACCCATGTGGACATCATCGACTGGCACGGCACACGCGGGTTTGTCGGCAGCGACGCCGCCATAACGGCAATCCTCACACATCTGCAAAGCAGACGCGCCGCCATGCACGATATCCACGAGGCAACCGGACTGCTGAGCCATCACCTGGTTCACGATGAAGACTGCTGGCACTTCATCGAGGATTTCCTGCACCATGTAAACGCCCACGAGGCGGCACGTCCGATCTCCATCGCGGAGGCCTTAAGCCCATGAACGATGGCGATTTGCTGCACGTCAAAGACCTTGAAGTCGAGTTTCACAGCCTTGGCGGCGTGATCAAGGCGCTCAAAGGCATATCCTTTCGCGTGCGTCCCGCCACCACGGTCGCGCTGGTGGGAGAATCAGGTTCCGGGAAATCCGTCACGGCCCAGGCCATCTTGGGGCTGTTGCCGCGCACGGCGAAAATCACGAGGGGAGAAATTTTACTGAACGATCCGGTCGCGGGGCGCCTCGACCTTGCGGCGCTATCGCCACGTTCAAAACGCTTTGCCGCCTTGCGCGGCAACAAAATTTCCATGATTTTTCAAGAACCGATGACCTCGCTGTCGCCCCTGCACACCATCGGCGACCAAATCGGCGAAACCGCCATCATTCATCACGGGGTCTCCCGCACGCAGGCCCGGGAACAAACCATCGACATGCTGCGTCTGGTCGGCTTTTCCGATCCCGCCGAGGCCTTCAATACCTATGCGTTCGAATTGTCGGGTGGCCTGCGCCAGCGCGCGATGATCGCCATGGCCTTGCTGTGCGGCCCGTCGCTGCTCATCGCCGACGAACCGACGACCGCCCTAGACGTCACCGTGCAGGCGCAAATCCTGAGCCTCATCAAAGACCTTCAGGCCGATCTGGGCATGGCGGTTTTGATGATCACCCACGATCTCGGCGTGGTCGCCAATGTCGCCGACGAGGTCGTCGTCGTTTATCGCGGCCAGGTGATGGAAAGCGGAACTTTGGACGATATTTTCGAAACGCCGAGGCACCCGTACTTGCGGGCCCTGCTGAACGCCATTGCGCACTTCGACATGAAGCCCGGCGAGCGGTTGCAGCCGATCCGCGAAATCAAACCATGCACCGGCGGCTTGACGGCGTTCACAAAGAAATCGCACCCCAAACCCGCAGGCGCGCCTCTGCTTGAGATCAACAATGTCTCCAAATCCTTTTCCACACGCAAAAAATTACGCCTGTTGGGCAAAGCACCCGCGGCGAGCGTGCGTGCACTGAGCGACGTGTCCTTGTGCCTGCACCGTGGGGAATGTCTGGGACTGGTCGGAGAAAGCGGCTGTGGAAAAACGACCTTAAGCAAGATCATCACCCGCGCCATGTCCCCCGACACGGGACAGGTCATTTTCAACGGGGGCGATGCGCCGGTCGATCTGCTCACATTGAACGCCCGCCAGATGGAACCCATACGACGTAATATCCAGTATGTTTTTCAAGACCCGTACAGCGCCCTCAACCCGCGCGTAAGCATTGGCGACAGCCTCATCGAGCCGCTTCTCATCCATCGCATCGGCAATGCGCGGAGCCGTCGCGAAACGGCTCTGGAATTGATCCGTCTGGTCGGTCTCAAACCAGAACATTTAAATCGCTACCCCCACAGTTTCTCCGGCGGCCAACGTCAGCGCATCGTGATCGCACGCGCGCTGGCGCTGAATCCGGAGCTTTTGATCTGCGACGAACCGGTCTCCGCCCTCGACGTTTCCATTCAGGCGCAAATCCTCAATCTGCTCAAGGACCTGCAAAAAGACCTGGGTCTGAGCTATTTGTTCATTTCACACAATCTGGCGGTGGTCGATTACATCGCCGACACGATCGCCGTGATGTGCGCGGGCTATGTGGTCGAGATCGCCCCGCGCGACACGCTGTTCAAATCCCCCCTTCACCCGTACACGAAAGCACTGATTTCCGCCGTACCGTATCCCGATCCCAAACGGCCTTTGGATTTTGCGGCCTTGGCGGCCGGACGCCATTCCGATCCCCGCGAATGGGCGTTTCCCTTCGGCGGGCGCGAGCGCGCGGAGCCGCGCCTGATTGAACTCGACAAAGGCCATTTCGTGCGCGCGCACAAGCCGCCGGGGCGGGAGAACAGCCATGCCTAAGCCCCCCGTATGGCGAGGCGTGGCGCTGGCGCTGCTGGCCCTTGCCCTCGGCGCAGGATCGGCGCGCGGTGCACAATCGCTGCCGAAACTGATAGAGCCCGATACTTTCGCCGCCGCCATCGCCGCGGGCCGCCTGCCCGAAATCAAGGACAGAATCCCGAAAACGCCCCTGGTCGTAAATCTGAAAAGCAAAGACAAACAACCCGGACGATACGGCGGCACGCTGCACATCCTCGGCGGGCGAAACAAGGACACACGCTTGATGGTCGTGTTCGGCTACGCCCGTTTGGTCGTTTACAACGAGGCCTACCAACTGGTCCCTGACATTGCCGAACGCGTTGATGTCAAGGACGGGCGCATTTTCACCTTTCATCTGCGCAAGGGCCAGCGCTGGTCCGACGGCTACCCGTTCACGGCAGAGGATTTCAGATATTACTGGGAAGACGTCGCCACCAATAAAGACCTCTCCGTGATGGGCGTTCCGCGCGAACTTCTGGTGGACGGCGAGCGGCCACACGTGGACATCGTGAACGCAACAACGGTGCGTTACAGTTGGACAAAACCGAACCCGTTTTTTCTGCCCGCCCTGGCGCGCGCGCAACCTTTGTACATCTACCGCCCGGCACACTACCTGAAACAGTTTCACGCGAAATACGCAAACCCCGCGGAACTGCGCCGCAAAGTCAAGGCCGCCGGGGTGCGCAACTGGGTGGCGCTGCATTATGCCCACGACCATCCTTACAAAAACAACAATCCCGACTATCCGACCTTGCAGCCCTGGGTTTTGAAAACGCAGCCCCCGTCTTCACGCTATGTCTTCGTGCGCAATCCCTACTTTCACCGCTTGGATTCCCAAGGGCGGCAGTTGCCGTACATCGACAAAGTGGTGATGACCATCGTCACGCCGAAACTGATTCCGGCCATTACCGGAAGCGGAGAATCCGACTTACAAGCGCGCTATCTGGACTTCAGCAACTATACATTTTTAAAACAAGACGAAAAACGCAACGGCTTCACCGTGCGTCGTTGGACGTCGGCCAAGGGCGCACGCATCGCGTTGTACCCCAATTTGAACGTTAAGGACGCCCAATGGCGCGCCTTGATGCGCAACGTGAAGTTTCGCCGCGCCCTATCGCTCGCCATCAACCGCCGCGATATCGATCTGGCGGTGTATTACGGTTTGGCGCGCGACGGCAACAACACGGTGCTGCCGCAAAGCCCATTGTATAAAGCCGAATACACAACCCGCTGGGCGCGCTACGACCCGCAACAGGCAAATGCCCTTCTGGACAAGCTGGGTCTCAAACGGCGAAACGCACAAGGCATCCGCCGGCTTCACAACGGGCGCGAACTTGCGATCATCATTGAAACGGCGGGGGAGAACACTGAACAAACGGATGTCCTGGGGTTGATCCGCGACGATTGGCGAAAAATCGGCGTTAAAGTCTACATCAAGCCCATGCAGCGCGAAGTTTTTCGCCGCCGCATCTTCGCCGGATCAACCTTGATGTCGGTGTGGACGGGGCTGGACAACGCCATTCCAACCGCAAATCAGTCGCCGGGCGAGCTGGCCCCGATTTCTCAACAGCAACTTCAATGGCCCCAATGGGGGCAATACTTTGAAACCATGGGGCGCTCGGGCGTTCCGCCGGACCTTCCGCAGGCGCGCCGGCTGCTGGCGCTGTATCGCGCCTGGAGCGTTGCAAGCGATCATGAAACAAAAAGAAGAATCTGGACCAGGATGCTCAAAATCCAGGCCGACCAAGTGTTCACCATCGGCGTGATTTCGGACGTTCCCCAACTGGTGGTGGTCAACAACCGCCTGCGCAACGTTCCCCGAAAAGGCGTCTACAGTTGGAATCCAGGCGCCTTATTCGGCGTCTATCGTCCCGAAACGTTCTGGTTTGCCGATACTGCGGACAAGCAAGGGAGCAAAAAGCGATGATCGGCTACGTCCTCAACCGTCTTTTGACCATGGCCGGAACGCTGGTGGCCATCAGCGTCTTGGTGTTCATCATCATTCAACTGCCGCCGGGGGATTACCTCACCACGTATATGTCCGAACTGCAAAGCCAGGGCGAGGCCGTTTCCCAGGAGAAAATCGATTTTCTGCGCCATCAATATGCGTTGGACCGCCCCCTGAGCGAGCAATACTTCATCTGGGCAACGGGTCTGCTCAAGGGCGATCTGGGCTATTCCTTTGAAAATAACATGCCCGTCGCGAAGGTCATCGGAGACCGCCTGTTCCTGTCCATGATCCTGAATTTTACGACAATCTTGTTCATTTACGCCGTGTCCTTTCCCATCGGCGTCTATTCGGCGACCCATCAATACAGTTGGGGCGACCACGGCCTGTCCTTTCTGGGCTTTCTCGGACTGGCGACGCCGAATTTTCTGCTGGCGTTGATTTTGCTGTATTTCGCCAACGTCACCTTCGGCATCTCGATCGGCGGCCTGATGGCCCCGGCTTACATCGATCAACCCTGGAGCCTGGCCAAGATTCTGTCGATGCTCGAACATTTGTGGATTCCCGTCATCGTCATCGGCACGGCGGGCACGGCGGGCATGATCCGCCGCCTGCGCGCGAATTTACTGGACGAACTGCACAAGCAATACGTCGTCACGGGCCGCGCAAAAGGACTTCCGGAAGGCAAGCTCCTGCGCAAATACCCCCTGCGCATGGCGCTCAATCCCTTTATCGCCGACATCGGAAGCCTTCTGCCGCAGGTGGTTTCCGGATCCGTGATCGTGTCCGTGGTGATGTCCCTACCGACCACCGGGCCGATGCTGCTGTCCTCACTCAGATCGCAAGACATGTATCTGGCGGGATCGTTCCTGATGTTTCTCGCCACTTTGACCGTGGTGGGCATGTTCGTATCGGATATTCTTTTAGGCATCCTCGACCCCAGAATCCGCCACGGTGCGAGGCCTCTGAAATGAACGACCGCCTGGCGCATTACGTCCGTGGTGAGCCCTTCGACCCGGAATTGGAAGAAGATGAGGACACCAGCCCCTTCCATCTGGCTTCCCAGCGCACCATCATCTGGTGGCGTTTCAAACGCCACAGGATCGCCCTTCTGGCACTGTTCATATTGATTCCCAGCTATCTTTCCATCATCGTCACGGAATTCCTGGCCCCCTACAATCTGCACAGCCGCCACACGGATTATATTTTCGCCCCCCCCCAACAGGTGCACCTGTTCAACAACGGAAAATTCATCGGTCCTTTCGTCTATGCCCGCACCATGCGTCTGAACATGGACACATTGAAACGCGAATACAGCGACGATAAAAACCGCGTTCAGCCGATCCGTTTTTTCTGTTCCGGCGATCCGTACGAATTCTGGGGCCTCGTTCCCGGCTCATTCCACCTGGTCTGTGCCGCCAAGGGCGGGCAGTTGTTTCTTCTGGGCACCGACCGATTGGGCCGCGACATGGCCTCAAGGTTGCTTTACGGCGGGCGCATATCGCTGACGGTGGGACTGATCGGTATCACCGTCAGTTTTATCCTGGGGTTGTTTTTCGGCGGCCTGGCCGGTTTCTTCGGCGGTGGGGTCGATTACGCCATCCAGCGTTTGATCGAAATTATCCGCTCGCTTCCCGAACTGCCCTTGTGGCTGGCCTTATCGGCGGCGCTGCCCGTCACCTGGAGCCCCATTTTGGTCTATTTCGGCATCACGCTCATTCTCGGACTGTTGGACTGGCCGGGCCTGGCGCGCGCGGTACGATCAAAGCTTCTGGCGCTGCGCGAAGAAGACTTCTGCGTTGCCGCCCAACTGATGGGCGCGCGCCCCGGACGCATCATTGCACGCCACTTGCTGCCGAACTTCATGAGCCACCTCATCGCCTCGGCAACCTTGTCCATCCCGTCGATGATCCTCGCGGAAACGGCCCTCAGTTTCCTCGGCCTGGGCCTGCGTCCGCCCATCACCAGTTGGGGCGTTTTGCTGTCCGAAGCGCAAAACATCGACGCCGTCGCCTTGTATCCATGGCTACTGCTGCCGATGGTGCCGGTAATCGTGGTCGTGCTGGGGTTCAGTTATCTCGGCGACGGGCTGCGCGACGCGCTGGATCCTCACGAATAACGTTTACGCAACCACAGGCTCGATTCAAGCGCGCCTTTGGGACATGCGATTTGGCTCACGACCGGCGTGTTCGCCACCGCATCGCCCATGCGGCTCACCACGTAGCGGCTCGACCACAAAACGTCAAAGGCGCCGCCTTGCAGCAACGCCGCGAGCGCCAACTGCTCATTATAACCGCGCCATTGCCATGAAAACGGATAGTCGTCGGGCAGAAAGATATCGTGAATATGCACGATCACACCCGCGCGCATGTGCGCCATCACGGCGTTCACGAGAAAATCGACATCGCTGTGCGGCATGAGAATATGGCTCGAATCGATGCTCAGGATATCGCCGTCCACCAACCCCTCAAAGGGAGAAAGCCCCGCGCATTGCACCGTCCGACGCACAAGACGGACATTCAAATCCGCAATGTCGGCGCGTGGCGCGGGGTCGATGGCGGTGATCGCCACGTCCAGGTTGCCATCGCGCGCGGCGCGGGCGAAAAAGCGGGTGGAATGGCCCGAGCCGACCTCGACGATGCGTTCCGGTTTCAGTTCCCGCACCATGGTGTAGGCCGCCATGGCATCCAGGCGGGGAAACCAGTCCTGACCCCAGCGCGGTTGCGGCGGGGCTTCGTTCCCGATGGCGTGCAAATCCTTACGCAGCGCCTCCATCCGCTGAAGCACGCCGCGAAAAACATCCTCCTTCTTTTGCAGAAGGGCCGCGATGGCATCATAGGGCGCCGCCCCCGCGTCGGGCATGACGGATGCGGCGTAGCGATACGGAATGAAGAACCCCAGACGCCGGATTCCCAACACCGTCAACAGCCCCATCCCCAGGCGCCGCAAGGTTTTTGCCATAAATCATCCCTTTCGTAACGCCACCCCTCGCCGAAGAGCAAAAAAATATGGTATAGCTAACCTTAGGGGTGGCTATCAATTTACGCGATTTGGGCAAGAGCCGCCATTTAATGTGCGAGACTTTTGGCCATGCTTGAACCTCTTTTTTCCAATTCCATGTTTTATGTAAGCTTCGCCGCCGTCTTGTTGGCCACCGGCGCCGTCGCCGGGGTGCTGGCCGGCCTGTTGGGAATCGGCGGCGGTATCGTTATCGTGCCGGTTTTGTTCCTATTGTTCCCGATCCTGGGCGTTGCGGAAAGCGTGCGCATGCATCTGGCCGTGGGCACGTCGCTGGCGACGATCATCCCAACGTCGATCATATCGGCGCGTGCGCATTACCAGCGCGGCGGCGTGGATATCGAGCTTCTAAAATCCTGGGGACCGGCGATCTTCATCGGCGTCGTCATCGGCGGTATTTTCGGCGCTCTGTCGAAGGGCGAAGCGCTGACCTTGATCTTCGCCACCCTCGCCATTTTGGTGGCCGCCAATATGGCATTTCTCAAGAACGGCATGATTTTGGCCGAGGCCTTGCCGAAAGGCATTGTTCGTTTTTTCTTCGGCACGATCATCGGTGCGTTTTCCGTGGTGATGGGCATCGGCGGCGGCACCTTGAGCGTGCCCATTCTCACCGCCTACAATTACCCGGTGCGCCGCGCCGTGGGCACGGCGGCGGCCATCGGTTTCATCATCGCGCTGCCAGGTTCGCTCTCTTTCATTTTGAGCGGTCTGGGCAATCCCGACCTACCGCCGGGCAGCCTTGGCTATGCCAATCTTCTGGGCTTCGCCCTGATCGTTCCGGCGACAATGGTCATGGCGCCGGTGGGGGCGAGGCTTGCCCACACCATCAATCCGGCTCACTTGCGCAAGGCGTTCGCCTTTTTCCTGCTGCTGACTTCGGTGCGCATGTTCTACAGCGTGTTCACGGGATAATCGGAGCCCGTCATGTTTCACACGCGCCACAGCCGCAACGCCATGATCACGGCACCGCATCATCTGGCCGCCGAGGCCGGAGCCGATATTTTGCGCGCTGGCGGCAATGCGGTCGAAGCCATGGTCGCTGCGGCGGCCACGATTGCGGTCGTTTATCCCCATATGAATTCACTCGGCGGAGACGGGTTCTGGATCATTTCCGAACCGGGGAAAGCCCCCTTCGGCATTGACGCCAGCGGTCCCGCCGCCGCCTTGGCGACGCTTGAGACTTACCGGGAATCCGGTTTTTCAGCCATCCCGCCGCGCGGTCCCAAGGCGGCTTTAAGCGTGGCGGGGGCCCTCGACGGCTGGGCGTGTGCGCTGACGGCGGCACGGCACTGGGGAAAACAGCTTCCCCTTCGAGATCTTCTCGCCAACGCCATTTCCCAGGCACGCGACGGCATCCACCTCAGCGCAAGTCAGGCGGATCTGACCCGCGAGAAACTGGCCGAATTGAAAGCCGTTTCCGGTTTCGCCGAAACCTATCTCGACCCCGCAGGCCATGTTATCCCCGCAGGCGGCATTTTGAAACAAGGCGCGCTGGCGAGCACCCTTGAGCACCTGGCGACGGCGGGACTGGACGATTTTTATCGCGGCGACGTGGCGCGAACCCTGGCAAAGGGTTTTGCAGACAACGATGGGGTTTTGCGACTGGAGGATTTTGAGTCCTATCACGCCTTGCGCGTCAAACCCCTATCTTTGCGCCTGCGCTGCGCACGGCTCTACAATATGCCCGCGCCGAGCCAAGGGGTAACGTCCTTGATGATCCTGGGGCTGTTCGAACGCTTAAGGGTAGAACACGGCGATACTTTCGCTCATATTCACGCCCTGGTTGAGGCAACAAAACGCGCCTTTACATTGCGCGACGCCTATCTGACGGACCCCGCCTTCATGGATAGAGACCCGAGCGCGTGGCTGAAAGCTGACGTCCTGGAAACCGAGGCGCGTAAAATCGACATGGAACACGCCGCCCCCTGGCCCCACATCGCCAATCCAGGTGACACCGTGTGGATGGGCGCGGCCGACCGCGAGGGGCGGGTCGTAAGCTTCATTCAAAGCCTGTATTGGGAATACGGTTCCGCCTTTGTGCCGCCCGCAACAGGCGTGGTGTGGCAAAACCGGGGCGTGAGCTTTTCGCTTGATCCAGACCACCCTAACGCTCTCGCCCCGCGAAAGCGTCCCCTTCACACCCTCAACCCCGCCTTGGCGCATCTCGACGATGGACGCACGCTGGCTTACGGCACCATGGGCGGCGACGGCCAGCCGCAAACCCAGGCGGCCATATTCACCCGCCATGTTTTGTTCGATCACCCCCTGCAACAGGCCATTACCGCACCACGCTGGTTGCTGGGACGCACCTGGGGAGACGACGCAACAAACCTGAAACGGGCCGTCTTGAAACTGGAAAACCGTTTCGACACAACCATAGTAAAACAACTCATCGCGGCAGGCCATGACGTTGAAGTGGTCGCCCCCTTCAGCCCCCTTATGGGGCATGCCGGAATGCTCAGCGTCGGCACAAACCGGCAAGGATCGCCAATGCACTTTAAAGGTGCGAGCGATCCACGTAGCGACGGCGCCGCCGTCGGGCTTTAAAAGCCAAAAAACAAAATCCGACAACAGCGATAATGTATTTGCCGAAAAATACCCTTACAAATCAAGGAATTCCAGAACTGTGTTGTAAGGCGTTTACGCGCCACATATAATGTGTGTGTAACTCCATTCAGGACAATACGAAAACGTGTGAAACATAACGTGCGCAGCGGCAGGGCTTCCACTTCAAGGCTGCGAAACGTTTTCGGTTTACGGGCGTTTTGGATAGGAAAGTGCCGATTTTTTTGTCTGTTTTTACGCCCGACACAGAAACGATAAGGAAGGTTCCGGATGATTATTGAAACAATTCTCAAGCACAAAAGCGACGTCCTGATCTCGTTGCGCCAGGAAGACACCGTACAAACGGCGGCGACTTTGCTGACCACCAACAAGATCGGCGCCCTGCCCGTGCGCGACAAGGACCATGGCCTTATCGGTATTATTTCCGAACGCGATATCGTCAAAGGCGTTTACATGCATGGCGGGGACATCAGCAGTTTGCAGGTCAGCGAACTGATGACGACGAACGTCAGCACATGCAGCCTGGACGACGACGTGACGGACGTTCAACAACGCATGCACAACAACCGTTTCCGCCACATGCCGGTTGTCGAAGGCGGCAAACTGGTTGGCGTCATCTCTCAAGGCGACGTGGTTCACCTGTGCATGGAACAATCGAAACTGGAAGCCAATGTGATGCGCGATCTGGCGTTTGCACGAGGCTGAAGGCAGCGCAAACCTT
>VAPL011245677.1_pt1 | contig 14053 bp, 8 predicted proteins | sample 3395061 | NCBI WGS metagenome assembly VAPL01 (sample SAMN08290444, study PRJNA428436) | hydrothermal vent metagenome | isolation source: Deep-sea hydrothermal vent chimney 2 | place: Pacific Ocean: Juan De Fuca Ridge | depth 2182 m m | reverse complement strand
GAAGCTGATATAGTTTTAAACAGCTCCCAGGTAGCTTGTTCTAATTGCCATAGACGCAGCGGGATGGGTACCAATGAAGGGCAGACTGTTATTGTTCCGGTGACGAGTGAATTTCTTTTTCAGCCCAAAATATTAGGTCGTGAAGGCCGGGCTCTCTATACAACAAAGGGGCAAGGAACTCGTCCTGCCTATGACACTGATACTCTGATTAGTGCAATTCGTGAAGGTGTTGACCCTGCTGGACACATCTTTGATCATTTAATGCCACATTTTAATCTACCTGATTACGATGCTGAAGCTCTGGTTGCTTATCTAAAAACTTTACATTCTAGCGGCTCTCCTGGTGTTGATAAAACCAGCATACACTTCGCGACAATTGTTACTGATGGCATAGCCAATAATCGTAAAAAGGCGATGCTTGATGTGCTAGAAACTTTTTTCAAGGAAAAAAACGCTGAAACCAGACATGAAACCCGCCGGTCGAAATATGCACCCTGGCACCGGGACTGGAAATACCAGTCTTATCGAAAATGGGCATTGCATGTATGGGAGCTGAAAGGTAAAAAGGAAACCTGGGCGAAACAGCTGGAAGACTATTACCGTCAGCAGTCTGTGTTCGCCATCCTCAATGGATTATCCGATGGTAGCTGGCAGCCCATGCACCAGTTCTGTGAGCGATATGAACTACCGTGCCTTTTCCCCAATACTGACGAACCGGTCATTTCAGACTCTGATTATTATACAATTTATTTTTCACAAGGTATGACACTCGAAGCAGATGTGCTGACAAAATATTTAAATTCTCAGCAAAACTCATCTTCATCCAGGAAAATTGTACAATTGTATCGAATCGGTGGAAGAGGTGAGATTGCAGCACAGAAATTGCTACAGAACTTTACAGATGAAAAACAGACTATGGTACTTAATAAACCATTGCTGATTAAGACCACACCAGACGAAAAATTCTGGAAATCGTTATTTCAGCAATATGCAAAGGCAGATATCATTTTATGGCTGGATGCAGAAGATCTGAAGTTAATTGAACAACTACAAGCAGTAGATAAGAAACCTGCAGGGCTGTTTATTTCATCCACTCTGACTCCGGAATGGAATAAAGTATTTTCAAAGTCACAAAAAAATAACGTTTATGTTGTGCATCCCTATCAGAAACCGTCTGCTATGTCGGCTAATCAAATACGTGTTAACGCTTGGCTGAAATCGCGAAAAATTACGAGTAATGAGTTTAAAATACAGGCGAATGCATTTTTTACGGTTAGAGCAGTAGGACGAGCTATTATGCATCTGAGAGATAAGTTTACCCGAGATTATTTTATCGAGCTAATTGAACATGTCACAGAAAAGATGTTTGTTTCTTCTGTCTATCCGCGCTTGACATTGGCACCTGGACAGCGCTATGCATCCAAAGGTGGATACATCTTGAAATTGACTCAAGAAAAAAATCAATCGATTGAATCGATTAGTGAATGGATAGTACCGTAATGAATTTAGGCTCTGTTTTGAATAAGGTTTTGTACTTAAAGTTGGTAATATTTTATTTTTAAGTGAGATATTTTCTTAATCTAAATATTGTTAACTTTCCTTAAAGAAATGAAGGCTTAACTTTGGAGTGTCTGTTAAAGTCTTTTATGATTAAATATTATTTAAAATTATAGGTTTTCTGTTGTGTCAAATATATTAAGACAAGTTTCACTTTTGAAAGTGATAATTACGATTTGTGTCGGTATTCTCATTTATTTTTATTTTGTTAAAGATAAGTTGCCACATCAAATTTTATCAAGTTCTGGTTCTGTACAATTACAGGCAAAAGCACCTGAAAATGGTTTGAAAAATAACAAAACAAAGATTGTATCAGAAACGTTGAAGCTAAAATCTTCTGAGAAATTAGATGCTACTAACAATACAAGGAATGCTACTGCACGTGTATTAAAAATTGACGATGATCAATATCAGATAATGAAAGAAGATTATTTTTGTGATTTGGCGTTAACTGCAAGAGAAAATTGTGAGTTGCAAACACGTAGTGAAGAAGGGATGGAAATTTGTTTGAAGATGGGTGGGTATTTTACAAACAGTCGCCATTGCGGATACCAGCCTTAAAAAAGGTTAATTAATATAATTTGTCTAACAATTTATTGGTTGGTGAAGCCTTGTCAAGAAAATTCAGTACTTCTTTGTGTTTATTGATCTGAGCTATTTTTCTAGCATTTTCTTTATTGTCATTGCGCAAATTTTGATTTGCGCCTTTTGCAACCAATAATTTTACAATATCAAGATAACCCTGTCTGCTGGCAATCAATAAAGCTGTATCTCCATGGCTATTTTTTTGGTTAATGTCACTGCCGGCCTGTATTAGTATTCTAGCTGTTTGAAGATGATGATTTTTTGCAGCAAGCATGAGTGCAGTACTGCCATTTTTTGTTTTTCTTTTTATATTTGTTTTTCCCTTTAATAGTTCTTTTAATACTTCGTTTCTACCTTTTAATGAGGCAAGCGCCAAGGGCGTAATTCCTTTATTATTAGCTAAGTTAGGTTTTGCTCCTTTACTGATTAGTAGGCTTACTATTGCTGCCTGGTTAGCATCTGTTGCGTGCCATAAAGCTGTTTTTCCTGAATCATCTTTTGAGTTTATGTTGGCACCAAATTTGAGTAGAGTATTTATAAACTGACTATTTCCAAGGCGAGATGAGAGCATTAAGACAGTTTTATTGTCTTGGTCTTTTGCCTGGATATTAGCTTTGTTTTTTATTAATAACTGAGCTATTTTAGGGTGTTTATTTTTGACGGCCCAAATTAATGCACTGTCTGCACCTTTTTTCAACTCATTTGGATTTGCATTATTTGTAAGTAATAAGTTGGTTATTTGAAAATGACCTTTTTTGGCTGCCCACATTAACGCCGTATTGCCATTTTTATCGGTTTTGTTTACATTGGCTCCCGCTTTGAGTAATTCTAATACAATTTTTTCATGACCTTTGATACTCGCGCGGATTAGTGCGGTCATTTGATCGCTATCTTGTACATTTAGGTCAACTCCACTTTTTATTAAGTTGTTGACTGCGTCTTCTTGTTTTCTCCAGCTTGCAACAATCAGTGGTGGCCAGCCGGCAAAGGGGTCATTCTGTTGATCTACAATAGAGGTGCCAGACGCTTTTAAGGTACTGATAGGTACTACGGTGTTATTCTTTTTTTTGTGAGTGGGATAAACGCCATTTCTAACGAGAAGCGAAGAAATTTGGCGGTGTTTTCCTGCTTTAGCAATATCTGTAGCATTCCACTTGTGATTGTTTTTGACTTTTAGATTTACGCCTTTCTTTATTAATAACTTGAGGGTGTTAATATTCCCTTTATTTGCAGTCAACATCAGTGCCGTATTGCCGTTAGCATCACTAGTTTCTAATAAAATTCCAGCGTTAATTAATAAGTTTGCTGCATCAAACTTTTCGTTTCTAATAGCAATTAATAAAGCATTGTCGCCTAAGTTGTCAGTTTGGTTGAGATCTACTTGGTTTTGTAAAAGAAAGTTGAGAGATTTGATGGCTCCTATTTCGGCAGCATCAATTAACGCTGTGCGGCCATTTTCATCAGCTAAGTTGATCTTTGCCCCATTGTTTAGCAGTAATGTTAGTTGCTTTACGAGCTCTTTTTTTACAGCCCATCTGAATTTGAGTTGAACATTGGTCTCTTGGTCCAGTTGTGGTGATTCCGATTGCTCTTTTATCCAGGTTTTGGCTAGGATATGTCCAGAAGTTGCCGCCTGGGCGTACCAGTTATTTGCCTGCTCGAAATTACGCTCAGTTCCTAAACCCGTTTCAAACATTTTTGCAACGGAATATTGAGCTTTAAGATGACCTTGGTTTGCAGATTTGAGTAGCCAGTGAAATGTTTGCTTAAAGTCTATATCAATACCATGACCGGTACGATACAAAGAGGCCAATTTGTATTGCGCGTCGCGGTCTCCGGATTCAGCCAGTGGAAGCAAGAGCGAGTAGGCTGTTGTGTAATCACGTATTCTTATTGCTTTATTGGCTTCATCAAGAGGAGAAGCTAAGGCTTGGATAGATAAAAAATTTCCAATAAAAAGTGTTATAAGTAGTATTTTCAAGGTTCTCATAGTGTAAGCTAAGGATAAAGAAACTGCTTTGCTGTTCTCAATACACCTAAAATACTGCATTAGAATTTTTATTGAATTGATACAGCTTGAAAGTAACTCTGCCCTTGCTCACAATGAGCAGGGTATAGGTTTTTATTATAGTCTATCTTTATTTTAAAACATCCGGCAAGCGACAGCAAATTAGTTGTTTTGCCCTAAATCACAAATGGAAACTTGATACAAAGTGCCATCCCTGCGAGCTCTTAGCCGGATCCCATGTGTTGCTAATAATAGATTCCCGATATGAAAACTCGGGGATGACACTTATATTGACGAATATAGCCCTCTCCAGAGGGAGAGGGTTGGGTGAGGGGAGATCAAATAATTCTTTTTCTTTTAAGCTCCCATAACGAAAGAGGTAAAAGAAATTTGAAGAAGAGAATTTTCTATTTTGTCCTCACCCAACCGTCCCCATCAAGGGAGGGCTAATTGTACACGTCATATAACATTGACAGAGCGCTAGTTTTTATGTGCAGATTAGGATTTTGTTAAGATACACCATGTTTTGTTTCTACATCAATACCAATATTTTTAAGAAACCCTGTGGGTAAAATACCTCCAGCACAAACAATAATGGCGTCAGTTTGTATTTCTATTATTTCACCTTCATGCTCTAGGGTAATCGTGCCCTCTTCAATATTTTTAACCGTTGATTTCATATAAATATTGAGTTTCTTATTAGCAGCATATGTCTCTATTTTTTTTCTATTTTTTGCTTTTGCTCTGGAAAAAGCTTCAGATCGGTAAGATAGAGAAACAGTGGTACCTTCTTCATCTGCAATGCTATGCGCTGCTTCAAGAGCGCTATCACCGCCGCCTACCACTAATACATGCTGTCCGCGATATTGTGCCGGGTCAGTCAATGTATAGACAACTTTATTTTTCTCTTCGCCTGGGACGCCCAATTTTCTAGGAGTACCCCTTCTTCCCATGGCTAGCAGAACAGTACGTGATTTCAGATTGTTTTTGCTGGTTTTAATTTCAAAAGAGTCGCCATTACGTACTATTTCCTCAACGCGTTCATTGAAAGATATTTGTAAGCCGGTTTTTTCAACCACACTTTCCCAAAATTCAATTAATTTTTCTTTAGTTGTTTCTTTAAACCGGACTTGTCCAACGAGAGGTAAATGAACAGGTGCTGTCATCACAATCTTACCACGTGGAAAGTGTGCAACTGTACCACCTAGTGAATCCTGTTCAAGAGTTTTGAATTTTAGATTGTGCTCCATGGCGAAAAGAGAGGCCGCAATTCCTGCCGGCCCTGCACCAACAATTACAACATCAAGATCATGTTCAGTTTGACCTTTGACAATTTTGGCGATGGATTCCATCGCTTGGACGCCTTGGCTGACTGCATTACGAATTAATCCCATTCCTCCGAGTTCTCCGGCAATAAAATTCCCTGGGACGTTGGTTTCAAATGTTGGTGACACATTAGGGATGTCAACACCACGTGATTCAGTACCAAAGACGAGTGTAATAGCATCTACTGGACACACTTCTTTACAAGCACCATGTCCAATACAGAGAGTGGGATTAATTAACTCAGCCTTGCCTTTGATCATACCGAGAACATCATAATCTTTTTCAGGGCAAATATTGGTACAGGATTGGCAACCTATGCAGCGATTAGGGTTGATAATAGGATGTAAAGAAGTAGGATGAATAAGGCCTGCATCTATCGCTTCTTTATGGACAGTGATTGATTTTTCATGCGTTTCAGATTTAAAAAAATGGTAGATCATCCAGATTGATACCAATATAACTGGATATATTATTAAAAGCGAATTGGCCCAAAAGATATCCAAAAAGGCTTGGATATTAAAAAAATTGTCTTGTATGATCATATTTATAATTCCAATTAGCTTGATTAGTTGTAAGTATAGTGACAATGAACTTCAAATGGCATGCTCTCTCCCTCGAACTTGACTACACTATCAATAAATTGTTGTTAATAATGTTCTTTTTTAGTCGCCTAGCTCAGGTTGTTTGATTTTTTAATATTAACCATTCTTGTTTCGCATTACTGTATCATTGATCAGAAAAATTAGTAGTTTTCGGTTATTCAAGTTAAATAATACTAGCATGTAGATCAAGAATAGATTAAATCAGAAACAGTTTGGATTTTAGTGTTGTTAACAAGTTTGAATTGTGAAATACTTCTCAATCCTTGGAATCTGATACGGGTTGAGTTTTTTTATCTGTTTTTTTATTCAATAATGGGAATAAATTCACTTCGCTACTATAATTTACTTCTTACTAACATTGGTTGTTGAAAATGGTTTCGTTTATTTGAGAGTATTATGTGATTGAATCGTGATTTGCAAAGAGGTGGGGTTATAAGTTACATACGTTTTTTATGTAAATTTTAGTTTTAGCTGGGACTTTTAAGGGTATGTTTTGGATGAATAAAGGGTAATGACTGAAAATATTATCGAAGTTGGTGAAAAAAGTACCAGACAAGATGACAAATTGTCTGACCAGGTATTGGATAAGCGCCAAGCGGAAATCGAAAAAATGTATCGACCGCATAAAATTCATTTTACCCCCATCATTTTTTCGATTGTGGTAGTGGTTGTGGTGTTTTGGGGCTGGCAAGCAGAGTTAGAGAATTACATTACACCAGAATCGGGTCTTGGTTATGCTTTAGGTATTACGGGTGGAGTGATGATGTCGGTAATGTTACTTTATTCTTTACGTAAGCGTGCTAAGTGGATGCGGGGATGGGGGGCAATCAAATATTGGTTCAGCATACATATGATGCTTGGAATTTTGGGTCCAGTTTTAATCCTTTTTCATTGTAATTTTCAGTTAGGATCACAAAATAGTAATATTGCACTATTTAGTATGTTAGTCACATCGGTCAGTGGAATTATTGGACGATATCTATATGGTCAAATACACTTCGGCTTATACGGTAGTGAAATGACATTAAAACAATTAAAACAGGATAAATTAATTGCCCGTTATGAGTTATCCCGATTGTTAGAAATAAGTCCACTATTGGATAAAAAAATAAAAAAATACGATGACATTACACAAAGCAAATCTCAGGGTATAATGCAAAGTTTTTTTCGATTAATGTGGATACATTTTCAAACAAAACGATCTTATCGTATCGCGCGTAGAGAATTAATAATTGCTTGTCATCAATTAGCCCGTGAAGAGGGCTGGCAACGTAGTAAAATCAGGGAAACAGTGAGTAGTGGTATTGTTTTTTTGAAGGCGCACTTTATAACGGTAAGAAAAATTGCAGGGATATCATTTTTTGAAAAGTTGTTTTCTTTATGGCATCTTTTACATGTTCCCTTTTTTTGGTTGTTGGTAATTACCTCGATTATCCATATTTTATCTGTTCATCTGTATTAACCTGCAAGGCTATTGAGTATGAGAAAAGTCAGTTTTGGTCTATTTTTTTTAATCTTTTTATTTTCTTTTCATAATGTTTATGCAGCACGTATAGAGCGCCTTGTGATGCCTGGTGATTTGATAGAAGGGCATAAAAAAATTGAAGAGGAATGTGAGAAGTGCCATCTTGATTTTAGTAAAGAAGCTCAATCAGAATTATGTCGAGATTGCCATGAAGATATTGATGTAGATGTTATAAAAAAACGTGGATTTCATGGTAACAGTATTATTAGTGACAGAGCATGTACTGATTGCCATACTGATCACGAGGGAAGGAAGGCAAATATTGTATTATTTGAAGCAGAAACCTTTGATCATCAGCAAACTGATTTTGAATTAAAAGGCGCACATCAAAATCTAAGTTGTGACAGTTGTCATGAGGCAGAAAAGAAATACCGTGAGGTTGATAGCGAATGTGTTGGCTGCCATAAAGACGATGATCCTCATAAAGAATTACTAGGTAAGGAATGTGGGGATTGCCATAACGAGAAAAATTGGAAAAAGACTGAGTTTGATCATGATGAAACTGACTTTCCGTTAAAGCATGAGCATGAGGATGTTGCTTGTGAAAGCTGTCATCCCGCTAACGTCAGCAAAGAAATATCCATAGAATGTATTGCTTGTCATCGTATTAATGATGTACATGGTGGTCGATACGGAAAAAAATGTGAGGATTGTCATTCTGACAAAGGCTGGGAAAAAGTTGGATTTAATCATAATAAAACTGACTTTCCGTTAAAAGGAAGCCATAAAAAAGTAAGTTGTGATGCTTGTCATAGTAAGGATTTATATGATGATTTAGAGACTGATTGCTACTCATGTCATAAAAATGACGATGAACATAGAGGGCAGTATGGGCGTAAATGTGAGGACTGCCACAAATCTAGTCAATGGGATAAAGTTAAATTCAATCACGATAAAACCGATTACCCTCTAAAAGGTGAACATAAAGATATTAGTTGTAATGCTTGTCATAGAGATAATCTGTATGATGAGGAGTTGGCAACAGATTGCTTTAGCTGCCATAGTCAAGATGATGTTCACAGAGAAAGTGAAGGGAAAAAATGTGAAGATTGTCATAATGAATCGGGGTGGAGCGAGAAGATAGTATTTGATCATGATATGTCTACCTTTCCTTTGGTTGGCTTGCATGCAGTTGTACCGTGTGAACAATGCCATTTAACGCAGAATTTTAAAGATGCTGAGCTGGCATGTAATGCATGTCATGAACAGGATGATGAGCATGAAAAAAAGCTGGGTATAGACTGCAAATTATGTCATAACCCAAATGGCTGGGATATTTGGGAATTTGACCACAACGAGCAGACAGAATATGATTTGGATGGGAAGCACGAAGGATTGGATTGTCATGCGTGTCATATGGAAGTTCAAGAAGAGATATCACTGGGTGATGCATGCATAGACTGTCATGAAAAAGATGATATACATGAAGGAAGTTATTCCAGTTATTGTGAACGATGTCATGATACGAGTTCATGGGAAAAGATTACTTTGGTTAGATAAAAATATTCTATACTTTGGTACAGTTACGTTTTTGGCTGTATAATACAATGACAGTATGTTGAATAACAGTAAGTTGATTTTGATTTTTTTTAATTTATCATTGTTGCGGAGTTCGCTATCAATTCTGTCTGAGACGAATTGTGCAGTTATGCCTATGATGAATTAAGTGTAGAGACCTGGCTTTATATATCTATAAATTAAATACATGTTTATTTTTCTTTGTCAGGTGAGTTTTTTCATTGGTTTTTTCTTATAAAATACAATTAGCGGATGATTTGGGGTGTGTAATGACAGAATTAACGAATAAGAGTAACAAATATTTGAATATCCACTCCTTAATTTCATTTTTAATACTCTCATTTTTTTCGGTTATTTCCGTTGCTGAAATAACATCAGAAGATTTTGATCATCTTGCTACTGGATATCGTCTCACCGCTGCACACCGGAATGTTGAATGCAAGAGTTGTCATGTCCGGGGGATTTTTAAATCAACACCTAAGGAATGTAGTGCATGCCATGCAAATGGTAGTGTCATAACGGCATTTGGAAAGCCTGCTAATCATGTTATTAGCAGTGATGATTGCGAATCATGTCACGGTAATGATGCGACTAATTGGTCAACATTGAATATAAAAAACCATGATGCTATTGTGCCCGGTAATTGCGAAAGTTGTCATAATGCTAAAATAGCAGATGGAAAGAATCGTAATCATATTCCCAGTAATAATATCTGTGATGATTGCCATCGCACACAAACCTGGGCAGTCTCAAGAATAGATCATAGTGGGTTTAGTGGGCCAGATTGCCTGACATGTCATAACGGAGCCTTTGCCGGAGCAGATGGTAAATCTAGTAACCACGTACCAACCAACTTAGATTGTGATAGTTGTCATACTACCACAAACTGGGATATTACGGATATTGATCACACTATATACTCTGGACCGGACTGTGCAATTTGTCATACAGGATCCTTTGCAGGAGCCCAGGGTCGATCCCCTACCCATGTTCCTATATTTGGTTTAGATTGTGATGTTTGCCATACGAGTACAGACCATTGGTCAATTCCCTAGGGAACAACGTTATGGAATAAAGGTAACAACTCTAAAATTGGAAGTGGAACTTTAGCCCCGCTTTGTATTGCGGTGAGGCTAAAGCCTCACTTCCAAATTGCTCAAGTTATTTTATGCGCGGTCCTAAGGCAGGTAACATGAATTTTTTTTTGTCAGCGACTAGTGCTTAAAAGACAGAATCTATAGCCCGACAATGCTTTTTGACTAATAATTTCCATTTTGGTGTTTATTCTATGTCAGTTTTTACAGCAAGCCTTGAAAATATTTAAAACACGGGTATTATCAATTTATAAGCAATTGATAGTAAAAGTTAATTTAACAATTATGTCTCATTTTTCTCTGTTGAAAGTGTGATTAAAACTATAATATGTCATCGAATTTGTTCATGAATCTACTAACTACTCAGTTTCATAAGTGTTGTATCAAAGTTTTAATGGCTTTTTTGCTGCTGTTCTCGGTTAATCTGTTGGCTGAGGAAAGAATATTGGAGTCTATTAATGTAACTGAAGAACAAGGTTATTCGGTTATTGATATCAAATTTAATCAACGACTCACCGTTTCATCGTATTCTCCACTTGGGGGGGGGGATATGTTGCACATTTTAGTGCAGCGATTTGGTTCAACGGCAGCGCTATCAAATGAATCCGAGATTAATCAAACCTTGCCATGGAAACCTACCCGTAAAGTACCTCTCTATGAAGTAAGCCTAGACCTTAATTTAGAAGAGGTAACTCTGAACTTTAAGCGCTCTGTTAAATATAAAGTGAGAGGTGGCAATGATGCTTTTCATCTTTTAGTTGAAGTTTTTCATTCTAATGTAGAACCTCAAAAGTCAGATAAAGCAGAATCTTTATCAATTGATACAGAAATTAAGCAACATGCAGTGCTGGGGGCAGAAGACCCCATCATGGCGAAAGTCATGCAAGATGCGCGCACGGCAATGTTAGGAAAGGACTATTCGCGTGCAGTTCAACTGTATACTAAAGTTGTGTTGGATGGATCAAAAACACTTTATGCTCAGGAGGCTTTAGAATATTTAGGTTTAGCTAGAGAGCGTCTAGGTCAATTGTCTCATGCAAGGGAAGTCTATAATAAATATTTAAGATTATATCCAGAAGGAGACAATGCAGATCGTGTGCTTCAACGTTTGATCGGAATTTTATCTGCACGCGCTGCACCCAAAGAAAAATTAAGGAAAGCAAAAGCAAAACCAGAAAGTGAATCGGATTTTGAGTGGACAACTTTTGGTAGTGTTTCTCAGTATTATAATAGGGATGTAAGTAAATCAAATGATGATTCTTCTCGTTTGAATCGTTCAGCATTACAAAATGATCTGAATGTTACCTCTAGGATACGTTCCAAAGATTATAAAATCACTGGACGCTTTTCTGGTTCTTATGATGATAATCTTGAAACCAGTGATCAAGATGAACATCGGTTGAATACATTCTATTTAGATATTGAAAATAAATCTTTGGATTCATCTTTTCGCATAGGCAGACAGTCACACAGTAGAGGTGGTGTTCTCGGACGATTTGATGGTGTACTACTTAGTTTTCCTACTTTAGAAAATATTCAATTAAATCTTGTTGCGGGATACTCAGTAGAATCCTCTAGAGATGTTTATCTTAATGATAATACCTATTTCTATGGAGTTAGTGCGGATTTAGGAACTTATTTTGATTCTTGGGATTTCAATGCTTTTTTCATTGAACAGATGAATCAAGGAATTTTAGATCGACGCGCAGTCGGTGGTGAAATCAGATATTTTGAACCTAATCGGTCATTTTTTACTTTCTTGGATTATGATATCTATCATGAAGAATTGAATACATTTATATTTACCAGTCAGTACGTTTTTCCAGACAGAACAACTCTCAATATTAGCTATGATCAAAGAAAATCACCTTTATTGACCACTAGAGCTGCAGTTAATGGCACTGGCTTTGATGATGTTGATGATTTAGTGGATATTTTAGGTGAGAGTAGAGTTTTAGACTTAGCCAAAGATAGGTCGGCTACCACAAGAACATTTAGACTGGGTTTATCTAGACCATTGTCAGAAAAACTTCAAATGAATGCTGATTTCAATTGGTCTAGAACAAGTTCAACAAATGCTTCTAGGGGCCTTCCCGGCTTTATAGGAAACGCCGGGGTTATTGCTGCAACCGAAGCATCAGGCGATAGTTATTCTTATTCTACAGACCTGACTGCTAATAGCTTATTGACTAGTGGTGATCTTTATACCATTGGGTTTCGTTATAGAGATTCAAGATCGAATACGACAACATTTTCTTTCAATGCTCGTTATCCTGTTACACGTGAATTTAGAATTAACCCTAGATTTAGATTTGATTTGCGTGATAATGAAGATGGCACGACCAGATGGACTTATAGACCGTCAGTTCGAATGACTTATAGAGTGCTGAAAGCCTTGCAGTTTGAAGTTGAAGGTGGGCTTGAATGGGTAAAAGAAGAAAGACTGGCTATTGATCAAGGTGGCCTTGATCGTGATAAAAGCTATTTTGTACTCGTTGGCTATCGTTTAGATTTTTGAGTGAACTCTATTTAGTTTATTTTAGGCTTGTTCCTCAGGATCTTTGTGTTTTGACATGTTGATTAATAAGTGCGATTGAATTTGGAAGAGTCCAGAGCTGGCTTTACGCCCGTGCACAAACCCAAATATCAACCTTAGCTACCCCCGCTTTTTTTAGAACTTTTGCTAATTCATTTGCAGTAGATCCCGTTGTCATGACATCATCAAGTATTGCAATATGCTGTTGATGAATCGGTTGACTAACAGTAAAAGCATTTTTAATATTTTTATGCCGTTGTTTGGCCGGTAAATCAATTTGATGTGGTGTATTTCTTGTGCGAATACAAGATTTAGTATCTATTGGTATATTCAGTATTTGTGCAACAGTTTTTGCTATTTCTACCGATTGATTAAACCCACGTTCTTGATATCGTTGTTTATGTAAAGGAACTGGGATAATAATTTCAGGCATTTCAGAAATGCTTGTTAATTGTGAGGCTAGTAAGTAGCCAAGTAGACGTGCATTTTTAAATTGTTGGCTAAATTTTAAAGTAGTAATTAAATAGCGAATAATATCTTGAAAAATATAGGGTGCGTAAGTTGCATCAAATGCTGGGATATTACGAATACAACGACCGCAAATTTGTACGGGCGAGTGAGCCGATTCAAATATTTCAGCACAATGTAGACAACAATTTATATTTCTTTTTATATCAGTATAACAAGCAGGGCATATGTCTTGTGAATCAAAACCAGAATTCCCACATAAGATGCAGCTAGGCGGCAGCAGGTAATCCTGTATAATATTAAGCCAGTTGTTTACCATTTTTATTTTTTAGGTTGACAAGTGTTTACTTCAGGACAACTCTAGGACAGGCTCCTAGTAATTCTGTCTGATCAGATATGTGCTTAAAATAGTTGAGAACAAGGCGAAGATTGCAGCAAATAGCAAGCTATTTGCAAGATTTTCAACGAAGTTATCGATTATTTTAAGCGCATTGATGCCGGTCACGAATTAATAGAGGTGTCCTTCATTTAAAGAGATTAACTGAATGTCTGCAAATCCAAATATAGATCAAATTCCAACACAAGCACAACTATATGCATCCACTCTAATTAGAAATGATTGGCAATTAGATGAGGTAAAAGCACTATATGCATTACCCTTTAATGATTTGCTGTTTAAGGCCCAGACTATCCATAGAGAGCATTTTGATCCTAATGAAATTCAAATCAGTAGTTTATTGAGTATAAAAACAGGTTCATGTTCAGAAGATTGTGGTTATTGTCCACAAAGTGCCAGATATGATGCCGATTTAACCCCAGAAGCGTTAATGCCTG
>VAPL010541612.1_pt1 | contig 14056 bp, 10 predicted proteins | sample 3395061 | NCBI WGS metagenome assembly VAPL01 (sample SAMN08290444, study PRJNA428436) | hydrothermal vent metagenome | isolation source: Deep-sea hydrothermal vent chimney 2 | place: Pacific Ocean: Juan De Fuca Ridge | depth 2182 m m | reverse complement strand
GTCACCAGCAGCGACGAGCTGGGCTCGCTGGTGCAGTCATTCAGCGAAATGACCCAGCGTATCGCCGAGGCCCAGGATCAGGTGATGCGCAGCCAGCGTCAGGCTGACCGCGAGCGCGCCTATCTGCGCGCCGTGTTGGGGCGCCTGTCATCGGGCGTGATGACCCTGGATCGTGATCTCACCGTGCGTGCCGTAAACGCTGCCGCCAGCCATATCCTCGGCATCAATCTCGACTACAGTGCCGGGCACAAACTCACCAAACTGGAAATAGACTACCCAGAAGTCACCCAGTTTGTGCAGACCCTGCTGCCGCACCTCAACGAAACGGAAACAGACTGGCGTGAAGAAGTCTCACTGTATGGCAGCGGCGGACACAGGATCATTACCTGCCACGGCACCCGGCTGCCCGGCATGGAGGGTATTCCTGCCGGCTACGTGGTGGTGCTGGAAGATGTTACAGAGCTGGTGCAGGCCCAACGCGACGCCGCCTGGGGTGAAGTGGCGCGGCGACTGGCGCACGAGATCAAGAATCCGCTGACCCCCATTCAGCTTTCCGCCGAGCGCCTGCGGCGCAAATATCTCGATCAAATGGATCCAAAGGATGCCGAGGTGCTTGACCGCTCCACGCACACCATCGTGCAGCAGGTACAGGCGCTGAAGGAAATGGTACAGGCCTTTTCGGAATACGCCAGGACTCCCCAGATCCAGTTGCGTCCGCTGTCCCTTGGCGACCTCATTCGTGAAGTGCTCGACCTTTATCGTGGCTACGGCACCCAGGTTTCATTTCACTTCGAAGAACAGCAAAACCTGCCGCCGGTGGAAGCCGATCCCGGACGCCTGCGGCAACTGCTGCACAACCTGATCCGCAATGCCATCGACGCACTTTCCGGGCAGGCCGATGCACAGATCCGCATTACCCTGGCCAGCCGCAAGGAGGCCTCGAAGACCTTTGTCGAATTGGCCATCGAAGACAATGGCCAGGGCATTCCCGACGACATGCTCGACAAGCTCTTCGAGCCCTACGCCACCACCAAGCCGCGCGGTACCGGGCTGGGACTGGCGGTGGTCAAGCGTATCGTCGAGGAACACATGGGCAACCTGTTTGCCGAAAATACCCGCGCCGGCGCCCGTGTGGTGGTGCGCCTGCCGGCCCAAGAACAGCCTGCCGGCAATGTCACTCAGCTGCATCCGGGCAGGGCGAAAAGCCGCTAACCTGGGCCATTACTCAAGGAACGCAGACTCATCATGAAAGCCACCATCCTGGTCGTAGACGACGAGCCGGACATCTGCAGCTCGGTCAAGGACATCCTCGAAGACGAGGGCTACACTGTCATCATCGCTGAAAATGGCAGTGCCGCCCGACAGATTGTACGCCGCCAGCAACCGGACATGATCCTGCTCGATATCTGGATGCCGGACATCGACGGCATCAGCCTGCTGAAGGAATTCTTTGCCGACATGGGCTTGCGAATCCCGGTGGTGATGATGTCTGGCCATGGCACCGTGGAAACCGCCGTCGAGGCCACGCGGCTGGGCGCCAAGGACTACATCGAAAAGCCGCTGTCACTGGCCAAGCTGCTGCACACGGTGGAAAAGACCCTTGCCGCGGCGCCATCGGCGAGCCCGAAGAACCAGCCCCGCTACAGCGCGCCGCTGGGCAAGAGTACGCAGATGCAGCATCTGCGCGAACGCCTCGAGCACGCCGCCGCCTTCGATACCACCGTATTGCTGATCGGCGAACCCGGCAGCGGCAAGACCTTCTGCGCCCAGTATCTGCACGGCTGTGGCAAGCGGCGCAACGGCCCCTTCATGGATATTCACAGCTGCAGTTTCCGTGATGGTAATGGCACCGCCCTGCTGCTGGGCAGCGAGAATGCCGACGGCATTACCCCGGGCCTGCTGGAACAGTGCCGTGGCGGCACCCTGTTTCTCGATGATGTCGCCGAGTTGGACACCGATCTGCAGGAATACCTCAGCGCGGTATTGACCACCGGCCAGTGGGTACGCATCAACGGCGGCGAAGTACAGAACCTCGATGTACGCATCATCGCCGGCACCCGTTACCGCCTGGAGCAGGAGGTGCATGCCGGACGTTTCCGCGAGGATCTCTATCATCTGCTGAATGTGGCGCCGATCCAGATCCCGCCGCTGCGCGAGCACGCCGAAGATGTCACAGAGTTGCTCCAGTATTATGTTAATCTGCTCGGCGACAGGGAGGGCCTGCCCTACCGCAGTTTTTCCGTGGCGGCACAGAATCGCTTGCGTCACTATCACTGGCCGGGCAATATCCGCCAGCTGGAAAATCTGGTGCGGCGCATGCTGGTGGGGGGGCTGGAATCACAGATCGAACTGGATGAGGTCGAGATCATCCTCAGCAGCCAGCAGGAAAATGCCGAGCCTGTCGCCACCAATTTCAATCTCCCCCTGCGGCAGGCGCGCGAGCAGTTTGAAAAGGCCTATCTGGAATACCATCTGCGTCAGGCAGGCTGGAGCGTGGGCAAGGTGGCCAAACAGGTGGGTATGGAGCGCACCCACCTGTATCGCAAACTGAAATCACTGGGTATAGACACCCGGCGCGACAAGCACAACTAGTGGTCCATCAATCAATACAAACTTGATGAACCACTAGCGGCAAAACAATAAGAGTTAACATTAGAGACGCGATGAAAATCATCATCCTCGGTGCCGGCCAGGTCGGCACATCGGTAGCGGAAGCCCTCGCCAGTGAAGCCAGCGACATTACCGTTGTCGATGTCGACAGTAAAAAACTCGACGCCCTGCGTGACCGCCTTGACATCGGCACCGTGCAGGGCGAGGCCGCCCATCCCGAGGTGCTGGCCAGCGCCGGTGCCGAAGACGCCGATATGATCCTCGCCGTCACCAACAGCGATGAGATCAACATGGTCGCCTGTCAGGTCGCTTATACCCTGTTCCACACCCCCACCAAGATCGCCCGCGTGCGCAGCGTCGGCTATCTTTCACACCCGCAGCTGTTCACCCAAGAGGCGCTGCCGGTGGATGTGCTGATCAGTCCCGAACAGCTGGTCACCGATTACGTGCAGCGCCTCATCGAACACCCGGGCGCCTTGCAGGTGCTCGACTTCGCCGGCGGAAAGGTGCAGCTGGTGGCGGTGAAGGCCTATTACGGCGGTCCGCTGGTGGGCCATGAGCTACGGGCTCTACGTGAACACATGCCCGGCATCGAAACCCGTGTCGCCGCCATTTACCGCCGTGGCCAGGCTATCGTGCCCGAGGGCAATACCGTCATCGAGGCCGACGACGAGGTGTTTTTCATTGCCGCCAAGCGTCATATCCGCGTGGTGATGAAGGAGCTGCGGCGCCTCGACAAGCCGGTCAAGCGCATTATCCTCGCTGGCGGCGGTAACATCGGCATACGTCTGGCGAAGACCCTGGAAAGTAAATATCAGGTCAAACTCATCGACCACAACCCGGAGCGTTCAAAGAAGATCTCCGAGGAACTGGAAAAGACCCTGGTGCTGTTCGGCGATGCCGCCGACGAGGAATTGTTGCTCGATGAAAACATCGATCACACCGATGTGTTCTGCGCGGTGACCAACGACGATGAGGCCAACATCCTTTCCGCCATGCTCGCCAAGCGCCTCGGTGCGAAGAAGGTGATGGCGCTGATCAACCGTGCAGCCTACGTCGATCTGGTGCAGAGCGGCATCATCGACATCGCCATTTCACCGCAGCAGGCCACCATCGGCAGCCTGCTCACGCATGTGCGCCGTGGTGACGTCACTGCCGTGCACTCACTACGCCGTGGCGCCGCCGAGGCCATCGAGGCGGTGGCCCACGGCGACAAATCCTCTTCGCGCGTGGTCGGCCGTGCCATCGAGGATATCAACCTGCCGCCGGGCGCCAGCATCGGCGCCATCGTGCGTGGAGACGAAGTCATCATCGCTCATCACGACACGGAGATTCAGGCCGAAGACCACGTCATCCTGTTTGTCGTGGACAAGGAGCGCATCCCGGACGTGGAGCGCCTGTTCCAGGTCAGCGCCACCTTCCTGTAGGCCATCATGCAGCGCAATACCATTCAACGCATCGTCGGCCTGTTGATGATGGTTTTCAGCCTCAACATGCTGCCGCCGGTGGCCGTCGGCCTGTGGTACGGCGACGGCGCCATCCTTCCCTTCCTGGGTGCCTTTCTTGCCATCCTCAGTCTGGGCACGGCGCTGTGGCTGCCGGTGCGCAACGCCAACATGGAGGTGCGGCTGCGCGGTGGCTTCATTATCGTGGTGGTGTTCTGGCTGGTGCTGGGCCTGTCCGGCTCGGTGCCCTTCATGCTCTCGGACCATCCCCACATGTCGCTGACGGATTCAGTGTTCGAGTCTATCTCCGCGCTGACCACCACCGGCGCCACGGTGATCACCGGTATCGATGACCTGCCGCACTCGATCCTCTTCTATCGCCAGCAGCTGCAGTGGATGGGCGGCATGGGCATCATCGTGCTGGCGGTGGCCATCATGCCCATGCTGGGCATCGGCGGCATGTCCCTGTATCGCGCCGAGACGCCGGGGCCGATGAAAGACACCAAGCTCACGCCGCGCATCACCGAGACCGCCAAGGCCCTGTGGTACATCTATCTGGGCCTCACTGTGGCCTGCGCCACCGCCTATTGGCTGGCCGGCATGACGCCCTTCGACGCCATCGCCCACAGTTTTTCCACCATTGCCATTGGCGGCTTCTCCACCCACGATGCCAGCATAGGCTATTTCAACAGCGCCGCCATCGAGTCCGTGGCAGTGGTCTTTATGTTACTGGCCGGCATCAATTTCGCCATTCACTTTGTCGCCTGGCGCGGTAACAGTCTACGTCCCTATCTACAGGATCCGGAGGTACGGACCTATGCCGCCGTACTCACCACCAGCGCGGTTATTTCCAGTCTCTATCTGTATTTCACCGGTACCTTCGACGGTTTCGCCACTTCCCTGCATCACGGCATTTTTCAGGCAGTCTCCATCGGCACCACCACCGGTTTCACCACCGCCGACTACTACGCCTGGCCCGGCTTTCTGCCGGTGCTGCTGCTGTTCACCAGTTTCATCGGCGGCTGTGCCGGCTCCACTGGCGGTGGCATCAAGGTGATCCGCTTTCTGCTGCTGGTGAAGCAGGGCATGCGCGAGGTGTTTCGCCTCATTCATCCCAATGCCCAGCGCCCGGTCAAGATCGGCAGCAAACCCCTGCCGGAACATGTTATCAATGCGGTGTGGGGATTCTTTGCGCTCTACGTCGGCTCTTTCGCCGTCATCATGCTGGTTATTATGGCCACCGGAATGGATCAGGTTTCCGCCTTTTCCGCGGTCGCCGCGAGCATGAACAACCTCGGCCCGGGTCTCGGTGAAGTGGGCGCCAACTACAGCTCCATCAACGATGTCGCCAAGTGGGTGTTGTGCTTTGCCATGCTGCTGGGGCGGCTGGAAATCTTCACCCTGCTGGTATTGCTCAGCCCGGCCTTCTGGCGCAAATAACGTTCACGGGAGGTGCTCTTTGGAAATACTGTTAGCCGATGACCACCCACTGTTTCTCGATGGCATGCGTCACATCCTTTCGCCGCTGGATGACACGGTGCAGGTTCATTGCGCCGAGACGGGTGAGGCGGCCCTGCAGCGGCTGCGTGGGGAGATCGAATTCGATCTGCTGTTGCTCGACCTGGGGCTACCCGATACTAATGGACTGGGCCTGCTGCACATCCTGCGCGAAGAGGCCATCATGGTGCCGGTGATCGTGGTCTCCGCGAGTGAAAACCTGCACCAGATTCGCGCCGCCCTCGCCGCCGGCGCCTTGGGTTTCATCCCCAAGTCTCATCACGCCGGGCAGATGCTGGACGCCATCCACGAGGTGCTCGACGAGGGCGAGATCTATCTGCCGGACAGCATCCGCGAGCGTATCGATCAGCTCGCAGTCAACGACGAAATCTCCGTCGGTCAAGGCATCACCTCACGCCAGCACCAAGTGCTAACGTTATTGGCCCAGGGTCTCGCCAACAAACAGATCGCACAACGACTGAGCCTCACCGAACACACGGTCAAGGCCCACCTCGGCGCGCTGTTTCAGGTGTTGAAGGTCACCAATCGCACCGAATGTGCGCGGAAGGCCCAGCGCCTCGGCCTGTTGGCAGACAATACCCTGTCAAACTGAATCACGGGTTGCCAGCAGCTGTTGCAGGGCAACCCGCAAGCGCGCCGGCTTCACCGGTTTATACAACACCCGATAACCCGCCGCGCCAGCGATCTGTAAACGCTCCGGGGCCGTATCACCGGTAAGAATCAGGCCCGGCACATGGGCACCATAAGTGGCCTGCAAGGCCTCGATGGCCTCGATGCCGGTGCAATGATTACGCAGCCGCAGATCGGCCAGGATAGCATCCGGCTCCCGCCCGTAGGCCGCCAGTACCTGCTCTGCCTGCTGCAGCGATTCCGCCACCAGCACCACAAACCCCCAGCGCAGCAAAATCTCCCGCATGCCCTCGAGAATATCCACCTCGTCATCGATCACCAGCACCAGCCGCTGTGCAGCCTGCAGGCTCGACGGCAACACGCCGCTGCGTCGTTCCACTACCGCCTCGGCGCGGCCCAGGGGCAAGCCGATGCAAAACACCGAGCCTTTGCCCGGCGCTGAATGTACCTGCAATGGGTAGTCCAGCAGTTCACACAAACGCTGCACAATGGCCAAGCCCAGACCGAGGCCCTTGGCACGGTCACGCTCGGGATTGTCGAGCTGCTGAAACTCATCGAAGACATGCTCGATATCCTCATCGGGGATGCCGCGCCCGGTGTCCCGCACCTGCACCTCCACCCAGCCCGCGCGGCGGCGACAACCCACACTCACGCGGCCGGTCTCCGTGTAGCGAATGGCATTGCTGATCAGGTTGCGCAGAATACGCTCCAGCAACAGGGGGTCGGACTGCACCACCACACTGCAAGGCATCAGACGGAACTTTAACCCCTTTTGCTCCGCCAAGGCGCGGAATTCCCCCTCCAACTTTTCCAGCACGCGTGTCAGTGGGAAGTCCTCCACCTGTGCCTCCACCACCCCGGCATCGAGACGCGAAATATCCAGCAAGGCATTGAACAGCTTGCCCAGGGCATCCAACGAGACATCCACCTGCGACAACAGACGGATACGCGTCGCCTCATCCTGCACTTCCCTCAAGGCATCGACAAACAGGCCCAGGGCGTGCAGCGGCTGACGCAGGTCATGACTGGCGGACGCCAGAAAGCGTGACTTGGCTCGGTTTGCCTGCTCGGCAATGGCCTTCTGCTCACGCAGTTGCTCGACCAGTGCCAGATTTTCAAAGCGCAGCCGCAGGGACTGCACCAGAGAACGGTGCACGTTGCGGGCAAACATCAGATTCACGGCCATGAACACCAGGGTCAGGGTGGCGAGGATGTAACCCTGGTTGCCGATCCCGGCCAGACTCCAGCTCATGCCGATCAGCGCCGGCATCATGTAGGCGGCATAGGCGGGCAGATAGGCTGATAGCGACGGCATGGAGCCCGCCGCCATGCCGAGGATGATCATCACCAGGCTGATGAGATAAAAGGGATTGCCGGGCACCATGAAAAGAAAGGCCGCACTTCCCCACAGGCAACCCGAAATACCCGATGTCAGGGCAAAGATCCAGCCCCAGCGGTGCGCCTCGTGGTCGCTGAGTTCGACCCGGTCGAAACGTACCGACAACCACCAGCGGAGCAGGCTGAGTCCGTACTGTATCCCCACCCACGACACCAGCACCCATGTCTCCACCACGTTCCAGAAGATGATGGCCATGCCCGTGGCAACGAACACCACGGCGATCAGCACAAAGGGCAACTGGGCCCGCAGCAGGAGGATCTTTTCCCGGTGTATGCGCGTTGCCAGTCCGGATGACAAGTTATCCGCTTGTTCGGCCAAGGCGAGTCTCCAGATCGATGATGTGAGGAGTGTACACGGCTGCCTGCCGGTGCCGAACTAGACCTTTGGCTAATACCCGGGGCGGATTCCCGTTGATACCCTCCTGTGCTGAGAGAATACAACAACAGAGATAGAGGATATCCCCATGCACATTCGACCCAAGGGCACCCTGCCCCCCGGACTCTGGCTAGCGGCAGTATTGCTGCTCACCTTCCTGCTCAGCGCCTGTGATAATGGCTCTACCACACCCGAAACCTTGCTCGATGCTCCGGACGGCCTGCAGGAAGAAGTCCTCACTACGGCGGCGCTGATTGACGGCTACGTCCTGGAGGACAGCCGTAAGATCGATGATGCCACCATGGAATATACCTACCGCGCCAGCCTGAACAATGACGACTTTCCCGCCAGCCAGGTCACCGCCCGCATCGCCGAAACTCCGGACGGCATCACCCTCATCGACGGCACCCTGAGCTTCGACAATGTCACCGCCAACGGCCGCAAGGACAGCAGCAAGACTTTTGTCCTGCGCCGCGATCTCAGCCAGCCCTTCCGCGTCGAAGACCTGGTGTGGGCCATCGAGGCCCAGCGCGAGGCCAGCCTCAGCTTCGACGCCGGGCAACACGAACTGCGCATGGGCATCGGCGAAACCCGTGATATCAGCTACCAGTTGCTGGCCTTCAATCCCGACGGCGTCTCCCGTGACCTGAACCTGCGCGAGAACAGCGACCGTGGTCTGCGCCTGGGCAGCAACAACAGCGGCACCATACGCCTCGCCTCCGGCAGCAACAGCTACCGTCTCAGCCAGACGGTAACCGCCCTTGAAACCGGACGCTTTGAGCTGACCCTCGCCGCCAACCTGTCCAGCGCCGGCCTCGAACAAAGCGTACGTATCAGTGTCATCGTCAAGGCCGACAGTGATGGCGACGGTGTGCCCGACGAACTCGACCTGTGCCCCAACAGTACAGCAGGCGATACCGTCAACAACGCCGGCTGCGCCCCGGTCGACGTGGTCGATAGCAGCGCCTTCCGCGACCTGCAAGTGGGCCAGATCACCTTCCGTGTGCGCGAGGATAATCTCGAAGAGCAATACAGCAATGGCACCCTCACTAGCCTGCAGGCCAGCGGCTCGCTGCTGCTGCTCACTCCCCTGGGCGATATGGTATTGCAGGAGGCCGAGCTGGTGTTTGAATACGGCAGTTCGCCGCTGGCCGGCATCGAGCGCCTGCGCGGCACGGCACAGGTACCCTTCCCCGACATGGGCATCCTTGCTGATGCCGAGATCGGCACCCCGGTGATCGCCGACGTGGGCCTGGACTACGGCAGCAATCTGGCTGACCTCGAGGCCCCGCTGGTGGATGACCGTCAGTACCTGTTCTTCAAATTCAGCGCCGGCTTTGAGGCCAGCGTCGGCCCCATCGGCTTCAAGGCCCCCGGCGGCCAGTCCGTCACCTTCGTCCTCGACCCGCAGGATCCCTTCTTCTTTCTCACCGGTAGCCTGCCCGGCCTGTCCGAAATCGCCGGCGTGGAAGATCTCGGTATCGCCATGTCCCTGCAAGGCCTGATTCCCTTCACCCCGCAGACTACCTGGGGCATTGGTGACGACATCGGCAACTTCGATGCTAATTTGTACTTGCAGGGCGTCATTCCCTTCGCCCGCCTGCCGCTGAATCTGGACGGTTCACTGGTCGTCGATGTGGACGCCAACGACGATGGTAATACCCTGTTCAACAGCCTCGCGCCGGATGTGGAATACGGCGGCAACGGTGAGCTCAACGTCGGCATCGATTTCCTCAAATTCTTCAGCTTCGGCTTTAACCTGGGCAGCGCCAGTCTCGGCATCAAGATCACCAGTGGTGAGCAGAATGCCTACTTCAGCGGCATGCTTGAGCCCGATACCAGCTTCCTGCCGCAGGAAGTGGTGCCCATCCGTCCCAGCACCACGGTCAACATGGCCGGTCTCATCAGCGATAACATCGCAAAGTCCTTCCTGCGCGCCGAGGGTGAGTTCCGTCTCGATGCCTCCAGTCTGGGACATTTGGTCGGCGTCAATCTCAACGACCTGAACACCACCAACGCGAAGTTCAGCGCTGACCGCAATGGCATACGCCTGACCGGCATCACCCGCACCAGTATCTACCCCGGCGTCGGCTTCGACAGCGATGTCCAGGTCGATGCCAACTTCACCGGTTCCCCCACCGACTGGGGCATCGGCATCCGTGGACAGATGGATATCGCCGGCACGCCCATCAGCGAGGGCCATCTGCAGGTCAGCACTGCAGGCCTGTCCATCAGCGGTGATTTCGTCACCCCGCTGTCCCGCATCGGCATGAGTGGCCAGATCGACGCCAGCGGCATCGAGATGCGCGGCAACACCGGCATCACCATTCCCATCAGCGTCGTGGAGACGGTGGTTGAATGGGTGGTGAATGGCGCCATTTGCGGCTACGACAAGGTGACGGACGCCGCCATCTGCGGTTTCGACACTGTCACCAGTGGCGCCATCTGCGGCTACAAAACCGTTACCAGCGCTGCCATCTGCGGAACCAAATGGGTGACCAGCATTCTTGAGTGCGGTTGGAGCGTCATCACCGGCCAGGGTGGCTGCAATGTCGCCAAGTCCTGCGACGTGCCCAATACCTGTTCGGTACCCGCAAGCTGCGATATCCCGCGCGGCTGTAACAAGAGCACCGACATCACCCTGCCGAAGGGTGAGTTCCGCGGCGACATCGCACTGCTCCTCGGCAATCAGGGCATTGGCGGCGATGTGACTGGCGACTACTGCCACAACGGCACCTGCACCACCCTCACCGGCGGGCGGGTCAAGGCTGGCAGCAGTGGTCTGGAAGCCTGCATCACCATCCCTGGCGGTATTGGCGAGGTGTGCGCACCGATCTGATCCGCAACAACCCGCAGACGGAAAAGCCGGCATCGTCCTTTGGTGCCGGCTTTTTTGTGCCTGAACCCGCCATGCGCCGCTCAGGCCGTCCACAACAGGTAAATTCCCACCCCCAGCAGCAGTGCGCCGGACAGCAGATGCAGCCCACGCCAATGCGGAGGTGTTGTGAACCAGTGTTGCCAGCGCTCCAGGCCGCGCCCCAGCAGCAGCAGGGGCAGGCCGGCGCCCAGTCCGTAGATGAACATCAGCACGCCGCCGTAAAGCAGGTCGCCCTGCAGGGCCACCAAGCCGAGAATGCCGAGCAGGATGGGCGTGGCGCAGGGGGCGATGGCCAGGGAGAACAGCAGTCCGGCGGCGAAGGCATGCGACAACCCCCGGTCAGCACCACTTCGCCATCCCGGCAGGCGCAGGTCCGGCAGCGGCAACAGGCCCAGCAGGTTCAACCCCATCAGCAGGGGCACGGCCGCCAGCAGCAAGCGAAAGCCGCTGCCGAACTGGCCGAACACCCAGCCCAGCGAGGCGGTCAGCAGGCCCATCAGGCTGGTGGCGGTGGCCATGCCCAGCATGAACCACAAGCTACCGCGGGTCGGGCCGCCAGCCACCTCCGTCCGTCCACCCAGAAAACCGAACACCGCCGGGTACATGGGCAGGCAACAGGGATTGAAGGCTGTGATCAGACCGCCGACGATCACCAGCGGCAGGGCCAGCAGGGAACCGCTGGAGAGGAACGGCGCCAGCCAGTCGGCGAAATTGTCCATGCTCGGCACTACGACTGGCCAAAGGCCGCCAGTGCATCTCGCAGCCTGCGCTGCACCGCCGGGCTTTCGCCCACCACCTGCCCCACCTTGCGCCCCTCGGTATTGATGAAGATCACGCTGGGCAGGAAGCGCACCTGGTAGCGCTCGATGAGGGGATTGCCGGCGGACCAGTCCATCTGCACCACCCGGATACGGTCGCCGTAGGCCTGCGCCGCCTCGTCAATCAGGTGGTGGATCGCCTGGCAGCTGGGGCTGTTGTCACCACGTATCAGCAGCACCGCCGGGCCTTCGATCATCGACGGTGTGGCTGACGATGATCCTGCCTGCTGCCAGAATTTGACGCCAAATAGCGCTGCCAGCAGTAACAGGGTGGACAGCCAGATCCATGCGGACACCCCGGGTTTAGTCATTTTCATCGTGGCACCTGCCTGCTTCGTTCGTTGTGCAGCATGTAGCCTGGGTTGAGCCTGCGAAACCCGGGAAAGACAAAGCGCATCTCCTCGCCGTGTATTCACAGGGAAAAAACAGATCCGACCTAGCGCTCATTTTGTTGTTTCTGTGCACAAGCGCCTCTTGACCACCCTCATCCGATTGATTCCGAATCAAGCCACATCCCGGATTTCGCGAGCTCAACCCAGGCTACTGTCCGGCGCTTCATCGGCCGATGCACAGCCACAACCGCTGTCCGCAGTCAGCGCACCGGCGGCACGATCCTGCACATAGGCCGTCCCCGTTGCCAGCGCCGCCTCGGCCCGCGCCAGTTCCCGGCCCAGATAGGCGGCATGGTCGAGACGGCTGATCAACCCGGCCTCGATGACGGTGGCATACAGGGCCGCCGGCGCGGTAGCCGAAAACACACGGTCCAGCACGCCCTGGTTGCTGTAGTGTTCCAGCACCAGGTGACCCCGGGCGCGGTCCGGGTAGACCACGAAATAACCCGCCGGGTCCAGACGCAGGCGCGAGGGCCCGTCGACCGCCTCGACCACCACCGGCGCTTCTTCCGCCGCACCGGCCGCCACCGGCCCCGGATCGCGCGCAGCGGTCTCGGCGATCAGCCCGCACAGGCTGTCCAGGTCCGTTTCGCCGATGTGATCCAGCGCCGTCACCTGGGTGCGGAAGGCCGCGACCTGCACCGTCGAAACGTTCTTCAGCAGCGGTCGCTTGCCGCGCGCGCCGACGATGCGGTCCTTTTCGTCCACGCCGTTGTCCAGCAGGCTCAGCAGCGACTGCCCCGGCAAGTGGCCGATGGCGCGCCGGGTGTCCTTGCCGCACACGATGAGAAAACGGATGTGGGGATTGGCCAGCACATTGCGCATTAGGTGCTCGATGCCGAGATTTTCCGTGCGCAGGCCGCCCGCGATGGCTAGGCCCTCGGGCCGCCGCCCGGCAAGCCCCTCGGCCAGCGTGTCCGAATTGAGGGTGCACACCGCTACCGGGGCCTGAAAGCACAGCATGCGGTAGTCGCCTGGCAACGGTGGCCAACCCGCGCGGACCGCCGGCTCCTCGGTGGCGCAGTGAGTCTGTTCGACCACGGCAGGATCGATCTCCGTAGCCAAGTTCATCGCCACCGCCGGCCAGCACGTCACGCAACCCAGGCAGTCGTAGCGCCTTTCCTCGAATAGTCGACGTGCCTCGTCGAGCAGCACGCCCAGTGGCGTGGTGATGGCCGCCGAGCCACGCAGCGCCGTTACGGTGTCGAGGAAACAACCGCAGCGCCAGCATTTTTTTGCCGCTAGGGTCTGGCGTAACTCGGCCGCCAGCGCCGTGAGGGTCTTTCCGTCCCGTTCCGCCGTTATGCGTGTATTCATCGACATTTCCGAAAGTGACGAAATGAATGGGTACGCAAACAGCGGCTTATTCGTCCCGCCCCCGCAGCATCGATAGGTCGCCCTCGATGGCCTTCAACAGCGCCGGTGTTTCCAGCCGGTAATAGACCATCTTGCCGTCGTTGCGCATGCCCAGCCAGCCCTGCTCGCGCAGCAGTTTTAGCTGGTGGGAGGTGGCGGCCATGCTCAGGGCGAGCACGTGGGCGATGTCGCAGACGCACAGCTCGCCCTCGGCCAGGGCAAGGAGGATGCGCAGGCGGTTGGCGTTGCCCAGCAGCTTGTAGAAACCGGCCAGCGCCGGTAGGCGCGCCTCCTTGGCCGCCAGCGCGGACTTAATGGTATCGACGCGGGCATGGTCGAAGCAGGGAATGTTGCAGATGTCCGCAGCTTGCGGCACAGGCCGGGTTATCGGCATGGGAGATCCTCAGTTCGTCAGTTTCGAAAATGATAGCCCGAAAATCCAGCCAAAGGCAAACGGCGATACACGCTCTACACGGCAGGCTGGAATGAATGCCCGTGCGGTGATGGTATTCACCTGGCAGCACGGTAGGGGTGAACGTGTTCCATGAACCCAACTTATCCATGGTGTAATAAATCATCAGGGGGTCAATGGGGTCAGGGAACAACACCCTTTGAGGTCACGTGATAAAGAGTGC
>VAPL010286963.1_pt1 | contig 14060 bp, 4 predicted proteins | sample 3395061 | NCBI WGS metagenome assembly VAPL01 (sample SAMN08290444, study PRJNA428436) | hydrothermal vent metagenome | isolation source: Deep-sea hydrothermal vent chimney 2 | place: Pacific Ocean: Juan De Fuca Ridge | depth 2182 m m | reverse complement strand
GATCAAATGCCGTTTCTGTTGGCATCGACTCCGACGGCGATGCGACAATCAGCGACACCCGCGTGACGACGGCCACCGGTGCCGACACATTGTCCATATCGGCACAGTCATCACAAGTGACTGTCAGTGCCAACGACATAGTGCGCAACAGTGGTTCCGTTGTCAGTACTTCGTCGGCCAGCAGCAGCGGCATCGCAGGATCAATCGATGCGATGTCGTCGGGAACCGCGAACATCGCAGCGAACTCCGATTCGAGCGCGGCAAGCACTGCGATCTCCAGCGGTGGCGGCAACGACGATGTCGATAACCAGGGGACATTGAGCGCTGTGGCGAATGCTACGGCGAATGCTCTGAGCGCGACTTTCGCCAGCGGTGCCAACCGTTCCAACGCGAATGTTGAAACCGCCGCCGAGGCAAATGCCCGAGCGCTTGGTATTGCCGCTGACGGCACTGCGATTGACTACACCAGCACATCCACAACAACCATCGCGGCGGACGGTCTGACGCTGGAACACACGGTGGAACGACGGGCGCAGCGTGGCGACGACATTGTCTTCAACGATGCGACTATTGACGCACAAAGTGACGCACAAAGCGGTGTCCTGGCGGTCTCGGTCAACATTGATGGCGCCGCTAAAGCGACCGTGAGTTCAACCGCGCGCTCTGATGGCACAGCAATAGTCGCCGGTGGCGGCAACGATGCGGTTGAAAATGAAGGTGACTTGTCCGCGACGGCAAGCGCGCAGGCAACCAGCATTTCCGGCGCCGTCGGACAAGCATCCGCAGATGGCCAGCCGGCAAAAGTAAAGGTCTCGGCCGAAACACTCGCTGAGTCATCGGCGACCGGTATCGCAGGCGACGGTGGAGAGGACGACGAGGAATCGACCACCAGCCTCACGATCAGTGATACGGGTCTTGGTTTCAGTTTTTCAAGAACAAGCACCGCATCGACAGGAAACGATTCCATCATCAACAGCGGCGCCGTAACCAGTACCGCAACCGCAGATACGTTTGCCGCGAACGTGGGCTTGGCCGTGAAAGGCTCTGCGCAAACACAAGTCGACTCAAGCGCCCAGGCGGTTGCGCGAGGTATCGACAGCGGTGCCGGTGCGGACAGCATCTCGAACGCTGGTGCGATCACGACAGTCGCCGACGCGACTGCGACGACCGTGAACATGAGTTTCACGACACAAGGCAACGCAATATCGAACTCCGGGCTGTTTGGTGCCGGTACGACGGCGACGTCGGACGCCGTAGGTATTTCGAGCGCCGGTCGCGTGTACACGACGGCGACCGTAACCACCATTAATATCGACGCGGAGGGTCTCAGCGGCAGCTACCTGAGCGTTGTTGACGGCATATCCGGCGACGGCAGTGACAACATCGACAATCGTGGCGATGTCAGCGCAACAAGTATCGCTGCCACCGTTCAAGCGAGCGGCGCCGGCAGCGCCGACAGAGCCGGCGGATCCGCTTTAACCTTGGGGCGAACTGAAGCGGACTCGCGCGCAGGGGCTATCGAATCCGGCAACGGTGACGACATTGTTACCAACAGCGGCGTACTCATCAGCTCGGCGGACGCGTCCGCGACCATGCTCAATTTGTCCGTCGCCGCCAGCAGCGGCCTGGCAGTGTCCGGCAACGCCACATGGGATGGCGGCACGGTAGCAACGGCCCGTTCGTCGGGTATCGACGCCGACAGCGGCACCGCAACAACTTCGCTCACAACATTCGAGGCTAACGCGGACCGTGCGCAAGTCGTGTATGACCGGACGGTTACAACTGCCAGCGGCAACGATGTCATTACGAATTCGGGCAACATCGAATCCGGCGCAACATCGAATGCGACAACCGTATCGCTCGCAGTCTCGATCCGTGGCGTAGCAGCTGCGGTTTCAACATCGACCGCTGAATCGGATGCCACGGGTATCCGCGGCGGCGATGGCGACGACGTTATCGACAACGGTATTCGCGACGGAGAAGACGAAGACAATACCGGGCGAATAGACAGCACCGCCACTGCAAATGCATTGACCGCAAACGTTTCGTTCACGCCGCAAGGATTGGCCGTCGTCGCCGACGCGGTCTGGGACAGCGGCACAACCGCCAGTGCAACGTCGACCGGTATCGCCGGGGATGGCGGTAACCTGTCTGAAAATACGCGATTGGCTATCGGCACCGATGAATTCGGTTTCACTCAGAGCAGCGTCATCGCAGACGGCTCCGACTCGATTACAAACAGGGGAGCCGTGACGGCGATTGCAAACAGCGAAACCTTTGCCGCTGCGCTCGGAGTATCCGGCACCGGAGTGGCGATTGCGACCGCAACATCGACAGCAAACAGCAACGCAGCGGCGATTGACGCCGGGGCCGGCACCGGCGCCGACAGCGTGGATAACAGCGGCGACCTGATAGCAAGTGCGAATGCGACCGCCGCGTCGGCATCTGTCAGCGTCGTAAACACCGGACTCGCGGTCGCCGCCGGTTCGGTCTGGGATGGCGGCACCGAGGCGAATGCCATAAGTGACGGTATCCGGGTTGGCGGTGGCGATGACGTTGTGGACAACAGCGGTGATATCGACAGCAGCGCCAGCGCCACCGCAGTCGAAGTCGGCGTAAGTTTCGCTGTAACCGGCATTGCCGCAACAACCTCCACCGCGACAAGCAACGCAACGGCGACCGGCATCGATGCGGGCGCCGACAACGATCAGATCAACAACCTCGGCAATGTGGCCGTCAACGCCGACTCGAATGCCGTTGCCGTCAAAGTCGCGGTGACCGGTACCGGAGGTGCAGCGTCACTCGATACTGTTTGGGATGGCGGCACGACCGCCAATGCCCTGGCTACCGGCTTACAGGCAGGTTCAGGCGACGATACGATCAACAGTGCTGCGGGCACAACTATCGAAGGCGTGACTATCGACGTTGCGGCAACATCAACAACAAGCTCGATCGATGTCGCACTGAGTGGCACCGGCATCGCGGCCTCTCTGACAGCAGCCACGGCGAATGCAGAAGCTAGCGCTATCGATGCCGGAAGCGGCGACGACATCGTAAATAATCAAAGCAACATCATCAGTAGCGCCGACGCAACAGCAACCGGAGTGAGCGTCTCCCTCGTCGGCACCGGTGTCGCCGCGGCGGGCGGTAGCCCGTTACTGGATAACAGCACCACGGCAAACGCGCTGGCTGGCGGAGTTCAAGGCGGCAGTGGTAACGACACGATTCGAAACAGCGCCGCTACGCTCCTCGATATCGACGCCCTCGCCGGCACCAGCTCCGATGCTGTCGCCCTGACGTTGCTGGGCATCTCCGGTGCCGGCCTGGACACGAACGCCTACGCCGAAGCCTATGGTATCGATGGCGGAAGTGAAGACGACCTGCTGTCGAATGAGGGCGATCTTGATGTCTTTGGCAGCGCGACCGCGCGCGCGCGGTCGCTTGCTCTGGCGTCGTTCGCCGGATTGGTCGATGTCAATTCACTGGGACAATCCGATTTGTTCGGAATGTCGGGTGGCACGGGTAACGATCGCCTGGAAAACTCCGGGACAATCAACCTGCTATCCACAGCCACCGCCTTCGGCCAGGCGATCACCGGATCGCTCGTCGGTGTGTCGATTTCTGCGGCCAACGCGGACTCTGTTGCGAACGCTGCCGGCATGCAGGGCGGTGACGGCGCGGATATCGTCATCAACGATGCAATCATCAACGTCGATACTCAGGCGACGACCAACATGCGAGCCATTTCTGCAACCCTGGCAGGCTACTCGCTGGGCACTGCCAATTCGACGGCAACAATCGATGCTAGCGGCATGGCAGGCGGCGCCGGGGAAGACATTTTAATCAATACCGGCAACGTTCGGGTCGGTCAGGCCGAGGATGCAAGCGGAGACGACTACTGGATGGCTGAGATTGTCGCCAACGCATTTTCATTCGCCGCCGCCGGTGGCGCCGAGAACGAATCGGAATCCACCGTCCGCGCGACCGCGGCGGGAATCGCCGGCGGCGAAGACAACGACGTATTATCGAACACCGGTGACGTGACCGTACTGGCTACCGCCCGCAGTCAATTGACGAATTCCAGCCTGGTATTGTTCGGCGCCGCCGGAACCAGTAGCGAATCCGGCGCAACGACCCTCGCCACAGGCCTGGACGGCGGCGACGGTGACGACGACGTCACGTCGTCCGGAACCTTGGACGTTGTCGCCGAGTCAATGCTGGTGCAACGCGGCGGCAGCGCGAGCTTCACTCTCGCCGGGAACAACGACTCTGACTCCGGTTTGGTCGCAGCGACGCGAGCGGTCGGCGTCAGTGGCGGCAGCGGCCTGGACGTACTGTTGACCGAGGGAATCATCGACGTCACTGCCCGCTCGACACTCGACACCGGCGGCGATGCATCGATCACGATCTTTGGTAACGCCGAGGCGGCCGGCACGTCGGGAGCGCGAACGTACGCCGCGGGTATTGACGGTGGCGCCAATGACGACATGATCGACAACGATGCCGACATAAGCGTTGCTGCGACATCCGTACTAAAACTGGACCGGAGCACCTACACATTTGGTGGCGCTGGCAGCAGCGGCGGTGACCTGACGGCGACAACCAATGCTGAAGGCCTGGTTGGCGGCCTGGGTGCCGACATCATTCGAAATACCGGCACAGTCGTGGTCGACGCTACCTCGGATCTGGATTCACGGGGCAATTCGAACACGACGTTCGGTGGCTCGTCCGCCGAATCGGAATCCGGTGCGCGATCATTCGCGAACGGTATCAACGGCGGTGAAGATGACGATGTCATCGAGAACAGTGCGGGCGGCTCTATCGACGTAACGGCGTACGCCAAAATCCGAACCAGCTCCGTGTCGTACACGTTCCTGGGCCAACCGGACGCGAACGTTGCGATGACCGGCACGGCGGATGCCGTCGGCCTGCAAGGTGGCTCGGGAAATAATGCCGTATCAAATTTCGGGGCACTCAGCGTTTTTGCCAGCACCGATCTGCGCGCCACCGCCGGGTCAAAGACGACCATTAGCGGCAACGACGGCGGCACATCCGGTGGCCATACTGAATCCACCACCACCGCCACAGGGCTCGCCGCCGCGGATGGCGATGACCGCCTGCAAAACACGGGCTCACTAACGGTTCGATCACAGTCTCAGGCCGATACACGCAATACTGCAAATACAACCGCTTCGCTAATCAGCAATACCGGCGCGGATTCTTCGGCAACGGCTATATCATTCGCCACCGGACTCAGCGCCGGGGAAGGCCAGAACGTAATGCTGACGGATGGCAATGTTTCGGTCCGAGCGGATGCGAACGCGTACTCGATTGCCTACGCGAACGGCGCGAGTGTGTCCTTGTCGGGTAGTGCGACATCGACGGTAAGCAGTAACGCCGATGCGACCGCAGAGGGCCTGCGGGCGGGCGATGGCAACAACATCGTTGTGAATGACGGAGCCATCGACGTGACAGCTGATGCAGACACGGCCAAGGGCGTAACGATCACGTCGTCGATCATTACGTTCGACGAATTCGGTAACCCCAACCTCGTCGAGCAAGTAGCGAGTGACATTGATGAGTTCGATGGCGGCGAATTACCGCCTTTGGCGGACGGCGGGGATTACGCGGATCAGGATTACATCTTCTGGACCGAGACGATACCAGACCCGAACAACCCACAAGATCCACCGCCCCGAAATGACGAAAATGTTGGCCCGGATGGCGCTTACTACCAGGCCGTCCGCATCGAAACGACGGACGCGAACGGCGACGTGACGGTCTCCTGGGAATGGCGGCCAGCGCCCGTATTCCGAAGGGACATAACCGAGCAATTCGGCCTCACTGCGTCCTCCGCCGCCGGCGTCGGCCAGGGTCTCGACGGCAACGGCACGGCCACTGCCAATGGCACCGCGAACGCGTCCGCCTGGGGAATGAAGCTCGGCGACGGCGACAACTTTGTCGATAACAACGGTTCTGTTTTTGTGATCGCCGACGCCGACGCCACGATGCGCACCACGGCCTCGGGCGGCGACTCCGGCAATGCAACGGCAACAACGCGGTCTAATGCGAACGCCGTAGCCTTCGGCGTTCAATTTGGCGACGGTGACAACGTATTCAACAACCGCGGCGTACTGAATGTAGAGGCCGTCGCGACGGCGTCCGCGGTCGCTGAGGCTGAAGGCGGCGACGGTGTTTGTTTCACCTTCCTCTTTTGGCGATTTTGCATTGCGCCGGGAGATACCAGCTCCACGCCATCAGCGATGTGGTCTGCCGCTGCTACCGGCGTCCAAACGGGAGATGGCGACAACATCATTACCAACGAAACCGGCGCTGAAATTACCGTAACCGCCGTCGCACTTGACGGCACGCTGACCGCAATCGGCATCCGCACCGGTTCCGGCGACGATATCGTCATCAACAACGGATTTATTTCGGCGACCATAATCCGCAACGGTATTCTCAGCACTGGCATCGGCATCGACACCGGTGCCGGCAATGATCAACTGACGCTCGGCGATGGATCGGAAGTCGTCGGCAGAGTTATTCTGGGTGATGGCGACGACATGCTGACTCTGCTCGGTACGCCCATCGTTCGCGACGTCAACGGCAATCTTTTAGATCTCAGCGGCGGTGCCGGTCTCGATACACTGGTTCTGCAAGGACCGGGCTTCTATGCGCTGGCGCCCATCGACTTTGAACGCGCGATCAAGAACGGTTTTGGCACCTACACATTGCCATCGCTTGACACGCTTGAGAGCCTGAGGATTAACGGCGGCACACTGCAGCTCAACGATGATTACACGTTCGCCGCCGACGGAGAATATATTACCTATCTGGGCAGCAGCGATGGCAGTGCCGGCCTGTTGCAACTCATGGGTGGCAGCGCCCTTCTGGCCGGCTCAATCGAGGTTCAGCGACGTGGCACCGACTTTGTCGCAAACGGTACACACTACTCGGTCGTCACAGCAACAGAGGGCACGACCGGAAACTTCACCAACATCGTATTGCCGGAATCCCTTCCGCTGCTGTCGTTCGAGCTGCAACAACAGGGCAACACGATCGACGTTGTTGCCAACGCGTCGTCATTTGCGACGGTTGCATCAGGTCCCCTGTACGCCCAGGTCGCGAACAACCTGTTCGGCATCGCGCCACTTGCAAACGACGATCTGGCCAATCAGCTCGGACAACTGCAGCAATTGGAATCCGGATTTGACGAGGCATTCGCGGGCTTTAGCCCGGACTCGCAAGGCACGCTGATGACCAGCGCTGTCTCGACGGGTTATCAAACGACGCAATTGCTTCAAACCCACCTCAGTGACGCGCGCGCCGTGCGCCGCGGACAGCGCCCCGACGCCGCTGCCTACGAACCCGTCGCACTCTCCTATCAATACGGACAGCTGCAAAACTTTGGCGGAGCGCTGAACCCGATGTTGTTGGGCGTCGCTGCTACCAACTCAGGTGTCAGCCTCGCTAAACCGAAACGCACCGCACAAACCTGGATTAGCGGCTTTACCGCGAATGGCGAATACAAACCGCGAAGCGGCTACACCGAGTTCGAACACGACTCGGGAGGCTTTACTGTCGGCGCGGACTACGGCTTCGGCAGCGACTTGATCGCGGGCTTCACGTTTGGCATTGCCGACGTCGACATCGAGTCCGTGCAGGCAGTCGCTGCCTCGAATATCGAGTCGTGGTCCGGCGGCTTGTACCTGACAAAGTTTTCGGATATCGCGTATTTTGAGGCGAGCATCTCCTACACCGACCACGCTATCCTCAATCAACGCCAGCTTTCGATCGGCAGCAACGTGCGAACGGCCAGCAGCGATTACTCCGGCAACACATTGATGGCGTTTTTCAGCGTAGGCCGGGAGTATGCGCCGGGCCCCTGGAAAGTAGAACCGTTCGCATCGCTATACCACTTCAACATACACGAGGACGACTATCGGGAAACCGGTGCGGGCGGCGCCAATCTGCTTATCCCGGAGAACAATTCGACGACAACGTTTGCCGAAGTCGGCACACGATTCTCGCGGCTGCAAGACGCTGGCTCCGGGCAGATCAACTGGCACGCCTCCGCCGCCTTCAGCCTGGAGCTGGATGCCAATGAGGATTCGATTTTCTACGCCTACGAAGGCGCTCCGGGCACACAGTTCGGATTGCGCAACAGAAACATCGAGTCCAACAGCCTGGTGATCGGCGCGGGCTTGGCCTACACCAGGGATCGCAGTACTCTGGCGCTGAGTTATCGTGGACTGTTCAATGAGGATTACCGTAACAATATTGTTGGCGCTCGACTGTCCGTTGCTTTTTGAGAGTTCCTTGGCGTGACGGAGCCTAAGTGGGAACGACTGCAGACCCTGTTTAACAAGGCAGTCGGCCTGTCCGGCCGCGAGCGCGAAGCGTTTCTCGAAGAACAATGCGGGGATGACCGCGAGTTACACTCAAAGCTCATCTCCTTGCTGGACGCGGACGAACTCAACGCCGACAACAAGGGCACTATTCCGCAAATGCCGAACATCGTGGACATCGACGCTGCACTGAGCGGAACGACCATAGGAAATTGGCGCGTACTCGAAAGAGTCGGTGTTGGCGGCATGGGCTCGGTGTTCCGAACAACGCGGGCAGACGGCGGCTTCGAGCAGGAAGCCGCGTTGAAAGTTGTCAAGAAAGGCATGGACACCGAAAGCGTCGTGCAGCGTTTTCGACAGGAACGCCAGATTCTCGCGCGACTGAACCACCCGAACATTGCGCGGCTGCTCGACGGTGGTGTTACCGAGGACGGCCGGCCCTACTTCGTGATGGAGTTCGCCCACGGACTACCGATTACCGAGTATTGCGACAAGCACCGCCTAAGTGTAGAGCAACGTCTGGAGCTGTTCCAAAAAGCCTGCGACGCCGTTCACTACGCACACCAGAGTCTGGTTGTTCACCGCGACCTGAAGCCGGGCAACATTATTGTTACCGACTCCGGCGATTTGAAATTACTCGACTTCGGTATCGCGAAGCTGCTCGACGACTCACAAGACAAACACCTCACCAGAACCGGCATCCAGATTCATACGCCGGCCTACGCCGCACCCGAGCAACTGCTCGATGCGGCAATCACAACAGTGACCGACGTCTACGCGCTGGGCGCGATATTGTACGAGCTTATCTCGGGACGACGCCCGTTCGAGGTACGCCGCAGCGTCGATGAGTACCGGCAACTCGTGCTGGACGGACAGCCAGCCAAACCGAGCACTGCCGTTACACGATCGCTGGCAACTACCGGCGATCGACGCGGCAGGCAAACGGCGGAGCAACTCAGCGCATTGCGCGGTGCTCGAACGGAGCATCTGCGCCGCAGTCTCGCCGGTGATCTCGATACGATTTGCCTGATGGCATTGCATCGCGAACCAACGCACCGCTATGCGTCAGCCGAGCAGATGGCAGCAGACATTCGCCGCCACCTCGACGGACACCCGGTTCTGGCGCGGCCGGATTCCATGCGTTACCGGGTCACGAAGTTTTATCGTCGACACCGGACCGGCGTAGTGGCCGCCGTCGCCGTCATTGCCGCGTTCACGACAATGAGTGTGTTTTACACGCAACGTCTCGCCGAAGAACGAGACCTCGCACTGGACGAGCAACGCAAGGCGAGTGAAGTCGTGCGTTTCGTAACCGGCCTGTTTGAAGTATCGGACCCGTCGGAATCGCGTGGCGATGATCTTTCGGCAAGACAACTGCTCGATGCCGGTGCGGTGCAGATCAACACGGAGCTTGTTGATCGGCCATCAGTGCAAGCGACGATGCGACGTGTACTCGGGGAGGTTTACTACAGTCTGGGTTCCATCGAACTTGCGGAAGAGCTGCTGTCCGCGGCGCTGCAACAACAAAAAGATATCTACGGCGATGAAAACCTGGATGTCGCGACCAGCAAGATTGCGCTGGGCTTTATCTTTCAGGATCGGGGCGACGTTGACGAGGCCGGCGTACTGTATCGCGAGGCTCTGCAGACGAAACGTACTTTGTTAGGAGAGGAACACCCTGACGTCATGGAAGCCATCAGCGTGCTGGCCTTTCTCGAAGAGACCAAAGGCAACTTCGACGCTGCCAAGCGGCTATACATCGATGCACTGGACATGGGGCGGCGCCTGTATGTCGGTGACTCCGAACGAACCGCAGAAGCGATGACCAACCTCGCAGGTTTGTATCGGTCTCTCGACCGCAGCAGGACCGCTGAGCCGTTGTTGCGAGATGCGCTGGCGATGCAAAACCGGGTTTACGGCGGTCCGCACCCAGAAAGCGATGACACCAAACGACAATTGGCTGGATTGCTGCGTAATACGCGCCGTTTCGAGGAGTCGAAATCCCTGTATCTGGAAGTTATCGAGTCACGAACCCACATGCTCGGACCCGACCATGTAGAAGTTGCGCACGCCTGGAACAGCTACAGTCAGTTGTTGTCCGATATGGATCAGCACGAAGACGCTGTCGCCGCGAATAAGCGCTTCATCGAAATAATGGAGCGCGCATACGACGGGCCGCATCCCAGTCTTGGTGCCGCCTACAACAACCTCGCGATGTTTCTGGTGAACGTTGATGACTATGACGGCGCGATATTGAATTATCGGTTATCAATTGAAATGCAAGACGCCGTTAAATTGCCGGCGCGACACCTGAATCGCTCGTTTCCGATCTCCGGCATGGCAAGCGTGTTTCTAGAGCAGGAACGATACGCCGAGGCCGAAACAATTTTTCGCGACATGCTGGCGCTGCGACGGGAACAGTTGCCGGAAGAGCACCGGCTGGTTTCAGAACTCAAGTATAGCCTCGGCGCTGCCCTGACCGGTCTTGGACAACTGGACGAGGCGGAAGCGCTGTTACTGGATGCCTACACGCGTTTCTACGGCGACCGAGATGCCGACGACCCGCGTACGCGCCGAACGGCGCGGCGACTGGCGCAGCTCTATGAGCTGAAAGGTGATAACGAGCAAGTCGCTCGATTCAGGGATGCCGCAACAACGCAATAGCGGCACGCTCAGTAACACCTGGCCGCCTTACCATTCGCTAAAGTTTAGCTGCAAACGGCAACGTCAGCGGCAATTCGGTTGTGTACTTCACGCGACGCAATACGAATGTCGAGCTAGCCGATGCCACGGCCGGGTGCTTCAGTATCATCGAAATCAACACGTCGTCGTAAGTGCCTATATCGGGAACAATCACGTGCAACATGTAGTCGCGGTCACCCGCAACGGAAAAACACTCGGTGACAAACGGTAGCCTGTTTACGTAAGCCTCGAAATCCATCCGATGCTCATCGGCGTGACTCGTCATCGTCACAGCAAGCACTACGTGAATATGCAAACCCACCATTTTCGGGTTCAAGATCGTAACCCGACGTTCGATCAGGCCGCTGGCCTCGAACTCCCGGATGCGTCTCCAGGCCGAGGTACGAGACATGCCCGCAATTTCACCAACTTCCGCCTGGCCGCGTTGAGCATCGCCCTGTAAAGCGTCGAGCAGGCGGCGATCTGATTCGGACAGCGTCATGTGCAAACCATATCATGGTTTACTCGAATCCGAGCATAGTGTTTCACACTATCATCATATATCGATCAAATAGAGCAGATTTTCCCCATATCCCGATACATAATGAGCGAATTCATGACTACACAGAGGACAGAGGCAATGCCTGAACAGTCTGACAATCCCATGGGCCTTGACGGCTTTGAATTCCTGGAGTTTGTGGCACCCGAACCCACCGCGCTGGTGAAAGCATTCGAAGCCCTCGGCTTCCAGGCAGTTGCTCGCCATCGATCGAAAAAAGTCACACTGTACCGTCAGGGCGACATTAATTTTGTCATCGACGAGGAACCCGACAGTCAGGCAATGTACTTTATGCAAGAACACGGACCCTCTGTTTGCGGCATGGGTTTTCGCGTTCGCGACGCACGCTACGCGTATGACAGGGCGCTGTCGCTTGGCGCAGAACCTGTGCGTACATCTCCCGGCCCGATGGAGTTGCGACTGCCAGCAATTAAGGGAATCGGAGGGGCGCCGTTATACCTTATCGACCGTTATGAAGATGGCACTTCCGCATTCGACATCGACTTCATATTTTTCGACGGCGTGGATCGCCACCCGGTAGGCCACGGCCTCAAACAGATTGATCATGTAACGCACAACGTTTATCGCGGCCGCATGAACTATTGGGCAGATTTCTACGAGAAACTGTTCAACTTTCACGAGTACCGCTATTACGATATCAAGGGTCAAAGTACCGGGCTGGTATCGCGCGCCATGGTGGCACCGGATGGAAAGATCCGCATTCCTGTCAACGAAGAGGCCTCCCAGAATTCCGGGCAGATCGAAGAATTTCTGATGGAATTCAATGGCGAGGGCATCCAGCACATTGCGATGAGTTGCGACAATCTGTACGAATCGTGGGACCACCTGCATGCCAGTGGCGTGCAATTCATGTGCCCACCGCCTGACGCCTACTATGAGATGCTCGAAGAACGGTTATCGGGTCACGGCGAGCCGAGCGAAGAACTGAAGTCACGGGGCATCCTGCTGGACGGCACGACCGACGGCGAGCGGCGCTTATTGCTGCAGATCTTCTCCGCAAACATGGTGGGCCCGGCTTTTTTCGAGTTTATTCAGCGCAAGAAGGAAGAAGGTTTCGGTGAAGGAAATTTCACCGCACTGTTCGAGTCCATTGAGCGCGACCAGGTCGCACGAGGCGTCATTTCGGCAACAGGCACGAAACAGGCCTGAGCACAAATGTCCAGCGCACTCGCCGTGCGGACTGGCTACAATAGACTGAACTCAATGGAGATCGGAATTGAAACTTGCATCACTAAAGGGCGGCCGTGATGGTCAGCTCGTTGTTGTATCACGAGACCTGTCGCGCTACTTGCCTGCAAGCGGCATTGCTCCGACGCTCCAAGCGGCATTGGACGATTGGCAGAACCTGACACCGGCTCTTGAGAGCCTCTTCGCAGAACTCGATGAGCCGGGTCGTGGCGAGGCGTTTGACGAAACGCAGTGTGCTGCACCGTTACCGCGCGCTTATCAATGGGCTGACGGATCTTCCTACGTAAATCACGTCGAACTGGTTAGAGGGTCGCGGGGAGCGGCAATACCGACCAAATTCTGGGTAGAGCCCCTGATTTACCAGGGCGGTTCCGATACGTTTATCGGCGCTCGGGACCCGATTCTTGCTACGAGCGAGGATTGGGGCATCGATTTTGAAGCCGAAATTGTCGTCATTACGGGCGACGTGCCAATGGGTGCTGATTCGGCCGAAGCGAGCTCCTGCATTCGGCTGATTACGCTAACGAACGACGTTTCTCTACGAAACCTGATTCCGGGCGAGCTAGAGAAGGGGTTTGGCTTTTTTCAGGGAAAACCGTCAAGCGCGTTCTCACCGGTTGCGGTCACGCCGGACGAGTTGGGGCCAGCGTGGCTGGATGCTAAAGTTCACCTGCCGATGCTGTCCTATGTTAATAATGAACCGTTCGGTAAGCCTGAAGCGGGCGTTAATATGAACTTCAACTTTGGCGATATTATTGCGCATGCGACGAAGACACGGGCTCTGAGCGCGGGCACACTTGTGGGTTCTGGTACCGTGTCGAACAAGCTCGACGGCGGGCCGGGAAGACGCATCATAGACGGCGGACTTGGTTATTCCTGCATAGCAGAACAACGCGCTATCGAGATCATTCGCCTCGGAGAGCCACACACGCCTTACCTGGGTTTTGGGGACTGCGTACGCATAGAAATGCGTGATACCGATGGGCTGTCTGTTTTCGGGGCCATCGAGAATCGCGTTGAGAAGTATTCACGTTGAGCCGCGAATATCACAAATAAACTGTACGACTGCCGGCGACTATCGGCTGCATATCGTCTTCGTCGATTGCGTGTTTTCAAGGTCGTTTTCTGATGGCCAGATGGTTCGCCCGGCTTGGGCCAGGCATGATGCTGGCCGCGGTGGCGGTTGGCGTATCCCACCTGGTGTTCTCAACTCAGGCCGGGGCAAACTACGGACTCTCACTGACCTGGTTGATCCTGCT
>VAPL010036357.1_pt1 | contig 14060 bp, 17 predicted proteins | sample 3395061 | NCBI WGS metagenome assembly VAPL01 (sample SAMN08290444, study PRJNA428436) | hydrothermal vent metagenome | isolation source: Deep-sea hydrothermal vent chimney 2 | place: Pacific Ocean: Juan De Fuca Ridge | depth 2182 m m | reverse complement strand
GGGTCAGGATTTGTCCCTGATATTCCGCATTTAGAAGACACATTTGTGCGTAATATATTCTGCGGATGGCATATCACCATATTCGACTAAGATCAGCGTAATCGACCGACTGAAGTATCTGGACACTGTGCATACCCAACAGGCCATGCTGACGTTAAACATCGGTAGCCAGGTCAGTTTTGACTCACGCCACAATGGTCGGGTGTTCGGTGCTGTCATCACGTTCAACCGCAAGACCGCGGTGGTGCTTACTGAGGATCACGCCCAGTGGCGAGAAATATGCTGTTCTCTATATTACTGGATCTGACCATGGGCCTAAGCCATCGCACAACTCGCGTACCAGTTCTTTTTGCTCTTCGTTCAGCCTATGGCCATGCAAAACATTTTCCGTATCGGTTAGTTCATAGTGGTCTCCGTCCCATTTAGCTAAATGAGTTTTCCCGTGAGGTAGTTCCTTTAGTATGGCATACCGAGTACCGTGAAGTGGCCTTACCATTTCTGCTGATTGAGCCATGGTTGCATGGGCCCATGCTCTAAATCCAAAGAGAAGTGTCGGCTCATTTTCTTCTTTTTTACGTTCTAAATTTCGTTCTTGTATGGCGCGTCTCTGTTTCATCTTACGTGCAGTAATTACATAATGCATATAACTATTATCACACTCGGGGCATTTCCAGGTTCCAAGCCGGTACTGCGTAAACGGAGGTACTTCGCCCCTCAGAAAAGTGAGTTTCAGGGTGGAGTGGTCACACGATTCGCATTCGAATTCTATGCGGCGCCACCGGAGAGGGTTTAAGCGGAGCGAAATTGAGTTATAAAGGCGCGTTGTAAAATTCACTTTCGGCTTGGCAAACTCGATCTGAAAATGAGCTTTCGGCACCATCTCCTGATATCCGCAACTAGAACATGGCGTGTATTCCTTATATCCGTTGTGACTACATTCTGGGCACTTACGAATGACAAGCAGAGCCATGCTAATTCCTATGCTGGAGTCCAAAGTTGTCCCAGTACTCTACTTTCGCGATATCCCGGAGCCAATTCACCATGATCTTTCCATAACCTTTAGATATCGCCATTTCCGAAGTAACTAGATCATCAATATATGACAAATGAAAATAGCCGTTCCATTAACGGCGGTTATTCATCGTCGGCAGGCTGCATCATGATACCTGATCCGGGGGTACCCTTGGGCGAGCGATAACCCCTGACCTATTCTGTCGAAAAACTCCGATTTAGAGCGACCCGAATTCGCACATGGAATTTTCGTTCGCGCGATGCGCAAGTCGAGGCAGCCTTGTCCGCTACTGAGGCGCTCCAGGACGAATCTTCAACTGCTAACTACGTCCCCTTCGTAACTACTGTAAGAAGATGGCCGCAAAACTCAAATGAAACCGCTTCGTTTTTGAAAACAGAGTTTTTCAACAGAATAGGCCAATACTTACCGCCTGTGTAGAGCGAGAAGTGCAGTGCAGCAAAGACGTTGAGTCATGAGCGCTGCGACAGCAACGCAGTGCCCCTATACTATGTAGATAATGGGGCAGGCTAAGCGGCTTTCTCAGAAGCACAAATACAATGAAGTTCAACAACACATAGGTGTACGTCTATGAGAATAATCGTTTTCACAGCCTTTTACGTATCTCTGCTGTATCTACTTTCTGGTTGTACAAAAGGTGTCGACGAAATTGGGGAAATGAAAGTAGTGTTAATACCACACTGGTCTTCTCCAACTTTTGCGTACGAAGTGTTCTTCAAGACGGATCGAGGGATGTTTCATCTTGAATTTTCCGAAGCCTGTACGCTCAAGGGCGACGCGGAAGTGAATATGGACGGCGATGGTTTTCCTCTAAGTGTTTGCCAGAAAGCATTCACTACTCATTCTGCGGGAAGTTATAGAATCACTGGAAAAGAACAAACCAATGGGAACAAGCTAAGTACCTGCCCTACCACTTCTTTACTTGTTAATGAGCTGGAGATTCTGAAGCGTGGCGAAGGTGCCAGCCATGTGTTTATGGGTTGGGTTGAGACGCCTGGCGCGAGCAGGCTCGTAACAGATCCCAAAACGGGGAATGTTGGTCCAGAAATAGTCACTCGGGATGGGGTCTATGCTTCCGCCGTGTCAACTCCAACCAGTGTGTTGAATGGGAAATTACGCGTGAACGGGCCTATGGATGTTCGTCCTTCATCTCCACCAGCGAGCTGGGCTAATTGTGAATTCAACGGGGGCACACAGGAGCCAGCACCAAAAATGGCTGAAAGTCTGGTACTTGTCGTCTCACCAGAACGCCTTGATGCGTTAGGGATCGACCCTGGATCACTGAATAGCGCCGTCGATGCAGCAAGAGATATTCTCCTGGGCTCCGAACAAGCGGAGTGGGACAACCTTGGTCAGGAGCTCTACGATCTCGAGGTCCTATTTTCCAACGGCAATACCGTACCCTTGGGTGCTATTTCGGAAGTCGAATATCGCACGATTGAACCTTCCTACGCCGGCGATGAATCAACCTTTATACTACTGCGGGGTACTGACAACTTAACAGCACCTGAGTGACAATGCGTGATGATTGAACGTTCATCGCTGTACAAACGCCACCGATTCCCACCGGAGATAATTCAACATGTCGTCTGGTTGTATCATCGCTTCAATCTGAGTAGCCGCGACATCGAGGATCTTATGGCCGAGCGTGGTATTGGGGTCAGCTATGAGACGATTCGGTTGTGGTGTATCAAATTCGGCCCGAAGTATGCGAGGCGACTTCGGCGCCGAAACAACGGTTACGGTGATACATTTTTCGTCGACGAAGTCTTCGTCAAGATTCAGGGCAGGCAACACTATCTTTGGCGGGCAGTTGATCAGGACGGCGATGTTGTGGATGTATTGCTACAGCACCGCAGGGACGGAAAGGCAGCAAAACGTTTCTTCAAGCGGTTGCTAAGAGCGAGCGGCAGTGAACCCAGGCGAATCGTCACCGACAAGTTGAGGAGTTACGGTGTCGCTCACCGCGAACTCATCCCGGATGCGATCCATGACACCTCCCAATATGCCAACAATCGAGCCGACAACGTGCCTTTGCGTCCTGGAATCGTGCGGCGACCACATAAGTCGTGCATACGCGGTAAATTGCACGAACCGAGGAGTTAATTTGTCAGTACCTAACAAATCGCACGGTAAATCAGTGTTAAAGTTGCAGCACCAACTCGACAGTTAAGGCTTGAAAAAATAATGATAAACGTCAGTACGAAACTGTTCACCGTAGTGCTCTTGACATGGAATCTTGTTGGATGCCAACAAGAACCAGAGATTGTTCTTTCTCCCGCAGATCGTCTGCGCGCTGCGATAACGTCAGCCGATGACTCTATTGCTGTTGGTGGCATTACCCTGCGTGGCGACACGTCCACAGACGTTCAAAAGATCAACTGCAGGATCGTCGTATTGATGTCTCCGGACAGCGGTTTGTTGATGCAACCAGTATTTGCGGAAAGCCTGATTGACACTGTAACTGCCGCGGTGAGTAGTATCTATCCTGCGGCCGTCCATCTAAATCTCTTTATTTCAACTCGCCCCGATACGGACAAGTTTCAGAGCGCTGACACCTTGGAGTTAGATGGCTTGATATTGAAGTTGGGCATGAATCGTGCGGAGATCGGAGCCTTGCTGGATGGTAGCGAGTGGAGAATCTCTTCTGAGATGTCTGATTATTGGGGGCTAACGGCTGGTTGGCCAAAGGTAGCTGAGGTGTATTTCGAAAGTAAAGAAGACGATGCCAAAACTGTATTCTTTCTACCGAAATTCAACGGGTCTGGCGGGGGTATGAGCGTAATTTCTGTGAAAGTTCCTCTTCAACCAATGACTGAGCTGAATACGGAAGCCTCTTGAATGCGGAACGAAGTCCAAGATCGATAAGAGTGATCATGTTTTCAAATTGACGGAATCGCGAGGTGATTGTAGTGCGTCCACGCCAGAAGTGTGAAGTTTGGGCTCGCAGAGTTTGCAGAAGTTCGATGGTTGCTTTAAGTGTAATTTGTTTCTCTCTGCTGTTAGCCATAACCGGCTGCAGTACTGCAGCGAAAAATTGGGAGTCAATTCGTCCGACGGTCGTGTCGGGCGACAGGCAATGGACCATGTTAACCGCTGGTATGACCGAAGCAGAATTCCTGGATGCAATGTCTGCAAACGGGCATGGTGTTTTTCCCTACTCGCTTCGTCGCTATGCAAATTCAGACTTCGATGGAACCATAGACTTCGATAATTCTCTCGAGCTTCGCACGTACAATTACCCGTACGCTGATTACCCGCTATATCCCGATTCGGAGGGTCATTTCAGGCTGTTATCCGCCCCTGTTGAATCAATCTGCACTTATTCGCCCGATGATGGCGGTGCATATGAGGCGGTGTTCGCGTTGACCAAAGGTCGCACAAAAGAACTATTTGCGAATGCTGCTGCCCCCCTCGGCTTTTTGTTGGGCGAAGATTTTCCAGACGAGGTTGAATCAAGGTCGTTCCTTAATCTCAGAACCCGGTGGCCATCGAGTATTGAGGAAATGCTCCGCGCTCGTTTTGAAGAAGTGTCCGGCGGTACCAAGGTTGTTGTCAATACAGAATCTGATCACCTAGTTCTGAAATCGCGCGACAAGTCATTCGCACGTTCGATACTCGAACATATGCATTGTACTGAATCGCTTTTGAGCGTTGAGCGCGCGAGCTCGACTGCGCTCGATGCTACCACTCCGGTACAGTTGGTCAATGGCCAGAAAGTGAGGTTGAGCAATTATCGGGTCTTGTCCTCGGCGTATGCAACCCAAGGGGCACAGATTGAGTTTGTAGTTGCATCAGACGTCATTAGCGACGGCCATGTCGTCATTCGCCAAGGCTCACCTGCCTGGGGCGAAGTTGTCGAAGTCAACCGCTTCGGAGCGGGACCATCAACGATACATATCGGAATCACTAAGGTTCAGGCTATCGGTGGACTATGGTATGGCATGGCTTTAGAAACGGGCCCGCTGATTTTGGAACCTTTCGTCACTTATGACCCTTTGAAATCTTTGGTCACTGCTGACCGTGAAAGACTTGGCAAGTCACAGCCCGTTTTTTCGTCGGCACACATCGTGTTTCCGATTGGACGAATCGTTACAGGAATCATTGATCACAATTAGAATAGCGGCCAATACTATGAAGATCACTCATGTTTTTCAGAATGCACTACTCGCGATCACACTCTGCGGAATGGCGAGTTTTGGAGCGAGTCTTGCGCTAGCGCAAGACGGAAGCCCCGAAGTTTCCATCTTTCCATCGCCCGCATGGGAGCTGCTAGGTATTCACGATCTGACCTGTGTGTCCGCTGAATGCCCTGAAGAAATTGGCGCGATCGTTTTGACCGTGGAGCTTGACGGCGATGCGCGAGCGATCGAAATCAGCCCCGATAACACAAGTGTGCAGAGTTCGACCGGGGAAGACACGAAACTGAGCGGCGTTTTGCTCATGGAAATTCCCAGTTCAGCAAAAGCTTCGATTACAGGCTCGATGACGAATCTGACCCTGAAGCTCGGGGAAACCCAGTATGCAGGTCAATTGCATGGTTTTCGCTACGATGGCAAATTTAGCCAATCTCTTATATCGGGCGCATTGAGCATCGGCGTAAACGGACCCGCACCATCGCCAGAGAGTCAGACGATAATGGAACTCGTGCCGACCGGTTCAGATGCTTGGTTGGATCATGGTTTGCCACTGAAAAGAGAAATTCTGTCGGGAGAAAACAATACTGACAGCAACTCGGCACTCATCTTCCTCATGCAACCGGAGGTCGGGGAACGAATGCTGCTTGCCGGGCCCAAGGGCGAGATGGTAACGGTCGCGTTACTGTTTAGCGGCAATCATGAAGACTTCGAACTATTGGAGTGGTCGGTCGGTGAGTCACTCGAACTAAGACCAGGTGCATTCAGTAGATTTGTTAATTCGGTCTCCGATTGGTGGGCGGAGTGAAGGGCCGTTCCAATGCGGTCGTACTCACTAACTCCGCTGGTCTTGCCTACGTTTGTGGACATCCCGACGTGTTGATTTGCACCGAATATTGATCCGGAGTTTGGGCTGAAGAACCTGACTCGACTCATGTTTCTGGATGAAACGTTGAATTCTATGTGATCATGTTGGAAGCTCCGCTAATTGAGCGGTTATTGAAACATGATGCTAGACTTGCGCACGAATTTGTCATCCTATATGACCCATCTGCTTTCACAAGGGCAGATTGTGTTTACGGACGAGCAGGCACAGCATGTGTTGCAGATTGGTAAGGGGGCGCTGCTTGATGCGGCGCAGAAGCAGCAGCGTCGCAATTACCTGATAATGCCGAGACGCGGCTTTTACGTCATTGTGCCACCGCAGTTCCTTTCAATGGGCGCGCCGCCGCCTTCATGGTATATCGATGCACTGATGGCCCACGAGCAGCGACCATACTATGTTGGTTTGCTCAAGGCAGCGGAACTACACGGCGCAACCCATCAGGCCGTCATGGAATTCCAAGTCATTACGGACAAGCGTAACTGCGACGGATCGGTCGGTCTTGGGTTCAATGCGTGTCACACGCCAGGATCTTGAGGCCTATCTGTGGGATTTCCCGAATGTTCTGATGATGGATCCCGTGGCGGCGTCGCGTCGTTTGACAAGACGGCCAGTGTCGGTGCGAGGCAAACACTTCTGGCCACAGGATAGGTTGTTGGAGTTGGTGGCGGGGCTCGACAAAATGGAGTCTCGGACTTAGCTCTACTTTTTGTACCATGGCCCGAGCGCCGCCCATTCCTGGTCGAAGAGTTCATCGCTCTTGATGGATGAAAACACGGGCGACAGAAATGCACTGATCGCGGCGAGGGCCTGGGGGAATTCTCCTGGGCCCGTGAGCGCGGCTTTTCGAAGAAAAGCCACCCATTGTTTATCAAAACCTTGGGTGTTAAGGAGATCGGACACGAGGTCGTCGAATTCAATGACCTCAGTGTTTCGATTTCGGAATGTGCCTCTCAGGGATTCACATAGGACGTTCCCCTCGAAGTCGAACTGCTGCGACAATCTCCATATGTCATAGAAGTCTTTCATCCGGCTGTTCAAACTGCCGAGATACACCATCGCTTCAGCTTTCTCGGCAATATAGTACAAACTTCGCGAAAGATGGCCGCCAGATTTTCCGGCGAGTTATCGACGTAGGCCAGAAAATCGATGTCTCTGGTTGCACGGCTGTCCGGTACGTTCCAGACACGAAACAACAAAGCCCCTTTGAGCACAAATGATTCTGCACTGGGTGAGAGGCTCAGTCGATGAAGGAATCGCTCCATGGCGAAGTACTGAAGTACTTCGTTGAAGGGGCGCTCGGTGTCTCTGGCAATATTGAGCAGTCGCTGGTGTATGGAGGCCGATATATTCTTCAGAGACCGTTTGTTCACAGCAGCGCTTCCAGATACGGACGCATGACTTTCTCGACGCGGCAGACCTTTGCAAACTGAAGCAGCTTTCTCGGTTTGGGCTTCCGGTTTTCGCGGTAGAGGGTGAGTGCTTCAAGTACTGTGTCCATCCCAATCTTATTCCGGTACTTGAAGCAATCGGCAAGCGTCTTTTCGGCACAATACACACGAATTGTCGTGTTCTCGATCGTGTGTTCTTCCACGCCAGCAGTGAAGGCGTCGCCTGAGAACCAGTAAACCCGGATCGGTGGGAAGTTGAGCCGTGGAGGCTCAGTTCCCCGTTTTACTGCTATCGAGACGGCATGCGGAATCTGCGTTGTGATGTCGTGGAAGTGCAGCGCCGAAATGAGGCAGAGTATGTGCTTCCTGACAGATAGCTTACAGATTATACCGGACACATAGTTAACAGTTTGTCCGGGGCGAACTGTGTTGGGCGCGCTGGGTTTCGCCGCTGCGGCGAATTTATTGACCGCTCTGGTTCCGAAGCCCGCATCGGCGTGCTAGCTTCATGGCCCTGGATTATTTGATGATGACGAGTGCGAGGGCCATTTATGGCGGCCGATGAATTTGACAAGCTCCATCCTGAGACCGCGCGTCTCGCGGGCAGGATAGTCGTTGTCACCGGCGTGCTTCTTACGCTTCTTGGCATCCTAAGCGTCGTTGAAGTTGGATTGCACGATCTGCGGCAGGTAACCGGGATGATTGCCTTGTCCTGGTTCGGACTCCTGGTTTGTGTCGCGGGACGAATGATCGACCGAACGCGCGAGTGGATTTACAACGCGCGCTGGTTTCTGTTTGGCAGCTTATGGGGTTTGCTATCAATTACCGGGCTGCTAATAGGTCTCGCACAAAAAGATGTATTTAAGATCGCAATCTTCGGATTCATCCAGGCTGGTTCGTTATTCATAATTTGGCGCGCAACTCGCATCGAATCAACTTCCTAGGATTTTTTTTAGCGAGCCGTCTCATCCTCATACTCCGGTCTGAATCGTTGATTAATCATTGCATGCCCTCCTATGCTCGAATCCTAGCAGGGAAACGTCTACCTCAACGGGGCCTGTCGCTTTGAAAGATACAGGACAGGAAAGAGGGCGAAAAGTAAGCGATCAACGAACTGCATACTTGCTTAACCGATCTTGATCTTCTCTTTGCCGACATTACCGGGCGGCAATGCCTCGATGGCCTCATCGGTTTCCGCCTTCGGCAGTTCAGCGAACAGGTAACGCAGATAAGCATACGGTTCCAGCGCATTCGTTTTGGCGGTCTCGACTAAGGAGTACAGCTTGGCACTGGCTGTCACGCCGTTGGGGCTTTGGGCTGTGTTTTCTGTATCTCAGGAACGTCCAGGGCCTGCTGTACAACCATAAGTGCGTTTACCGTATTTACCGGGGGCTGGAGTTGAACCTCAGAATCAAACCAAAACGCAGGCTAAAACGCGCCAAGCAGTACAAACCGAAGCGCCCTAGGTAAAGGCCCCTATTGGCGATTCGGCGCCGGAACCGCACCATTTTCTGCTTGGCCCGGGAAAGGGCCGTAGCTGAGTGTGGAGTATCTTCTTGATGAACGTTCGAATGGCAAAACCGTTAATTGCGATAGTTGTGTTCCTGTCTGTTTTCAGTTCCGCTGCGCAAGCACGAGAAGCGGGTGATTGGCTGCTCCGCGTCGGCGCGGGATACGTAAACCCAAAGTCAGATAACGGTGATGTTGTCGCGGTGGACGGCGCCACGATGTTGGTGTTTAACGGAACCTACATGTTCAGTGACACGCTGGGGCTGGAAGTACTTGCCTCATTGCCGTTTTCTCACGATATCAAGCTCGAAAGCACGGGTGAGGTCGTTGGCGAGGCGAAACATCTTCCTCCCACAGTCAGTCTGCAATATCATTTTCCGACGGACAGTGCCTTCACCCCTTATGCCGGGATTGGCATCAATTACACGCTGTTTTTTGAAGAGAAAACCTCCGGCGCGCTGGCGGGAACGAACCTCGATCTTGATGCGTCATTCGGCGTTGCTGCGCAGGTGGGGTTCGACTACGATCTTTCGGACAACATGTTTCTGAATCTGGGCGTTCGCTGGATTAACATAGAGACCGATGCCAAATTGGACGGCGTTCCTTTGGAGACCGTGGAGATCGACCCTTTCGTCTTTAGTCTTACTGTTGGCTGGACGTTCTAGAGTATTCGTTACCGTCTTCACGTATTAACATCAGACGTTCGGGAACCGCTCCATTAACAGCAGGTTTTCATTGCCGGTGCGAGGCAGCCGCTCAGGCGACCTTTTCCCGTCCGGGATCTCTCCGAGGATGTCGCTGCCATGAAATTGCCGCTGGACTTTTGTTTGAGTAATGACGTCGCCGCGGTCAGCCAATAATTATTCGGCAAGGTCCTCTGAGAACACAGGGCATCACCGCCGGGCCCAGGATCGGGATCGACTAAGCGCAGGAGGACGCGAAGAGACCCTACCGCTTCAGAGTTGTCATGTGTGCAGATGCACCTGTCAGAAAGGTCCGGATCCCGTCAGTATAGGTGCGCTCATCCCGGAGAAACGCGTCGTTATGGCTGCCGCGAAGCGTCAGTAGAGTTCGGGGTTCGTTCGCCGATGCGTAGATTTGTTCGCCGTGGTGGTAGGGAATAATCTCGTCGTCGCGGCTGTGAACGATCAGTACCGGGCAGCGAACGCCTCGGACGTAATCACGGGCCGCGTGACGAAAATGGCTCAACCAGCGGGCCGGGAGCCACGGATAGAGCTCCGCGGCAATGTCCGGGACCGCCGTGAAGGACGACTCAACGATAAGTGCCAACGGTTGATGCTGCGCGGCCAGGTGTGACGCGACAGAACCACCCAATGAGCGCCCGAATACTATGATATCGCTGGCGGATATGCCGCGGTCCTCAGTGAGGTAGCGCCACGCCGCATCGGCATCGCGATAAATACCGCTTTCGGTGGTCTTGCCGCCGCTTCGACCGTAGCCCCGATAGTCGATAATAAATACTGACAAACCAAGGTCGAAGAACTGTCGTATCGAATCCAGACGGTGCGAGATATTTCCAGCATTGCCGTGAAAGAAGAGCAGTACTTGAGAGGATCGCCCCGCGACGAACCAGCCATGCACTGTCACTTCGTCGGCCGTTTCAATGAATACATCCTGATAACCCATGCCAGCGTCGATCGGTGTCGTGGTTAGCGTTCGTCCTGGTACGCCAGGCAGGTAGAGCATGCGACTCTGCATGAAGTACACGACTGCAATGAGCAGACCGTAACTGGCAACAACGACAAAGATGAATTTTAGTATGGCGTTCAATTTCTTCGTGATGCGCTTCAGGTGCGACCGACGGGAGTTAATCGTGAAAGATGGCCGCCGCGATTGCGTATAAACCGAGCGCGAACAGTACGACCGCCGTAAAGCCAAACTCTACTGCAAGCAGCGTCGCCAGGGAAGCGCACATCACCGAGGCGAAGCCGTTGATGCCCCAGGCCCGCGGAATGAAGTCGGGCGCGCTGTTTCCCACCCGATTCAGTCCGATCGGAAACGGCATGCCCATAAAGAACGAAAGCGGCGCGATAAGAAATACCGACTGGACTTTCCCCCGTTTGGCTGACAAGACGGCCAGGTCGGTTCGAGGCAAACATTGCAATCGAACGGATCAGGGAAGTATGCGGGCGCTGCTCGGGCCAGAGACATGTCGCAAGTCAAAACTTGCCGTTGTGTTAAGCACGTCATCAAGATTTCCCATGCCGGCGAGAACATCGCTGAGTGGTTCCGGACGATGCACCGCGAATCCCTGCACGTAGTGAACGCCCGCCTTCTTAAGCCATGCCTGCACCATCGGATTCTCTACGTGCTCCGCGACTGTTTGCGCCCCAATGACGTCGGCAATAGCAACAACTGAATTGACAATTGCCTTGGACAAATCACTTTCCAGAATATCGCGAACGAATACTCCGTCTATTTTGAGATAGTCAACCGGCAGGGCTTTCAAGTATGCAAAGGAGCTGTAGCCCGTTCCAAAGTCATCAAGAGCGACCTGACAGCCGAGGCGCTGGAGCTTATGAACGAATCGTTGCGCACGCTCGATGTTTCGAACCAAAGACGTCTCTGTTAATTCGAAGCACAGCGAGTCTGGCGGCACACCTGATTCCGAAATTCGGGTTTCGATGAACTCGAGGAACGAATCGTCCTGCAGTGACTGAGCAGAAACATTGATGCCGAACGTGGTCAGAGCAACCTCCAGGGGATTGTCTGCTGCGGCAATGCTGCCCAGGGCGGAGTTGATCACCCAGCGATCAATCGCCGACATAAGCTTGTATCGTTCCGCCGCCGACAAGTATTCCGCCGGGCTGCGATCAGGAGCACCGTGGCCCTTAATGCGAGCAAGTAACTCGAATTTCTCGTCGCTGTCGTCCTCCAGAGACTGGATACGCTGGGCATGCAATACAAACTGGTTGTCAATCAGAGCCATCTGCAAGAACCCGACCTTGTCCACATCTGAGCGGCGCTGAATGATACTGCTATCAATATCCCGAAACAGGGCGCACTGATTACCACCCCTGTCCTGGGCTCCTCGAGCGGCGACCTCAGCCAGGATCAGCAGATCCTCTGCGCCTTTTGTGGCGGCAAGACTGTCTACGATCCCGGCGCTGCCCGACAAGCGGATCGACTTACTTGAGTCGTCAATGGACTCTTGCGACAGTGCCCTCAATATCTCCTCTGCCTTGACCATTGCTGTTTCGCCAGAGGCCCCCGGCATGAAAATGGCAAATCGGTCGCCGCCAAGTTGCGCAATGATGTCATTGGCACCGCTGCAGTCGCCGAGAGTGCGACGAAAAATCGATAATGCGCGGTCACCGCCTGAGTAACCAAACGCGTCGTTTATCGCATGCGTCTTGTCAGCATCGAAGTAAATAAGGCTACTGGGTAAAGTCGATTGTCGACGCAAAGACTCCTCGATTTGTGCTACCAGCTCGATGCGATTGAGCAGCGCGGCTGGCGCTGGGCTCCGGGGAGGTATGGTAGCTATCCGGTTGGCGATCGAACGAACCAGTATTGAGTGAGCTGGTGTTGGTGTTGACGAAACGATGTACACGATGCCAGGTGACGCACTCGGGTCATGACGGATCGGCGCACCGACCAAGTGTGCGTCGCTGCCGTCTTCAAGTGTTATCTGTGCCGAAATCAGCTTTTTCTTAAGGGCCAGGCGTTTGGCCAATCTTGCGAGCAGTCTTCGGGCGAGGCTCTTTGAGAATTGGGCGCTGTCGGCGATGACTGCGATCTGTTGCGATGGCACCGCGATCGCGAGTCCATCAAGACCATGTTCATCCTGACAGGCGGCCACCAGTTGTTGTATGGCCTCTTCGAGGTTGTCGCGGGACGATAATGAGTCCAGGAGTTGCTCGATCCGCCCAACCGGTTCGGTCAGCGGCGCAACGAGCCGCGTCGATGTCAAGGTGTAGTCAAGGTCCAGCTGCCGCGCCAGGCAAACGAGTATCGGTTCGATTCCAAAATTGACGGACGCGAGGTTCGGGGGCTGTATGCTATTGATGACCAGGCTGAAGGTGTAGCCGCTAATGTTAGTGCAGGAAAGCGGGAAGTGGTAAGCGGTGTCACCCTTGCGAATCGGGACACTCGTCGGCTCGGTCAGAATTGTGCCAGCCGTCGGAATACACTGCTCGGGTTGAAGCCCGTCATTTTGAAAAGTCTGCGACCACACGATGTTCTTATCGGCATCAGAGATGCACGCGAGAGCAACGTCCTCAATCGCGTCCGTGATCTCCTGCACAAATGCATGTATCGCAAGTGCATCTAGCATCATATTTGACACTATCGCTCGCCAAGTACCGGTCTTGTCATCTATATCGGCAGGGCGCGGCTGCTCTTGAGAACGATAGGTCAGCTCCGTCAGGCGGTCCTTGATCGTGTTGAATTAGTGGGGTCAGAGTAAAAACCGAAAGAATCAAACCGACTTTTTACGCGGTCTCTCCCCCTGGACATACAGTTAATACTTGGTCTGGTACGAGTAGATTCCAGTCACGCCAGACCGTACCACGTGCCGCGGCCCCGCCGTGTTTCTCAATGTGGCCGGCGCGCGTGAGCACTTTCAAGGGAACTGTACGGCACGTGGGCGTAGCCCGCTTGCAGCAGCATCGATGCCAAATGTAATCCACAATACAGTGCGATACGCGAACAATCGGGCAGAGCAGTCGTATGAATCGACCAGGGTACGAGAGTGCGTTCAAGGAATGGAAAGCAGCAGCGCCCTGATGAAAATCTGCTAAGTTACATTTATCCGATGAAGTTAACTTGTCAGTACCCCTTTAACCCCGGCAACTCGGCGGCCAGACCTTCGAGGTAGCTCTTGTACCGATGAATATCATTGTGACCGGCGCCCGCGATCACCAACAGTCGTGACTGTGTATTGGCCAACTTCAGCAATTCCTCGCTGTGCGCCAACGGAATAAGTCGATCCTGATCTCCATGAACAAGAATCACTGGGGATCGAATTTTACCAATGATCTCAGAAGTCTTTAGCGGGTACCGAACCAACGACGAAGGCAGCAGTGGATACTGTGTTTTTGCCATGGCCTCCATGCTCGTGAACGGCGATACCAATATGACTTTCTCGG
>VAPL010175669.1_pt1 | contig 14062 bp, 12 predicted proteins | sample 3395061 | NCBI WGS metagenome assembly VAPL01 (sample SAMN08290444, study PRJNA428436) | hydrothermal vent metagenome | isolation source: Deep-sea hydrothermal vent chimney 2 | place: Pacific Ocean: Juan De Fuca Ridge | depth 2182 m m | reverse complement strand
CGTCCAGGTCGGCCCTGGGAATGTCGAAGACGGGCAGGTCGTCCCCGAGCTGCCCTTGTTCGAAGGTTTTTTGGGCCGTTTCATGAGCGGTTTTGGCGGCGATTTCGCCATGGCATAGACGCGTGGCTTCATCGGCCAGAATTTTTTTAGCGGCGTTGATGTCTTGGCCTTCCAGGGCTTCCAGGCGTTCGATTTCTGCGATCGGCACTTCGGTGAACAGGCGCAAAAAACGACCGACGTCGGCGTCTTCGGTGTTGCGCCAGTACTGCCAGTAATCGTACGGCGCGAGGTGATCTTCGTTCAGCCATACTGCACCTGCGGCGGTTTTGCCCATTTTTGCGCCTGAAGAGGTGGTGAGCAACGGCGTGGTTAGGCCGAAGGTTTCACGAGCGTTGATGCGCCGTGTCAACTCCACGCCGTTGACAATGTTGCCCCACTGATCCGACCCACCCATCTGCAACACGCAGTCGCGGCGGCGGTTGAGTTCCAGAAAATCATAGGCCTGAAGAATCATATAGTTGAATTCCAGGAACGACAGCGGCTGCTCGCGTTCCAGGCGTCGCTTGACCGATTCGAAACCGAGCATGCGGTTGATGGTGAAGTGGCGGCCGTAGTCGCGCAGGAATTCAACGTAATTCAGGTCCTTCAGCCAATCGGCGTTATTGACCATGATGGCATCGGTGGGACCGTTTCCAAAGTGCAGGAATTTGGAAAAAATCGTCTTGATACTGTCCATGTTGGCCTGGATGGCCTCGTCACTCAGCAGTTGGCGACCTTCGTCCTTGCCCGACGGATCGCCCACCAACGTGGTGCCGCCGCCCATCAAAACGATCGGCTTGTGCCCGGTTTTTTGCAGTGTGCGCAACATCATGATGGGCAGCAGAGAGCCGACATGCAGGCTTGGGGCGGTGCAGTCGAAACCGATATATGCGCTTAACGGTCCGGCGCAGAGCTTTTCATCCAGGCTCTTCAGGGCGGTGCACTGATGGATGTATCCGCGTGAGGAGGTGATTTGCAGAAAGTCGGATTTCGCTTCGCTCATGGTGCCGCTCGTTGATAATGCTGGGGTCATGCCGGGATTTTGCGCCGCGGCGGATGGTGGTTGCAAGTTCCCTCGGGACTTAGCACAATGTATCTGAACGTACAACGCGCCAACGTTTGAATGCGAAAGCAACACATAAAAGGGGCAGGCGCGGATTCAGCCCTAGCGAATTCAGCCCCAAGGAGGCCCGAAATGATCGACGGCAAAATTTACACGGCCATCGGCCTGATGAGCGGTACGTCCATGGATGGTATCGATGCGGCCATTCTTAAAACGGACGGGGAGCGCTTCATCGAATTCGGCCCCGCCTTGACGGTGCCCTACGAAGACGTCTTTAAAAGCAAGTTGCGCCGTGTCTTGGGCCCGGTGGGACGCGCCGCGCCCGGCATTACCAACATTGAACGCTACCTGACCATTTTGCACGCCGATGCGGTGGGGGCTTTGTTGAAGCAGGCGGAACTGGATGTTGAGGATATTGACCTTGTCGGTTTTCATGGTCACACCATCCATCACAACCCCGGTGCGGGCATTACCGTGCAGTTGGGTGAAAGTCAGTTGTTGGCCGATTGGTTGGGCATTCCGGTGGTCGGTGATTTTCGCGCTCGCGATATCGCGGCCGGGGGAGAAGGGGCGCCTTTGGCGCCGGTTTTCCATGCGGCCTTGGCGCGTGCCAACCCCAAAATTCAATTGCCGTGCGCGGTGCTCAATATCGGCGGTGTATCCAACGTGACGTGGATCGGTGAAGGTGAAGACGAAATTTTGGCCTTTGACACCGGACCGGGCAATGCGCCCTTGAACGACTGGGTGCGTGCCCATGACGGCGGCGATATGGATGTGGATGGGGCGCTGGCGGCAAAGGGGCAGCCGAACAACGATGTCTTGAACGCCATGATGGCGCACGACTATTTCGACCGCAAACCGCCCAAATCCCTGGATAGGCAGGAATTCAGCAACGATTGTGTGGCGGATTTAAACGTCGAAGACGGCGCGGCCACTTTGAGCGCGCTGACTGCCCACGCCGCCGCGCGTGCCGTTGAACACTTTCCCCAACCGCCCAAGTTATGGGTGGTGACGGGGGGCGGCTGTCACAATCCGGAGATTATGAAATATCTGCGTTCGCTTCTGGATACGCCGGTGCATGCGGCCGATGCCGTGGGCTGGGACAGTGACGCCATGGAAGCGCAGGCTTTCGCGTATCTTGCGACGCGCGCCGAGCGGTGGTTGCCCATAACCTTTCCCACCACGACGCGCGCCCCCGGTCCGCTGAGTGGCGGTACGGAATTCCATCCGACGTAAAAATACAGCGCTGCCGGGGTGGCTTTGTTTCAAACCGCCTCGGTTAGCGATTTGTCCAGATAGTTTCCTATGGATTTGACCAGTTTTGGCATATGCTCGCTAAAGAAGTGATCGCTGCCCTTGATGACCTCGTAGTCCACGGTGATATTTTTTTGCGATTTGAGTTTTTGCGCCAGTTTATCGACGCTGGCAAGGGAGACGATTTCGTCTTTGTCGCCGTGGATAATCAACCCCGACGTCGGGCACGGCGCGAGGAATGAGAAGTCGTGCTGATTAGCCGGCGGGGCGACGGAGATAAACCCGCCGATTTCAGGACGGCGCATCATCAATTGCATGGAAATCCACGCCCCGAAGGAAAAGCCGCCGATCCAGCATGTCCGTGCGTTGGGGTTGTTGGCCTGAAGCCAATCCAACGCACTGGCGGCATCGCTCATTTCGCCGACGCCGTTGTCGAAGGTGCTTTGCGAACGTCCCACGCCACGGAAATTGAAGCGTAGGGTCGAAAACCCCCGCTTGGCGAAGGACTGGTACATGGCGTACACGATCTTGTTGTTCATGGTGCCGCCGAATTGCGGATGTGGGTGCAGAATAAGGGCAATCGGCGCGCCGGGGGCTTTGGAGTGGTGATAGCGCCCTTCGAGACGTCCCTCGGGACCGTTAAAAATGACATCGAGCATGGTGGCAATAAAAACCGCTTTTCTGTTAGTGGGATAGCTTTGAGCCTTGGTAAGGCCATACAAGAAATAAGGTTTTTGCAAGCGCCTCAAAAATACTTGACCGCATCGGTCGGGTTTACTATATATAAGGCAGTTGCAATGTACGAAGCTTCGGGTACCGTCGGATGATGTGAGCGCGTAGCGTAATGCGTGAATCTCGCGCGAACCAGGGCACGGTTCGACGATGGCGCAGTGCCGCTCAGCACGGGCATTTGACCATAAACATATTGGAAGAGCCATGATTTTCAAGAGGCTTAAGGAAGATATTGATTCTTTGATCGCCCGCGACCCCGCTGCACGCTCGCGTATTGATGTGATTTTTCTCTATCCCGGGTTCCATGCGATCATGATATATCGCGTCACAAATTGGCTGTGGCGGCGTAATTTTCATTTTTTAGGACGCTTGTTGTCACAAACGGCGCGGTTTTTCACCGGCATCGAGATTCATCCGGGCGCGACCATCGGCCAGCGCTTTTTCATTGATCACGGCGACGGTGTGGTGATCGGCGAAACAGCGTGTATTGGTGACAATGTAACACTGTATCAAGCCGTGACGCTGGGGGGGATTGCGCCCAGCGTGGACAGCCACAAGCAGGTCAACCAAAAACGCCACCCGACGTTGGAAGACGGTGTGATCGTCGGCTCGGGGGCGCAGGTCCTGGGGCCGGTAAACATTGGCGCGGATGCGCGCATCGGCGCCAATGCGGTGGTGACCCGCGACGTGCCACCGGGTGTTACCGCGGTGGGTATTCCGGCCCATGTGGTGATGCCGCGCGATCGCGAACATGCCAAGGATTTTGTGGCCTACGGCACACCGAGTGACGGGTGTCCCGATCCGGTACTGCGCACCATTGAGAATTTACGCACCCAGATGGGGCGTTTGATGGCGCGGGTTGATGAACTGGAAGGCGAATTGGAAAACGCGCAAATCAATACCTCGGAAGAGTCCCGCAAAAACCGCAAGGTTGTTATTTCCAGGGGTGAGACATGATGCTTGCGCCTGAACGTTTAGGAGGATCGACGTGAAACTCAGCACCAAAGGACGTTACGCCGTGATGGCGATGGCGGACCTCGGAAAATCCAATTCCTTAAAACCGGTGGCTTTGGCGGATGTGGCCGAGCGCCAGGAGATTTCCCTGTCCTATCTGGAACAGCTGTTCGGAAAACTACGCCGCGCCGGTCTGGTGAAAAGCGTACGCGGCCCGGGCGGCGGCTATATGCTGTCGCGCACGGCGGAGCATATCCGCATTTCCGATGTGATCCAGGCGGTCGACGAGCCGATTTCCGCGACGCGTTGTTCCAAGGCGCAAGGCTGTCATTCCGACAAGGCGCGCTGCCTGACTCACGATCTGTGGCAGGCCTTGACCTATCAGATCCATCTGTATCTCAGTTCCGTGACCCTGGCCGACGTGTGTTCGCGCAAAGTGCTGGGCCCTCATCCTGAATTGTTCGAGAACATGGTGGCAGAGGTCAAGACGGACATTATCGCGGCGCAATAGCGGTGCGCCCAACGGGCATGATGAAAAAGGTTTCGATTTTCGTATGAGTCACACGGTGTACATGGATTACAATGCAAGTGCGCCGCTGCGTCCCGAAGCGCGCAGCGCGGTTCTTGAGGTGATGGATGGATGCGCCAATCCGTCGTCGGTCCATGCCTTGGGGCGTGCCGCGCGCCAACGCGTGGAAGACGCACGTGAACAGGTGCGCGCCCTGGTGAACGCGCCGCGCCCGACCCGTGTGACGTTCACATCCGGCGGCACCGAGTCCAATGCGCTTGCGCTGATCGGGTCGGAACGCCGCAGAGTTTTCGCGCCGCGCAGCGAGCACCCTTCCGTTTTGAAGGCGCGCGGCGGTGTTGAATTCATTGCCGTGGATGGGAACGGCCTTATCGATCCGTTTGACCTTGAGGAAATGCTCGCCGGCGGTGGCGATGACGTGATCGTGTCCGTGATGCTCGCCAACAACGAAACCGGTGTGTTGCAGCAAATCGAGGGCATTGTCGCCGTCGCCCGGCGCTATGACGCTTTGGTGCACACCGATGCGGTTCAGGCTGCGGGCAAAATCGAGATCGATTTCCAGGCGTTGGGCGTGGATTATTTAAGCCTCTCGGCCCACAAGCTTGGGGGGCTGCAAGGGGTGGGCGCGTTGGTTTCGACGGCCAGCGCCCCGTTGCGCGCCGTGCAGCCTGGCGGCGGCCAGGAAAACGGCCTGCGCGGCGGTACCGAAAATGTATCGGGCATCGCCAGCTTCGGCGCGGCGGCGTGCGCGGCACAGGCGGGATTGGGTGACATGGTGCGTATCGAAGCACTGCGCGATCAGATTGAGGCGCGCATTCTCGATCTTGCACCGGATGCGCGCATTATCGCCGCCATGGCGGAACGCCTGCCCAATACTTCGATGATCGTGATGCCGGGTGTGGACAGCGAAACCCAGGTGATGGCGCTGGACCTTGCGGGTCTGTGCGTCAGTGCCGGATCGGCATGCGCCTCGGGCAAGGCCAAGCAAGGCGGCGTTCTGGCGGCGATGGGCGTGAGTCCCGATGTGGCGAAATGCGCGTTGCGTATCAGCCTCGGCTACGCCACGACACAAGGCGATATCGAGCTTCTGATTTCCGCCTGGGCGGACCTCTACCGGCGCAAGGCGCGCCGTCTGGGGCAACATGAAATGAAATCCGAGAAGACAGAACAAGGTTAACGATGATGACGGCCACCGCGTGGACACAGAACAACCCCCTCTATCTGGATTATCAGGCCACAACGCCGACCGACCCGCGTGTGGTCGAAGCGATGGCCCCTTATTGGACGCAGAAATTCGGCAACCCTCATTCGCGCAACCACCACTACGGCTGGGAGGCCGAGGCCGCGGTGGATGTTGCGCGTTCCCAAGTGGCTGCGATCATCGGGGCCACCTCCAAGGAGATTGTTTTTACCTCCGGCGCGACCGAATCGAACAACCTCGCCTTGAAGGGGGCGTCCGGGTTTTACGGTGATAAAAAGAACCACGTCATTACGTGCGTGACGGAACACAAATGTGTGTTGGAAACCTGTCGCGCGTTGCAAAAGGACGGCTTTGACATCACCTATCTTCCGGTTCGCGAAGACGGCTTGATTGATCTGGAGCAGCTGCGTGCGGCGATCACGGACAAGACCTTGATGGTGTCCGTCATGGCGGTGAACAATGAAATCGGCGTCATCCAGCCGCTTGCGGAAATTGGCGCATTGTGCCGCGAACGCAAGGTGTTTTTCCACACCGACGCCGCCCAGGCGGTGGGGAAGATTCCCCTCGATGTGAACGACATGAACATCGACATGATGTCCATTTCCGCCCACAAATTTTACGGCCCCATGGGCATCGGGGCGCTTTATGTGCGCAAGAGACCGCGCGTGCGTCTGGTGCCGCTGATCCACGGCGGCGGGCAGGAACGCGGCATGCGTTCCGGTACCTTGCCAACGCCGCTGGTGGTGGGGTTCGGCAAGGCCTGTGAGGTGGCCATGGAGGAAATGGCGGCGGAGGCCGAACGCCTGCGCGGCTATCAACACAAGCTCCTTGAAGGTCTGAAAGCCCGGATTCCGGAAATTTACCTCAACGGCGACCTGGACAGCCGCATTCCCGGCAACCTGAACATCTCGTTCGCCTATGTGGAAGGCGAAGGCCTGATGATGGGGCTTAAGGATTTGGCGGTGTCGTCCGGTTCGGCGTGCACATCGGCGTCGTTGGAGCCATCTTACGTGCTGCGCGCCCTGGGGGTGAAGGAAGAGCTGGCGCATACCTCGTTGCGCCTGGGTCTTGGACGTTTCACCCAAGAAGAGGACATCGACTACGCCGTTAAACGCATCGCCAAGGAAGTCAACCGCCTGCGCGAACTGAGCCCCCTGTGGGACATGGCCCAGGCCGGCATCGATTTAAAGTCCGTCAAATGGGCGGAACATTGATTTAACGCCTCGTTCGCTGCAAAGCGCACACATAAGGAGAAAATGAATGGCCTATAGCAAAGAATTGATTGATCATTATGAAAACCCGCGAAACGTCGGGGCCATGGACGATGCGGCCGATAATGTCGGTAGCGGTCTGGTGGGCGCGCCAGCGTGCGGCGACGTGATGAAGCTGCAAATCAAGGTCGGCGTCGATGGCGTCATCGAGGATGCGAAATTCAAGACTTTCGGCTGCGGGTCCGCCATCGCTTCCAGTTCACTGGTCACCGAATGGGTCAAGGGGAAAACCCTGGACGAAGCGGGCGAGATCAAAAACACCGATATTGCCGAGGAATTGGCCCTGCCGCCGGTGAAGATTCATTGTTCGGTTTTGGCCGAAGATGCTATCAAGGCAGCCATCAGCGATTTCAAATCCAAGGCCAATGTCAAGAAGAACGCCGCCGAATAGGACGGTCATAAGGATCGAGGACAAACACATGAGTCTGCCCCCTCCCATGAGCATATCCGACGCCGCGCTCAAACAGGTCAAGGCGCTGTTGGACGGTCGCGGAAAATCGTCGGTGGGAATTCGCATCGGGGTGCGTTCCAAGGGCTGTTCGGGCCTGTCGTATACCCTTGAATTCGCCGATGAAAAAAACGAGTTCGATGAAGAAATGGAAATCGACGGGATCACCGTCCTGATTGATCCCAAGGCCACCATGTTCATCATTGGCACGCAGATGGATTACGTGGAGGACAAACTGGAAAGCGGCTTTGTTTTCACCAATCCCAATGAAAAGGGGCGCTGCGGGTGCGGCGAATCTTTCCACGTCTGAGGCCCCTGAAACCTCCGGAGTTTGAGGTCGCCCTTCGGGGCGGTCGCCCTTTTTAAGATACGCACATGAATGCACATATCCCCGAAGATCCGCCGATACGTGATGCCCGCACCAGAGCGTGCTGGTCCTGCAAGGGGCCGGTTGCTGCGAGCGCGTTGTTTTGTCCCACCTGCAAAACGGTGCAGCCGCCGACGGCGGCAGACCCTTTTAAACGGTTGGGCGTGAAAATGTCCTTTGATGTGGACGTGCGCGCGGTGGACCGCTTGTATTTTGATCTGCAACGTCAACTTCATCCGGATCGTTTCGCGACCAAAAGCCCAAAGGAAAGGGCGATGTCCCAACAACAGGCGACGGCGCTCAATGACGCCTATGAAATTCTCAAGGACGACTTGAAGCGTGCCGACTATCTGGTGCACGTGAAGGGCGTGGACGTGTTACCGGAAGGGTGCAATCTGGTCAATGACCAGTCCATTTTGATGGAAGCCATGGAAATGCGCGAGCGCTTGGCGGCAACGTCCACCCTGGACGCTGCACGCGCCTTGGCGCGCGAAACCAAGGCCGAGATCGACGATGTGATCGCGGGGCTTTCGTTGGCCTTCAAAGGGGGTGATATCGAAGGCGCGTGTCAACTTACCACGCGTTTGAAATATCTGGACAAAATGATGGGCGAGGTGCGCCATGTGCGCGCCCGGCTGATGGCGTGAGCCAATCTTGAAACCGAGGATATATTTTCATGGCGCAATTGCTGCAAATTTGCGAACCCGGTGAAACTCCCGAGGCCCACCAAGGTGAGGCGAGCGTGGCCATCGGCATTGATCTGGGGACGACCAATTCGGTGGTAGCGATCAGCACCGAAGGCAAGCCGGAGGTTTTGAAGGACAGCGACGGCGAGGCCTTGGTGCCTTCCGTCGTCGCCTACGCGCCGGATGGTTCGGCCATCGTCGGCGAATTGGCCAAACGTTTGTTGTTGAGCCGCCCGGCGTGCGTGGTGAGTTCGATCAAGCGTCTGATGGGCCGTGGCGTGAAAGATGTCAAAACGCTGGGCGGGCAGTTGCCTTTTGAAATCGAAGAAGCGCAAGAAGGTGAAAGCCAACTGGTGCGCCTGTCTGTCTCTGGACGCAAGTTGACGCCGATCGAAATTTCCGCCGATATTCTACGTGCCCTGCGCGAACGCGCGCAGGAACATTTGGGTGCTCGTGTGGACAAGGCCGTGATCACGGTTCCGGCGTATTTCGATGACGCCCAACGCACGGCGACCAAGGATGCGGCGCGTCTGGCGGGTCTAGAGGTTTTGCGTCTGGTCAACGAACCCACGGCTGCTGCGTTGGCCTACGGCCTGGATCAAGGTGCTGAAGGCCTTTATGTGGTTTTCGACCTTGGTGGCGGGACCTTCGATGTGTCGTTGCTGCGCATGGAAAAAGGTGTTTTCCAGGTGCTAGCAACCGGTGGTGATGCGGCGCTTGGCGGCGACGATTTCGATCATGCCGTCGCCGATCACTTCTTGATGCAGCGCCAGGAGATGCTAAATCGCAATGCATTTGACGAAGCGGCGTTGAGTTCGTCGGAAGTAAAAGTTGCCTTGATGAGTGCGCGGCTGGCCAAGGAATGCCTGAGCACGGAACCCGATGGCGAGTGGGTGCTCACGATCGGCGGACGACAAACCAAACATACCCTCGATCGCGAAACGTTCGATACGCTCATTCAGCCTTTGGTGGATAGCACCGTTAAAACCTGTCACGAAGTTCTGGTCGAGGCCGGCTTTGATCCCGAAGACGTCAAAGGCGTCGTGCTGGTGGGCGGTTCAACCCGCGTGCCGTTGGTGCGCCACGCGGTCAGTGCCTACTTCGGCGGCGAACCGCTGGCCGACATCGACCCCGATCAGGTGGTCGCCGTGGGGGCCGCATTACAGGCCGAAGCCTTGAGTGTGGGCTCCGACACCTTGTTGTTGGACGTGACGCCCTTGTCCTTGGGCCTGGAAACCATGGGCGGCATGGTGGAAAAAATCATTCCGCGCAACACACCGATTCCCGTGGCCAAGGCCCAGGAATTCACCACCTTCAAGGACGGCCAGAGCGCCATGGCCATCCATGTGGTCCAAGGTGAGCGTGAAATGGTAGACCATAATCGTTCCTTGGCGCGCTTCGTTCTGAGCGGCATTCCGCCCATGACGGCGGGTGCGGCGCATATTCGCGTGACCTTTCAGGTGGACGCCGACGGTTTGTTGAGCGTTTCGGCGGCCGAAGACGTGAGCGGCATCGAACAGCACGTGGAGGTGAAGCCTTCCTACGGGTTGAGCGAAGAAGAAATGTCGAAAATGCTTTACGATTCCATGGCCCACGCCCAAGAAGATATGGAGTTGCGCCTGTTGAGCGAAGCTCGGGTCGAGGCCGAACGGGCGATGAACGCGGTGACGGCGGCGCTTCAGGCGGACTGTAAATTGTTGAAGGTTGAAGAACGTGAGGCCATCGGCGAAAAAATGGATGGTGTCATTCAGGCCGTCAAGGGAGTGGATCGGAACCTCATCGCACGACGCGTCGAAGACTTAGACGAGGCCACGCGCGAGTTTGCCGAAAGGCGCATGGACAAGGGCATTCGCGATGCCCTGACAGGTGTCACCGTGGAAACCCTTGAAGGCGGCATGTCCTGAGCCGTTCACGTCTTGTCCAAATTCACTTGTTCCCGGCGCAAAGCCGGAGTAATAAATTCGCAGTTTCGAAATGAGGAAAGCGCATGGCGAAGATAACGTTTGTCGATGATAAGGGAAATCGTACCGAAGTGGACGCCCCGCTGGGCTTGTCGGTTCTCGAAATCGCTCATAAAAACAACATTGACTTGGAAGGCGCGTGCGAAGGTGCCCTGGCATGCTCCACATGCCATGTCGTGGTGGATGAAGACTGGTTTGAAAAGCTGGACGAAGCGAGCGAGGAAGAAGAAGACATGTTGGATCTGGCCTTTGGCCTGACCCATACTTCACGCCTCGGCTGCCAGATCAAGATGACCGAAGATCTTGACGGATTGGTGGTCGGCATTCCCGGCGGCACACGCAATATGTTGCTGGACTAAAACCGTTTTTTTACCGTTCTGTCCATAACCCCGACGCTCTGCAGAGGCCGTCGGGGTTTTGATTCGCAAAATGCACATTCCCCAGGCTGCGGTGCACTTTGCAAGATGGAATCGAATATTTTCGCCGCATTTTCACCGCGGCGCAGCGCCATGTCAAAAATTACAATAAAAATCAAGGGAATGCGCATTTATCGTATTTTTCCGTTTTGTGGCACGAAAAACGCATACTTGGAATCATGCCAAGGTAGTCGGCTTTTCGCCCTTGCCCTCAGGAGTGATCTTCAAAATGGAAAAAAACATCAATGGTTCGTGATCACGGCAGGAAGAAGAAGAATGATTCCATAACGGGGGTCATTGCCATGCTGGTTGTCAGTTTGGCCATCGTCTTTTTGTTTAGCCTCTATCTTGCCGCGTGGAGAAGCCATGCGATTTTCGCGAGCGTCTTGATCGTTATCATTTTGTGCGTCTTCGTGTTTGCCTATGCCTTGGTGCGCGGCCTGCGTCTTTTGAACGACAAGCGCCGCACAGAAACGCAGGCTGTCGGGGTGACGGCGCGTTTGGGACGTATTCTCGACGATTCCTGGAACGAAATTTATGTTTTTCATGGGGATAGCTACCTATTTCTTCAGGTAAACCGGGGCGCACTTGCCAATATCGGCTACTCCATGGAAGATATGGAACGCCTCACTGCCTACGATATCAAGCCGGACTTTAGCCGAGAAAGCTTCATCGAAACCGTGCGTCCGTTGCGAAACGGCGCGGAATCGTTTCTGATTTTCGAATCCCGCCATCAGCGCAAGGACGGTACGATCTATCCGGTCGAGGTGCGCCTGCAATATTTGCCCGATGAGGACCCGCCAATTTTCGTTGCGGTGATCAACGACATCACCAAGCAGAAAGAGTCGGCGCAGAAAATCATCGAATTGAGTGAGTCGTTAGAGCGGCGTGTCGAGGAACGGACGGCGCAACTGCAAAAAGAAGCGGCCCATCGCTTGCAGGTTCAAGAACGCTTGCGCGAAAGCGAGAGCAAAACCCGCCAGATCGTGAACAGCGCCATGGACGGTTTCGTGACGATCAATGAAATCGGCACCATCCTCAGTTTCAACGTGGCGGCCGAGAAACTGTTTGGTTACAGCGCGAACGAGGCCATCGGCAAGAGTGTTGCCATTCTCATGCCGCCCGAGCCTGCGGCGAAATGTAAGAGTTATCTGGAGCATCACCTGGAAACGGGCCATGGCAATGCGAATGTCGCCAGTCGTGAGGTTATTGCGAAACGCAAAGACGGCAGAACCTTCCTCGCCGAGCTTTCCGTCAGTGATTTTCAGCATAATGACACCGTGACGTTCGTCGGCATTATCCGCGATATCACGGCGCGAAAAGAGGACGAATACAAGCTGAAAGGGGCCTTGCAAGACTTGCGGAACACGCAAGCGGAATTGGTTCAGGCGGAAAAGATGGCGTCCTTGGGCGGCTTGGTTGCGGGGATCGCCCATGAAATCAATACCCCCCTGGGCATCGGCGTGACGGCGGCCTCGCATCTGGATGAACAAGCGCGCGAAACGGTCCGGAAATTTGCGGTTGGTGAATTGAAGAAATCCGATTTTCAGGCCTTTATCGACATGGCGGTACACTCCACCGCCATTATCAATGCCAACTTAAGGCGTGCTTCCAGCCTCATTCGCAGTTTCAAACAGGTTGCTGTCGATCAATCCAGCGAAGAAAAGCGCACCATCAGGTTGCTTGATTACATCGATGAAATTTTGCTCAGTCTTCAGCCGCAAATCAAACGCACCGCCCTTGAGATCACCCTTGAAGGTGCCCGCGACATCGAAATTGAAACCTACCCCGGCGTATTGTCGCAGATCGTCACCAATCTGGTGATGAATTCGCTTCTTCACGCTTACGATGAAGGCGACGAAGGGCACATAGAGATAAGCGCCACGATGGATGAAAAGAACGTGGAAATCAGCTACAGCGACGATGGTAAGGGTATGAGCGAAGAGGTCCGCACCCAGGTCTTCGAACCCTTTTTCACCACCCGACGCAACTCCGGCGGTAGCGGCTTGGGGATGCACATTCTCTATAACCAGATCATCCGGACCCTGGGTGGGCATGTGACGTGTGAAAGCGCCCCCGCCCAGGGCACGCGGGTCGTGATCACCATTCCCCGGCGCCTGGAATGCGAACCACAAGACGCAGGAGAGCCTCAATGACACGCAAAAAAGTCAGCGACGAACTGACTTTCGCCGATGAAGGCGAAACGCGCGAAGGACGATCTTCCGGCGAAAACTGGAAGATTATGATCGTTGATGACGAACCGAACGTCCACGATGTGACGAAGCTGGCGTTGAGCGGATTTCGTTTCGATGGACACGGGCTTGAATTTATCAGCGCTTTTTCCGGGAAAGAGGCCAGACAGGCTTTTTCCGAGCATCGTGGTATTGCTGTGGTGTTGCTGGACGTGGTCATGGAAACCGATGTTGCCGGCCTGGATGTTGCGCGCTTCATCCGCGAAGAGGCGCAAAATCGCGCCACACGGATCGTGCTGCGCACCGGACAGCCCGGCCAGGCCCCGGAACGACAGGTCATTACCGACTTCGATATCAACGACTACAAGGAAAAGACCGAACTGACGGCGCAAAAGCTGTTCACCTTGATTTACGCCTCGTTGCGTTCATATCGCGACATCGTTACGCTGGAACACAACAGACGGGGTCTGGAAGAGGTCATCAATGCCTCGGGCAATATTTTCGAATTGCGCAACATGGAAACGTTCACCCAGGGCGTTTTGCAGCAATTGACGTCGCTTTTGCATCTTTCTCAAGACGCCGCATGCTTCGAAGCCGACGGTCTGGCCGCAGCTCACGAAGGTGACGCCTTGCGGGTCATCGCGGGTATCGGCATGTTTGCCGATCTGGTGGGGCGCAACGGCGTTGAGAATTTAAGTCCCCCGGTGCTGAGGGACTTGCGTGAAGCCATTTCAGACCAGCGCAACCACTATCATAACGGTCGGTTTACCGGATTTTTCAAAAGTTCTTTGGGGCGGGAGAATCTGGTGCATTTGAGCGGCCTCGGGACGATCAGCGATTTGGATCGTTCCTTGATCGAACTGTTCACCAACAACGTCGGCGTCGCCTTTGAGAATATCGAATTGAAAAACGACATCGAAGAAACCCAGCGCGAAATCGTCTATATGCT
>VAPL010030116.1_pt1 | contig 14072 bp, 13 predicted proteins | sample 3395061 | NCBI WGS metagenome assembly VAPL01 (sample SAMN08290444, study PRJNA428436) | hydrothermal vent metagenome | isolation source: Deep-sea hydrothermal vent chimney 2 | place: Pacific Ocean: Juan De Fuca Ridge | depth 2182 m m | reverse complement strand
TTGTACATCACTATCTATGGCGATACTCGAGAGGAGATAGACAAGATAGAGACAGAGATACGCTCTATTTTAGAGGCGCGCCTCGTATATATCAAGCCAGCTCTCTTTCAACAAGAGCAAGGCCTCAAGAGCGTCTTGCCACTCGCCAGTGACGAGCTAGGCATACGTAGCAAACTCAACTCTGACCCGCTCTCTAGCATCTTCCCGTTTGTATCTTTTGACCTCACATCAGACAGAGGCATCCTTTATGGTATCAACCGGCACAACTCTAGCCTTGTGCTCTTTGATAGATTCAGTTTAGAGAACTATAACTCCGTTGTCTTTGCCAAGTCAGGTGCTGGCAAGAGCTACATGATGAAGCTCGAGATTTTGCGTAGCTTAATGTTTGACACAGATGTAATCATTATAGACCCGGAGAGAGAGTACGAGTACCTCACAGAGACGACGGGTGGCCGCTACTTTAATATCACACTATCTAGCGAGCACCATATTAACCCCTTTGATTTGCCTATCCCAAGAGAAGATGAGAACCCATCAGATGTGCTCCGCAGTAACATTATTACACTTGTTGGACTCTTCCGTATTATGCTTGGAGGCTTATCTCCAGAGGAGGACTCTATCATAGATAAGGCAATCACAGAGACATATGCACTTAAAGACATAACTTACGATAGTGACTTCACTAATATAGAGCCGCCACTACTCTCAGACTTTGAGATGGTGCTCTCTGGCATGGAGGGTAGCGAGAGCATAGTGCAAAGACTCACCAAGTATACAAGCGGGTCATGGAGCGGCTTCCTCAACAGGCCTACAAACGTAGATATGAACAAGAAGCTTATAGTATTCTCTGTGCGAGACATGGAGGATGAGCTAAAGCCTGTGGCAATGTATATCATCACACACCATATATGGAACTTGGTACGCAAAGAGTTAAAGAAGAGGCTCCTAGTGATAGATGAGGCATGGTGGATGATGAAGAGTGATGACACAGCAAGCTTCCTCTTTGGTATAGCCAAGCGTGGTCGTAAGTATTTCCTCGGGCTCGCCACTATCACCCAAGATGTCGCCGACTTCTTAAGCTCAAAGTATGGCAAGGCCATGCTCACCAACTCATCTATCCAAATATTACTGCGTCAATCTCCAACATCTATAGACCTTATACAAGATACCTTTAAGTTATCTGATGAGGAGAAGTATCTGCTACTAGAGTCAGATGTGGGGGAGGGAATCTTCTTTGCTGGGCTCAAACATGTGGCCATTAAAGTTATAGCCAGTTATACTGAAGACCAGATAATCACAAGTGACCCATCTCAAATATTGGCAATCAAAAAAGCTAAGAAAGAGCTCGCTGAGTCTCATAGCTCAAAAAATGAGAAGGGGGACTCATCCTCTATAGAGTTATAATATGCTATCATGCCATTATGGCTACAAAATATAGAATAAGTGACGGGGCCAAGTGGAAGCTTATTACACTTGCAGTGATTTTTGACATTATACAGCTCCTAACTCCAGGTTATACAGACACACTTATTACTGCTGTGGCCTTTTTGGTTGTGGCAGTGATTTTTGTAGAGAATGGGGCCTTCTATATGAGCCAAAAGGGGGCTACGGGTATGGCTCTACGCATCTTTGTGTGGCTTGGTTGGGCTAGTGAGGTAGACCCGGGGTGGCTGCCGATGATTACTGTGTCAGTCATAGCCCAAATCTATATCTCAAGAGCTGCCGACAGAGCACTAGGCGAAAAAGTTGGCTTGGCCAATATCTCTCGTAGGCATGGCACCATGCGAGAGATATCTAAGAACACGACATTCGCAAAAAAAAGAGCTGGTAAAATGCTTAAGGTTGTATCTCACAGATATGGCAAAGGGCGCAGAGGCGCTCGCACTTATGCTCGTAAAGCATCCGAGTAAAAGATGGTATAATTATTTTATGCGATATATATTGTTGCTCATATTTATAATATTTTTCCAGTTGCAACTAGTTTCAGCTAGTAGTTACTCTGATGTTTCTCTTACTCTACAACCTCAGTACCCACAACCAGGTGAGATAGTGCAAGCTTCACTAAGTACATATGCCTATAATCTACAAAATATAGAGATAGTATGGACTCTTGATGATGCTTTATTACAAAAAGGGGTGGGGCTCACAGCCATCTCATTAAGTGCCCCTAATTTAGGCAAGCAAGCAACCCTAAAAGCTACTATAGGTACCCTAGCAAAGGCTGAGTCTGTTGTTGCTCCTGTGAGCATAGACATATTATGGGAGGCGGATACCTTCTCTCCTCCGAGATATCTCGGTAGGGCGCTGCCGGTTGATGGGTCATATGTACGTATTGCAGCTATCGCTCATCTAGGTGTTAACATCTCCTCTGATGATCTAATATTTAGCTGGTACAAAAATGGGCGCCTGCTTGCTAATGCCTCTGGTAGAGGCGAGTCGTCTATCTACATAGACTCCCCAAGGCTCTATGCTGATTATACAATATCTGTACAAGTTTTAAGTCTAAACGAGAGTATGCTAGGCCAAAATAGTGTAAAGATAACATCAACAAAGCCTCAATTAGTCTTATACCCAGAGTCTCCTTTGCTCGGCACTCTCTTTTATAATGCCATCACCAAAAATTACGAAAAAAGCCAAGACATCGAGAGCTCTATAGTGGCCGTACCTTACAACTTTAGTATAACATCCCCATTATCTCTTATTTATAAATGGTCGATAATAGGCTCAAAGTCAATACAAAATAAAAACCCAAATAATATCTCTATATTAAAAATGTTGCCCAGCACTGAGATATCTGTTACAGCAAGTCATCCTGGGGCATTCTCACAATCAGCTAGTAAATATTACTCCCCACCAAGCGAGAGTATGCTTGATGATATTTACTCTACTGAATCTGATTACCAATCACCGTTTGGATCTAATAATAACTAACCATGGAGACTCGTAAATTATATATTATAGCCTCATTGATTGTCTTGGTATTAGTCACCGGCTTGGCTTTTTGGTATCTTTATATAGCAAAGCAAGAGGCCCAAATTGGAGAAGTGTCTGAATTAGACATATATGGAGCAAATAACAACTTTAGTATCAACTCTACTCCTAGTGCAACTACAAATACAGCCGTCACTGCTGCCACTGACACTACTACCAACAAGAGTGTGGTAGTAGTAGATGATTCTATACAAAAAGATGTGCCCCCTGAGACATGGGTATTGACTCCGTTACATACTGACCCAGTTGCTAATGCCTATATTAAATCTATACAAGCAGATGGTGACCTGAGTACTCTTATACAATTTACTGAGCGCAAAACAGGTAATATATTAGAGAGCAACTCAAGTGGAGAGAAGTACCGCCTATCTGGTATCACATTACCTCGCTCTGTGACATCCTACTTCTTATCAGATGGCTCTGTGCTTGTAGAGAGCACCGACGGGGGAGTGCCTACATTAATAAACACCGACCAAGATGATGCAAATCATAAATTAAGCAACTTACCAAGTAATCTAATGCAAATAGCTCAATATAATAGCAGTATATACTATACAGCCTCTGATGATACAGGGGTGGCTCTTATGGTTATCCCAGAGTCTAAATTAGATGCAAAAAATTATACGGCCAAACAATTATGGTCCTCTCCACTCTCAGGGTGGCTGATACAGCCAGTTGCAAACTTTGTAATAGTTACACAAAAAGCATCATATGATATACCCGGCTACTCATATTTAATAAGCAAGAGTGATGGCAGAGTCATGCAAATGCTGCAAGATATGCCAGCCCTCATCACTAATGTATCCCCAGATGCAAAACAGGTGCTGTACTCTATATCTGATAAACATGGAGTGAGGCTCTACCTCCAAGATACCTCTACTAACAGTACGCCAATAGAACTCTCTATCAATACTCTAGCCAGTAAGTGTCTCTGGAGTACTGACTCTACCACCTTTTATTGTGCCATACCCAGCAGCCTGCCAGCCAAGCTCCCAGACAATTGGTATAGGGGAGAGGTACACTTTAACGACAGTTTGTGGCGGATAAACTCTGCAACAGGTGATGCCTTTAGGCTAGCGCATGCCACAGGACTTGATATAATAGACCTTACAGAAGGTGGGGGTATCTTAATATTTAAGAATAAGACAGACCAAACTCTCTGGATGATAAAAAAGGATAATTATAACAAGCATGAATGATCTATTAGCAGCATCTATAAAATATACACCTATGACGGATATTCCTTTTTTAACTGATTGGGCAACAGGAGATGCAACAGCTATAGCTATTATCAATAAGTTATTTATGTTATCTATAACTCTTGGTGCAATGCTTGCTGTGTTTATGTTTATTTGGGGTGGCTTACAGATGATAATAGCCACAGACCAAGCCAGCGCCATAACCAAAGGCAAAGAGAAGATGAAAAATGCAATCTTAGGTCTCCTAATGCTACTCTCTACCTACCTAGTGCTCAGTGCCATCAACCCACAAATCACCAACTTAGAGTTCACAGGTAGCGATTTTAAGCTTAAAGCACAAGAAAATAGAGGTCTCCTTGAATATGATGCACTTTATAAAGATAATCCTAAACAAATGGATATTTTGTGTAGTGGTTTAAAAAATGATGGTAGGAGAGTGGCTAATATTCAAAAAGTTAAAGACGAATGTAAAAAATGGAATGACAAAAAAGTAGATAAGATAAAAGAGCTAGAAAAAAGATTAAAAGGTGACGAACTCCGCTACTGCTCCAAATCATGGGGAGGAGGTTGTTATGTTAAGGGGGATAATTGTCCGGGAAAATCCTGCCCTCTTAAGAAGGTTTCTAAAACTGAACCTGTAAAAGATGGGCGATACTACTTAAGTCCTGGTGGTAGAAAAGAAGCATATGGTAGGGGGTCTGCCCCCCTTAGATACAACAGTATGGATGCCTGTAATCTGGCCAAGTTAAAAGTTGCAGGATCATCGGGCTCTAACTTTAAGTGTATTGAGTAGTCATAGCACTAACCAACCCACTTGATTACCACTCGGCGCTCCAGGCCCTCGCCCACAGAGCCTGTCTCTAACTCTGAGTCATCTGCCAAGTGGGCATGCACAAGCATACGCTCATAACCATTGCTGGGCTGCAGTTCTACATCATACTTGAGCTCTTTTACCCTTTGTGCCTGCTCTTCTACTGTGTTTATAATCTCGTCTATCTTGCCTTTTTTGTAATCATTAATATCTATAGTAATCCGCACTCTCTCATCCATATCTTTCTCTAATATACGACTTACCAACAAGTTAACGGCTCTAAGGCCATCTCCTCGCTGCCCAATAAGCATCCCACTCTCACCATCATCAAGATTGATGCAATATAATGTTTGGCCGGCCACCTCTTTTTTCTCTATACCATTATGAGTTATACCAATCTTTTGTAAAAGATTATCTACTATTTGCTCTATCTTTGTTGTCATGTCTGTCATGTTTTATATTTTATTCTCCTCACTATTTTTAAGTTGTCTACGCACCAACAGCTCTTGCCCTATAGCAAATAGGTTGCTCGTCACCCAATATAGTGCAACCGCTGCTGATATTGTGTATGCTGCAATTGTGATGATGATTGGTAACATATACTTCATCTGCATATGCATACTACGCGCAATGTCATCTTTTATACTTGGCTTGGCTCCACTTTTTTTCTCTGGTGCTGTTGGCATAATAATAGACATATTTATAAATTGAGTTATACCAGCCAGTGCGGCAAGTACCACACTTTTACCAGCCATATCTACTAAGCCTATAAATATCATGCTCTCACTTGAGATGTTGGGGGATTTAATAAATGAATATAATAAATCTATATTAATATTAGGCAACCCACCCTTATAAAAAATCCAATATAATCCAAGTATAATAGGGAGCTGTATTATTATTACTAAAAATCCAAAAAATGGATTGACCTTATTTTCTTTATATAAAGCAAGAGTTTTAATTGTTTGCTCTTGTTTGTTATTTTTAAACTTCTCTTTTAGTTTATCTAGCTCTGGTTGTATACGCTTTATGATTACTTGTGTGCGAGACACCTTATGTGCAAGAGGAGAGAGGAGTAATTTTACAAGTATGGTTATTATAATCACAGCAACTCCAACATCTGCCCCGGGTACAATGTTTAGTAAAAAGACAAGTACATTGTAGAGTGGGTCGTATATCACTGCGTGCCAAAGTGTATTAAACATTAGGTGCAATAATACATCACTATGTAAGTTTAATCAATTTATTGTTCACTTATGCTATATAAACAACTTTGAGACCTCCTTTTTTAATTCATCAAAAGTTAATTCACTCACACCCTTCTTTGTATGTACAACTCCTCCAAAGTTGTGCCCATGCTTAGGTGCCTGCTCTCTTAAAAGCTCTCTTAATCTTCTTTTAAGCTTGTTCCTATGTACGGCAAGCTTGGCCACCCTTTTGCCAGTGACTATTACAAATCTCTCAAGCCCGCTATTGGGCTTGAGGGTTAGGTGTTTAGTACTTGCACTAAGCATCGCCCGAGTATTATCCATTCTTACGGTGTGTTGGTACAGCTAGCTGCTTGCGCCCCTTACGGCGGCGGCGCAGTATCAAGTTCTTACCAGCGGCAGACTTTAAGCGTGAGAGGAAGCCGTGCTTCTTAGCTCGCTTACGTTTAGATGGTTGATATGTTCTTTTGGTTGACATTACGCAATATTCTACACATTTATCAGATAAAATCAAATCTTTAACTTAAATATATAATATACTTATACACATATTGTCCACAGGGTTGTCTACTTTTGTTATCTTTTTGATATTTGTGGTCAGTGTTTTATTTTAGTATAATACAATTCCTGTGGAGGAAATAACCTGGGGAGATTATTTTTCGCAATAAAACTTATCAGACTAACCTAACTACTGTGCGTATGACAAACACCAATTCCGACAATAACCTCTGGGAGAGTGCCCTTATTAAGATTAAACAAGAGACAACTGAGGCCAGTTTTAAAACTTGGTTTAAAGATAGTATCTTACTTAAACAAGAAGATGGTGTTGTATACATTGGAGTTGCAACACGCATAATGCGTGACTGGCTGCAAGATAAGTACTATAAACTTATATTAAAAACCATAAGAGATATCGACCCGAATCTGCGTAATGTGGAGTTTATTGTTAGTAAAATGGTAGGCAAAAAGAAAAAAGGGGTAAAGCCTACCAGCCCACAACCTAATATGTATATCACAAATACATTACCTATAGATAATTTATATGTAGATAAAAATGATAATCTTAACCCACGATACACTTTTGATACTTTTGTAGTTGGCCCATTTAATCAGCTTGCACATGCTGCATCTCAGGCAGTATTAGCAAGCCCAGCCTTAACTTATAATCCATTATTTGTTTATGGCTCTACAGGGCATGGTAAGACTCACCTTATACAAGCTTTAGGCAACAAATTTAAACAAGAATATTCAAGTAAAAAGGTTTTTTATGTAAGCTCTGAAAAATTTACTGTTGATTATACCAACTCTATGAAAACTGGTAGGGCTAAGCAATTTAAAGACAAGTATAGGCAATATGACGTCCTTATAGTAGATGATATACAATTTATAGCAGATAAAGAGAAGACGCAGGAGGAGCTTTTTCACTTATTTAATGCTTTATATGATAATAACAAACAAATCATATTCTCTTCAGATAAGCACCCAAACTCTATGAAGGGGCTAGAGGACAGGCTTAGGGGGCGCTTTAGCTCTGGTATGGTTATAGAGATACCAGCACCAGACACAGACTCACGCATAGCCATACTTAAAGAGAAGATAGCCGCACATAACTTTATACTAGATGATGAAACTGTAGAGATTATAGCTAAAGAGCTGCGTGGTAATATACGAGACATAGAGGGGATTGTTAATAATATAATCCTTAATACTCAATCAAAAGGTAGGGACTTAAGACTCCCAGAGATACGGTCTATTATACAAAACAATATGCGCCCAACAAAAAACATCACCCCAAAGGATGTTGTGGATGTTGTAGCGGATTATTACTCTCTAAACCCAGCTATCATCTATGAGAAGACGCGTAAAAAAGAGGTAGTAAAACCAAGACAAATAATAATGTACATACTAAGAGAGGATGTTGGCACCTCATATCCAACAATAGGAGAGCAGCTCGGGGGTAGGGACCATACTACAGTTATACACTCTTGTGATAAAATTAAAAGACTCTTAGAAGACGACATAATCCTACAACAAGAGTTAGATCAGATAAGGACAATTATGAGAGATTGATGTTGATAAGTATAATATAAAATGTTGATAAGTAATATAAAAGTTTTTAGTTTTTAGTTTTTAGTTTTTAATTCACAATTAGTTATATCTTCTACATAAGTTATACACATTCAAACTTTGATAAAAACTTATTAAATAAAACATATAATTACAACTATCCACATATACACAAGTATAATAAGTAAACAAAAAGAAATTTATAAAATAATTAACAAGTTATGAGATTGACATGCGATAAAAAAGAATTAGTAAAATCATTAACAATAGTGATGCGTGTTGTAAATAACTCTGCAACACTAGAGTCGTTAAGAGGAGTACAAATAAAGACTATTAACAATATTACAACCCTAAAGGCGACCAACTTAGAGGTTGGCATAGAGATAACCCTACCAACAGTAGACACGGAAGATGGAGGGTTTTTAATAAGTCCAAAAATTTTACTCGACGCAATTAAATATTCAACTTCTAAAAATGTAGATATTATAAAAGCAAAGGGTAATACAATAACAGTAAAGCTAGATACTGGTAATACAATAATAAAAACACTTGGTGAGTCTGACTTTCCAAATATTATAAAAGAGCAAGAAGGAGACAAGATACAACTCAATATTAAAAATATAGTTAATGGGATAAGGTCAGTAATATACTCTGTGTCACACTCTGTCATTAAGCCAGAGCTATCAAGTGTGTATATATGGCAAGAGGGTCAGCAATTAGTGTTTGTTGCTACAGACTCATTTAGATTAGCTGAAAAGAGAGTGAGCCAAAAGATAACATCAACAGATGACCTGTCTATACTAATACCACAAAAAAATACTCAGGACCTCCTAGGTGTGCTAGAGCAGATAGATGAAGATGTAAACATAGATGTATATGTAGACAAAGACCAATTTTCTGTTTATGTAGATAATATGTATATTACATTACGTACTATTGATGGGGTATTCCCTGATTATCAAAAAATAATACCATCAGACCCGATTGCCGAGGTGACGGTGCTTAAGTATGACCTATCCCAAACCCTTAAAAAGGCTGGTGTCTTCTCAGATAAGTTTGATAAGATTACCATTAAGGCTGATGCTGCTACCGATGGGATTGTCATCAGTACTCTAAACGGAGATTATGGAGAGACTACAGATTCTATAACTGGCGTACTAGAGGGTGATAGTGTAGAGATAGCACTTAATTATAGATATGTATCAGACTCTCTACAGAGTATTAATGCAGATAGTGTCGTACTGTCTTTCTTTGGACAAGGTAAGCCGTTAATCATGCGCGGAGTCGGAGATAAATCATTCACATACCTTGTGATGCCAATGAATAATTAATGTTATATGAGGGCAGTTGGTAATTTTTTAACTAGATTTAAGCATCTTAAAGCTCCTGAGCGCTCGGTACGTGCGGCTGTTTTACAAGCTGTTAAAGAGGTTGTGGGAGTGGACATAGAAAATAGGAGTGTAAAAATAAGTGGTAATGACACATTATACTTGTCACCAAGCTCAATTATAAAATCTGCAATATTCGAGCATAAACTAGAGGTACTCTCTAGAGTTAATAATATATTAGGTAAAGATCAAATAAAAAAAATACAATAAAACCAGTTGGATTATATAGTATTAAAGTTTATAGAGTCTACAGAGGTGCTACCGTCACGTAGTGCGTGGCCTATGGCCTTGATGGTACTCATGCCTGTGCGCTGTTGAGGCACTATTGTTATAGAGTATGGGGCTTTTACTGAGGCGCCGATATACACTCCGTTTAAAAAGTATTCTACTTTAGAAAATGAGATTCTCCCATCTATCTGTACCGTCAGCGGCCTACCAGCGACTACAGCGGAGCCTTGTACTGGGTATACTATCTTCATATATAGGCCCACTGCTTGCGCCTCTTGTTGGTTAAGGTGTGTTATTGGTGAGGTGTTAGTCTGTTGTCCTAAATCTAAGTTTACATCACTTGCCCACAACTGTACTGGATATTCCCAACTTGAGTATTGAGAGTCACTACCGGGCACATTAGGGGCTAGCTCACGAGGCTTGTCTTTATTTAAAAAATGCAATATAGAGTGTGGCCCACCAGCTTGAGCAAAGGCGCCCTGCCAGTCTCCTCTGAGGATGGCCTTTGTATCTTCTGGTATAGGCTCTGGCTCTATAAATTTCTCATTATCTACATATTGTAGTGCCTCATCCATAAAGGCTCTCCACATCGGAGCTATCACAAAGCCGGCCACCTTCTTTACTATAGGAGAGTTATTATTATTACCGGCCCAAGTGCCTACAGCTAGAGTTGGAGTGTAGCCCACAACCCACACATCTCTAAAGTCATTCGTCGTACCTGTCTTAGCGGCTATATCCCAATTGTCAAAGTATAAAAATGACCTCCTACCATAAGCAGGTGTGCGAGCTACATTGTCTGAGAGTACGTCAGAGATGTTTCGGGCGGCCTCAACAGAGATGGCCCTCACCTCATTTTGCTCATATTCTTCAAGAATGTTCCCAGTTGAGTCCTCCACCTTTAGTATCCCTGTAGAGGTGTTATATACACCATCATTAGCAAATGTGCCATATGCACCAGTAAGCTCAAGAGGAGATACCTCTCCACCTCCAAGCACAAGAGAGAGCCCATAATGCCCAGCTCCTTTGTCTAGGCCCATAATACCCATGGCTTTAGCTTTGGTTAATGCGTCTTGTATACCTACTAGATGCAATACCTTTACGGCTGGTATGTTTATAGATTGAGCTAATGCATTTCGGAGGGTGGTGGGGCCATTAAACTTACCATCATAATTAACTGGAGAGTAACACCCGCCAGTCATAGTAAAGTTATTTATCGCACAACTTGTAGAAAATTGTGTCTGCAAATCAAATACTACAGTACTAGGTGTGTAACCCTCCTCAAAAGCTGTGCTGTATACAATAGGTTTAAAGGTTGAGCCAGGCTGCCTATAGGCGGTCGCCACATTAAACTTACCATCAATATTCTCATCAAAGTAGTCTCTAGAGCCAACCATGGCAAGTATCTGCCCCGTCTTTGGGTCTATGGCAACTAATGCCGCATTCTCAGCATTAAACTTTTCCTCATTTGTGAGGGCAAACTTTTTAATAATACGCTCCCCAGCCTCTTGCAGGTCTATATTTATTGTTGTTGTCACCTTTAAGCCACCTTTATATACAGCATCTCTACCATATTTCTCCTCTAGGTAGTCTCTTATAAAGAACACAAAGTGAGGCGCAAGTATATTGTAGTTTTTAAATTTATTAAATACTACAGACTCATTAAGTGCCGCACGGTACTCCTCATCTGTTATAAAGTTGTGCTCAAGCATTTTGGCTAATACAAGATTCTTGCGTTTATCTAATTCGGCCGTGTGAGAGCCATGGGGAGAATAGTAGCTAGGCCTTTGAGGCAAAGCAGCCAAGTAGGCAGCCTCTGCTAATGTAAGCTCGTTAGCGTCCTTACCAAAAAAGTATTTAGATGCCTCCTGTGCACCATATATAGTGCCCCCATAAGGCATCTCATTGAGATATACACTAAGTATCTCATCTTTGGTCAGCTTCTTCTCTATCGCTATTGCGAGCACCCACTCCTTTACTTTTCTGGTTATGGTCTTCTCTCGTGTTAAGTATATATTTTTTACCACTTGTTGTGTTAAGGTCGACCCTCCTTGGCCGCCAAGTAAGTTGCCGGTAGTGAGGTTGTCAAAGACAGCCTTGAGAGTACGTGACGGCCGTATCCCAGAGTGTTGGTAAAACTCTGCATCCTCAATAGCTATAGTGGCATTGCGCAGATGTCTGGAGATGTCTTTTATTGGTATTACTGTGCGTCGTATGTCACCGTGGATATTAAAAAGCAGCACCTTACCAGTACGATCGTATATTTTAGTAGACTGTTCAACCTGGCGTGTGTCAAAGCCGTCTACAGAGGGCACCTCAAGGCGAGATATCCACCAAAATGTGTATAAGAAGACAATAACAGTAACTACAACTCCAATAATGGCCAGCCACTTGATAATTTTACCAATACTTGGCAACTTCTTCACCTTTTTTCCACTTGTTTTTGCCATATATTCAATACTTTATACCATTATATCTACAAAATATCCACAGGTTATACAAGTTATGGCCGAGATTTCTCGCCGAGATTTCTCGGCTTGTGTGCTACATGAGTTAAGGCTACTGCTATTGCGTCATATTCATCATCATACTTGATTTCTTTGTCTATTTTTATTAAATGTGGGAGCATTGTCATTATCTGTTGTTTATCTGCTCGGCCGTTGCCTGCACATGCTACCTTGATTTGTAGTGGGGTGTATTCATACACCTCAACACCTCCTGACTTGGCTATATAGATGATAGCGCCAATGGCTTGTGCCACATTCATTGCTGTTTTTTGGTTATTGGTAAAGTAGAGCTTCTCTATAGCTAGTGCATCAGGCTTATGCTTGGCTATCAATTGTTGCACAGCATCTCCAAGCACTGCTAGGCGAGCAGGGAAGGGGAGCTTGCTACTGGTCTTTATACAGTCAGAGTATAGTAATACCTCTTTAGCACCATGCCCAATATCCTTCTCAACAATAGCAACACCAAGCCGCTCATATCCTGGGTCTATACCGAGCACTTTCATTATGCCGCATTAGTAGATACTTGCTGTACATCATCTTGCTCGTCTAGTATTTCTAAAAGCTTCTCTAGCTTCTCTCTGTCACTTTCAGATATCTCTGTAGAAGTGTTTGGCTCATAGCCGTCACTACCTTTAGTAAATGCCCATGCGGCAGAGCCGGCAGCAGCAAGCTCTAGGCCTTGCTTGCTGAGTATGTGCCGTATCTCTGGAGTCGTCCTGTTTTTGTTGTCTGTTACAGCCTCTATTATGATGGCTACTCCTCCAGGGCCATATGCCTCATAGAGCACCTCCTCAAAGTTCGCTCCGTCGGCACCAGCTCCCTTAGCTACAGCGCGCTCTATATTACCTTTAGGCATACTGGCTGCTTTAGCGCGGTCTATCACAGAGCGCAGACCAGGGGAGTCTACATTACCAGCACTCTTCTTTGACTCTAGGGCAATGAGCTGCGCAAGCTTGCCAAAGACCTTGCTCTTAGCTGCATCAGCCGCCCCCTTCTTGTGTTTTATCTTACTCCATTTATTGTGTCCTGACATAATATTTAGTTATTTTAATTAGTAATTTATAGTTATAGATAGATTACAATAAAAAACTTACTTATTCAAATGTTCTATGGCTGCTGGTGTTGCCACTCTACCTCTTGGAGTGCGCTCTATGAGGCCAAGCTGGAGGAGGAAAGGCTCATGCACATTCTCTATTGTGCTAGCATCCTCGCCTGTAGCCGCAGCTAGCGTAGAGAGGCCCACAGGCCCTCCATTAAACTTGTTAATTATAATATCAAGCAGCTCTCTGTCTGAGTGGTTGAGGCCTAGCTCGTCTACCTCTAGTAAGTCTAAGGCTTTCTTTGTTGTCTCTTCAGAAACCTCTTTATTGTTAGCACCGCCGTGTACCTCGCCGTAGTCACGGCAGCGCTTGAGCAAGTAGTTGGCTATACGTGGAGTAAAGCGGCTGCGCTTGGCTATTTCAGAGAGTGCACCTTTTGATGAGGCTACGCCAAGTATCTCGGCACTCCTCTTCAGAATCTTCTCTATGTCACTCTGCGAATAATACTCTAAGCGGAAAGAGCCACCAGAGAAGCGGCTACGCAGTGGTGCAGAGAGCCCCGCCACCATAGTGGTAGCAGCCACAAGAGTGAAGGGTGGCAACTCTAATTGCAGTGTGCGTGCAGACGGCCCCTTG
>VAPL010090215.1_pt1 | contig 14074 bp, 9 predicted proteins | sample 3395061 | NCBI WGS metagenome assembly VAPL01 (sample SAMN08290444, study PRJNA428436) | hydrothermal vent metagenome | isolation source: Deep-sea hydrothermal vent chimney 2 | place: Pacific Ocean: Juan De Fuca Ridge | depth 2182 m m | reverse complement strand
GAGGACAGCATTTATATTTGAACCGTTTTCCGAACCCAAATCCAATATCTTGGTATTATTATCCAAAAAAAAAGCATCTCTAAATATTTTGGCACGTTTAGCTCGCGCATGTGTTGAAAACCATTGCACAACTGTTCTTATTGGGTTCATCTAAGTCTAGTCTCTCAGTAGGAGCCAGTAAGTTTTAACTGGAATAAGTATGTATTTTAGTTGTACAGTTTATCGAAAATTGGGGTGTTAGCATAGGCGATCTGCATGGACAACCGCCGGTAATGTTCCAATCATCACAACCAAACCACCTCGATAATCTGAGGTGGATCCTGATCATGGGACAGTTTTAGTGCTAAGTTAAGCCAAGATATGGCACTTAAAATCGCGCGGCCAGACCTACATCAATGCATCTCAGCCGGGATTCGGTCAATGAATACATTATCCAATATTTGGCTCCGGCTGTCATTTGGGGTGGCTAAGTACCATCCCTCTCAGCAAATATGAATACACTACATTTTTTTGGCGTGGCTGATAGGAATGCCAACACGGCTAGTCCGTAGGGGGATTGACGAGCAACCGTTACATTGCTACAGTCGTGCACAAGTGGATTTAAAATATTTGAGCTTATTATTTTTCCATCCTCAGTTACTTTTATTGTTATAGATATAGGCTTTTTAATCAACTATATGCATGTATATTTGGAATAGTAAATTATGCTCAAAAGATTTAAACGGATAGTTAGGAAGACCATAAACAATAATCGCCGAATCATGTCCCATGGTGACTTGATCGAGCAACTGCTAGAGCAGCGTTTAGCCGAGTTTCCCGAAAATCCAGTTTTTGTTGAATCGGGTGGGGGCGTATCTACCCTTTCGCTTGCAAAAACAGGAAAGGCGTTAAACGCCAAAGTTTATTCGCTAGACTATAATGCAGATAAAGTTGATGACTTAAAATCAAGATCAGGGGAACTGGTTAGTAATGTCGAATACATGATCGATGACAGCTTGAAAAGTCTTGCCAAGATTGTAGAAAGGCACGCGCAAATTGATTTTTTGTTTCTTGATTCGGCTGCATCTGCAATGCATACGTTTCGCGAATTCCAGATTGCTGAACCGATACTGAAACCAGGCGCCTGTCTTCTGGTTGATAATGCTGCGCTGCCTCAGGAGAAACATTTACTGAGTCCTGTTCGCAAAGGAAAAATATTGGTGCCTTATCTACTCGCTTCCCCTTATTGGGAAGTTACGGCGCACCCTGGAGCCGGAGATTCGATGATTTCAGCAGTTATGCGCGAAACGGCGGATTTCGCAGATCCATTGTATGAAGATCCGGAATATATCGATAGCTGGAAAACATTTTTTGATTCTAAAATTGACAGCAAGTAAGTAGCGGTCTTCATCCCTCTCAATTGTTTCAGCTTCGGGGGCAGTTGATGATTTTTTATAGTGTCATTCGGCAAGCTGATTATCTGTTCTGGAAATAGCGTAAAAGTGATCGACTTTTTTTAAGATCAGTGATCTGCCTGGAACAGAATATGCAAACCTGCCTAATGTAGATAACATTCCTGTTATCCATATACTTACAATATATAAAATCAGGTATTATGAGCGTTCATTGTAAAAATTAGTGTATCAGTCTTAAAATGTAATTTTAGGAGAAGATACCATGAGATCTATCCCTTGCTACCGACAAGCTTAATATGGCTAGCATATATCTGATAAATTGTATTGGCACAACTTTTTATGTTACATAATCAATCAAGACAGCTCACATTAATAATGCTTAAGATTAACTATCTTTTGAATTTACAGAAAGTATAAAATGTCAGAAAAGAAAAAAACTATATTTGTGGCGATAGAAACTACCGGATTTTCTGGGGCAACATTGCTTACTTCTCTTTTGAGTTCTCATCCAGCAATAGCAACCGTTGCTGAAATGAGCGGTCTTATTGACAGCGTTGATCCAGATAAATATCTTTGTTCATGTGGACAAAAGATCAAGTTGTGTGAATTTTGGCAATCAGTTGAAGCAGGGATGATTGCCAAGGGATTTAAGTTTGATTTAGCTAACTTTCATACGCGCTTTAGTCAGGGACAATCATCTCTCTTTCACCGTTTACGTGAAGGTTCCTCCCGTATCAATTTAATCGACTCGATTCGTGACGCCATTCTTTTTGCCCTGCCTGGCGAAACTCAAAAATTACAGGGGATAGCTGACAGAAATGTGGCTTTTATCGAGACAGTCCTGGAACTCACGGGCAAGCAAGTCTTTTTAGATTCGTCTAAAGACCGCATGAGACCCAGAGCCTTAAGAAAATTCACCACACTTGATACCAGAATTATCCACCTGGTTCGTGATGCCAGGGGACAAGTTTCCTCACGACTACGTCGAGACAATTCTGTAACCGCTAGTCGGGCGGCCCATGATTGGTATCGATTGCATCAGCGGGTAGATGTCAACTTAAAATCATGGCCGCGAGACAAGCAAATCCTGGTGAGATACGAGGACTTATGTGAAAATCCTGAAGCTACTCTCAGACAACTTTACACTTTTTGTGGCGTAGATATCGATTATGAGCGCATAGATCCTCAACCTGGTTCACAACACATTATTGGCAACCCTATGCGATTAACTCAGACTGGGAAAATTAAACTTGATGAACGATGGAAAGATGAGTTGACGTTAGATCAATTAAATGACATCAAACATATATGTGGCTCAATGAGTCATCAGTATGGATACGATTAATTTCAATTTGGCCATAACAACAAGCTCAAATAATCATAGATATGCTCATAACGGGTAGTTGATTTATGAAACGACCAGATCGGTGATTTCAGATCCCTGGCCTAATGTTTCAATGGCCTGAAAATGATTTTCATCTGTTAATTTAAAAATGGTCGCATGATTTTCTTCTGCAAGCGTTCGGCAAATTATTAAAATACCACCAGGCTTTAATTTTTTACGAAGATTATTAACCATTTTTCTTAGAACTTCATCATCGAAAAACTTTTTATTTAAAATATTTGCCGCTCGGATTACATCAAATTTATAATGATGATCTGGATTGTCATTCTGGATGTCATCCTCAATCAGCACCAAATTCTGTACATTTCTTACTTTATTTGAAATTAACTTCAACGGTGTGACCCGGAATAAGATGTTGGACAAAAATTCCCGTTCCCCACTTTGCTTACGTCTATTTTTTATTAGTTTCGCTCGGATTAGAAAATTCAATAATATACTTAGCGCTTTAAATATTTTTCCGCGAATTCGCATCGGGCTATTTGGCAATGGCCATCCAAAAAGATCAAACTGAAAAACCTTACCATACCGGCCTATCAGGACATTCATAATATTAGCGAGCGATATCATATACACATCCATGGCAATATCTCCCCCGGTCATATGGAATTTAAGACCTGAAGATTCAAGGTGTTGCACCCATTCCCCTGTTGTCACACCAGAGGAGACTGCAACGTCCATAATATGTAGTTCGTGGTTCTTTGGTAAACAGCCATCTACCACTACATTAAGATCATCAAGGCGATGATAATATGTCGTTTTATACAGAGTTCCTGAAATATTGATCTGATTGAAGAACCTGTTTTCGCGCTTTTCCAGGGTGGCCGCATCACAACCCGGCTCAGGAAAAAACACGCTGCTAATGGTCAGAAATTTTGAATTACCTGACATTTTCTAACCCCTTAACCACAATACTGGTTTTTTACTCAAGGAAACGCTGTTTATAAATATTTTGGTATACTTAATTTGAATACGTCTTAAAAACATCTCTTAACTACCTCTAACTGGTTCATTCAGCCTGCTCCTTCAATCTGGTTGTGCTCATTTTCAGGTTGTTATGTTGGGAATTCTATAAACCTTTATGTTATATTCTAGCGAATTGTAACCGTCTTCATAAGTATGGCCAGATTAAATTTATCATGATGAAATTAGAAAAACTACGCAACAAACAATTCAGGGACAAACATTTATCGAGAATAACCAAGAGGCTTAAGCGGCTCGCTATTAAACCGGTTGAATCAACTCCGGTCTTTTTATTCGGTAAACAGCGTTCAGGCACGACCATGCTAATGAACTGTCTCGAACTACATCCGGATACAGAAGTATTTGACGAGGCCGAAGACAATAAAGCCTTTTTGGATTACCGTATTCGCAACTACGAAATACTAAATATTCTAACCACTAGAAGCAAGGCACCTTTTGTATGCTTTAAACCTATTGCAGATAGCCATTTGATTATGGAGTTCATTGAACAATTTCCATCTGGAAAGTTTATCTGGGCTTACCGGGATTATAAAGATGTTGCCAATTCTTCCTTAAGAAAATTCAATCATGCAAGCCGCGCTATCAAGCTGGTCTGCCTTAATCAGGAAGGCGGCGGCTGGTTTCAAGAGGGAGTTTCATCTGAAACCGCATTAATTTTGAGAGAAGTATACTCGCCAAATCTTTCTGAGTTTGATATGGTCTGTCTGGCCTGGTTTGCACGTAATCGAATATTTGTTGAAAAAAATCTTGGCCCCTCTGATGTAATGCTCATTAAATATGAAGATATGGTTTCTAATCCAGAGAGAACCTTTGCCAACTTATCCAACTTTACTGGTATGAGATATGATAAGAACTCCATTAGATATGTTCATAATGCTTCTATCGCGAAGAACCCATACCCAGAATTAAATCTGCTGGTTAAAAAGATGTGTGATGATCTTATGGCTGCACTCAACAATGTTGCCAAAAAACAGCTATAAAAATGATCCTTGTTTAATCAGTTGGGCGGCTGTAGGTAACAACTTTGAATCTATGTACAACAAGCATGGCCAATATTGCAAGAACAAAGGATATGAGGGCCATTATCATATTAGGCTTTTCTGCTAACCTGGATACAACCCTGGGAGGACGTTTAAAATTAAATACTCTCACATCAAATCCTATTTTAGTTAGTATTTTTGTGTAGGGTATTGCCTCATATGAATAAACCTTATAGCGATTAAAGAGTTGTTGGTTATATAAAGTTATCCTTGTAGCATCGAACCCAAGCCTGTTCAAGAGATTGACAATTACCCTTGTACCCTCAAAACCACACACACCTTCCCTGTAGGTCAAAAGAAATGCTGTATCTTCCCTTAGAAAGGGCCTCTTGTTCAGATTAAGAGCAACAAATTCATTTTCGTTTACATTGAAGTCTTTTCTTATCTGCTCTGAAACTAGTACAGCAGTTTGCTTGTTAACGGGCAAATTTACTAACTTGTTTTCAGATATATAATTATCAAGAATTTCATTTTCCCGTGTTTGCTGGAATCCGTAATATGCTGAGGGAAGCAATAGAACAATCCATAGTGCCACTACCACAAAATATTTGTTCTTATAAATTTTCATTTTTTCTCTATAATTGTATCCTAACTAGAGCCTGTTTAGTCCCTAATATATGTTCGTCGCTTATTACCAGCCTCCTAACTGAAGAGGTAAATTCTCTATCGGCCACATGCGCGCGCCGATATGCACCATGGGTATGACATCGGCTGGCACATCAACTTGAAGAGATATATTTGCGCCCTTCGGAAACTGGAAATCTGCTCCATCCTGCCAGCCATTAGACATGCGAAAGTCGAACTTAATATTAGCAGGGTCACTTGTGTCCAGTATATCGCTCGTTTCCAGCTTAAATGGAGTTATGAAACTCGCCGACATATCTGCAGAGATTGTTCCTGTATAACGCATCCAGCTACCACCTGCTGTTGCCCGCATATGCCAGATTCCATCTTTCCTGTCTTTCCATAAATAGATACCCGCTTCGTTCAATGGAACATATGATGGCTCCCCATAGGGCTCCATAACCGGCAGCCGGTAGGCGTTAGGCACACCAAGGCCACCATTACCATAATTGACGTACAGGAGCCCAGATAAGCTGTTCTGCTTATATGTTATACCGACATTGATGTTTCCTTGTGGCAGTGATACATCCACTCCATCCCAGAAGTTCGATACGTAGCTTTCGATACCGAGACCACTGGGTGTGTCAAGAACGATATAGTCACCGTTTGTCTCGAAGTGAACGGGGTTCTTGCTAACAAAAGATTCACTGGCATACAAACTGAACTCCGTAAAAATACGGTTTCCTTCCCCGTTCCAACGTGCTTGCAGTGTATCAGCCGTCTGGCCTTTTCCTATGAACAATCCCAGATCCTGGCCACCAGTAAAGCCAGGGATTGTTGGGAGATCCTGGTACGGCAATACCCAGCCTGCTGGAACAAGTGGTTCGCCGGTTACCCCAATGTGCAATTGTTTGGGGTCTGACACGGCGCCTAATTTTATTCCAATCAGTGCTTCGGCCTGGGGTGCGAGAGTAAAGTCCAACCCATCTTCGGAGCTGGTAGCATTGCCACTTAATTCGAATCCAGAACTCTGAACGCTTAAGGTATCATCAGTCGTTTCCAGGTTAACCGTCTGTACATTTAGCAACGATTCACTTGCCACGACATTTACATTATATGTTGTTGTCGATCCGCTCACTATCCCATTACCACTAACGCGCAAATGGTATGGCGCATCAAAAAAATTCTTCCACATATAAACGCCCAGCGCAGAGCCCGGCAGATAATTCGGTATTCCCCGAATATCCGGGTTGGACACAGAGTTCAAGAGAAAGGCCTGTATCCTGTCATTATGTTTGTCGGCAATATATAACGTGTCATACGCCCTACTAACGGTTACATCGGCTGGTCCGTTAAACTTACCTGCGTTATAGTTATTGGTACCGATGGAATGTAAGAAGGTTCCATCGGAATCGAACACCTGGATCCTGTTTTTTCCAGAATCTACAGCGTAAATATTACCCAGTAAGTCAGTGGTCGCACCACTGAAGAGCTTAAAGGAAAACGAATCAGGACCTTCCCAGCGTTTCAGAAAAACGCCATCACCGTCATATTTACTAATACACTGACAGGTCGACTCTATGACAAAAAGGGTATTGTCGTTATTGAGTGCCAACCCTGCCGGACCACCCAGGCCCACAATATCCTGAACAACGCTGCCGTTTAAATCGAATATCCTCACACGATCCTGTATCGGTTCTGATATAAAGACACGGTTACGTGCATAATCTACAACAATCCCTCTTTTATCCTTGGCTTTGGGATCGACTGAAGACCAACTAGCAAGAAAATCACCGTTGGAACTGAATCGCTGGACAAAACGGACAAGTGGATCCTGGTATGGCGTGAGGGAATTCGCAACCCAGACATCGCCCGACTGATCGACGGTAATAGCATTATCTCCGAATCCGAATAACCCTTCTCCCCCATCGCCGGGAGGGGCTTCGAGGCGGGACGATGCGCCCCACTGATTGAGGAACACTCCTCGCGCAGAAAACCTTTTTATCATGAAGTTCTTAGTGTCCGTAACATAGACTTCGCCCGTGACAGGAGAAACACTGACACCGAGTGGGAGCAACAGGACTTCTCCATCGCGTTCTCTATACCCCCAGGATTTTATATAGAGATTATTGGCAGAGAACATATCAACTCTTCGCGCATACGCGGCGGCTACGTATTTCTCGCCGGTATTGCGATTTATCGCAATGGCGCGCGGATGAAAGGGGCCATTTGCTATATTGTGTGGTCCTTGGAACTCATCCACCGGGCTTCCATCTGGAGTGAAAATCTGGATTCGTTCATTGTCTGCGTCGGCAAGATATAGGTTGCCATTTGCTGCAACGGCAATATCACGGATCCACCGCGTCTGGCCTAATGACACCCCCCATGATCCACCCCATTTACCCAGAAAGTTACCAAATTCATCAAATTTCTGGACAATGTTGTATCTGGGATCGGATACGTAAAGAATCCGTGTTGCGGGGTCAAATGCGGGTGCCATCGGGCTCCATATTCCGGAAAACTGGCCGTCTCCGGTTCCCTGGGTTCCCCATTTTCTCAGGAAGTTCCCAGCGCTGTCGAATACCTGGACACGGGCATTTAAAACATCCACGACAAAGACATTACCTGTCGATGAATCTACGGCCACATTCCGTGGCTTATTAAACTGCCCATCTCCTGAGCCCAACCCCCCCCATCGCCTTATCTCCTCTCCCATCGGGGAGAACTCAATAACGACATGTGATTTTTTTTCACCGACGTAGATATTACCGGTTGTTTCATTTACATCGAGAGAATCACAATCCCTGCACGCCCATGCTCCGATAAAATTCCCATCGCCGTCAAAACGCTGAAGCCGATGATCTCCTCCACCCACAACGTAGACATCGCCTGTCACCGAATTTACGGCAATTCCTGTTGTGGTTCCAAATGCACCTGGAGCGCTTTCTGCAACCCGCCCCCAGTTGAAAAGGTGTGTAGGTTCTCCGATGGCTGGAGTGAGCCATAATAATCCAGTCACAAAGCCCAGTGTACAAATCAATTTGCGAGAAACAGGTGAATTCATTGATATTTCCCCCATAAAATATCGCTGCTCGCATGTCGATGCGAAACAGACTTATAATCACGCTGTTGACTGCTTGATCTCGAATTCGTACTATTTTTTTCTACTGGTAGTTCCCGCATGATCCCTATGGTTACTATCCCCCTTCCTGGTACTACTGTCAATCCTGACAAAACCCAAACCCCGGTTCTAAAAGCTCAGGGCGAGCGGTTTTGGCTGGACAGGAATTCGGAACACTTAATTTAATCTGAACTCGGGTTAAGAAAGATGGGTTCCAAAATACCAGTACATAGCTAAAAATTGCGTTATTCCGGTATGCTCTTTAGCAGGAGTCCAGCTGTTCGGACTATAGATTCCGGCTAAGAGCATGCCGGAATGGCGATATCTGTATTTTTTATTTATCTTCTTTGTCGTATTTGGCTTACCCTCTGAAGGGTAGTGTATTTCGTCCCGAGTTCAGCTTGTTTATCAGGCTTTTGCGGTGTGTCAGCTGCGCCCTTTAACTATATATTTTGGCCATTTCCCAACTTGTATCCAGACTTTATTTGACCCCTTAGGGTTAATTGATTCCAGTGAACGCCCCATAATGTCGAATACTTCTATATTTCCGCTAATGTCAGGCTTAAGCTCCAGTCTCTCGCTGCGATCTTTCCAGTTATAGGCCAGGATAATGGTCTTGCCTGCGCGCGTAAAATAATAGGCTTGAACACCGTCCTTTCTATTGACAAGTTTTTCAAATTTTGCGCCACCAAGCATCTCGGTCATGGCGTCATACACTGCTATCTGCGGTACAGGTTCCAGCAAACCATCGAACATGGCCCATCTGAAATTTGTTTTCCTAAGGCTGTTACCACTCCCGTCCAGATTAAACCAGAACAGGCGGCGAACATCATTCGCAATTGCGGATGCATATATCATTGGCAATTTGCGGGCCGCCTCCATAGGGGTTACGGCGTTCTTTGGATGGTACTTCCAACGCTTGCTTCCCTCGGCGTAATCCATCATATTAGCGCGCATGGATCTCCAGGAGACGCCGTTCTCTGTATCCCATATCGGCATGTTTGGCTTACTACCCCTGGCAAGAAGTCGTTTCAGTCTGTCGACATACCCGGTTTCCTGGTTCGCATAGGTTGGATGTTTATCATTAAAGAGGAATGCATGCCCTCCATGGTATGAAAGCACATCCACATATTTCAGGCCTCCCTTGTCAATAACCGTAGAAATAAATGATGGGTTATGCTGAGCATTTATTCCTTTCCCGAGGTCTTTTCTTGCGGTGCTTGAAAAACCAACAAGGATACTATCAGGGTCTATTTCCTGTTGAACAGCTCGGGTCAACTGTGTTATCCGCATAATTGTATCAACACTGAACTTATGTCCCGGCTCGTTCCATATTTCATAGGCCGTTACTTTCCCGCGTAAATTTCGGAAAATCTCCCGCAGATAAATCTCATATTTATCCAGACTGAAGTATCTCCCCTTTTTTCGCTTCCTGTGCTTATCTTTCGCATTTCGAAGTGCCCCGCCTTCAACCAGATCAATTACATTAGCTCCTTTTTTATCAGAGAGCATCCATGCTGGAATATTAAAGATATGTTGCGAACCAAGTTCTATCATGGGTTCAATTCCATATCTCCTTAATGTTTCCACGGCATAATTTAACTGTGTAAAGTCAAAATGTTCTCCATCGTTTGATACATTTCCGGGTGCCCCGGCTGCGAAAACACGGGCGCTTTTCACTCCGATTGAGCTGGCCAGGGCATATAAATCATCGGGTGTTACCCGTGCATTTATCAGTGGCAGTCTGTATTCTTCTGTAGAAAGCCCAAATATCTTGTCATCTGGCGACGATCCTGGAAGGGGGTTAATAACGACATAGGCCCTCTCTAGCATATCAACAACCAATCCATCGGAATCAAGAAGGTTTAACTTGATTTTATAATAGCCTCTTTTGTCTGTGGGCAGTATAATCGTGCCCTCTGCTGCTGCTTTGTCTAAAGCAGACTTCTTGTTTATCACACCTTTTGCTAATACCGAGGCATTCATCCCATCAACAATTTCGTATTTCAGTACACATTCATTACAACGTTTCGTTCTAACCACCGCTGAGCCAGTGTGCTCACCGACCTGATATATACCCATGGCGCTATCTGGTTCGATCCATAGTTGTCGTTCATGTGGTTTTGAAAGAGATGAGGCTGGCCCTTGAAGGCTTATTGCATCAATACATAAATCTTCGGTGGCATCCGTCCAAACCCTGAAAAAATGTGGGACACCACTGCGTTTGCTACTCACTGGAGCCGTAGATGAAGTAAAGCTGGCTTTATAAGTGTTAGTGCCGGGTTTTCCCTTCTCCACACGTCTATAAACCACCTTCCATTTTCCGGAAAATACTTCCAGTTTTACCTTGTTCTGTTCTTTGATGCCTCGAATCATAAGCGACAAGGTATATTTACGGGCTGGTAATAATGGGAATGTGCGAGAATCAAGCCTGTATTGCCCTTCGCGCAATTGAGGCAACTCTAATCCTGCTTCCCCTACCAGCGCACAATTTTTAGCCCTTGCCGGTTTTGGCAGTTTTTCTCCCATCAATCGAGCATAGCGAGGGGATCGAATCACCTCAATGTCCATCACCCCTAATTCAAAGCCACCATCAGCTAGAAACTCTACCGGTTTTTTATTATCAAATGTGGAACAACCAGCCGATCCTGCCCATACAACTAAAAGGACATAGCATATTCTCGCTAACCGCCTACTATTCAATGTTCTTTCCATAACCAAGCTCTCCCAGTAATGGCTGCATTGCTTGCGAAACAGTCAGTAACTCCTCATCACTCATTGTGCTGTAGGTATCTCTATTCATATTTTTTAGACGCTGGTTTTCACTAACATAGCGCTTAACTTTGGTAGAGGTGTGTAACTCACAGTAATTCAGCAGCTTAGTTACGGATGTCGTCGGGTCTTTTACCCAGTCTTCGTAATAGATTTCATGGTACCGGCTTTGCCCCAATTCCATGGCCTCCTCACGGGTACGTTCAATGATGTTGCGCCACTGTAGGGCAGCAAGTATCGACTTCTGTTTCCCTGAGCGCTCCCACTCCTGGCAATATTGATCGGGAAACCCATTTTGCCAATAAGGATGATCATAACCGCCGTTGGCCTTCCAGAATGGGACGCGGAGCAATGAATCTACAACTGCCCTGCCATCCCTTATCACATGCACGAATATGGCATCGGGGAAAATGCTATTAAGATATTCGATACGGCCTGGGCCTGTTAATTTCGTTGTGAATCGCTGTTTTCCCTGATATTTAACCGTCTTTTGAACGGCACTGCGTACGCGCGCCGCCTCTGCTTTTTCTGCCGTAATCCCTGCAAGGTAATCCCGTGCAAAACTCTCCCGAGCGTAGTAATTCCAGAATGAATAGGCTTCATCTGGTCTTGGCAAGTAACGATTCCCTGGGATAGTAGAGCCATGTTGTTTTTTGTGTCCATATATAGAAAAATAATTGTTGTCCATGATGCCGCGCAATAAATTTAGTGCTGGTATTGAGGGAGCCTTCCTTGAATAGTTTGTTAGCCAGCCCAACAATTCGTGCCTACATAAGGCCTCAAATATAATTGTCGTTCCGCTTCTCGGTACGCCAATCATGAATATAGGTTTGTCCAATACTGAACCAGGTATATTATCTTTTTTCATTTATTGCTACTCTTATCCAAAAGAAGATTCTCTGTGTTTCGAATCATCTGCTCATTTGAAAATCTCTTCAGGATCATTTCCCGTGATTTATATCCCATATTCTTCAGATCATATTTTCCAGATGTTATGTCAGATAGAACCAGCGACAACGCCTCTTCGTCACCCGGAGTAAATAAAAATCCTGTTTCAGCGGGGATTATCGCCTCAGACAACCCCCCTATATCGGAAGCCAGCACCGGGGTTTGCATACTCATTGATTCGAGCATTGCCATCGAGAATGTTTCTACTGCAGTAGAGGCAAGCAAGGAAAGATCTGACGTAGCCAAGACTGGTCTTACATCATTCAGCATACCAAGAAATTTCACATGTTCTGCCAACTCGAGTGAATCTACAAGTCTTCTCATTTCCGTTTGAAGCTCACCTTCACCGGCCAACAATAGATATGGAGTTTTATCTAGTTTTTTTAGCGCACGGATCAGGATCGCATGCCCCTTTTCAGGGCGAAAGCCTGCGATGCAGCTGATAACGAGCGCATTAACAGGTATGTTCAGGTTGCTCCTCAGCTTTTTCCCCGCTTTTTCCCATGGTACTGGATCGAATTTGTGGGGATCCACCCCGTTGTATATTACTCGTGATTTTTTTGCGAGATGTGGATACCTTTCGAGCCAGTACTGTTTCTGTGCATGACAGACAAAGATCACTGCGTCACACTGTGGAATAAGCCATCTGTAAATAAACCTGTCCTGCAATTCTTCTTTAATATTTCTGTTCTTTGTCGTGTGTATGGCAACAATTAATCTCGGATTTCTTCTTGCTATTCCTCTTGCCAACCATGCAAGCAATAATGAAAACTGCAGGCTACAGTGGATAACATCAATATTTTCATCATCTATCGTCCTGGCCATTTCTCTGACAGGTTTCAAGTCATATTTATGGCGGCGCGCCACATTGATGCAGGTAATTTTGTGTTGATCGACCTCACCGATCTGATCTAGCCGCGACTCAAAAGTGAACAGGTATTTTTTAATTTTCCCATTGTCAAACCCGTTAATCAGGCTTACCACCTGGGTCTCCGCACCCGCGCGGATCAGCGAGGGTACAACACATAACACTTTAAGCAGTCCATTTGTACTTTTTTCAGACATCACTGTTTCGGTTCTTGTGCATAATAAAAATCATGAATAATTAACTGAGCTTTGCTGACTTCGTATTTCGAATAGCCTCTTCCAGCGCATCTACGACCCGTTCTACTGTATGAAAACGAAGGTAGTAATCCAGGCACTCCTGGCCCATTCGTTTTCTTAGTGCTTCATCAGAAAGAAGGGTGCTTAATGCTTCAACTATCCCTTCAAGAGTGTCTGTATATATACCCGGCGTATTCCCATTTCCAGCAACCCGAAGAGAAAATGTTGATATTGTAACAATTCCTCTGGCCCATGCTTGTAGGAAGGTATTCGGGAAACCTTCACTTATCGAAGTATTGATAAAAATCTCGGCCCTTTCAAAGTATTTGTCAACCTTATCCGGTGGCACGAAGCCCACAACATCGAGGTTATCGATTTCCTGCGCTTCTTTAACTATACGTTGAAAAAGCGCCTGTGCAGCCGGATTTGAACCAGCACCACCAACCAATACGAAGTGTTGCTCAGGAAATAACCTGGCAACCGCCAGGAATAATTCCGGGCGCTTCCATTCTCTGAGTTTACTTACCCAGAGAATATCATCCGCACATGTTGTTTGTGTGGGTCCGTTGGACAGCGGTTGGGGATAACAGTTTGGGATCTGCACGGTCGATAAATTGTAGTTATGCAAAGCCAACTCAGTCTGCTGTATATTCTGGGTAATGACGAGATCGGCATTTCTTAGACCATACCGGTAAATCACTCTGTCCCGTGCGTAATTAATCAACTCCTTATCTGGCTGAAAGTC
>VAPL010230936.1_pt1 | contig 14079 bp, 14 predicted proteins | sample 3395061 | NCBI WGS metagenome assembly VAPL01 (sample SAMN08290444, study PRJNA428436) | hydrothermal vent metagenome | isolation source: Deep-sea hydrothermal vent chimney 2 | place: Pacific Ocean: Juan De Fuca Ridge | depth 2182 m m | reverse complement strand
GTCCGCATCATCCACGTCCAAGACGACATCCTCGACGGGACCCGCATCGACCCGCAGCGCCTCGAGGCGATCGGAAGGTTCGCCGGGTCCGGCTACTGCACGACCGTCGAGGGACTCTTCAGTCTCGAACGCCCGACGTGAGCTGACCGGTGGTTTCCCTCGGGGAGTGCGTCACGCTGCCGAGGGGCGGGTTGAGGTCTTACGTTGAGACGTTGCTGGGGGATCAGGGGACTTGACCATTGACATTTAGTCGTTTATAGCTACTCTTGCAGGGTGGAACGTATAAACGTAAAGGGCACAGCTCTGGAGCTTCTGGCGAGGTCCGGTCGCCTCACCAGCGGTGAGCTAGCGCGGGCGGCAGGGGTCTCGCGCCAGACGGCGCACGCCACGCTCACCGGGCTCGTGGCCGAGGGAGCTGCGGAGGCCGTTGGGGCTGGCCGCGGTGCCCACTACGTAGCGACCGGACTCCGCTCCCTTGTCTGGGACGTTGCCGGTCTCGAGGAGCATCGTGTCTGGGGCGAGCTGGTACGCGACACGGCTCTGGGGAAGGTAAAGGATCCTGCACTGTCTGTCCTCGAGTACGCAGTCTCAGAGATGGTGAACAACGTCATCGACCACTCCGGTTCACCCACGCTCACCGTACGCGTTGGCGAGCGCGAAGGCGATGTCGCGATATCGATCGAGGATGCAGGAATCGGTGTGTTCGAGAGGATCAGGGCAGTGGAGGGTCTCGAGTCTCACTTCGATGCACTCGGTCAACTCTCGAAGGGCAAGCTGACGACGGACCCCGAACATCACTCCGGCGAGGGGATCTTCTTCACATCCAAGGTGGTCGACCGGTTCGTGCTCGCTGCCAACGGCATCGAATGGATGGTCGACAACGTGCGAGACGACGTCGCTGCAGGTGTCTCAGCAACGCGACGCGGCACGATCATCGGGATCAAGCACGCCATCTCGAGCGAGCGGACACTCGAGGAAGTGTTCCAGGCGTACACGACCGGGTTCGCATTCGACACGTCACGCATCGTCGTCAAGCTCTTCGAGCACGGAGACTCCTTCGTCTCACGGTCGGAGGCACGGCGCGTCGCTTCGGGTCTTGAGCGGTTCAGGACGGTCATCATCGACTTTGGTGGTGTCGAGCGAGTCGGGCAAGGGTTCGTCGACGAACTGTTCCGGGTCTGGGCGTCGAGCCACGAAGGGGTGAGTCTCGAGCCGATGAACATGAACGATGCAGTCGAGTTCATGGTGCGCAGGGGTCTCGGTGGCGGTGATGTCGGGTAGGGGAATGTCCAGCCGACGTCCCCCTCTCGCGGTCGATCGCCGGGATGGAGGCTCGATCTCGTCCGATTGAAGCGTGTGCGACCATTGAAGAACCCGCAACGATGAGGGAGACGAGCAACAGCCATGGTGAACATCGCAACGAACCGGATCGTGGAGAGAGATGAACTCGCCGAGTTCATTCATCCCCGTCATCACGGCGTGCTGCTCACGACACGCAGGGATGGGCGGCCCCAGGCGTCACTCGTGACGATGGGTCTCGACACCCAGGGACGCATCGTGGTGTCGAGTTACCCCGAACGGGCCAAGGTCCACAACGTCGGGCGGAATCCGGAAGCCTCGATGGTGGTGATGTCGGATGACTTCGGTGGCGAGTGGGTCCAGGTGGATGGGACTGCCGAGGTCGTCGACCTTCCCGAGGCCGTCGAGGGCCTCGTCGAGTACTTCCGGGTCATCTCGGGGGAGCACCCCGACTGGGACGAGTACCGACAGGCAATGGTGGACCAGGGCAAGTGCCTGATCCGCCTCACCATCCAACGGTGGGGGCCGATCGCCAAGGGTGGTTTCCCTCCCCGGTTCGCCGACGACGCGTAGCCACAGCGCGAAGTAATCGACCCGGTCGGTTCTCGGGGAGTAGCATCGAGGCAGGGATCGGACGAGCCTGGTTTCGCAAGCGGAAGGGGTGCGCGCGGTGCGACCGAGATCGCCACATGGGACCAAGTTCGCCCGCTCGACGCTCGCTGTCCTGGTGCTGGTCCTCGTCGCCTCAGCCTGCACGCCCGCTCCGCCTGACGACGCATCCTCGCCATCGGAGCCGGCCACTTCAGCGGCCGGGGCGACGACTCTTTCCGGGGAACAGGGTGTTGCCGGCTCCTCTCCGGGCGGCATCTCTGAAGGTGTGCCACCTCTCTCCGTCCTGGTTGCAACCCAGCCGATCGTTGCGCCGGGAGACACCATCACGCTGACGGGCCCGTCTGCTCTCAGCGGGTCGCTCCTGCTGATCGGTCCCGGTGGCGATGAGGTGACCGGAGTGTTCAACAACGGCACAGGATCCGTCGATCTGCCTGCGAGAGCACCCGAGGGAGAGTGGCGTGCGATGGTCACAGGCGACACGGCTGCGATGGCCGTCGGGGTCGTCGAGGTGGCGAGCGGGCCGAGCCTGCTCCTCGTTTCGGACCGTAACCGTGTCACTGCCGGCGACGCCGTGACCGTGACGCTGTACTCGGCCGGGCTCCCCGACGATACCGGCATCCTCTTCGGATGGGGCGACCTCGACTGGGACGCCTACTTCAACGATGAAGAGGAAGACGGCGAGGAACCGCTCGGTGTCCTCGTCCCCGACGACAACGGCCTCTTGCAGGTCGGCTCACAGCCGGTGGAGCTCGGCGACATCGTCGGAGTGCCCCTCGTGATGAGCGGCATGGAGATGGCAGGGCTCCAGGCCATGGCGTTCTCCATCACCGACACCGAGGTATACCTGTCCAACCCGCTGTCCCTCGAAGCCTGCAACACGTCCTCGGATGTTCGAGGTGAGCTCGGTGGCCCGGGCGTGGTGCATCTCATCTCTTACGGCGACGGGCTTCGTTCTGCTGCGGCCGTCTCGAGCGGCGGGGCGTTCAGTTTCGACGCGCCACACGGACCGACGACGCTCTTTGCAGCCCGCGACGATGGCAGCGTGCTCGATCCCGTCACGATCGAACTGCCCTGTGGAGCGACGGCCGATGTGGACATGGTCAGCGGCACCGTCGAGATAGGTGCCGGCCCGATCGTCCAGGAGGCCGGTCGAGACGGTGGTGAGGCTGCCGTGATGGATGGGGGAACGGTGACGTTGTCGGGCGATCTGTCGGTCACGTTCGACGTCGAGCCGGTGTGCCAGTACCGGCGTGACAGTGTCGGGGTCATCTTTGCGACGTATGACGAGGATCTTCCCGCCGTTCAGCTCGAGATCCCCGCAGGGGATACGTCGGGGAGTCACCAGGGGACCGTCGAGGTCACCGACTGGTTGTCGACCACCCGCTCGTCGAGTGGTGCGGCGACGGTCTCCATCGCCTATGCACCCGGTGTGGGTCTGGCCGAGGCTCAGATGAGTGTGACGGGTGAGTTCGCCGGACCGTCGGGGAACGGGACGATCGAGGCGTCCTTCGGGTGCATCGTCACCGGGGTGACTCCGCCTGCACCCGACACCACGGCCACCGAGTCCGAATCGGTGACGACCGCCGAGGGTGTACCCACAGAGCCACAGCCAACGTCGTTCGACACGCCGGGGCCCGATTCGACCACCGTGGCTGCTGCCTGTCGCACGATCATCGTGGACGATGTCGGTGACTCTCCGGGTGGCGTTCGGGCCGCAGCCGCACTGCGAACCAGGCTCGGGAGGGCCACCGTCGTGACGCTCTCTGAGATGCGGACCGTCTTCGACACCGGCGAGCTCCCACAGGTCGTGTCCGCCGTCGGTGCGACAACCCCCGACATCATCGTGCGTATCGACGATGCACAGCAGGTTGTCGCTGCTGCACTGGTGGGACCAAACACCCAGAACCGTGGCGAGGACTGGGCCGTCGCCGGTCCGCTGGACGACGTCGTCGATGCGCTCGCCGGCAGGGTCCAGTGCGTCGACGTCGACCCGATCGACGTAGCGTCCGGAGCGTCCGAGGACATCGTCGTTCGAGCCACCGATCTGACTGGGACCCCGATCACCGAGGCAACCGTGACCATCGGCGACCCGGAGTTCGGGACGGTTGCCACTGAGGGGGAGCAGCTCGTCGACGGCGTGTTCCGAGCGACCTACACAGGTGGGGCGGTGGCGGGAGAGGACATCCTCACGGTCGAGGTCGGCGGTGGTGAGTACTGGTCGACCACGGTGCTTGCAAGTATCGCCACCGGGTTCGGCTACATCATGGAAGGTCAGTACCGCGTGGAGCTCAACCCGGTGGCAGACGACGTACCCGCTCCAGGCGGGCCGCTCAGCGCAACGCTCGTCGCCGGGTCGTGCACGGGGCGCAACGGACCGTGGGACGGCCTACTCGTCCTCGAGGCAGGACCGATCCTCACGATGATCGCGATCGGGGGTGCCGCAGGAGAGATCGGCGAGGGTGTCTTCGGCACACCGACGGACTCCGGCGAGGACCCGAGCATCCTCCTCCCTGACATCGGGTTGGCCATGGTGACGTCGATGGGAATGCCGATCGATGTTGCAGTCCTCGCCCCGGTCGCTGCAGAGATCCTGACGGGTATCGACGATCCGTATCGTCCGATCGTGCTCGCCACCACGTTCCGCCTTCCGCCCACCGGGTACACGTCGTTGATCATCGCGACGGACGCATCCGGGTACTCCCTGGCGGTTCGTCCGAACCGCCGTGACGTGGTCGAACTCACAGCAGGGGGCACCCATCTCCTCAACGCCGTCATCAAACGAGGTTCGTGCCCCTCCGACAGCGATGTTGCGGATCTCGCACGGGAACTGGTGCCGAAGATCGAAGGCTGACAATGGCCCAATTGGACACAGCGCGCGGCCATGATGCAGGGTAAGGCCTGATGAATCGTAGTAAATCATACGGATATAGCCTGACAGAAGGATATTGACATTCAGGTCACACCCTGTAACATGGTGACCATGGCACGGAACAACCGACTCGCACGGCAACGCCTCGATGAGCGCTTCGACGAGATTCGTCCGCTCCTGGGTCGGCCGCGTCCACACATGGGCTGGATTCGGGCGATCCGCCAGGCCCTGGGGATGTCCGGGCCTGAACTCGCTCACCGTCTCGGTGTAACGCCACAATCGGTCTCGGACATGGAACGCAACGAGGCCACCGGGTCGATCAAACTCGAGACGCTCGAGCGTGCCGCCGCCTCTCTCGGCTGTGATCTTGAGTACGTGCTCGTGCCGAGGAAGAGCCTCGACGGTATGGTGGAGGAACAAGCCCGCAGGAAAGCACGGCACCACATGGCACGCATCGCCCATCACGGCAGCCTCGAGGGTCAGGTGCTGCCCCGGGAGATGGTGGAGGCAGAGATCGAGGAACTTGCCCCCGGTTTCATCGACAAGCGGGGACTCTGGAGTAAGGACGTCTGGCGGTGATGCCGGACCCGATGGTCCCGGTCGGCGATGGCCATACATCGCTTGCCGAGGAGGACCGTCGGGGCCTGATCCCGAGCTACATCTCAACACGCCGTGAGCTGTTCGAGGCAGAGGAACGCAACATCTCCCAGGCACTTCTGGGTCGTGCCCCGGCCGTTCATCAGGTTCTCGACGATGCGTATCTGCGCAGTCTGCACCACGACATGTTCGGCGACGTGTGGGACTGGGCGGGGCAGTACCGCACCCGTGACACCAACATCGGGGTCCCGTTCGAGCGGATCCCCGGTGCAGTCCGTTCCCTGGTGCTCGACGCCAGGACCTGGGTCGAGTGCGACACGTACCCCCATGATGAGCTTGCGGTGCGGTTCCACCACCGTCTCGTGGCGATCCACCCGTTCCCCAACGGCAACGGTCGCCACGGCCGGATAGCCGCGGATCATCTGATCACCGGCCTCGGTGGGGAGGTATTCACCTGGGGCGCCCACTCGGGCAAGAGCATCGACGAGTTACGCCATATCTACCTCGATGCCCTCTACACGGCCGACACCGGCGACGAGGACCCCCTCCTCACCTTCGCCCGCAGCTGACGTTCCTTACCCGTCCTCTTTGAACCTCGATCCGCCATCCAATGCCCTGACGCTGGTGCAACCTTCTTCCGCCCTCCCTCGAGGGAGGGCAGGCGAGTCCTCGAGCCAGGAGGGTGAGAACCCAAGGGACACCGACACGACCTCGAGCCTCCATCCTCCTGGCTCGTCGTGTCGCCGCAGTTCGATGCCCCGATTGTCCCCCCACACCGGTGGCTGTGGACCCAGCACATGAGCCGTGTGCGTGTGCGGCCCCGTCGCTATCGTGGGGACGCCTGCGGGAAAGGACCATCGTGGAACGCTCCATCGCTTCGGGACCGACGACCCCTCCGTTACTCGACCAGACCATCGGTGCGAACCTCCAAGAGACGGTCGATAGGTTCCCCGAGGGCGACGCACTCGTCGTCGTGCACCAGGGCATCCGTCAGACCTGGGGTGAGTTCAACGACACCGTCAACGATGTAGCCAAGGGCCTCATGGGCCTCGGTATCGCCTCGGGTGACCGGGTTGGCATGTGGAGCCCGAACTACGCCGAGTGGGTCTACATCCAGTACGCCACTGCCAGGATCGGAGCGATCCTCGTCAACATCAACCCGGCGTACCGTCTCAACGAACTCGAGTACGCACTCAGTCACTCGGGCTGTCAGCTCCTCGTCACCCGCACCGAGTACCTCACGTCGGCGTACCGCGAGATGGTGGACAAGGTCACCCCTGCGTTGCCCGACCTCGAGAAGGTGATCTACTACGACACGCAGGACTGGGCGGACCTCATCGAAGCCGGCCGGTCCGTCTCGGACGATGACTTGAGGGTGCGGGCAGACTCCCTCGACCCGTCTGACCCGATCAACATCCAGTACACGTCGGGGACCACCGGGTTTCCCAAGGGTGCAACGCTGAGTCATATCAGCATCCTCAACAACGGCCGCTTCGTCGGGATGAGCTGCGGTTACACGAGCGACGACCGGGTGTGTATCCCCGTCCCGTTCTACCACTGTTTCGGGATGGTCCTTGGGAACATGGCGTGTTCGACACATGGGGCGACGATCGTCGTGCCGTCACCGACCTTCGACCCCAAAGCCGTGCTGAAAGCGGTGAACGACGAACGCTGCACGTCGCTTTACGGTGTTCCAACGATGTTCATTGCAGAGCTCGCCGACCCGGACCTTCCCGGCGTCGATACCTCGAGCCTGCGCACCGGCATCATGGCCGGGTCGCCGTGCCCCATCGAGGTGATGCGCGGCGTCATCGGGGAGATGGGCATGGACGAGGTCACCATCGCGTACGGCATGACCGAGACGGCCCCGGTGTCGACCCAGACGGGTAAGGAGGACTCGATCGAGCATCGTGTCTCGACCGTTGGGCGTGTCGGTCCTCACATCGAGTCGAAGATCGTCGATCCCGATACCGGTGAGGTCGTCCCTCGCGGTGAACGCGGCGAGTACTGCACCCGTGGCTACCACGTGATGCTCGGCTACTGGAACGACCCGGAGCGCACCGCTGAGGCGATCGACGAGGACGGCTGGATGCACTCGGGTGATCTGGCAACGATGGACGATGACGGTTACGTCAACATCGTGGGGCGGATCAAGGACATGATCATTCGGGGCGGAGAGAACGTCTATCCCCGTGAGATCGAGGAGTTCCTCTACACGCACCCCGACATCGTCGATGCCCAGGTGATCGGTGTGCCCGACGAGCGGTACGGCGAGGAGCTCATGGCGTGGGTCCAGCTCACTCCCGGGGCCGACGTCACCGCCGAGGACGTCAGGGAGTACTGCCGTGGACAGATCGCCCACTTCAAGATCCCCCGCTACGTCAAGTTCGTGAGCGAGTTTCCAATGACCGTCACCGGCAAGGTCCGCAAGGTCGAGATGCGTGACGTGTCGATCGCCGAACTCGGTCTCGAAGTGGCAGCGTCGAGAGAAACGGCGTAGCGATCCACGCAGCCGTCACAGGGCGAGGACTCCTTCGACCTGTTGGATGAGGTGCAGCCGCATCCTGGTGACCTCCGATGTCCCGTCGAGCAGTGCCGCGGTCTCGGTGAGCATGTCGGTGAGTGCTACGACCGACACGTTCGGGTCCGATGTTGGCTCACCGATGGTGGATTGCCAGCCCACCATGACGTCTGTCGTGCCGTGTTCGATGGCGTTGACTGCGCCGAGGGCGAGACGCCCGGCGATCATCCGGTCGTGGAACGTGGGGTGGCCGCCACGGATCAGGTGGCCGAGCACGATCGGGCGGATGGTGACGTCCTCGAGGTCGAGAATGCGGGACTGGAGGCGTTCGGCGAGGAGCAGCGTCGGCGTCGGGACCCCTTCGGCTTTGATGATCAGGACCCGCCGCTTGGAGCGGCCACCGTCGAAGCTGTGCCGCAGGAGCCCTTCGAGCTCGTCGAGGATCTCGGTCTCGTCTCGGGGCCGTTCGGGGAGCAGTACCGCGTCGGCAGTGGCTGCAACGGCCGATGCCATGGCGAGGTACCCGGATCGTCTCCCCATCACCTCGACGATGAACGCCCGCTGATGGGACCGGGCGGTGTCTGAGAGTCGGTCGCATGCCTCGAGGATGGTGTTGAGCGCCGTGTCGACACCGATGGCGTCGGTCGTGCCCCCGATGTCGTTGTCGATCGATGCGGGGATCCCGACGACCGGGACGTCGCATACCGATGCGAGGTGGTGCGCCCCGGTGAGGGATCCGTTTCCACCGATGACGATGAGTGCATCGATGCCTGCGTCGTGCATCGTGGCACATGCCCCGGCGCGGTGGGCGGGGTCGAGGAACCGGATACAGCGTGAGGATCCAAGGAACGTGCCTCCGGTCCCTGCGAGCCAGTCCAGACCGATCTCTGGGGCGAGGCTGCCGTCTGCCAGGTCACGTGTGAGGTCCTGGAACACTCCGTCGATGAGACCGTCGTAGCCACGCTCGACTCCGATCACACGGATCTTGCGTGCAGCTGCGAGCTTGATGACGGCCCACACCGCAGCGTTCATTCCGGGGGCGTCGCCACCGGATGTGAGGACGGCGATGGTGTCGAGGGAACCCATAGGGAGACTGTAGGCGTCCCGCCCGGTCGCGGACGGATCGACCGATGTCCGATGCCCTCCCGGTGTGGCCGGTTCGGGTGCCCGAGGTAGGCTTGGCGGAGCAGCAGGTTCACCGTCGAGCAGGGGATCAGGAGCAGCGATGAACGTGAACAAGACGTGGATCATCGCCGTGATCGCCGTTGACCTCGTGATCGTCACCCTCGTTGCCGGCTACATCATGTTGGACCGACTCGGTGGGGAGATGACACAGGTGACTGCTGTGTCCCCGACGACGACGCTCGAGGTGGCGTCGCCCGGCCCGATGTGGGAGCTCCCCGAGTTCGATGGTTCTGTGCTGGCGAGCGGGTCGGTGGGCAGCGAGATCCGCACATCGGACACATCGTGGGGGGCCTACGACAACGACTTCTCGTATCTGGCGATCGACGGGACCCCGGCGTACGACCTCGGCTCCTCGGTGTGCCTCGACGACGCCTGTGAGAACGAGTTGGATCAGCTCGTCAACGGTGCCCGATTCGTCTGGGTGGCCGAGAGTCCCGATGGCTTCTCCGACGAGCTGAGCCACGCGATCGCCCCCTCCAGTGAGTCCCTCGCTGCGTGCTGGTCCGATGACTTCGATGGCCCGGTTGCCGTCGTCCTCGGTACCGACGGCGTTGTGGTTGACCGTGCATGGGTCCTCACCGAAACCGATGGCACGACAACGTGGTTCGGGCTCGACCCGTCCACGATCGACCGCAACAGCGTCCTGCCCCTCCCGTTCGCAGGCTACGACCTGCCCGTCTGCTGAACGGCTCCCGGGCCGGGGTCCGCTCTGTGGAACCGCCCTCGAGGGACGCTGTCACGGGTCAACGTCCTCCGCTCTTGGCTCTGCCCATCATGGCAATGAGCCGGCGGACCGGGTCCCACTCCCACTCACGGCACGGATCGTGGCCGTGTGCGAGGAACTCGGCCTCGATGACGATCAGTGCCCGTTCGAGGCACCGTCTGTGATGTTCGGGGAGATAGCCACGAAGCATGACGTAGCCGTTCGCTTCGACGACGACCTCAACGCGGTCGAGCGCGGCGTCGAGGTCGACGAAGCGTTCCCCGGCGATGGTGATGGCTTCTCTGTTCATGCCTCGAACGTACCGTCCGGGTACGAAGTGAATCCGGGGGAGCCCGGCGAAGGGCACCGAACCTGGTGTCATCGAACCGTCCGGTTTCACACCGTTGGATGTGTCGGATGGTTCGAGGTGTGCGTGATCTTGGCGGTGCCGCGTGCTCGGTACTCTTGGGCGGAGTACGAGGGAAGGGATCCGGACCGACGCCATGAGCGAACTCGAGTCGACGAACACGCAACCCACGTCACCTGGATCCGAGTCACGTCTTGTGGTGTACGGCACCCTCGCGCCGGGCCAACCCAATCACCACCAGCTTCAAGGTATGGCCGGCCGTTGGATCGAGGGGACCGTGCGTGGCCATCTCCGTCATGACGGCTGGGGTGCCGAGCTCGGGTACCCGGGCATCGTTCTCGACCCCGGTGGCCCCACGGTCGACGTTCAACTCTTCGACTCGCCGGATCTCGTGGACAACTGGGCCAGGCTGGATGAGTTCGAAGGGTCGGGGTACCGGCGCACGGCCACGGCCGTGAGCACTGCCGGGGGCGACCTTCGGGCATCTATCTACGTACTCGCCGACGAGTGAGCCGCACCTCTCAGTGTCACGTGTAGCCCCGCGATGCCGAACCCGACGCATCTCGAAACCGGAACGATGCTCAGCGTTTGCCCGGGGCTCGTCCACTGAAGCAAGGCACCGGTGGCTCGTTGCCTGTGCACTCGCGCTCTCAGCGACCGTATACGCCCCTGTGGGCGGGCGCGGACGACATTGGCTGTCCAGACGGTGCATCTCTGGGCGGGGTTCTTTGAATGCAGTACGCTGCAAGTGATGGAGTGTGAACGTCTAGGCCTTGGAGCCCGGCGAGGCAGCTGACAGCGAGAGGGCGGAACGCCACGAGCGGGAGCGCAAGGAAGCACACGAACGCAGCGAGCAGAGGTGCGAGGAAGTGGGTGAGCGGCACGACCGAGGCTGGATTCTCGGTTGGCCCGGGCCGAACGGTTCGTCACCTCACCAGGGGCACTTCGTGTTCGGCAGTAGATACTTGGAGGATTCTTGATGAAATCCAGCCCGATCATCGATGGTGGAAGACAGCGGTGCGTGGAGTGTGGCCACCCTCGCAAGGAGCACCGCGACAAGAACAAGTGCACGGTACCGAACTGTGAGTGTGTCGAGTACCAACTGCCGAAGGGGAGTTGAACTCCGGGGTCGAGCGACGCCAGAGGTACCTGCCCAGCTCGGACTTACCCGACGCAGGCAACGCCAGGAGCAGCAGCGTGTCGAGATGTGATGTCGCCCCCGAACTCTACGGTCGGGTAGGTGGGCCCGACCGGCGGTGAAGGGCCAAGTGGGTGTGCGCAGCGCACATACTTCGTCGATCAAGACCGAAGGCGCAGGCCGTCGATAGGGTGGGGCCGATGTATCACTCCGATCCGCCGTTGCGGTTGAAGCCGAACGATCTCGAAGCGATCGAGGCGTGCCCGGCGAGTGCCGGTCCCGGTTCCAAGCTTTCTCCGGCTGCGCTGGATCGTTGGAAAGCTGTGCGTTACGGCCTCGAGGAGGCGCTCGCCAACGGCGGGGACGTCGACGCTGCGGTCGATGCCAACGCCGGGTGGCTCGACCCCATCCAGCGGGAGTTGGTCGCCGAGCTCGTGAGCAACGGTGTGATCCTCCTCGGGACGTCGGATGCCGAGGTGCGTTTCGACCCGGACGTCGACGTCGTGGTGGTCGACTATCCCGGACGCAACGTCGAGTTCGCCTCCTACGTCCAGCTCGACGTCACCGACCCGCACGATGCGGGCAAGCTCGAACGGTTCAAGATCAAGACGGGTACCCAGGGGACGTCGAGTGCCGAAGCGGCGATCCTGCTGTCGGGTTCGAACCCGGGTGTTGGTTTCGCCGACCTGATGCTGCGTGACGGCACGATCGAACCGATCGAGCTGACCGCCAACGAACGCGACAAGCAGCTCGACCGCCTCTGCGCGATCGCCGGTTGGGAGCGGGACCTCAAGGACCGTAGGCCCGGATGGCAGTGTTACCGGTGTGACCGGGTTGCGCGCTGTGGCCAGTACCCGCCGCCGGTCGGGTGCAAGGTTGGGACACGGCAGCGCACAATCCGTGTCTCGAAGTCCGACGTTGTACGGCTCGATGCGTGTCACCGTCGCATCGCGTGGAAGGTCTTGCACGTCATCCCGACCGACACCGGTGATGAGGTCGGCCCCGCCGCGGCGGTCGGACTTCTGTTCCACGAGGCGATCGCCAACATCCTCGTGGCAGAGGATCGGGAGGCGGCGTTCGCCGCAGAACTTGACCGGGTGTCTCGTGACGACCGTGATGTCCTCGAGATGCTGTTCGAGCGACACAAGCAGATCGAAGCCGATCACGTCCCCCTGCAGTACAAGCTCACGGAGTACCCGGTCGGAGCGACATTCATCCTCCCGGGACTCGACGCCGATCGTGACGGCAACGTCTCTGACGGTGCTGCGGTTGCGGTCACCGCGATTGCACGCACCGACGCTGTCGGCAGAGAACTGGACGACACCCCAGCCGTGATCGAGCATCGCACGGGGAAGACGTCGGACCGCATCGACGAACGTGAGACAGCCCTGTACGCGGTGTCGGTCGCCCGCCTCCTGGGAGCCGAGGCCGTCGCCGTCCACCAGCACTCCCTCGGCGGGGACGGCGATCCCGAGTGCATCCGCATCCTCTACGACGAGGACGCCCTCACCGAGGCCGAGCAGCTCCTTGCATCGGTGCTCGAACCGATCGCCACGTGGCACCCCCTCGATGCCACCGACCCCGCCTACACGGTCGGCGAGTGGTGCACGGGCTGTCCGTACCAGGAGCGATGCGAGCGGTTCCGTTCGTAGCGGGTGACATCGCCGAACAGGTCATGGGAACGTCGACAAGCGGACATGAGGAGAACCCCAACCGGTCGACGCTGAAAGGGCTCCGTCAGATGCGTTTGAAGACGCTGCCAAGGATCAGGAGGATGCCACCGGCGCTGACCGCCCAGAAGGCGGCATCGGGGGCGACGTCTCCGACATCGGGGGTGAACCACATACTGATACCGACCACGATCAGTGCGAACGCGGGGAAGAAGGTCCTGTTGGTTGGTGGGCTGAGCCGCATCGATCATCCTTTTGTCGTGGCCCCTGGAGATCTCTCGGGCCAGGCTAGCTCGGGACCGTGTCGTCGACGTGCCCACGGCGAGGAGGGGTCTTGCAACGTGCCTCGTGATCTGACACGGTCGGGGTATGGCTACCAACAACCTCCGTCAGGTCTCCGTTTCGCTTCCCCGTGAACTTGTCTCGCTCGTCGACGTCGCCACCCCGACACACCGGTCCCGTTCCGTCGTCGTTGCAGAAGCTCTCCAGCTGTGGCTCGAGGCCCGGGGTATCGAACCACCCGGCGACTGGAAGGACCGCTGGACGGTGTCGGGTCACGAGCCGCCCGACGACGTCAAGGCGCATCCCAGCTTCGGGCCGTGATCACCTCGAGCACCTGCTTGGGTGCAATATGGGACAGATAGGTATCCGTCGTCTGGAGACTCGTGTGTCCGAGCTGGCGCTGGATGATCGGGATCGGGACACCCTCCATCAACAGCTCGTACGCCATCGTGTGGCGCAGTCCGTGAGGGTGGACACGCTTTTCGATACCGGTGCGCGCTGCAAGGCACAGCAGCATCTCGCGCACCATCGAACGGGACATCGCGCGGCATTTCTGGGAGCAGAACAGCACGACACCGGGAGGGGGAGCGAGCTGCTCGGCACGGGTCGCCTTCCACCGCTCGATGATCGGAGCTGCTCCGGGATCGATCCCGACGGTGCGTCTGCGGTCCCCCTTGCCGTGGAGGACCGCGATCGCCCCGATGTGAAGGTCGACGTCCTTGGGTTCGAGTGCGAGGGCCTCACCGACCCGGAGACCCGAGCGGTACATCACCGTGATGAGGGCCCGATCCCGGATCCCGGTGACGGTGTCCCGACACGCAGCGAGCATCGAAAGG
>VAPL010170463.1_pt1 | contig 14083 bp, 11 predicted proteins | sample 3395061 | NCBI WGS metagenome assembly VAPL01 (sample SAMN08290444, study PRJNA428436) | hydrothermal vent metagenome | isolation source: Deep-sea hydrothermal vent chimney 2 | place: Pacific Ocean: Juan De Fuca Ridge | depth 2182 m m | reverse complement strand
TCACCCCAACATAGCTGCTCATAACGCCTCAAAAGCCTTGATTTTACAACGGTTTTTCTTGTTCGTGTAATGGGTTTCCCGATGATCCACGCCCTTATTCTTAGACCCTCAAATGGGCTGTTGCACGACCTTTTGTCCACCTCCCTGCCTTCATATTAAAACTGAGCAGTCTTTCGAAAATTTTCTGGTAACTTCTTCTTGTTGAAACTCTGATTAAAAAAGTAGGAAAATACATCGCTAAGAATATTGAATTGCTGAGCACATCACCTCTTTTTATGTCTGATGTTTCGACAGAAAACATATAACGTTGTGTGTATTTGGTTGCCGGCCAAACTAACTATTTTTCTAGAAGATCTACCTCAAGAGAAGCATCGCTGACAGCACCGTCTGATGCAATTAGCACTACGTTGTTGGCCTCCAACACAGCGCACATTTCGGCGTCAGGTTTTTCGGAAGTTACCAAGTAATCAATTTGATGAAAGTCGGCCACATGCGCAATTCCGCGCCGGTTAAATTTGCTTGGATCAGCGATAACTATATTTTTTGTGCTGCGGGTAAGCATCGCTTTGGCCGTCATTGCCTCGCCAATATCTTGCAAGGAAAACCCAGAATCTTTGTCTATTCCTCCGATACTAATAACGGTAAAATCCGAGTAATACTGATTGATACCTTCGATCACCATCGGACCAGAATTTGACTTGAATTTATCGTCGTATTTGCCTCCAAACACGTAGGCCTCACAGGTGGGGTTTTCGGTAAATGCGGCGGCAATCAGGTGCGAATTTGTAAACACTGTCAGGTTTGAAAGTTGGTTGATATGTTCAACAAAAATATTGGTTGTAGTTCCAAAATCAATGAACAAGGTGCTTCCTGACGGGATCAATTTTGCGGCGTATCGAGACAGTTTGTGCTTCTCAGGAATGCCTTGACTAAGGCGTGAAACAAGGGATTCCTCAAACTTATTTTGAGAGCTAATGGCACCACCGTGGATTTTGCGGACAGCGCCATTTTCTTCCAGCTTCGCGAGATCTCTGCGAATAGTTTCCTGCGCTACATTAAACTGTTCGGCCAACTCCATCACGGAAACGCGACCGCGCACTTCCAGCAAAGCGTTAATCGACTGCATTCGCTCTTTGGAGTTCATGTGGCTAACTTTGATTCTACAAACTCGACACCATTTTTTGTTGGCAGCATTCGTGTGACGGTGATTATTTCGCTTTCCGTTCCAAAGTTTTCGTAAGTGCAGAACATGTTTTTTTCTTTGGAAATGTTAACGGACGAAAGGGAACCACACATGAATTGACGATATTTTTTTCCACGCACCAAATCTGTAACTTCAGTAATGTCCAGCTCATGGGTGTGGCCACAAAAAGTAGCCTCAATATCCATTTCAAGCAGGAAATCAGACAGGCGTTTCGAATTGGATAGCGGGTCTTCATCTGTGGTTAAGATTGAATGATGCGTTAGCATGAGGGCGCGGTCGAATTTTAGTTCTGAGATATTGTCTTTCAGGGCCTCAAGTATCTGAATCTCCACCACACCTGAATCCTTCTGAAACAGATTTGTATCGATGCAGACAATCAATATTATTTCGAGGTCGACGTTGAAATGACGTGTGTAGTTTATCTCAGTGAAATAGTCGCTTAGCACAGCGGATGACGGGTTAATGAACACCTTGTTTTTTTTAACCAGCTTGGGGTCTTTGGGCTGAACAAAACTTCCGTTGTAAATATGCTCTCGGAATAGTTCATGCGAACGCTTGGAATATTTGTCGTGGTTTCCAGGGATCGAAACCACATTGGGACAGGTTAGTTTGGCCAGAAATTCGGCGCCTTCCTGAAACTCTGCCGGAAAAGAATCTGATGTTATATCACCAGTGTTGAACACAATATCTGCCGGAAAGGCATTTAAGCGATCTATCACCAGATCGTCGTCAACCGCCCAATGATAAGGCCCAAAGTGGATGTCCGAGATGTGAAGCAAATTCATTGCAATTTCAAAGCATAAATGTGCAGCGAAGACAACACAGGCCGCCAGCAATTGAAATTCCATCTACGCGGGGGTTTTTCAATGAGACCCGGCCGCGGATATCCAAAAGCGATTGGATTGATCAGAGGCGCTCTTTCGTTTTCATCTGACTAACTGTCTCTCCTCGGCAGAATATTGGTGCGATGCTTGTCGCTCATTCCGCCACCAACTACCGATTCGACAAACTCCAGCCCCTGCTCAGTCGGGACCAACCTTACGACTGTAATTACCTCTTCTGGCGTCCCGAAGTTTTCGTATGTGCAATACATGTTCGTGTCGCGCGGAATATTAACCGACGACAATGAGCCACACATAAATTGCCGGAACTGCCCGCCGGAAATGACATCAATCACCTGTAAAATGTCCAGCTCATGGGTATGGCCGCAAAATGTTGCTTCGATATTCTGTGCCAGGATAAAATCTGACAAGCGTTTGGAATTGATCAGCGGGTCTTCGTCGGTTGATAGAACCGAATGATGTGCCAGCAACAATGCCCGATCATGAGGTGTGTTCGCAATTTCTTCTTCCAGTGCTGCTAAAATTTGCCAGTCGACATAACCTGAATCGCTTTGAAACAGGTTGGTATCCACACAAATAATCAGGATTTTCTCATCGCCTACATCAAACGAACGCAGAAAATTTACATCGGTAAAGTAGTCATTAAGCCGGGCCGATACAGGGCTAATAAATACCTTCCTTTTTTTGACGATCGCAGCATCTTTGGGCTGAATAAAATTGCCATCATAGATGTATTTTCGAAACATTTCATGCGAGCGTTTGGAATATTTGTCGTGGTTTCCAAGGATTGAAACGATGTTATTACAGGTCAGTTTTTTCAGAAAATCCTGTGCTTCTTGAAATTCGACCTGCAATGAATCTGATGTCAGATCACCGGTGTTCAAGACGATGTCAGCATTGAATGCGTTCAGACGATTAAGAACAATATTGTCATCCACGTCCCAGTGGTATGGGCCAAAATGGATGTCAGATATATGCAGTAAATTCATAGCGTTATCTTTTTCAAAGGTCGCCGTAACCGGTAAGCGTCAACTTGTCCGCGTAATGGCAGGCGACCCTGCGGTCTGGCCCGGAATCCACCAGCGGGGGTTTAAGTTTGGCGCATTTGTCACCGTCTGAATATCGGCAGCGCGGGCTGAACAAACAGCCCTGCCGGGTAGCGCTGACGGCTCCGGTTGCCTCACCAGCCAGCATATTATCGCCCAGCTCATGGTCCGGATCATCCGATGGTATCGCCGACATCAGCGCTTCGGTGTAGGGGTGCAGTGGACCTTTGAACAGATCTTTGGTTGGGGCAATTTCGATGACATTGCCAAGATACATCACTGCAATCCGATCGCAAATATAGGCCACAACAACCAGATCGTGGCTGATGAATAGCAGCGTCAGATCCAGCTTTTCCTGCTGATCGATCAGCAGGTTCAGAACCTGCGCTTGTATAGATACGTCAAGTGCCGACACAGGTTCGTCGCACACAATGAATTCCGGCCCCATCACCAATGCACGGGCAATTGAGATCCGCTGCCGCTGACCACCGCTAAACGCATGGGGGTAGCGGGAAAGCTGATCGGTGGTCAGGCCACAACTTTCGGCGACTTCCACGACGCGCGGACGCGCTTCTTTCATGTTCTTGGCCAAACCATTCACCAAAAGAGATTCAGCGATGGTATCCAGTACGGTCATGCGCGAATTCAGTGATGAGTTCGGGTCCTGGAACACCATTTGCATCTGTTGCCAGCTTTTACGCAGAGTCTTGGCGTCCAGATCAGTGATGACCTTGGTGCCGCCGGCTGCATTCATTCGTACAGAACCGCATGTTGGTTCCTGAAGCCGAAGCACTGCGCGCCCGAATGTGGTTTTGCCCGATCCGCTTTCGCCAACCAAACCCAAAGCCTCGCCTTTGCGGATATCCAGCGACACATCGTCCACCGCGAAAACTGAGGCACCGCGTTTGCCAAACATGCCCTTTTTCGGGCCTTTGAATTCGACGGTCAGGGCTTTGACTTCGAACAGGTTGCTCATGCTGATACCGCCATATTGTGTGACACGGCGTGACAGGCGACTGTATGGGTGTCATGGATGTCCGTGACATCTGGAAAGGTCTTGTTACAGACCCCGTCAATGAGTTCATTGCACCTTGCGGCAAACGGACATCCGGGCGGGCGCTCAAACAGATTTGGTACAGTACCGGCAATTGGTTCCAGGCGGCGCGAGCGGCCAATATCCGCCAGATGCGGGATCGCGCGCAGCAGGCCTTTGGTATACGGATGTTGTGGGTTTCGCAAAATATCACGCACCGGACCCTGTTCAACAATTTTGCCCATATACATGATCCCCACATCGTTGGCGATTTGGGCAATGACGCCAATATTATGCGAAATGAACAGGTTAGCCATGTTCAAATCGGTTTGTAGCGTCTTCATCAGGTTCAGGATTTGCGCCTGAATGGTAACATCCAGCGCGGTAGTTGGTTCATCCGCGATCAGCAAGGATGGGTTGCACGCCAAAGCACGAGCGATCATAGCGCGTTGCCGCATGCCACCGGAAAACTCGAACGGGTATTGGTTCACGGCGCGTTCAGGATCAGTAATACCCACCTTGCCCAGCATCTCCACGGCCCTTGCGCGGGTCTGTTTTTTGTCAAGATCCATGTGCAGACGGATGACCTCTTCCACCTGATTGCCGATAGTATGAACCGGGGAAAATGAGCTCATCGGTTCCTGAAAAATCATCCCTATCTCGGCGGCGCGCAGGGCCTGTATATCTTTACCCTTGGGGTCAAGTGCAGCAATATCTACCGGTTCGCCGCCATGTTTGTGGAACTTGATTTTGCCCTCGGTTATTTTCACGCCCTTACCGAGAAGACGTAGGATCGACAACGATACAATCGTTTTACCCGACCCGCTTTCCCCAACCAGCGCGAACACTTTACCCGGTTGAATGGTGAAATTGATGTCCTGAACAATCGGCAACGGCACCGATCCTACATCAAGCGCGATGGTCAGATTTTCGACTTTGAGCAGATATTCCGACATTCCCGCCCCCTATTTTGAAAACGGATCAGCGGCATCGCGCAATCCGTCGCCGAAAAAGTTGAAGGCTATCACGATCAGCAAAATGAACGCACCGGGGATCAGCAGCCATGGTGTGTGTGCAAGCGCAGTGACGTTTTGCGCCGAAAACAGCAGCACCCCCCAGCTGACCATTGGTTCCCGCATCCCCAGACCCAGAAAACTAAGCGTGGTTTCCGCCAGCAGAATAACCGGGAAAGCAACCGTCAGATCGACGATCAGATAGCTCATGAAAGCCGGCAGCATATGCTTGGATACAAGTCGATAGTTGGAACACCCGGCAAGCCGTGCCGCCTGAATGAAATCCTCATTTCGCAGGGTCAGCAATTTGCTGCGCACCCGCCGCGCCAGCGTGGTCCAGCCGATCGCCGCCAATATCAGCGTCACCACCACATAGACCTGCACCGCCGACCATTCCCGCGGCAGCGCTGCCGCCAGACCCATCCAAAGCGGCAGACTGGGGATCGAGCGGATAAATTCAATCAACCGCATGATCACCGCGTCGGTCATACCGCCCTTCAGCCCCGCCAGACCGCCGATGGCCATGCCAATGAAAAATGCCGCCAGAACACCGATTACACCGATTGAGATTGATACCCGCGTGGCATACATCGTGCGGCTATAAATATCGCGGCCCAGCTTGTCAGTACCAAAGATATGGATGTTGGTTCCTTCAGTCAAAAACAGGTGTCGGCTGCCCTTGAACAGCCCGAAATAGGTGTATTCCTCACCCTTGGCAAAGAACTTGAGCGGTATGCGCACCTCTTTGTTCAGCACTGTCAGCTTGCGCAAGGTCACCGGATCACGCTCAATCGAGCGCCCGTATATGAACGGCAAATGAGGAACCCAGTTTTCATCAAATATATGAATTCCCGTGGGTGCACCCGACGTATAGGCGGGGTCACGCGTCTGCGGTTTGGTTGAGGACAGAAATTCCGGGATCAGGGAAATTACCATGAATACCATGATGATCGCCGAGCCAACCATCGCCAGCCGGTGACGGCGGAACTTAAACCACATCAGCTGACGCGAACTGGCAAGGTCTAGTCGTTTTATCGCCTTTTGCTTCTTAGCGGGGGTGTTTGACGTTGTGGTGCTCATCTACTCAGCCCCCATTTTCACGCGCGGATCGACCAGCATCAGCAAGACATCCGAAATAAATGAGCCAATCATCACCAGCACGCAGTAGATCAGCAACATCGCCCCCGCGAGGAACATATCCTGCGTCCGCAAAGCGTTGATAAACATCGGTCCGGTATCCGGGAGCGAGAGCACCAGACCGATGATCGGGGCCCCGGAAATAACCGTGGTTAGTTCCCAGCCCAGTGTTGAAACTATCGGGTTCAGCGCCAGACGTACCGGGTATTTAAGGATCAACCGGAATTCCGACAAGCCGGTGGCGCGGGCAGCCGTTACATACATTTTATTCAGCTCTTCCAGCAGTGTCGCGCGCATGATGCGCAGTTGAAATGCGGTACCCGCAGTGCCAAGCACCAGTATCGGCACCCATAAATGCGCCAGAAAATCCTTCATCCGCGCCCAGGACCAAGGCGCATCCTGATATTCCAGCGAAAACAGCCCACCGACGCTGACGCCGAACCACGAATTAGCGAAGTACAACAGCACCAGTGCCAACAGAAAATTCGGCGTCGCCAGTCCGACATAGCCAATGATGGTAAAGGTGTAATCGGCCACAGAATATTGCCGTATGGCGGAATATATCCCCAGTGGAATGGCCATTAAATATGTGAAAAACAATGTACCCATAGCGATGACGATGGTCATTGGCAGGCGCTCGCTGATCACTTCGACGACGGGGCGGCTATAGCTCCAGGAATGGCCGAAATCGCCACGCAGCATGCCGCTGAGCCAGTCGAAATATTGCACGATTGCCGGGTCATTAAGGCCGTAACGGTCGCGAATGGCCTCCAGCTCTGCAGCAGTGACGATTTCACCGCTGGAGATTTTGGCAGCTGCAAAGGCATCAGCAAAGTCGCCAGGTGGTAGGTTCACAATAATGAACGCGACAACTGATACCGCAAGCAGCATCAGAACAGAAACGCCCAGTCGTGTCAGGATTTGTTGAAATAACTGCACGCGCCTCTCCCTAATTTTGGCAAACTGGTATTTTCAGATTTGCCAGCTCAACAATAATTGTCAAAGGATATTGGTAGTTGGATACCGCGAGGCAGTGTGGCCCACTGGGGTTCCCGCGGCATCCGGTCTTGCGGTTGGAGGCTAACCTATTTGAAAGCCCACTGCTCAACCTGTTGCGAATGGGCAAAGCCCGCACGATACGCATTCAGGTTCCAGCGCGGCACATTGACCAGCTTGTTTGACACCACGTTGATCTGTGGCACAGCACCGGCCGTTCCGATGATCACCATGTTTTCAAGATTCAGCTGGATCAGCTTGGCGCCAAGTGCGTTGCTTTCGTCCGAACCTTGAACAGCAGCCGCAAAGTCAAGCGCCGTCTGGTTTAGCTCACTAACCCATGCAGGAGGCTCAATACCTTCGGCACCACCTGTTTTCATGTAGTTTGCCCACGGCCCGCCAGTGATTGGCGAAGAAACACCCCAAGGAGCGGAATAAACTGTCGGCTCAGCCAACAGGTTCCAAACGAAGGGAAGGTCCCATTCCATGGCAATCTCCAGCTCGTTCAGGTCGCCTTTCTGACGCAGGAGCTCAGTCGGGATCTCTTTCAACAACACGTTAATGCCAGCAGCACGCCAGTAATCCGCAATCAGCAGCGGGAATTCAGGCGAGCGGGTGAACTGCAGCGAATATTCCCAGAAGATCTTGAAAGGTTCGCCATCCGGGGTCATCCGAAAACCTTCGCCATCACGGGCAGTCATGCCCATATCATCCAGCAGGCTGTTTGCCATATCCAGATCAAAATCTGTCATGAATGCACGATCCGCATCAGTGGCAAATGTTGTCCCGGCAGGCATCGCCTGATCAGTGTTGGCCAGACCTAGGAACAACTGGTCGATCAGCTCGGGACGGTTGATGGCAACTGACATCGCTTTACGGAAACGCTTGTCCGAATAGGCAAACAGTTTGCCTTCATCCGCAATAGTATAATTGAATACCAGAACCGGACCGATTTGGCCGTCATTCAGGTTCAGCGTATAGTCACCACGGGCTTCGTTTTCCTTGATAAGCGGGAAATCGGCCAGATCGACGTTTTGCGATTTCTGGTCAACATTTCCGCTGATCATTTCCAGCGTCCAGATTTGCTTTTCCAGAAAACGCTCATTGTGGCGATCAATATAGGGCAGTTGATTACCAGCGCTGTCCACCTTGAAGTAGAACGGGTTGGCAATGAAATCGCGCCGCGTACCATCAGTTGCCTGGGCCATGATATGGCTTTCCAGCGTTGGTACCGTCAGGCCTTTTTCAGTGGCCGTCACCGCGTCTTTCCATTTGTTGTAGTAGGTTTTGAAATTCAACGTCCAGTCGTCATAACCAGCAGCCACCGCGTTTGCATTAGCATCAGGGTTATAGGCGGCATGGTACTGCTTCAGCACATGGCTTGCAGCCCATGGGGTAAAGTATGACCCGCTGGTTGCAAGGTAATGCAGGAAAACAGGGTTAGGCTCGGCGAAGATAAAGGTAAATTGTGTATCGCTGATCTTGTTAATCTTAACAGTCTCACCGCCATGGGCCCAGTTGCCCCAGACAGCTGGGGTCAGCTCTTCATTGCGCATGATGTCGTTGACCCAGAACACAACGTCATCCGAGGTGAAGTCGTCGCCATCTGACCACTTGTGGCCTTCGCGCAGGGTGAATGTTACCTCGGTTTTGTCGGCGTTCCATTCCCAGGACTTTGCCACATCCGGCACGATTGTATTGTCGGTGGGATCAAGGCGAACAAGGTTAACCTGACGCCAGGACAATATTTCGGACGTACCCGATTCCAACGCACCAGCCACACCTTTCAGTGTACCGCCATAGTTGCCGATGGTTTCAATCGGCAGGACAACCAGCGCATCCATTGGTACACGATCCGCCACAGCAGGCAGATCACCAGATGACACGCGGTCAGCGAATAGTGGATTTCCGGTGAACGACAATGCCGACCCGGTCTGCGCTTCAAATTCCTTCAGTTCAATCTGATTTGCGAATTCCAGATTGATCCCCTGTGGATCCATAACAGTCGGCCCTTCGCCAGCTGCAATAGCGCCCGTTACAATTACCGACATCATACCGGCAAATGCAAAAAGAGCAGTTTTCATTCCCATATTTTCCTCCTGAAGCAGACGGGGTGCGACATGGGTGCAGCATATCCCGTGTTGAAAATAGATTCGTTAGCGATCGCTTAAGTCACACTGATACTTATTATTACCCACATTATTCCGGCGGAATTTTAAAAGCAAAGTAATTATTACGGTTCTTGTGGGTTTTACTCACATTTTTTGTTGTAAACATTAGTGGAGGGCGTTAAATTTTCCTAAATACATGTGAGTTGGCTGTGGAAGGATACGAATTTATAGGCAACAATTGAGTTTCGAAAATCGAAGCGCCTGGGCTTTAAGCCTCTGAATTTATTGTTGGACAATTAAGTGGTCAAACAGAACCAAAATATAAAAACAAACTCAACTTTGCCAGATAAGCCTTGGGATGTAATCGTGATTGGCGGCGGAGTTATTGGTTGTGCAATCACCCGACGATTTGCACTGTCGGGCGCTAAGACACTGCTTTTGGAAAGCGGAAGTGACATTCTGTCCGGGGCCAGCAAAGCCAACAGCGCTATTTTGCACACCGGATTCGATGCACCCCCCAACAGTCTCGAACTTAACTGCATGCAAGCCGGGTATCGTGAGTATCTGAAAATCAACCAGCGGCTAAACCTGCCAGTTCTGAAAACCGGTGCGTTGGTTGTTGCCTGGAATGACGAACAGCTGGCTGAACTAGATATCATCATCGCAAAAGCCCACCGGAACAACGTCAGAGATGTCAGGGTGATCGACAGGGAAACATTGCGCACCCGCGAACCCAATCTGTCACAAGCAGCGTTAGGCGCTGTAGAAGTCCCGCGCGAGTTTGTAATTGATCCCTGGAGCGCGCCACTCGCTTATCTGAAACAAGCGGTTGGCTCTGGCGCCGAATATCGGTTCAATACCAAAATTACATCAGGAGAATTTGATGGGGCGAACTGGCAACTACAAACTAAGAACAAAGGCTTCAGTGCTCGCTTTGTAATAAACTGTACCGGTACCAATGGTGACAACCTTGAACAGATTTGCCGCAAGCCGGGGTTCAAAATCCAACCGCGCAAGGGCCAGTTTCTGGTCTATGATAAAAGCGCCACCTCCCTAATAAATTCCATCATTCTGCCGGTACCCACACCGACAACCAAAGGCGTGGTGCTGACCCGAACCGCGTTTGGAAATCTATTGCTTGGCCCCACCGCGGAAGAGCAGGAAGATCGCCAGAACGCCCCTGTGGATCACGACGTGTTGCAGGGGCTGATCGATACTGGTGTATCGATGCTGCCAGACTTACCGAAACATGAAGTCACTGCCACCTATGCCGGTCTGCGCCCAGCGACCCAATTCAAAGATTATCAAATCAGCGCAGAGTCCGGGAAGAACTGGGTTGGCGTAAACGGAATACGCTCAACCGGGCTGACCTCTGCATTGGGTGTGGCGGCATATGTTGAAAATCTTCTATTGGAAGCATTCCCGGATATTACAAATTTTGGACCGGAGAACGCACCGATATGGCCTCAAATGCCTATGCTCGCAGAAACCGAAACCCGCGCCTACCAACAAGGTGATGGCAGTGAAATTATCTGCCATTGCGAACGGGTTACACGAGGAGAGATTGAACGAGCGCTGGAAGGTGATGTTCCGGCCAGGTGCATTGGCGGTCTCAGGCGGCGCACACGCGTGATGATGGGGCGATGCAATGGATTTTATTGCAGTGCCCGCGTTGCCGAACTGACTAAAGTAAAAATATCGCCGATCCCGACTGGGGAGCAAAGCAAATGAGCAGTTTTGATATTGATGTTGCCATCATTGGCTCTGGGCCTTCCGGAATCGCGGCGGCAACTGCCCTGTCAAATGCCGGCGTCAATAATATCACCGTCTACGAGCGAGAAGCTGACATCGGTGGCATACCACGACACACTCACCACCCCAGTTTTGGCCTGCTGGTATTTAAACGACCGATGTCCGGCCCGAGGTTTATTGCTGCAATACTCAAGCGCTGCCCACAAATACGCTTTGAAACCAATACTACAATCACTGCTTTTCGCGAAGGTGGCGAACTGGACTTTGCAACTCCGTCCGGTATCAAAACTATCCGCGCCCGCCATATTATCCTGGCCACAGGTGCGCGGGAATTGCCGCGCCATCCGCGGCTGATCTCTGGCCTGCGGCCAGTTGGAGCGACAACGACCGGGGCGCTACAGCAATTTATCTACTTGTCCAAAACCAAGCCCTTCAAGCGCCCGGTGATTGTCGGAACTGAGTTGGTCAGCTTCTCGGCCCTTTGGACCCTGCGCCGCGCCGGAATCAAAGCCGTGGCGATGATTGAGCAAAATTCACGCATTACAGCCTACCGCCCGTCACAGTTGTTTGCGCGACTTCTGGGGGTGCCGATTTACTACAACATGGCGGTTTCTGATATTGGTGGATTGGCGCAGCTAAACCAGATCACCATAAAAAGCCCAAAATCCGGCCGTCAGGTAATTGCATGTGACGGGGTGATATTCAGCGGTAAGTTTGTGGGTGAAAATACCATCGCCAAGGCCTCTCATTTGGAACTTTCCCCAGATACGCAACTGCCGCTGGTGGACCAGAACTGGCTCAGCTCCGACCCGGCCATATCCGTCATCGGCAATGCCACACACCCGGCTGACATGGGGGACCAGTGCTACCGCGAAGGATTAAAGGCCGGGAGTTATGTAGCTGGACTGCTAAATGGAAAAGCTAAACCAACTGCTGACTACATTGCGATCAGGCATGACAAAGACATCAAGATGACGACACCAAACATTGTACGGCCTTCAGCCGACGGTTTTAACATTTCGTTGCATGTTAGCGAGCATTTTACTGGCTCTGTCCGTGTCACCTGTGGAGACCAGACCGTGTACCAGAAATCCCATCGTTGTATGCCTGCGCGCCGCATCACATTGAAAATTGCTCGTCCGTGCTTCACTGGCACAGGCGGGGACCAAGATATCAGTATTTTACTGAGGCGTCCGTAGCTGAAATCAATTTTTGAATTGGCTCAGCCGGGCTCTCGGATGGGAAACATTCGGTACTATCACACGGAATTCAGAGCTAGTGAACCCAAGTTTTTACCAAAAAACCGAACTAGAACTGAAAATGGGACAAAACCAAATGATGCCCCAGGTTAATACAATACCAAGGCCGGTTGCGACTATCGGCCAACTAAACACTTGGTAAGAAAATCGTGTTTGCAAGCTGTTGGGATATAATCATACTAACCCTAGAACCGAACAAGTCGTTCGATTCTGACACGACAAAATACGGGGTATGGTCCTCGTTCGGTACTCGAGCCCATATTCATGATGGGGGTGGAAAACGTTGGAGATATCTGGATTTAGCGCTTTTATTGAATGCGATACTTAATTCGATTGGAAACAGACAAAAGCGTATCTTCTCCTGGCGCCATTTATCCTAAAAATTAACAACACGTTTTTGCTAAGGCAGCAATCTATGGGTATCTCTGAACCGACCGAACTGGAAACGCGCTTCCCATTAGGCGCCGCTGTAACACATATTGAGTTAGAAGAAGATCCGTACCCGGTTTATGCGCGTTTGCGAGAAGCAGAACCCGTTTCCTGGCTTCCTATTCACCAGATGTATTACGTTACCCGATACGATTTGTGTCGCGACATCTTATGTAACGATAAATCTTTCACAGTTGGGTTTGAGCACTCAACAGTTCTGGACATTTTCGGGGCCCATATGATGTCGATTGATGGCCCCGAGTCACGTCGCTACAAAAATGCGCATCGCAGGACATTTATGCCTGGCAATATTGCCGAAACTCTGGAGCCACTGATAGAGAAACACGCCGATAGGTTGATTGACGGGTTTGCAACATTGGGTAAAATTGAGCTGCGCAAACATTTTGCCAGCAGACTGCCTATTCTTACGATGTTGGACCTGTTCGGACTGCCGGCCACAACCGAAAAGAAGTTCCGGGGCTGGTATGATGCGTTTGAAGGCGCGTTGGCTAACACCCTTAAAGATGCGGACGTTCGGGCGCGTGGTAAACAGGCCGTCGTGGAGTTCCATATTTTTTTGCAAAATGAAATAGATAGGGCCAAATATTCCGCCCCCAATTCATCACTACTAAGCAAGTTGGTACATACACCAAAAGACCAACGACTTAACGATGCTGAGATACGGCACAATGCCCTGATTGTTATGTTTGGTGGAATATCCACAGTCGAAGCGTTGATATTAAACGCAATCTACGCACTTTCTGCCTACCCGAAAACTTTCTCGATACTACGTGCCGATATGACCCTTATACAAATGGTCCTCGAAGAAACCGTGCGCTGGCTCGGGCCTGTGCAATCCGCACATCGCTTCGTTGTTCAGGACACGGTTGTAGCTGGCGTTGATTTGCCCAAGGGCTCAATCGTAAGCTGCGCGCTGGCAGCAGCCAATCACGACCCAGAGGTTTTTGAATGCCCTGAACGCTTTGATATTAACCGTGATCAAGGGAAACATATCGGGTTTGCCATTGGCCCACACCTTTGCCTTGGGATGCACCTTGCTCGGGCCGAAGGCAGGATTGCGCTGGAACGCCTAATTACGCGGTTAGATGGTTTTGCAATTGACCCGCAACAACCAGCGAAACCTATCGGGGCCGAGTTCCGCCAACCCCCTTCACTGCACATCGTATGGCAGCCAAACCACTCATAAGCGGCGGTCATAGTTGCACCAGAACCTCAAAGGTATTATTGCCCCAATGGAAAT
>VAPL010481476.1_pt1 | contig 14087 bp, 12 predicted proteins | sample 3395061 | NCBI WGS metagenome assembly VAPL01 (sample SAMN08290444, study PRJNA428436) | hydrothermal vent metagenome | isolation source: Deep-sea hydrothermal vent chimney 2 | place: Pacific Ocean: Juan De Fuca Ridge | depth 2182 m m | reverse complement strand
TTTAGAAGCCGCGTTACCACCATCACCTGTCACTGCAGATGAAATGAAATTCGGTGTAAATACAGCTGAAAAATTAATGGGTAATGCCACGAATCCAGTTCCTTTAGTGATAGCCATTAGCGAAATTTTATTGACGCATAAACAGCTATGGATTGATGGGATCGAATGGAAAATAGAACAACGTCTGTTAACGATGCCAGATACCGAAGGTGAGATTGAATCGATAAATCCTATCGACCCGACTGAGCTTCCTGATGAAGTTGATGGAAGCCGTATCGAGAAACAAGTGCAAGTTGCTCGTATTGAAGGGGAAATTAAGCCATTTTATGGCAATCTGCGTCATGCTACCGGGCAAGTGCGGGCATTTCTAGCTGCATTGGCTAAGCAATCAATGGTGCAAGATGTGATAGAGATTTCTTTACCTTTTAATGAAAAATCGACTGAACGTGCGGTTGGATCATTGGGGCTGGCTAATAGAACGAGTTATGGTGCCAGTTTTGTTGTAGAAGTGATTGCCGATGAGTACGTTAAGTATGAATAATTGGGACTGGGAAATTCTAAGAGGTCCCATAATTTGGGTAACCTCTGCGCTAATTTTTAGTGTTGTGTTCGCGATGATGTCGTTTCAATATTATCAAGCGATCCAGTCAGATTATATGGCGAAAAAAAATTTATTATTAATTGCTCAGCAGCGTAATGCTAAAGCCATTGACGATTCTAGAGTGTTGACTGAGTTATTACCACGTTTCACCGCTTTGGAAGAAGCGGGCGTGATTGGTGGTGAGCAGCGTTTGGATTGGGTAGATACCATACGTGATATTGGTGAGCGGTTGAAGATCGGTAGTTTAGATTATCGTATTGAGCAGCGGTTTCCTTATGAAAAAGAGGACTTATTGGATAATGTAGGTAATTTGAAAGTCTATGCTAGTCGCATGAATATTAAGATGCAGCTTTTGCATGAAGAAGATTTTTTAGCACTGATAGAAGCGTTACGCCATCGAGCAAAAGGTTTATTTTATGTCGAATCCTGTGACATAAGTCGGGTACAACTGAATGTGATAACTGATGGGAAAGACCCTAATTTGATCACCGAATGTAATTTGCTGTGGCTGACTGTTCAGTATGAGAAGGACTTGGAAATGGTGTTGAGTGAATGAATAATTTACGCGTAGTAAAGCTTCACACGATATTAGTTTTTTTGGTATTGGCAAACATTTTTTCGGTGTTTTCTGTACAAGCCGATGAGTTAGTTTTACCCGGATTTGGCCGTCTTTTTACTACAGAAAAAGAGCGTCAACGCATCGATCAGTATCGATTGAGGGGCTTGACTCGGTCAGGGGGAATTAGTGATATGAATCAGTCTGAAAGGCTGATTGTCCCGTCGACGGTGATGATGCAAGGGTTTGTCAAACGCAGCAATGGAAAAAATGTAGTATGGGTGAATAATGAAAATACCCTGAATCACCGGTTGAAACAAAAAGGAATCCGCGTGAATACGCGAAATATTCATGGCAATCAAGTGGATCTCTCTGTGGCAGGAAAGCGAGTTACTTTGAAACCGGGACAGACCTTGCAGAAAGAGAGTGCCGGTATTATAAAAATTTATAAACATCCTTAGTCTGAATGTCATTAGGCGAGCATCGGTTTCGGTCGATATAAGCGAATAAGTCAGCAGTGATATGAGTGAATTCGTGTATTTTCTGAAATATGAGGTAAATAAATCATGATAAAGCGCCAACACGGATTTTCTTTGATAGAGCTTGCTATGGTCATAGCTATTGGTGGCATACTGTTGGCCGGTGTCATATCCATTGGTAGCGCTCAGCTAGAAAATGCACGTATTAGCCGTACTCAGCAGAAGCAAGAAGTGATTAAAACGGCGTTGATAAATTTTATGTCTCGGTATAAGCGTTTACCCTGTCCTAGTATTGCGACATTGAGTGACAATGAACCAGAATATGGTAAAGAAGCGGCAACAGAGGGAGTATGTACTGGGACGACAAGAATTCAGAGCGGTACCCAAAGAAATGTACGGGGTATCGTGCCATGGAAGGCTTTAGGGCTAACGGACGATGAAGGGCAGGATGCGTTTTACCGACGTTTCACCTATCAAGTTTTACTGTCACAAACCGTTTCGGGGGTTGTCAATGGAGCAGGTATCACTGGAAATATTGAAGTACGTGATGCACCGGGTGGAAATTTACTCAATTTAAATAATCTTGCCGCCGCGGTGATTGTATCTCATGGCAATGATGGGTTTGGTGCCTATCAGTCGATGACTGGGCGTAGAATGACCCTTGGACTCGCCAGTGCGGATGATACGCGAGAGAATACTAATAATAATTTGGTCTATGTGCAGAAGAATTATTCAGATGTTGAGGGCGATCGGTTTGATGATATCGTGATGTGGCTAAATCCATATGAGATAAATGCTAAGTTAGTGGATATAGGGGTGGTCTTATCACCGTTTCTCGCGGTGAGCCAAGGGAGTCAAAAACTTAGCAGTATACGAAATACGCTGATTGCTGCGATGGCAGCGGACAATCAGGATCCGGATGGAGCAGGCTCACGTACTTTAGGTCGGCGAATACCTTTTGCCGATTGCACAGCTAATTCGGATGGCACTGAGGATAATAACTGTGTAAGTGGTGTTGTGCCTTGGAATTCACTGGGAATTGCCGAAGCTCAGGTAAAAGATCCATGGGATAATTTTATTGAGTACGACCTTACAGCGATACTGGCGGTCAGTGGAACATCTCGGACGACACCTGTGGCAGGGACTGCCCAGATAACTCTAGCTTCCATAGGAATTGATAATATTCGAGGAACAAGTGATGATATTAGCTTAACACTAGACATCGGAGAGCTACGAGGTCTTTTGTTAGCCGCTGGTGTCAATTTCGATAATCCTTGAACGCTGATAATTTAATCTGGCAAGCCATTTGCTTATCAACTTATCATGTTACAACGTATCACAACTATCGCTTGGTATACCGCGCTTGAGGCAATTCGTGGCAACCTGTTTTGGCTGGTGGCTGGCATTGCTTTATTCTGTTTGATGTTAGGTTTTTTTGTTGGTGAACTGGCGATTACCGAGTCTGTAATGGCGCAGGGCAGTATTTGTGGCGCATTATTGCGGTTATCTGCGGTTTTTATCGTGGCTTTATTTGCGATCAATACAGTGAATCAAGATTTTCAAGAGCAGCGCATTGAAATGTTGTTAGCATTACGTTTGACCCGAGCCGAATATGGTTTTGGAAAGTTCTTTGCTTTTTGTTTGATTGCCTGGATGATTGCGATTTGCATGAGTGTGAGCTTGTTGTTTTTTTTACCTGTAAATCAAGTGTTATGGTGGGGTATTTCGTTGGTATTTGAATTAAGCATTGTGGTGGCGTTTGCGTTATTTTGCGTCATTAGTTTAAGGCAAATGACGATGGCTGTCATTGTGGTTATGGGTTTTTATCTCTTAGCTCGATCGATCAATGCGATACAGCTAATGGTGAATACGCCGATCATAGGTAGCCTATCATCCGCCAATGAAATGATGCGGTTATTGGTCGATGGGATACAAATGCTGTTGCCGAATTTCGATCATTATGCACAAACTGAATGGCTGATCTATGGGATTGATGATGGCTTGTCGCTGATTAATATTTTTCTGCAAACCTTTATTTATTGTGGACTGCTGATAGGGGCGGCTTTGTTTGATCTTTATCGAAAAGAATTTTAGTCGTTAGCTCATGATAATGAAAGCAGTACAACGTTCCCGACGAGTCGTGCCAAAATGGCTATTAATGTTGCTAGTTGGTAGTTTTTTATTGCATGTATTCCTATATTTTTTGCAACCTGTGCCCATTGCTAGCGCTCAGGATTTACCTTCCCCGTCCTCCTTAGCCGTATTGAAAATCGCCAGCTTAGGAGAACCACTGGCGTTATCGAAACTACTCATGCTTTGGTTGCAAGCCCATGATAACCAGCCCGGTATCAGCATTCCTTTTCGCGAATTAGATTATGCTCGTGTGGAGCAATGGTTGGAACGCATACTTGTCTTGGATGAACGCGGCCAATATCCGTTATTAGCGGCTAGTCGATTATATGCCGAGGTGCCCGATCCGAACAAACAGCGTCAAATGCTTGACTTTGTGGCGAGGAAATTTCATTACGATCCGGCTCGGCGTTGGCCTTGGCTTGCCCATGGGGTGATTTTGGCAAAACATCGCTTAAAAGATTTGGATCTGGCATTAAAGTACGCTGAAGCGCTGGCCGATACTGAACACAACGATTCTATTCCTTCATGGGCACAACAAATGGAGTTTATTATTTTAGAAGATATGGGGGAATTGGAAAGTGCGCGCATTGTAATTGGTGGCTTATTGGCGAGCCAGGCGGTAACGGACCCTCATGAAATTCATTTTCTCAAAGAGCGGTTAAGCAAGTTAGAAGCCCGCTTACCAAGTCGCGACTGAACTACCGAATGATCGGTTCGATTTCAAGATACATGATAGGTGCCTCAATGAAACATAAACAGTCTGGTTTTACCTTAGTTGAAATTGCCATTGTCTTGGTGATTGTTGGTTTGATTTTGGGCGGCGTTTTAAAAGGGCAGGAAATGATTTCTAATGCTAAAGTGCGTAACGTTGTGGATCAAACGACGGCAATACAAACCGCCGTTTATGCGTTTCAAGACCGATATCGATCTTTGCCGGGGGATTATGCTCAGGCATCGACAAATATCCCAGGTGTGACGGGAGGGGCTAATGGTGGTAATGGGAATGGGAATGGGCTAGTAAATACGAATGATGATCGTGGGTTAATATGGTTGCATTTGTCTTCCGCAGGTTATATTACTGGTAATTTTGATGGGCAGGCCGTGACGAATAATCTGAGCTGTTCGGCAACGAGTTGTCCGCGCAATACCTTTGGTGGGGCGATGATGTTCTCGTGGGGATCCGCTCGGACAGGGACGACGAGTAATGGTCATGAACTTCGTATGGGGCGCAGTATTCCGGTTGGTGTGTTGGCTGAAATTGATCGCAAAGTCGATGATGGCATACCAGAAACAGGTTCACTGCAGACAGATAATTTGAATTTAACGACTTGTCGTACCGGTAGTGCTGCAGCAAGCAATTATAATGTGACCAATGAACAACAAGATTGCGCCGGAGTACGCGTCATGTAGCTGGCGTATAAGATTGAATCGATTCGTCGTCATTTCGACGACACAAAAAAACCCGCTGATGGCGGGTTTTTTTGTGTCTGGTGTAATTTATGCTATTTAATTTTGACATGGATAAACCGCTAACTCTTACTCGTGTCACAAAGTCATATTCAGCCATTTCGGTGCTTGATGGGGTCGATTTAACCTTGAAGTCTGGGGAGTTTATTGGCTTGGTCGGTGTCAATGGTGCGGGTAAAACTACCTTGATTAAAGGTGTACTTGATTTAAATCGTATTGATAGTGGTGAGATTCAGTTATTTGGGATGAGCCACCTATTGCCACAAAGTCGCTTTAATCTTGCTTACCTACCTGAACGGTTTTCACCGCCGCCTTACCTAAATGGTAATGACTATCTGCGTTATATATCACGTTTATACGGGGTGAATTTAAGTTCCGATCAAATCAATGATGTGTTACAGGCATTGGAACTTGAGCCGACCGCGCTGAGCCGTAATGTGCGAACTTTTTCTAAAGGGATGGTGCAAAAATTGGGATTGTCTGCGTGTATCTTAAGCGGTAAACAACTGCTGGTCTTGGATGAGCCGATGAGTGGGCTTGATCCGCAGGCACGGACTTGCTTAAAAAACTGTTTTCAGCAATTGAAACAAGCAGGACGTAGTATATTTATGAGTACCCACATGTTGGCTGATGTGGCGAGTGTGTGTGATCGGATGATGGTCTTACATAAAGGCAGGTTATGTTATACGGGAACGCCTGATGCTTTTATTGAGCAGTATGGAGAACAAGACTTGGATCGAGCATTCGTCGCTTGTATTTCACAGGACGACGTGGTTACTTATTAGCGATTGGTAGGTTGGCTTGTTGTTTCTTATGACGCTGTTTTTCTTTTCGGGCAATATTCCAGGCAATCCAAAGCTTACGTAGCGGGGTTAAGCTGGTTCGCTGCTCCAGTACTTGCAATCCTTCGGCTTCGATTTCGTTTAAGGTGCTGAGGTAAATTTCCGCCATGATAATGCCACTGCGTTGCTGATAACGATCGATATCAGGTAAATAGCGAAATGCACTTTGATAATATTGGCGAGCACGCTCGGCTTGAAACTTCATCAATTGACGAAAATTTTCCGTGCTTTTTCCCTGTTGTAAATCTTCGTTACTGACGCCAAATTGAGTCAGTTCATCTTGTGGCAGATAAACACGGCCGCGCTGGGCATCTTCCCTGACATCGCGAATAATATTGGTAAGTTGTAAGGCGATGCCTAAATCATGGGCATATTTTAAGGTGCGCCGATCTTGGTAGCCGAAAATTTCGACTGACATTAATCCGACGACACTGGCGGCTCGGTAGCAATAGAGGGAAAGTTCTTTGAAGCTGGGGTAGGATTGGAAATTGAGATCCATTTCCATGCCGTCAATAATTTCTTTGAAATATTCTTCGGGCAGATTTAGTCGGTTAATGTGTTCTGACAAGGCGTGAGAGACAGGATGGTTTGGGCGGTCAGCGAATGTGCTGGTGATTTCTCCGCGCCACCAATCGAGTTTGGTTCTTGCGATATTGACGTCGTTACATTCATCAACAATATCATCTACTTCACGGCAAAATGCATATAATGCGATGATTGCATGACGTTGCGCCTCGGGTAAGAACCGGAAACTATAATAAAAGCTTGAGCCACTTTTGGCGGCTTTTTCTTGACAGTATTGTTGCGGGTTCATTATTAATAATTATCCTAATGTTTGCTATCTGCTGTTTGCGTTTAATTATGCAAAAAATAAGTGAATTAGGAATGGTTTGCCCCAGTTGATCTCTGAGATGGATAATACGCTAAATTTGGCGTGATTGTCGAGCGGTTGCCGGCGGCCTTGAACTTGGCTTATTTTTGTTCGATTTTACCAGCGTGTTATCCAATGCCAGGCTTCGGAAGGGTGGTTGATCATGGCATCGGCTCCCCAGTGAGCTGGCTCATCATGTTCACTAAGATAGCCAAAGAGTGCCACGAGCGTACGCATGCCCGCCCGATTCCCTGCTTCGATATCACGTTGTGCATCACCGATGTAAACGCATTGGTTTGGTGCTTGATTGGCGTGCTTGCAAGCCAGTAATAACGGTTCTGGATGGGGTTTTTTATTTTTTGTGGTGTCACCGCTAATGATGGTTACTGCTCGGTTGGTCAATGATAAGGCTTGGATTAGCGGGTCGGTTAGCCAGGCAGGTTTGTTGGTGACAATGCCCCAGTTGATATTGTGTTGTTCGAGTTTATTTAATAGCTCGCTTATGCCGGGGAACAGCTGGGTCGATTGGGCGATATGTTGTTGATAGATGGTGAGCAAACGATTTCTTAATTCTTCAAAGGGGGCTTGCTCGGGGGCTATTTGAAATCCCAGTTTAATGAGTGCAATACCGCCATGAGAGACCACGGGCCGGATGGTTTCAAAGGGGAGTTGAGGTTTGTTTTCCTCTTTTAATAGGGTGTTTAATGCAAAAGCGAGATCACCTGCGGTATCGGCAAGGGTGCCATCTAAGTCGAAAAATACTGAGCGTATATTGGGTAAAGGTGAAGAATGGGGCATGATAGCTACATCGTCATGTAAGATGAATTTAGGCGATTGGCTTAATGCCGTAGGCGAGGTAATTGACCTTAACGTCACGCGTCAGGGTAAATTGCTTGGTGATGGGTTGATAGCTCATGCCCGATAAGTTTTGCAAGACTAAACCGGCCGCTCTCATCGATTGACCCAGTTCCGAGGGTTTGATGAATTTTTCATAGTCGTGGGTACCTTTGGGAAGTAATCGTAGGAAATATTCGGCGCCTAAGACTGCAAATAAGTAGGCTTTGGGATGGCGATTGATGGTGGAGAAAAACAACTTACCACCGGGTTTGACTAAGGTGGCGCAGGCATTGATGACAGAGCCTGGATTAGGCACATGCTCTAACATTTCCATGCAGGTAACAATGTCGTATTGGGCGGGGTATTGTTGGGCCATGGCTTCGGCGGTGATTTGTAAGTATTCTACATCAATGCCGCTTTCTAATCGATGGAGTTTGGCGACTTGCAGGGGCGCATTGCCCATGTCGATGCCAGTGACTTGGGCGCCTTCTTTGGCCATGGCTTCTGAGAGTATGCCGCCGCCGCACCCCACATCCAGTACCTGTTGGTTGGCAAGCGAACCCTGTCGCTGGATATAACCTAGTCGTAAGGGGTTGATATCATGCAATGGCTTGAATTCACCTGCCGGGTCCCACCAACGAAAAGCGGAGGCTTCGAATTTTGCCAGTTCGTTTTTATCGATATTGAGGGAGGGAGGCATTTGTTGCTGAGTCATCGTGGTTTAGGCCTGATTTATTTTATGGGTCCATTGACTGACTTTAGCGAGAATTTCGCTTTCATCAAGGGTTTGCAGTTGACGGTTTTTCATGATGTGTTGTCCGGCGATCCAGACATCTGAAACTTTCTCGCGATTGGTTGAATAGACGATTTGAGAAATGGCGTCAAAAATGGGTTGGGTTTCAATTTGTGACAAATTGATGGCGATAATATCAGCAGCTTTGCCCAGTTTGAGTGACCCCGTGATGTTCTCTAATCCCAATGCTTTAGCGCCGTTCAAAGTGGCCATCTGTAACGCTTCTTGGGCGGGTACCACCGAAGCATCGTTGGCCACGGCTTTGGCCAGTAAAGCCGCGCAGCGCATTTCGCCAAAAATATCTAGATCATTATTACTGGCAGCACCGTCCGTGCCTAATGCGATATTTAGGCCGGCTTTGGATAGCTTGGCGATAGGACAAAAACCACTGGCTAATTTCATGTTGGATTCGGGGCAGTGGATGATATGCAAGCCTGATTCTGCGCAGCGTTCGATTTCGCTATCCGTCAGTTGGGTCATATGCACCGCCATGAGACGAGGAGACAACAAGTCCAATTCATCGAGTCGCGCCAGTGGTCTTTTTTTATGCTGTTGTTCGGCTTGTGATACTTCAAAGGCTGTTTCATGAATATGCATGTGAATTGGAATGTTCAACTCATGGGCTAGGATGGCCATTTTGGTTAATGGTTCATTGGATACAGTATAGGGTGCGTGGGGAGCAAAAGCGGTGGAGATTAAAGGGGTATCTTGGTATTGCTGGTGGACGGCCAAGCCTTTTTCCAGGTATTCTGCGGGAGAGTTGGCCCAGGCGGTGGGGAAATCAATGAGAATCAGGCCAATGACCGCCCTTATGCCGGCGTTTTTTGCAGCGCTTGCGGCTTGGTCGGGGAAAAAGTACATTTCGTTGAAGCAGGTGATACCGCCTCGGATCATTTCCGCGATGGCCAGTTGGGTACCATCGTAGACAAACTCCGGACTGACCCATTTGTTCTCTGCTGGCCAAATATGATTTTCCAGCCAATCCATGAGGTGTAAATCATCGGCGTAGCCGCGAAATAAAGACATGCTCGCATGGGTGTGAGTATTGACCAATCCAGGCATCAGCACATGATGAGGTAAGGTGACTTCATGTTCGCTTTGATATTGCTGCTGAGCTTGAGTACTGGGAAGTATATCAACAATATTACCTTGTGAAATGACTAGGCTATGTCTTTCTAAAACCGTGTTGGCTGGCTCTACTGGAATTAACCAGCGAGCATGAATCAGCGTCTCTGCGATGTGCATATGGTTTTTGTATCCGGCTGGCTTGTCAAAACGAAAATTCTTTAACCAAATCACTTTTCAGGTTTGGCAATAGGTATATAATGGCTACGCTTGTCTAAGAAGCTGCTTGGTTAAAAATTAATCGGCTGTAAAGCCATCAAAATGGCCGCTGTTCCCGATCCTTTTCGGCAAATAGCACGGCTATTCTTCTCAAACGATCGAAAAAATCGTTTCATCTTGACGACGTTTCGCTCGATATTTTTTAACTAAACAGCTTCTAAAGATCATTTAGCCAATAGCGAAAGGAAGTATATAACTACTCCCCTCAATACTTAACTATTTTTTTAGAATAATTGAGAACACTCGGTTATGGACGCTTTGTGTTTATGGTGCAGTGAATATCATTAATCAACAAGCTAGGTGCCAACATTGAATCAATTTGACAATATTCATCCGATTATTTGGGAGAACGATCAACTCAGTTTGTTGGATCAGCGCTTATTGCCTGGGACAAGCCAATATGTCACCTTACATTCTGCTGGTGAGGTGGCGACAGCGATTCGAAACATGGTGGTGCGTGGTGCGCCAGCGATTGGCATTACGGCGGCTTATGGTATTGTGTTAGCCACGAAACGGCGACTGTCTGAAGGTGAGAATTGGCGATCAATGATTGACCAAGATGTGGCTTTGCTGGCGAATTCGCGACCCACTGCCGTCAATTTATTTTGGGCGATTGATCGTATGATGCGTTGCCTTGATCATATACTTTGCGACCCGCCTGAGACAATTTATGCGCATTTACTCTCGGAAGCAAAAGCAATCCATGAGCAAGATATCGCCGCTAATCATACCATGGGTCAATGGGGGGCGGCGCTGATTAGCCCCAACTCCACCGTGTTAACCCATTGTAATGCGGGTGCATTAGCCACCGGTGGTTTTGGCACCGCGTTGGGTGTGATTCGTGCGGCTTGGGCAGCGCAGCGCCTTCGTCAAGTGTATGCCGATGAGACAAGGCCTTGGCTACAAGGGGCGCGCCTGACGGCCTGGGAATTAACGAAGGAGCATATTCCTGTCACATTAATTTGTGAGGCGGCCGCTGCCACTCTCTTTAAAACAGAAAGCATCGATTGGGTAATTGTGGGGGCCGATCGGATTGCGGCGAATGGCGATGTGGCAAATAAAATTGGTACCTATAGTTTAGCGGTTTTAGCGCGTTATCATGGCGTCAAGATGATGGTGGTCGCACCAACCTCCACGGTGGACATGAACATTCTTGACGGTCAAAAAATACCCATCGAGCATCGCTCGCCTAAGGAAATATTACAATATGCGGGGCAAACGGTGGCGGCGAGTGAAGCGCAGGCCTGGAATCCGGCTTTTGATGTGACGCCAGCGGAATTGGTTGATGTTATTGTGACGGAAAAGGGTGTTATTGAGCAGCCATCATCGAGTAAAATGCGAGAACATATGCAGTCGCGTGGTATTTAGTTATACTTCTTCCCGGAAGATAAGATTCGGGTTGATAAGCCATATGTCTCTGGGGTGGCGACTTACTAATGACACAAATTATCCTGTGGTGCAGGGTCACTTGCTGTTGTGATACAATCTCACACCTTTAATATACAGCCTTTATAAATAACGACGATCGAACATTTTAAAAACAGCTGAGACAATCAATAGAAGTTTATGGATACATTTGCCAAAGAAGTTTTACCTGTCAATATCGAAGATGAAATGCGTAATTCCTATATGGAATATGCCATGAGCGTCATTGTTGGTCGAGCTTTGCCCGATGTGCGTGATGGATTAAAACCTGTGCATCGCCGCGTGTTATATGCCATGAATGAGCTGGGTAATGATTGGAATAAGGCGTATAAAAAATCAGCGCGTATTGTCGGTGATGTGATTGGTAAATACCATCCTCACGGTGACACAGCCGTTTATGATGCGCTGGTGAGAATGGCGCAGCCTTTTTCCATGCGTTATGTGTTGATTGATGGGCAAGGTAATTTCGGCTCAGTCGATGGTGATGCGCCGGCGGCCATGCGTTATACCGAAGTACGTATGGCGAAACTTGCGCATGAGTTATTGGCGGACCTGGAGAAAGAAACGGTTGATTTCGTCACTAACTATGATGAAACCGAACGTGAACCGTCGGTGTTGCCTGCTCGAGTGCCTAACTTGCTCATTAATGGTTCATCGGGGATCGCTGTCGGCATTGCGACCAATATCCCGCCGCATAATCTCACCGAAGTGGTTAATGCATGTATTGCCTTGATTGATGACCCTGAGCTAAGTATTGAGGCGCTGATGGCCATTATTCCGGGGCCTGATTTTCCAACGGCGGCCATTATTAATGGCGCCAAAGGCATTAATGAGGCCTATCGCACGGGTAAAGGTCGGATTTATGTGAGAGCACGCTCTCACATTGAAACCAATGAATCCACAGGTAAAGAAAGTATTATTGTGACCGAGCTGCCTTACCAGGTCAATAAAGCGCGGTTGCTAGAGAAAATTGCCGAGTTAGTGAAAGACAAAAAAATCGAGGGCATTACTGAATTACGAGATGAGTCGGATAAAGATGGTATGCGGATGGTCATCGAGCTACGACGCGGTGAAATGTCTGATGTGATGCTGAATAATTTATATCAACATACACAGTTACAAAATGTATTTGGTATCAATATGGTGGCATTGATTGATGGTCAGCCACGCTTACTCAATTTAAAAGTTATTTTAACTGCATTTATTCGTCATCGCCGGGAAGTCGTGACTCGGCGTACGGTTTATGAATTGCGTAAAGCCCGTGATCGTGCCCATATCTTGGAAGGTTTGGCGGTGGCCATTGCGAATATTGATTCTATTATTGCCTTGATTAAATCGTCTCCAAACCCGGCGGAAGCGCGCAAAGGTTTGATGGAAAATGGATGGCAACTGGGTGTGGTGGTGGAGCTATTAGCGCGTGCTGGTGCTCAGATGTCACGTCCGGATGACCTCGGTGAGAATTTTGGGGTTGTTGATGATCGTTATCGATTATCACCGGTGCAAGCGCAAGCGATTTTGGAAATGCGTCTTAATCGACTGACGGGTTTAGAGCAAGATAAGATTGTTAGTGAATATAAAGAGCTGTTAGACAAAATAGAAAAATTATTAAAAATTTTAAATGACCCGCAACGATTGATGCAAGTGATCCGGGATGAGTTAGAAGAAATTAAAACGCAGTATGGTGATGAGCGGCGCACGCAGATCGTCCCTAACCAACATGATTTGAATATTGAAGACCTCATTACTGAAGAGCCCATGGTGGTGACCATTTCTCATGAAGGTTATGTGAAAGCCCAGCCGGTATCGACATATAGTTCGCAAAAGCGGGGTGGTCGAGGCAAGACCGCCACGTCCATGAAAGAAGAAGACTTTATTGATAAATTATTTGTTGCCAGTACTCACGATACTATTCTTTGTTTTTCCAGTGCGGGTAAAGTTTACTGGTTGAAGGTTTATCAATTACCTCAGTCCAGCCGAACGGCGCGTGGGCGGCCCATTATTAATCTATTGCCGCTTGAAGAGAACGAACGTATTAGCGCAATTTTACCGATTCGTGAATTTGAAGCCGGCAAATTTGTTTTTATGGCCACCAGCCAAGGTACCGTAAAGAAAATTGCCTTGGTGGATTTTTCTCGTCCCCGAACCAATGGCATTATCGCTTTGGGTTTGCGAGAAGGTGATCAGTTAGTGGGTGTTTCGATCACGAATGGTAGCCAAGATGTGATGTTGTTTAGCAGTGGCAATAAAGCGATTCGTTTTAACGAGGAAGATGTGAGAGTCATGGGGCGCACGGCTTGCGGTGTGCGTGGCATTCGACTGGCTGCCGGTCAGCGAGTGATTGCTTTAATTATCGCAGAAAATGTTGGCAGTGTGTTGATGGCGACCGAAAATGGTTTTGGTAAACGGACGTTAGTGACAGGTTTTTCAGCCCAGGCTCGGGGTGGCCAGGGAGTTATTTCATTACAGGGAGTGGAGCGCAATGGAGAGGCGGTCGGTGCGGTTTTAGTGAAAGATGAAGACGAGATCATGTTGATTAGCAGTGGCGGCACGTTAGTGCGTACCCCGGTGATTGATATTTCTGTCGTCGGTCGTAACGCCAAGGGTGTCCGTTTAATTAATTTGGTGGATGGAGGGTCACTGGTGGGGGTTGAGCGGATTTGTGAAATAGATAGTGACACCGAAGTTGAAGAGAATGCTGACGATACTGAGTCCACTGAGCCTGAGTCCACTGAGCCTGAG
>VAPL010362388.1_pt1 | contig 14088 bp, 10 predicted proteins | sample 3395061 | NCBI WGS metagenome assembly VAPL01 (sample SAMN08290444, study PRJNA428436) | hydrothermal vent metagenome | isolation source: Deep-sea hydrothermal vent chimney 2 | place: Pacific Ocean: Juan De Fuca Ridge | depth 2182 m m | reverse complement strand
TAAAATCCGTTCCCCTAATCCTTAGACGTTGAGCAAAAGGAACTTTTATATTTTCGTAAAACTGGATAGCATCATATACCAACGATGCATTTTTAGAAGGTACGGTCACTGTGCGCTCAGAAAAATATGTTTCTTCTTTCTCTTTAGTTTTATCTCCCCAGCTTGTTCTCTCAATTGTGTTTTGGTTGGTTTGCTCATAGCCTGCTGTTACGGATGCTGAATAATTTGCCGAAGTTCCAAAAAATCCGGCTTCAAACTCCACACCAACAGTGGCAGAAACGGAATATGTATGGCTAGACATCATGGACAATGAATTTTCCCAGCCTACACTGGTAATAATTGTTTCTGTAAGAGATGCTCCTACAGTTTGTTCCAAATTTCCATTGCCACAATTGATAAGTGTATTATTGAATGAAAATCCAGTTTGCGAAGGAGGCAGAATGGGCTCCAAATGTCGTGTTTCAATGTCTTCAATTGCCCATTCAATATTCATAGGGATAAACCGAAACCTCAATTTAGTACTGTTTTTGGTATCTACCGTAAATCCAAGACCTGCTCTTACTCTGATTTCTTGCATTTGTTTAGTTTTTATGCTATATGCAGCATTGCTTTCCTTTTCGATAATAAACTTTGCATTTTCAGGTATACTTTGGAAGTCAATATTTCCTTTCAACTCTAACAGCGATAACATAACAGTAACTACCTCAAATTTAAATGGAAACAGATTAGTGATATAAATAAGACTTGGTATCAATTGTACATATCTATTGTTGCTAGCCTTAATTGCAAAAGTATTTGGTTCGTTTGGTATGGCAATGAAATTAAACAATAGTAATGTTTCATCTCCTGTAAATTCTGCTGAAAAAGTATTTACAATTCTACTTACAATTCCCGGACTATTGGTTGCCGAACTTGAAGCGTACTTCATTGCATTTTTAGCAGGTTTATTGTCTTCGTCTAATATTTGAGCATAGTATTTTGTGTCCTTATTCAAGTCAACAGACGTATTTAAATCCTCCAGTTTGTCAGCATCAAATGGAACTGGATCAGGATTAGATTTGAATGAAAGTTTTGAGAAATTTTCTGTCGCAACTATTTTACCGGTATTATCCAGCAGTTCAATAGTCACTTCTACTCCTTCTTTGAGTTCTTTTTCTGCCTCTGAACTCAACTCATCAATAGAAAGTTTTATTTGTCCCATCAATGAGTATTCATCCAGATCAATGGTTTGAGAAATATCACTTTGCACTGAATTAATTGAAATCTTTGCTTTTACAGGGTAGTATCCTTTTGTTGATACAGGTGCTGCATCCACGACAATGCCAAGATCCCCTGCGTATTCCCCCAAGTCTTCTTCCGTGACTCCCGCAGAGGTTACTATTTTTCCATCACCAATGGGATCTGAGTTTTCTTTTTTACATGATATGGTAAATGCTAATAAAAATATTAACAAAAGAATGGGATTGGAATGGTTAATATGATTTTGGCTTTTCATGATTAAATTGGTTTGTGGCACAATAATTTTGGTTGTTGTCCTATTGGCAAACTAAAAATAAGCAATTATTCTCAAAATGGAAAAAAATGAGGGTGGACAAAAGATGGACACTATAGTTTTTTTTCATTTTCAAAAAATCAATAATTCAGGCTCTACAAACCACATACCTCTATATGATTCCTAAATAATTCACCTTCTTTTAAATAGAAATAGCAAAAATTATCTTGATCTGGGCAAAGATATTGACACACAAGAAAATCTTTTTCGATGTCGCTTATTCCAAATGTAGGAACAGAGCTTACAAAGTAGATGGCAATAAAGCGAAAGTACTGCATGAAGTATTTCCAAACTCAATATTCTTATTTATGGGGCAGTTTTTCATGTTATTCCATTTCTGAGATTTGCCAACGAACTCGGATACAATGTGCATGTGACAGATTCTTTTGAACCCATCCAGCCGATATGGAATTTTCCCAGTTCTGACGAAATTAATTTAATAGACGATTCAGAAGTTAATCGACTCATTGCAAAAAATCCTAATATGGCTATTGTCTTTCTCACGCACAATTTTTTTATATAAAGGAAGAATTGCCAAAAGTGCTGAAATCTAATATTCCGTATGTTGGTATCCTGGGAAGTAGAAAGAAGACGCAAAGATATTAAAAGAAGTGGAAGTTAATGATGATAATTATTCGGCATCACAATTGGCCAAAATCCACTACCCCATTGGCCTGGATATTGGAGCAAATACTCCGGAGGAAATTGCTTTATCTATCATAGCTGAAATTATGGCATTCTTCTCAAGCAAAACCGATGAATCACTGGGTAATTTTGAAGGTGCTATTCATATTAAAAATCTTGAGAATGTTATGGGTAAATAAGGCAGTTTGGTAAATTATTGATGGAACAACGCTTTAGCAGGAATCTCTTCAAAATTAGCGTTATTCCCTTTCAGTTGTTAAAACAGATTGAGGTTTTGTATAATCACAAACCTTTATTCAGCCTTAAGGTGGACAGTGAAGACACTTTCTATGGCGAATAAAGTGATTTTATAAACAGGCTCTATTTCACAGGTATTCGAAATAGCCTCACCTCATGTGAATTGTTTTCTCTTGATACTTCTGCATAAATCCAAATTTCTCCATTTACCCAGTGCCAATCGGAATATCTCCATGTATAAAAATCTCCTGGAGTAGTACTTATTGCAATAGGTGAGTCGACAGTCAAATCAACTATATTTTCCATATCAAATGTAAAACCGAATCCTGTGCCAATATTATAAACCGGATCGTACCATTGGGTGCTTGATCCTTCATAAATAAAAAGATACCCTAAGCCTAATGGCAATACTGAGGCTGGACGGATAAAGAAATTATGCCACCCTGAAAGATCCATTACAGGCTGGTTAACGTCTCCAACCGGTTTCCAGTTTTCTCCATCCTCGCTGCTATAGTGAAAAATACGCTCATTTCTTCTCACATAACCGATCACATAGCAATGGTATTTCCCCTGAGCGTAAATGATATATGGATCTTTGTATTCATGAACCGAAACATCCCTTGAATATTGCCTTCCAGGAGCCTGTATCACTGGTTTTGCAGAGGATGGATTGAACTTTGCCGGATCGTCAACATCATCAAACTTAACAATAGACCATGGACCATTTTCCCATGGGCCACAAGCATATAGTTTAAATTTTTTTGTGACAGGATCAATCAGCAGGGCAGGACGCTCAAAACCCGGAATGGGAACTTCCTCACGGCCTATTTTATGCACTTTGGTAAACTTTATCCCATCTTCACTTCGCAAAATTCGGATTTCATATCCCCTTAATCCTCTTGGGTGTTCTGGAGAACGCATACGTGCCGCCATCCAAAAAACTCCGCTTTCATCCACCACTACAGACGGAGCTCCTGCCCAATATTCGGCCGCATTTACATCGGGCTCAAGTACTACATCATAATTGTCAAAATTCTTTGAGATTGATTTAAGGGATTCTGCAATTTGCGGAACTGGTCCTTTCCACGAGGATTTCTGAGCATGGGCAGCTACACAAGTCATACAAATAAATAATACGAATGGTATTATACCAATTTTCATAATTTTTTAATTTTTATACATTCAGGGCCCCTCTATAATTTTCCGGCAAGAGCTCAATATCTTTTCTGTCAGCTCTATGTGCTCAAAATTAGAGATCGCCCCAATGACGTAAATCTTAACAAACGTCCTCTCTGAGTCTCTTTTTGACTCCATATGAGCTGTTATTCAATCATTTATTCATTTTATTCCTCCTGTGCTAAAGCTTCGACGGACAAGCATTTTATCCAACCTACGCTAAAACTTCGGCTGGCAAGCATTCTACAACTTAACCGCACTCTTCCTTGATCTCCACCAGAGAACGAACGTTATAAATGCAGTAATAGATGCTACTACCACCAATAGTATGAATATCGGCGTTAATTCATGATTATATTTTTCGTACATCCATCCAATAATTTCTTCCTGGAATATCGGCCCTATGGAGCCGGTTCCGTTGATGATCCCTGCAGCTACCAAAGCCCCCCTTTTTGTACCGATGTCAATTGCCCCAACACCGGAGATTAATGAGTCCGGGCCATAAAGCATAAAACCTGCCAAACCCATAGAAATAGTAAAATAGAGTAAACTTGTTGAGCCCATGGTGTACATCATCACAAATGATAAAGCCATGAGGAATAGCATTAGAAAAGACAGAAATGATCGCTTGCCTTTGAATAATCTGTCAGAGACAAATCCGGCAAAGATCACCCCTAAAAAACCAAATATGTCAAATACAGTGGAAATATATCCCGCATCGTCACCTGCCTGCCCAAAGTTATTTCTCAATAAAAATGGCACCCAGCTCCAGAGTGCATACCTCAGAAATTTGATTCCAAAATATATCAGTCCCATGGTGACAACCGTAAAGACAACCTCTCTATTCCAACCTAATCCTTCTTCATTTTCTGCCGGCTTTTCATCAGGTTTTTCGTCATCATCGACAACAGGCTCGAGACCAACATCTTGGGGGCGATTGGGATGCAGATAAAATACTATTGCCCAGATCACCATCAAAATCATTGATGCACCAAAAAATGACCATCGCCACCCATAGTTACCAAGCATGTATGCTGCAAAAGAAGTGGCCAACACCGACCCAACCTGGTAGCAAGTTGACCAAATACCCAGGATACTTCCTCTTTGCTTTCTTTTAAACCAGTAGGCGAGGCTACCAATACATCCCGGCCAGCCTGTTCCCTGGGCAAGACCATTTAAACTTAGAAATAATAAAATAGTCCAGTAACTATTTGAAGACCCAAATACAATATTGCAAAGCAAGGATATTCCCATGCCCAAAATGAGCAAATATTTCGGACCAAGTTTACGACCAAAATAGGCACTTGAATATTGCCCAACCATATAGGATGTTAGATATGCTGTGCCTAAATGCGCCAGGTCCATGGTATTCAAACCAAGCACTTCGCCCATATCTGCTTTCACGACAAAAAATGCCTTTCGGGCAAAGTAATATCCGACGTAGGCAATCCATGTAGCTGAAAAAATTTTGTACTGCCATTTACGATAGGGACCGTTTTCAATTAGTGCTGCCATAGTTTATTTTTTAATCTTAGTATCTGCTTAAAAAACTCACTTTTTCAGGAATTAATATCTATTAATTATTAGAATTGACTCTATATTTAAGCCAGTTGGCAAATTCAAGTTCCCTGATATCGTCAGAAAGTAAATCTTCATCTATTGCCAGTTTCCAACGTAAATCTTTTCGTGATGGATCTTTATAAATTGTCTCCAAATCTCCAGCAAAATTTATCAAATCTTCATGACTATTGAAATATCCTTCTCGAGTCAGTTTCTCTTCCCTTGCGATGATCAACCTGGCTAATTCTTGTAAATTATACTCCGGATGATACTGTACAGACCAGAAAACTCCATTTTTATAAACTACTTCCACTGCCTGAACCTCCGTAAATTCGTTAGACGCAAGGTTTGTAGCACCTTCTGGCAAACGGGTAATCATATCATCATGACTAATGAATCCGTCAAATACCTCAGTTTTTCCAGTGTACATAGCATGTTTCTTCCCAGCTTCTGTCAGAAATACTTTTCTGGCGACACCCATTTCTCTTCCTTTGGGATTGGGAGCAACATCACCACCTGCAATGTAAACGGCCAATTGTGCAGCCCAGCAACTTCCAAATTGCTCCAGGCCAAGTTCAAACCCATCTTTACAAAGTGATACCATTTTTTTTACTCGCTTGTCATTATCGTGATAGACGGTAAGGTTGCAACCGGGCCATAAGATAGCGGTATAATTTTTTAGTGCCTCTCGGTCTGGAGTTATCACCTCCGGATCACTGGTATAAAGAATATCATATTCCGCTTCAGGCATATGTCTTAATAGCAACTGTGCGTATAATTTTCCCGCAGGCGTCATACCTACTTCTTCAAATTGTTCTCTGCTTACCTTCGGATAACCATCGATGATCAGGAATCTTAATTTATTATTCATATTGTATTGAGTTCAAAATTGGTTCTGTATGGAAAAATTCATGATTAAATGAGTGAATGATAAAATGAGGACAGGTTAAATTTTCAATGATTCGATAATTTTTGGGAGGTCCTTATAATCACTAAAGATAGCATCTGCTTTTGTGTTTTCACTTCCTCCACGATCAATTGCAGCGGTACACAACAAGGCATTCATTCCGGCATTTTTTGGCCCTATAATATCATTGTGTTCGCGGTCGCCAATATGAATGAGTTCATTGGGATTTACACCTAAATTTGTATAGGCCGACTCAAATACGATTGGTTGAGGCTTTGATCTTCCGATCTCGTCAGAAAAAACAAAATGATCAAAGTACTGAAGTAATCCTTCACCTTTTAATAATTCTCTAAGCACCCGACCGGGGCTAAAAATGGCGTCAGAAATGACTCCTAATTTATAAGACCCATGCAATTCCACTATAGCATCTCCTGCACCATCAATAAAATTGGGGCGAAATTCGAGTTCCATTTCTTCATGGAGTTTTACGATTTCTTTCATCTCTCCAGAGGGAAGGTCAACACCTAACCCTTTGAAAATGACTTCCATCCTATCCACTACTTCCCAGGTTACAAATTGTTCGTGCCACACCTTACTAAAAGCCACATCTGCTGTAGTATATATGGTATCAACAAGAGATTTGGAAACGTCTTTGTGCTTTTGGGCAAATTCTAAAACAAGGAATCTCCGTTCTTCTTTTTTTGACAATCTGCCGGCAGCCTTTCGTTTTGGCTCGTCAGATTCATCAATGAATACCGTATCCCAAAGGTCAAATGTTATTGCTTTTATCATGTTTTTAGTTTAGTGGTTTAGGGTTAAATTGATAGTTGTTAATGGCAAATTGTTAATGTCGCTAACCACGAACAATTGATAATTAACAGTTATTTTTTAAGATTTGATTTTGTGGTTTTGATGATGCTTGTCAGCATTTTAATAACTTCAATTGCATTGTTATTCATGCTTTCGTATTGTTCGTTATTTAGATAATTTGTTTCTTTTAACAATTCCAACCAGTAAATACCTTCGTTTATTCCTTTTTAAGCAATTGCCATTTTATGAATAAAATCAGCTTTACTTTCCGAGTGCTCTGCTTCTCTTACCATTGCTCCAACAGAAGTGCCACTACGTAAAAGTTGCTTGCTTAAAACATATTCTTTCTTTTCAAAAACTAAGAATTGATATAGTTTCACGATACGAATAGCAAACTTGAAACTCTTATCTTTTACAATATTCTTTTTCATAATTGATAGTTTATAAATTGATAGTTGTTAATGTCGCTAACCATTAACAATTGATAATTAACCATTTAACCCCCTCAACACTTCTTCAAAATCTCAACAACATCACCCTTCTCAACTTTTTTAGGATTGAGCGGACAACATGGATCTTCCAGGGCATAAGCCTCCAGCTCTTCCAATTTGTCTGTTCCAACTCCCAACTCTGAAAGTTTTTTGTCCAGATCCATAGATTTTAGCCACTTTTCAATTGCTTCAATTACAACTTCCGCATTATTGGCAACACCAAATATGGAACCAAGTGAAGCATATTTTTCACGAATAGAATCTTTAGAAATATTATATCGCATCACTTCTGTCAAAACTACTGCATTGGCCAGACCATGATGCATATCGTAAAATATACCAAGTCCATGGGCGATAGCATGATTTACACCAAGTCCTTTTTGAAATGCTGTAGCTCCCATAGCTGAGGCCATCAACATATTTCCTCTTGCTACGATATCGCTCCCATTGTTGAATGCAGTTGGCAAATATTTAACACACATTTCCATGGCTTCTTTTGCTATTCCATCTGCCATTGGATGATAGGTCTCCATGATAAATGCCTCCAGGTTGTGAACAAAAGCATCTACACCTGTGGCAGCTGTTAACTTTGGAGGTAGAGATATCGTAATCAATGGATCCAATACCGCAATATCCGGCATCATGAATGGTGAAAAAATGATGGTTTTTTTGTTATTTATATTAATCACACTGCTTCTGCCAACTTCACTACCTGTACCTGCAGTAGTAGGTATGGCATAAAATGGAGGCATATTATCTTTGATATACTTGTCTCCACCTTTCATGTCATCGTACTTTTCCAACGGACCATCGTGTGTGGCCATCACTTTCATGGTTTTGCCAGCATCAATTGGAGATCCTCCCCCGAGAGCGACAATAAAATCGCACCCGGATGCTTTGTAAAGCTCCGTTCCTTTGTGCACATTTTCTTCGGTAGGATTTGATTTTACATTACTGAATATTACAGTTTCAATGCCCACTTCTGTAAAATAATCTTTCAACTTCTGAGCGATACCAACTTTCTCAATACCCTTGTCAGTTACGATCAGCCCCTTTTTCAAACCATCGTTTTTGACAATAGTTGTAAAATCCTTCATTGCCCCAGGGCCATATTCTATTCTCGTAGGATATGAATATGTATGTCTTTTATCGGCCATTTTTTATTTTGTAAATGATGTTTAATTTATAATTATAATAAAATCTGTTAGCTATAATGCTTGTCCGCCGTAGCTTAAGCGTAGGTGGTAGAAAACGAATTCCATCACTTCAATGAATAATTGCACCATTTTCTCATTCTATCATTACCTCATTTAATCTTTACACGGAGATGATATGACTTTGGTCTGGTAAGTTGTTCGTAGCCTATTGTTGAAAGAGTACATCCCCTACCTGTGTTTTTCACGCCGGTCCAGGACAAAAATGGATCGAGAAAGTCACAACGATTCATAAACCAGGTTCCTGTTTCCACGCGATTCCCAATATTTATTGCCTTTTCTTCATCTTCTGTCCAGATTGATGCAGTTAGTCCATATTCGCTGTCATTCATCAGAGTTAGTGCTTCATCATCACTCTTCACACTCATGATTCCGACAACCGGGCCAAAGCTTTCCTCAGTCATAATTTCCATTGAATGGTTAACATTTATAAGCACCTGAGGTGCAAGATAATTTGGTCCCAATGCTGTCTGCGGAAATAATGCCGGATCAATTAATGTTTTTGCTCCAGCATTTACCGCTGCTTCTATCTGATTAATAATTGTATCTGCACCACCATTTTTTGCAAGAGGGCCTATGTTTGTATTTTTATCCAGTGGATTTCCTAGTCGATATTTTTTGGTAATGTCAACAAACCCCTCTACGAATTGATCAAAAACTTGCTCGTGGACATAAATTCGTTCAATACCACAGCATGATTGCCCCGCATTAAAAAATGCTCCATCAACAAGATTTTCAATGGCAAAATTGAGATTTGAGTCGTTGCAAACATAAGCGGGATCTTTTCCGCCAAGTTCTAACCCAACACCAACAAACCGCTCTGCGGCTACTTTCTGAATCTGATGTCCTCCATAAACCGATCCGGTAAATGAAACAAAATTTATTCGCTGATCTCTGATTACATCTGCGGTATCGCTATGGCTTAGATGAAGATATTGAAATAACCCCTCAGGCAAACCTGCGGCTTTGAATGCATCATCAAATCGCTCAGCTACCAGGGGAGTTTGTGCTGAGTGCCGCAATATTACTGCGTTTCCAGCAAGTAAGGCTGGCACAATGGTATTGATGGCAATAAGATATGGATAATTCCATGCTGGGATTACGAATATTGTTCCGAGTGGTTCTCTTTTAATATACCTGTTGAATCCCGACATACCGTTAACCTGAATATTGGACAGAGATTGCTCAGCGAGACTTAACATTCCTTTGGCTCTATCAATTGTGCCCCGAACCTCAAATGGTGAATGGCTGATTGGCCTTCCCATCTGCCAGGTTAGCTCTTCACTAATCTTATCTATTGATTCCTGAAATGCTCCAATAAATTTCTCAATAAATATTTTTCGCTCAGCAATTGATATTGTTTGCCAGACTCTTTGAGCTATAGTGGCAGATGAAAGTGCCTTTTCGATATCCTTTTTAGAATTTAATTGGCACTCTGCGTAAACACTTCCGTCGACAGGAGATACTACTTGAAAATTATTCATTCAATTTTTATTTTAATATTGTGATTAAAGAAGAGATTTGTTTTAAAGATATTTTTATCACTTCAATTATTAATTTTATAAATAAAAGCACATATAATTAGTACCAATTAATATGCGAGGATGTACTATTGCTGAGCGCAAAAATAAATATTAGATTGGAATAAAAAAGCACAGTTTTACAAGTCTACAATTTGTTGAATGTATTATAAATAAATTGAGCCCATTTGAAACTAAATGTGCCTAGTATTTATATCTAATTATCGTACGCCAAATTCTGCGAAAGCCAACGCTCGATCTCCTCTACTTTCATGCCTTTTCGCTTGGCATAATCCTCCACCTGATCTTTTTGTATTTTACCCAGACCAAAATATCTCGAATCTTCATGAGAAAAATACCAGCCACTTACCGTAGCCGCTGGATGCATAGCAAAGCTTTCCGTTAGGGTCACTCCTATTTCCTCTTCGACATTTAGCATATCAAAAAGCTTTCTTTTTTCCAGGTGATCGGGGCAAGCAGGATATCCTGGTGCAGGCCTAATTCCGACATATTTTTCCTTGATCAAATCATGGTTGGTAAGATTTTCAGCACTTTCATATCCCCAGTAGTCCATTCTTACTTTCTGGTGCAGATATTCTGCAAAGGCTTCTGCCAGGCGGTCTGCCAGAGCCTTGGTCATAATACTGTTGTAATCATCGAGCTCTTCCTCATATGCTTTAGCCAACTTGTCTGCTCCAAACCCACAACTTACGACAAATGCTCCAAGGTAGTCATCTTTTCCAGAATCTTCGGGAGCAATGAAATCACTCAACGCATAGTTCGGTAGACTAGGCGCTTTTTTATTCTGCTGACGTAAAAAATTAAGTGTGACAAGTTTCTCCTTTTTGATTGCATCTTTTGGACCAGGATTATAAATCTCTACATCATCGTCGTTAACGGAATTTCCTTTAAAAAATCCAAAAACTGCTTTGGCTTCAAGTAATTTTTCTTTTATAATTTTATCAAGTAGTTGTAGCGCATCCTCATGAAGCTTTGTTGCCGTTTCCCCAACAACTTTATCTTCTAAAATAGCTGGATATTTCCCTGCCAATTCCCAAGAAATGAAAAATGGCGTCCAGTCAATAAATGGAATTAGATCTTCTAACGAAACATCATCAACTACCTTTTTTCCAAGAAAAGATGGTTTTTTTGGCTCAAATTTTTCCCATTCAATTTTCATTTTCTTTGCCCGGGCATCAGCGAGTGAAATGGATTTTTTTGTGCTTTTTCTCTTTTCGTAATCCTCTCTTAATTGTTGGTATTCTTCGCGAATACCGTTGATCAGATCGTTTTTTAACTTCGAATCTCTCGAAGTCAATCGGCTTGCAATCGGCACGCTTTTCGAGGCATCAAGTACATGAATTACTGGGCCACTGTAATTTTGATCGATCTTCACGCAAGTATGAATTCTCGAAGTTGTTGCCCCGCCTATCAACAAAGGAATATTCATTTTGCGGCGCTCCATTTCTTTGGCCACATATACCATTTCATCCAGTGAGGGCGTGATGAGCCCGCTCAGCCCAATGATATCAACATTTTCTTTCTTCGCTGCATCGAGTATTTTCTCAAGAGGCACCATTACGCCAAGGTCAATAATTTCAAAATTATTGCACGCCAATACAACCCCAACTATGTTTTTGCCAATGTCATGTACATCTCCTTTGACGGTGGCCATCAATATTTTGCCGGCAGTTTTTACGCCCCCCTCTTCTCCGGATTCTTCCTGGGCTTTTTCGATAAAAGGTATCAAGTGAGCCACGGCCTTTTTCATTACTCTGGCACTTTTTACTACCTGGGGTAAAAACATCTTTCCCTCTCCAAACAAATTTCCAACAACATTCATCCCATCCATCAGAGGGCCTTCTATCACTTTTATTGGATGGTCAAACATCTGCCTGGCCAATTCGGTATCATCTACAATATGTTCAAGAATCCCTTTGACAAGGGCATGGCTTAGCCTTTTTTCAACTGGCCATTTTCTCCAGGCATCGTCCTTTTCAAGTTTCTTCCCTCCTCCTTTAACCTTTTCTGCAAGATCAATTAATCTTTCCGTAGCATCATCCCTTCTGTTAAGCAGTACATCTTCTACACATTCCAATAAATCTTTTGGAATTTCTTCATACACTTCAATCATCCCTGCATTGACAATACCCATATCCAGCCCAGCTTTAATTGCATGGTATAAAAATGCCGAATGCATGGCTTCTCTAACTACATTATTTCCTCGAAAGGAAAACGAAATGTTGCTAACCCCACCACTTACTTTTGCTCCAGGAAGGTTTTCCTTTATCCAGCGTGTAGCATTAATAAAATCGACAGCGTAGTTATTGTGCTCCTCCATTCCGGTGGCAACGGTGAGAATGTTGGGATCGAAAATTATATCTTCGGGAAGAAAATTTACTTCGTTGACAAGAATATCATATGATCTCTTACATATCTCAATTCTTTTCTCAAAAGAATCTGCCTGCCCATTTTCATCAAATGCCATAACAACAGTCGTGGCGCCATATTTTTTTATCAGCCTTGCGCGATCTTTAAAAACATTTTCCCCTTCTTTTAATGATATGGAGTTTACCACACTTTTTCCCTGGGTACATTTCAACCCCTCCTCAATGACAGACCATTTTGATGAGTCAATCATTATGGGCAATTTGGCTATTTCAGGTTCGGAGGCAATAAGATTTAAAAATCTTTTCATTTCTGCCTCAGAATCAAGCATTCCTTCATCCAGATTTACATCAATAATCTGTGCACCACCTTCGACCTGACTCATGGCAACAGCCAGCGCCTCTTCATAATTTTCATCTTTAATTAGCCTGGCAAATTTTTTCGATCCAGTCACATTGGTTCGCTCACCAATATTCACAAACATTGAATCCGGTTTTACAGTCAATGGCTCTAAGCCACTGAGGTGCATAAAGCCATCTGGCGCAATAACTTTTCTGGGTTTATACCGAGCAACTTCTTTTGCTATTGCATTTATATGATCCGGGGTAGTACCGCAACACCCACCGACAATGTTTATCAGTCCCTCAGCGGCAAATTCACCAAGGATTTTTGCTGTGTATTCTGGAGTTTCATCATACTGACCAAATTCGTTTGGGAGCCCTGCATTGGGATGCACACTAATAGGAACATGCGCAATTCTCGACAACTCCTGAATGTAGGACCTCATCATATCTGCGCCTAATGCACAATTAAGGCCAATGCTTAAAATATCCATATGAGAAATAGAATTCCAAAATGCCTCTGTTACCTGCCCCGATAAAGTTCGTCCTGACGCATCCGTAATTGTTCCGGATACCATAATTGGCAATTTCGTCGATCGCTCTTCAAAAAGCGTTGAAATAGCAAAGAGAGCTGCTTTTGCATTTAATGTATCAAAAATTGTTTCGACCATTAATATATCTACACCCCCATCCATTAAGGCAGCAGCTTGCTCTTTATAAATATCAACCAACTGATCAAAAGATATTGCACGATAACCCGGGTCGTTTACATCTGGAGATAGTGATGTTGTTTTATTCGTGGGACCCAATGAGCCTGCAACAAACCTGGGCTTATGAGGTTCTTGTCTGGTTATTTCTTCAGCTACTTCTTTTGCGATCTTTGCAGATTGAAAATTAAGATCATAAATGATGTGCTCCAACGCATAATCTGCCTGGCCCAGGGAAGTGCCGCTAAAGGTATTTGTAAGAATAATATCTGCCCCTGCTTCCAAATATTTTCGCTCGATCTCTTTGACAATTTCCGGTTGGGTAAGAGAAAGAATATCATTGTTGCCTTTCAAAGGAGAAGTATGGTTTTTAAATATTTCTCCTCTAAAATCATCCTCAGATAATTGATAGTCTTGAATCATGGTGCCCATGGCTCCATCTAGGATTAAAATACGTTTTTCAAGTATTGCTCTTATGTCTTTCAAAATAATGATTTTTTTGTGTAAATACTTACCGGAAAGGTATTGAGGAAATCATGT
>VAPL011088473.1_pt1 | contig 14096 bp, 14 predicted proteins | sample 3395061 | NCBI WGS metagenome assembly VAPL01 (sample SAMN08290444, study PRJNA428436) | hydrothermal vent metagenome | isolation source: Deep-sea hydrothermal vent chimney 2 | place: Pacific Ocean: Juan De Fuca Ridge | depth 2182 m m | reverse complement strand
CCCCCTCCTAACCCACTATCTCATCATATAATCTATTGATTTTATTGATGTTTTTTAGATAAAAAGGCATTTTAAGCTACGCTACGTTTTGAATGGCGTCCTCGACAGGAATCGAACCTGTAGTCTGCTCCTTAGGAGGGAGCTGCAATATCCATTATGCCACGAGGACGTTGTATAAGATTATACTGTAGTTTCATATCCAAATAAATTAGCTGACATGCGTGATGTAACGTTACTGTAATGTGCTTCTCATATTGCTGTATTTGTCATCTTCAACTCACGAATACAATAGAGAACAATAGTCTACCCTTATCTTTGTAATTGCCTTTCCTTTAAGTGCTCAACATGGGCAATCAGGGTATCAACTGTTTCCTTCAGTAAATCGAGCTCATCGATCGTCAGATCATTTAACTGTTCCAGGTTGTACTCTATAGTATCAATTATCTTTTTATGAGGTCGCTGCATTGGTCTCAAAAAATAGGTAGTCACTGTTGCCACAATGGTTCCAAAAAATAACACTGAACCAATCACGATCCATAGACCGCCAACTAACTGGCCAATGCCAGATACCGGTGCATTAGCGATGCCTGCTGTAGAAAATGCAGCTATGCCCCAATACAATGCCTCCCAATATGAATTGATAGACGCTCCATCAATCCCATGCTCAGTCATATACAGTGCAGTAGAAAATATTAGCCACAACACAATTAATAAAAAAATCATTTTTGTAAAAGGAGTATGAACAGAGATATCCTTAATGAATCTCTTAAATCTGGTATGCCGTTGTATTTTTTTCATTGATTAGCCAACTCATTTATAAGATGTTTTAACAAATTCTGGGCAAAGGCGTGTCACTTAGTTCATGCATTATTCGTTCACCACCTAATTCTGTTTGTAATACGACCTGCTGATGTTGATCGGTTATCTCACCAACAATAGAGGCATGCTCTCCATTAGGAAGCTTTTTCCAAATCGATAACACCTGGTCTGCGATACTTGCAGCAACAACAGCAACAACACGTCCCTCGTTTGCAAGATAATAAGGTTCATAACCTAGCATATCGCAGATTGTTAAAACTTCATCACGAACAGGTGCATCTACTTCATTCATAGTAACGCCTAACCCGGTTGCCTGATTGAATTCATGTAAGACACTGGCGACACCACCACGGGTAGGGTCACGCATAAAACGAACCCCTTCTAATTCATAAACAGACTGACAAAAAGAAATAACACTTGCGCTATCAGATTCTAACTTACCAGACAAACCAAACTGTTCACGTGCAAGCATGATAGCGGCACCATGATCACCAATCGAACCACTGATTAATATTTTATCTCCGGGTTGAATTAATTTCATACTGTAATCAACGACTGATGATTTATAGCCAATACCTGTCGTGGTGAAATAAACTTCACTACCCTGCCCGCGTGGGACAACTTTTGTATCACCACAAACAATTTTAACACCACATTCTTTCGCCGCTTGTGCCATGCTTTTTACAAGTTCATCCAGGGTATCAAAAGGTAAACCCTCTTCAATGATGACACCGAGTGTTATAAATTTGGGAGTTGCACCACTCACGGCAAGATCATTCACGGTGCCATGTATGCAAAGCGAACCAATATTACCACCGGGGAATATAATAGGCTGAACAGTAAAGCCATCAACCGTGGTCATTAATTGCTGGTTTTTTTCGGGTAATAGCGCAGCATCACTATCAGTATTTAATAGCTCATTGCTTAAGTGTTTAGCAAAAACATCTTCGATCAAACGACGCATATGTTTGCCGCCATTGCCATGTGACAGCGTGATGTTATAACTCATTGATAGTGATACTCAATTATTTGTCCAGCGCATAAGCCGCCATCGTTAACAGGGGTAGAAACAGATACTACAATACTTAATTTATGTTCCTCTAGTCTTTGTCTGATTAAACAAACAAGTAATTGATTTTGAAAGACGCCACCGCTAAGACCTATAGTGAGATTTTTATCTTCTTCTTTGTACTGCACAGAAATTCTGCTAATACATTCAGCCATGGTTTCATGAAAACATCTTGCACGATAGGCTTTGGTTAAAGCTTTATCGTTCAACATCAAAATAAGGGGGCGCCAATCAATCCTATCAACATCGTCCCCTTTTGTTATTGGTAATGTAATCGCATCTGCGTGAGTCGTTTCCGCCAGGGCTTCGAGCAACATAGGACCATGCCCTTCAAAACTTTCATGATCAACCAGACCCAGCATTGAAGCTGCTGCAGAAAACAATCGACCTGCTGCACTGGACTCAGGACAATTGATGTTTTTTTGCCAGATTATTTTTAACTGTTCTGGATTTATTTGATTAGGTTTTAATTCATTGGAGGCCACATTGTTTATTTCAAAATGAATATCCGATTGCCAACATAATGAAGCGGCAACACGCCATGACTCTCGTGACGTTTTTTCACCACCGGGCAATCTAAACATTTTAAAACTTACTACTCGTTGCCAATTTCCAGGACGCCCCAATAAAGTTTCTCCACCCCAAAGAGTGCCATCAGCACCCAGCCCTAGTCCATCCCAACTAAAGATTATCCAGTTGCTACTTTCTGGATTCTCAAGAACGAGACTACTGGCATGTGCGTAGTGATGATACGTTTTAACAACCGGAAGTCCTGATTCATTAGCCCATTGAGTACTACTGTAACCAGGGTGAGCATCGCAGATAACAACTTCAGCTTTTACCTGATATAACTGTTGCAGATCAGTAATGGCCTGCTGAAAAGTCTGATAACTACGCAAACTTCCAAGGTCTCCATTGTGTGCAGAGATCACCAAACGATTGTCCCATGCTAAAGCGATAGTGTTTTTCATGTGCCCACCAACGGCAAGCACAGGTTGTTCCAATTTAAAGGACAAGGACAATTCAGTTGGTGCGAGACCACGACCTGTACGTAAGACTTGTGGTTCAACATTATTATGAATCATTACGGGATCATCAGCTGGACGAATGATGATACGATCATTATGTAAAAAGGCATCACAAAGTTTTGCAAGGCGTTTAGTTGCTTCTGTATTATCAGTAATAATGGGTTCACCTGAAATATTAGCCGAGGTGGCCACTAGTGGCTTCTGAAATTGATGACAGATCAAATGTTGCAATGGCGAATTCGGCAACACCACACCCAAGCGATTAATACCTGGCGCTAAATTGTTTGGAAGTTTGTCGTTGCTGTTACGTTTTAATAAAACAATAGGTCGGCTGCTTTGTTGTAATAAGGTTACTTCCTGATTAGTTACATCAACATAGTTTTCAAGCAGTGACTTTTCCATCAATACTGCAAAGGGTTTATCTGCGCGTTGTTTCCTGCTACGCAATAATGTAATCGCTTCAGATGTGGTCGCATCACACATCAAATAATAACCACCGATGCCTTTAACTGCGACGATCTTCCCTTTATTTAATGCTTCAATACAAGCTTCAAGTGCAAGACTATTATCAGTAATGTTGTGTCTAGCATCGACAAAATTCAGAACCGGCCCACAGGTTTCGCACGCAACAGGTTCAGCATGGAAGCGACGATCATTTGACTCAAGGTATTCAGCTTCACAATCACTGCAAAGTTTAAAACTCTGCATGCTGGTATTTTTTCGATCGTAAGGTAGTGATGTAATTATTGAATAACGAGGTCCACACTGAGTGCAGTTAATAAACGGGTAAAGATAGCGTCGATTGTTTTTATCAAATAATTCTTCTAAACACTGATCGCAGACAGGAAGATCAGGCAGTATATGAATATCACTTTTAGTTAGTTCATTACTTTGTCTAATAGAAAAATCTTCAAAGTTAACGATAGAGATTTCATTAATTGATTGAATGTCCGGTTTTGCATTAACCGGCGCCTGACTTAACAAACGTTCACGAAATAGTTCGAGCTTTTGTCTATTGGCTTCTGCTGCAATCGTGACCTGACCGGTATTGTTAGAGACAAAGCCTTTTATCTGTAATTCATTGGCCAGGCGAAATACAAAAGGTCTAAAACCTACACCCTGCACAAAGCCGGTAATAACAATATGAAAACAAACAATGTCTGTTTGATGATTTAATTTTTCTTGATTCGAGCTAACCACTGTCAGGCAGGTTCTGTAACTGGTTTGCGAGCTAAGTCTGTTGTTTGCGCCGGTACCGTTTTCAATGCAGTATTCCACCAGATATGACAAGCGCCTTCATCAGAAACCATACAAGGTCCCATTGGTGTTTCAGGTTGGCAGGCTGTTGCATAAAGTCGGCACTGATCAGGATAGATTTTTCCAAGCACGACTTTAGCGCAATCACACCCGGGCGGCATTTCTCCAATACGTCGACGCGTATCGTCACTGTAACCTTTAAAAATCAGGCGCACATCATGTGCAGCATATTGCTGACTTAAACTAAAACCCGACTTTGGGATAATGCCAATACCACGCCAGTTATTATCTGTGACATCCATAGTCAAATTAAGATAACGCTGAGCCGTGATATTACCTCCATCATGCACCACTTCTTGATAACAGTTATCCAGAAAAAAACGACCGTCTAGTTTCTGTCTTAATACAGAGTAAAGAGCCGCGAGCATACTCTCCGCTTCAAAACCGGCAATCGCTGTCGGAATATGATGTTTGTCTACTACAAACTGCCACTCTTGCGGCCCCATTACGGTTGAAACATGACCGGGCGCAATCAGTGCATCGAAGCCCGGTTCATCTGATTCCAATAACATAGCAACAGCGGGCCAGGTGAGCCTGCCCGATAAAAGTATAAACAGGTTATCCGGTAAGCCTTCGGCAATCATTGCCGCGACAGGAGCCGTTGTTGTTTCAAAACCCGCCGCAAAAAATATTATTTTTTTGTCACTGTTGTTGCGCGCGATACTAATCGCTTCACGGGGTGAAGCAATGGGTCTCACATCTGCACCACTGGCTCGCGCTTGTTCTAATGTTCGCACTTCTTTTTTAGATACATTAACAGGGACACGTAACATATCGCCAAAAGCAATAAGGATAACGTCTTCATTTAAGGATAATTGTATCGCCAGATAAATATCTTCTTCGGGACAAATACACACCGGACAACCGGGGCCAGGAATCAATTCGATATTTTTGGGTAACAGACTACGTATACCGGCCTGACTGATAGTACGTTCATGCCCACCACAGACATTCATGATTTTTATTTTTTCAGGAAGTTCCAGCTCATTAATTTTTTGTAGCCAGTGTTTCGCTTTATTCAACGACACAACTATACCTACGTATGAGTATGCTGAGTGTACGATGGTTGTTCATGACTATGTGAATCATTTATATGGAGTTGCGCTCCTTCTGCCTTAATATCCGGTTTTAATGATTCACCTTTTTTAACTCTGCTAAGCTGTGCTTCAACTTGTTGCTTTAACCATGTTATCCAGTTTGCCATTCCAATATTAAAGCCATCATCACAACGTGCTGATAACTCAATCACTGGCGCCTCACTGGCAAGCTCTCGCAAGTTTTGTTCTGCTTTGCGGGGTTCAAAATCATCCAATACATCTAACAGATCTATTTTTGTGAGTAACATTAAATCCGCCGCGCGAAACATCACCGGATATTTAGCAGGCTTGTCATCACCTTCGGTTACCGATAACAGTGTCACATTAAGGTGCTGACCAAGATCAAAACTGGCAGGACAAACCAGGTTACCAACATTTTCAATAAAAACTATATCAAGCTCTTTGAGCGATAAATTATGTACCGCATCGTGTACCATGTGTGCATCAAGATGACAGGCACTACCAGTTGTTATTTGAATTGCAGGTACACCCTGCGCACGGATACGCTCGGCATCATTTTCTGTCTCAAGATCACCTTCGATAACCGCAAGTCGAAACTGTTTTTTAAGTTGTTTAATTGTGCTTTCAAGTAATGCCGTTTTACCGGAACCCGGTGATGACATTAGATTGATGGCTAAAACGTTATTCTTATCAAAGTGTTCTCGATTATGCGTTGCAACATGATCGTTTTCACTCATCAAATTTTTTAACACCGAAATGGATGTTGTTCCATTACTAACCCGTGAAAATTTTCCACCGGGTTTAATAAGGTGTTGGTTACCACTTGTTATGTTACAACCACAGGTGTCACACATGATTAACCTCCTCTAATGACCCATCTTTGCCGGGTTCTGATCTAATAAGTTCGACACTGGCGAGTAACATTTCATCGCCACTTATTAATTGTGTGTGATAATCGCCACACTGACTGCATATAAGTTTGTTAGGAACCACATTCGATCTCGAACCACACTGTTTACATACAATAACGACCGGGAGTTCTTCAATAATAAGCTCTGCATCTTCGGCAATAGTCTGCGCGGCAACAAAAGGAAATGCCTGTTTTAATAATTGAGATTCAACGCCGGACAACGGACCAATTCTTAAAGTGATACTTTCTATAGTCGATGCCTGATTTTGAAATGCAATCTCATTCACCTGGCCCATTATCTGCTGGCAAATTGAAAATTCATGCATCATTATTTACCGTAACATCTTTCGAGTCAAGCAGGAGCTCATCAAACAGTTCCCATGATGAAAGTGCATCTTTTTCAGTGACCTTCTGAATAGCATAACCAATATGCACCATAACGAAATCGTTGGCATCCAGCTCTTCGTCCTGAAGCATAAACAAACTGACTTCACGTTGCACCCCCTTTGCTTCACAGCGTGCAACATATCCATCAATTTCAATAATTTGCATTGGTATTGCCAGGCACATCAGTCATTATCCATGTTATATTTTTATTGACCTTAATCAGTAAACACTCGAAATTTCATTGAGTCAACTATAAACCCGACTATATTTGATCTATCCAATCTTATTAGTGTAGTGTATTAGTTAATCACTGATATATAAGGTTGTTGGCATATCTGAGCTTATGTAGTGCATTGTGACATATACACTACTCATGATTGTAAAAAGGATGAAATAATGATGAATAAAATTATTAATGTTATCACTCTATTGCTAAGCAGTCTTTTTTCAGCAACAGCCTTTGCCCATACCGGGCATAGCAACAATAATGTTTTTCACAACCACAATGGCAGCAACTATTCTTTAGTCTTATTGATAATCGGATTACTAATTGGCTTTGCCACCTATTACATTTATATAAAAAACAGTCCAAAATAATCGAGTATATGACTAAATGATTAAGGCTTCATAAATGAAACCGGAGCGACATTTTTTTCAAACTGATCAGCTTCAGAAATTACTCAGTAATTTACTGAGTAAAGGTTACACTTGTGTTGGCCCACAAGTTCGGGATGGTGCCATTATTTATGATGAAATTAATTCTGTTGAACAATTGCCGCGTGGTATTAGTGACCAACAGCAACCGAGCAGCTATTCACTAAATAGTAATCACTCTACAAAATTTTTTAACTGGGCAAATGGCCCGCAGGCAATCAAGCCATTTTTGTTTGCAGCTAAAGAAAAGCTCTGGCAAAGTAAACAATCAATAGATGGTCAGATCACATTTAAAGCGAACGTACCAAATCCTGTACCGATAGCCATTATTGGTGCCAGAGCCTGTGATATTGCTGCCATGAAAATTCAGGATCAGCATTTTCTACAACAACAATTTGTCGATCCCTATTACAAAACACGTCGGGAAAATCTTTTAATCATTGTGGTGAATTGTGCTCATCCAGCTGATACCTGTTTTTGTCACTCTACCGGTGACGGCCCCTTTGCCGATGATGGGTTCGATATCGCGCTGACTGAACTGGAAAATGGTTTTTTGTGTGAGGCACAAACAAACCCGGGTGAAAAAATTCTGCAGGGACTTTTGTTAGAAGATTGCAGCAATAAACAACTCGAAGAATCTGAACTGATAAAAACCAAGGCAGCAAAACAAAAAAGGAAGCTGCCCGAGTTTGATATCAAGGCTCGATTATTGAATGAACTGAATAATGATGCCTGGCATGCCATAGCCAGTGAATGTCTTAGCTGTGGGAATTGTACTTCGGTTTGTCCCACCTGTTTTTGTCACAGTGAAAACGATGTGCCGGAACTTGATGGAAAATCATCTGCTCATTTTCGAGAATGGGATTCATGCTTTGGTCAGGGACACAGTTATATCCACGGCATTACCATTCGTAGTCAGACCAGTCAGCGTTATCGGCAATGGTTAGTACATAAATTTTCAACCTGGCATGAGCAATATGGCCGTTCTGGCTGTGTTGGCTGTGGCCGTTGTATTAGCTGGTGCCCGGTAGGTATCGATGTCACCGAATCAGTAGCCCAATTTGTGGATAGACGCTGTGATTAATCCTAACCTTAATCCTTATGAACCCCATGAAGCGATCATTGTTGAACGCATTCAGGAAGCGCCTGATCTTTTTACTTTACGAATAGAATTTACTGATCCGGAAATTCGGGCAGCCTGCAAGTTCGAACCGGGGCAGTTCAATATGCTGTATTTATATGGCGTTGGTGAGATTGCGATTTCGATAGTATCTGATCCGCTAGATTGCCTGATAATTGATCACACCATTCGTGTGGTTGGCCGTGTAACCCGAGGTTTGGCTAATCTTAAAACAGGTGACCGAATTGGCGTGCGTGGTCCTTATGGCCGTGGCTGGCCTATGCTCGAATCAAAACAAAAAGATATCGTGGTTGTTACTGGTGGGCTGGGTTGTGCACCGGTTGTCTCGGTTATTAATTATATTGAACAGCGACGCGAGGAATTTGGTCGTCTGAATATTGTACAAGGTGTTAAACACAGTGCTGATTTAATCTGGAAAGAACGTTATGAGCAGTGGCGCAAGTTGCCGGACACAAAAGTACTGCTGGCGGCCGATGTTGGTGAAGCCTTATGGCCATGGCATGTTGGGCCAGTCACCTCACTTTTTGATCAGCTGGAATTTGATCCGGATAATGTGTCAGTAATGATGTGTGGACCCCAGGGAATGATGCGTGTGGTTTGTGATCACATGCTGGATAACCGTGTAGCAGAATCACAACTCTACTTGTCGATGGAAAGAAACATGCAATGCGCCGTGGGACATTGTGGGCATTGCCAGTACGGCAGCAAGTTTATCTGTAAAGATGGCCCGGTATTCAGCTATGACAAGATTCGTCATCTGTTTGAGACCAAAGGTTTTTAAGGTGAATTCAAATGAGTAAACCCTCTGTCGCAGTTCATAAATTCAGTTCCTGTGATGGCTGTCAGCTGGCACTGATTAATCTTGGTGAACCTTTGTTGCTGCTAAGTCAGCTGGTTGAAATAAAACATTTTGCAGAAGCGGGCCCACTTGATGAAGATGCGAAGGTTGATATCGCCATTGTTGAAGGCAGCGTTTCTACTTCTGAAGATGAAACTCGACTAAAAAAGATTCGTGATAACAGCACTTACCTGATGACTATCGGCGCATGCGCTACTTCTGGTGGCTTGCAGGCACTGCGTAACATGGCAAATACAGATGAATGGATCGCGGATATTTATGCTAACCCATCCGTTATTGATAGCCTCGATAACAGCACCCCCATTAAAGACCACGTTAAAGTTGATCTCGAATTATGGGGCTGCCCGGTTAACCAAAAACAAATACTCGGTACAATTCGCGCTTTATTATTTGGTGTATTGCCTGTGGAAGAAAACGACAAAGTTTGCATCGAATGTAAACGCCAGCAAACCGTTTGTGTCATGGTCACTAAAAACGAACCCTGCATGGGTCCGGTTACACGCACCGGTTGTGGCGCTTTGTGTCCCAGTGTTGGCAGGGATTGTTATGGTTGTTATGGACCCGCAGAAAATGTGAATACAGATGCACTGGCCAATCGATTACTGGGCTTTGGCTTATTAAAAGATGAAGTTGCCAGACGTTTCCTGTTTATTAATAGTGCTGCAGCTGCATTTCATAAACAGGGCATGAGCATGAAGGAAGCTGATTAATGTCGACAGAAACTATCAAAATCAATGTACCGGTGTTGGTTCGCGTCGAAGGTGAAGGTGCGCTTGAGCTGGAGATCGAAAACCAACAAATTACCGATCTTAAGTTACGTATTTATGAGCCACCTCGTTATTTTGAGAAGTTTCTCGAAGGCCGAAATTATTATGATGTACCCGATACTGTTACACGTATCTGTGGTATTTGTCCTGTCGCGTATCAGATGAGTGCATCACATGCGATTGAATCCATCTTCGGCGTCACAACAACGCCATGGATTCGTTCAATGCGCAGACTCTTTTATTGTGGTGAATGGTTACAGAGCCACAGTTTGCATATCCACTTGTTAGCCGCGCCTGATTTTCTTGGATTTAACAGCGCCATAACAATGTCGGAGAAATATGGTGATGAAGTTCGCCGCGGCTTTAAACTACAAGCACTGGGTAATGATCTGATTGCCTTATTCGGCGCTCGTTCGGTACATCCGGTAGGTGTAAAAATCGGTGGCTTTAGCCAGGCGCCGCACCAGAAAAAAGTTAATGAACTATTACAGCGAGTGATTGCAGCAAAGCAGGATGCTATCGATTTAATTCAGTGGTTAGACACACTCGATTTACCCGAAGATAACCAGGACTTTGTATCGGTAGCGCTGCATCATGATAATGAATACCCGTTCAATGAAGGACGCTTAATCAGTGATGATGGCCTTGATATTGCTATCAATGAATTTGAAAATCATTTTAAAGAAATGCATGTTGATCACAGCACCGCCCTGCACTGTTTACTAGATGGCAAACCTTATTTAGTTGGCCCTCTCGCCCGATTAAACCTGAACAAAGATCAGTTACCTGATGAAGTAAAAAAAGTAATGCAGGAACTCAAAACACAGTTTCCTTCAAAAAATATGTTTCACAGTATTATTGCTCGCGCTATCGAAATTTATTTCTGTTTAATTGAAGCAGAGCAATCATTAAGCAACTATGAATCTACCGATATGCCTTACATGGAATTCGAACCCAGAGCGGGCACAGGTTATGGCTGCACCGAAGCACCACGTGGTTTTTTATGGCATCGTTATGATATGGATGAAAAAGGCTGTGTTAAAAAAGCGATTATCGTGCCACCAACCAGCCAGAACCAGCCACGTATTGAAGAGGATTTAAAAACCTCACTCATTAATTTTGGTCTTGATAAACCTAAAGATGATTTACAACTACATGCCGAAAAAGTCATTCGTAATTACGACCCCTGTATTTCCTGTGCAACACATTTTCTTGATTTAAATCTTGTGCGTGATGGTATTATTGAAAGTTCAGAAAATATACCGACATCTATATCTTCATTTAAAAATGTAGATTTAACAAAAGCCGCCATTATAGGCATTGGTTCACCACATGAAGACGATAAATCTGGTTGGCAGGCAATAGATAAATTACAGAAAAACAAAAGCATTAAAGAGCTTGAAGAAAAAGGTCTGAATTTGTTTACCCTTGATCGGCCGGGAATTCTATTGGCTGAAAGTATCAAAAATTATGAACATGTATTAATTATAGATGCAATGAAACCTGGAAGCACAAAAGCCCCGTTAGTCTGGCTAGATGCTTCTAAAATAAACTCAATAGGAAATACGTTTTCAAGTCACAATATAGGCTTAGTCGAGTCGCTGGAATTGATAAGAGAGATTAATCAATTACCTAAAGATATCGCTCTGTTAGCAATAGCAAAAGTCAGTGATAAAAACCTGATTGATAATGTGTTGTTGTGTTTAAATTCAAAGTATTAGAGCATTTAAATCAGTTACTTCAAATAAAACAGATGACCATCAATATTTTGTGAATAAAAGAAGGGATCTGTTAATAGCGAAAAACTAAAATATGTTAGAATATATACTTTTAATTACGCTTGGCGCATTGCTTATTTTTATCCCTGCAAAAACAACTTTTAAAAAATAGATTTCATTTACTACTGTTGATAATATACCACGTTCAAGCCCCCGTAGCTCAGTTGGATAGAGCGGTCCCCTCCTAAGCGGCAGGTCGGACGTTCGAATCGTCTTCGGGGCACCACTATTATTTTTTATCTTTGGGATTATCCATAAAGCCAAACAAAGATTTTTTATTTTTCTGCTCGGCTTCGAGTGCTCTTTGTTTTCTTTCCAACTCTAACATTTCCATTTTACGACGTAAGGCTTCTCGCCTTACCTTTTGTTGCAGGCGCTGTCGGTCATGACTGGATAAATCAAGTTTCATAAAGTAATGCGACTCACGAATTAAGTACTTACCCATGTCATCAAGAAAATCGTCTGTAATCTGTTCGGCCTGAACTTCTCTTTTAAGTAAACCCAAATCCTGAAAGTTATTAAACTTAAGGTGGATGCATGAGTTTTGCATATCACCTTCAATTAAAATTGTTACTTTTACTTTGCTTTCAAGGTTAAATTTAGCAAACGAAATTTCATGTGTGTCATCACGGTATTTTTGAGAGGTAAATTGAAGCTTATAGCGCTGCATATATTCAATATGCTTTTCGATATTTTTGCCATTATCAACTTCAAATTCAATATTTTCTTCATCAGTACAGTGGAAAATCAGAATAATTTGCTTCATCTCTTCTGAACTGTCTGTTGATATTTTGTAACCACCCTGAGTCAGGTTTCGTTTTACGCCGGACGCAGTTAATGTGTAAGGGGCTTTAATAGTTGGTTTTACAAAATTAAGGTGCTCGATTAACTCATTAATATGGGTATATATCGAGGTCATTGCCGGGTGGATTTTTGCTTTATAGATCGCCTGCAATTCAGCCTGTTTAGCTGCATCTTCTTCTTGAGACTGTTTTAGTGCGGTACTCTGTTTACGTAAATCGTCCAACAAACCCATAATAATTCATCCAGGATTATTTCTTGCTTAGGGGGGTTAACGGCAAAAATTATAGTTTTTGAAGTGAATCTTTCCAGTTTTCATTACTGGCTTCTTCTTTTAACAGAATTTTCATCCCATTATTCGGGTTTTCCCAGCCCGTCTCACCAATAACAGGCTCAAGCTCAAAGCCCCACCATATGCCACTGGCATCCTGCACGATCCAGTTTAACTTGCGAGAAACATTGGCAGTCGCAGATTTTCCTGATTTATACTGCTCTATCCTCTCAAGTAAATGCTGCATTTCACCACGGCTGATGGTTGTTGTTGGGTCAATTTCTTCAGTTAATGGTGCCGGCCTGTCGCTTGAATAGGAAATTGTTAACTTGCCAATCACCACAATATCGTTATCGTTAAGCGTATGTGTAGTAATGGCATTGCCATTAACGTAAGTTCCATTCGTGCTGTTACAATCTTTAATTTCAACTGCATTTCCCAGTTGCCGAATTTCGGCATGATGACTACTGACGGTAGCATCCTCTAAACGAATATCATTATCTGTATTTCGTCCAATTTTTAGAACGTCATGCGAAACATACATTTCGTCCAGTTTATTATTATTATCGCGAATGGTTAACTTATACATAGTTCTATTTGGCTTTTATATTTCCCTTGAGTATAACAGTTATTTGCTAAAGGAAAAGTGAAAATAATTCTGTAAGTAAATGATTAGATTATACTTATCAATTTCAGAAAATAAGCCAGACTGGAGCCTGTAAATATAAATCCCTCAATGGTAATAACATGTTTCTAAAATAACGGTGTTATTTATCCTGATCATTACCCCCAATCAGGCTATTTTCTGACCACATTAGAATGATAAGTGATGCCTTCTTTTTAAGTGCACGGTGTCATATGAACAATCATGCCTTTAACATGGCTCTAAAGGCAAAACTGAAGTGCTATTACACACAAATTACTGGTATAAAAAAACCCGCAAAGTGCGGGTTTTATTTTTTATGGCGGAGAGCGAGGGATTCGAACCCTCGATAGGTTTAACCCTATACGCCCTTAGCAGGGGCGCGCCTTCAGCCACTCGGCCAGCTCTCCATAGGGAATAAATTTATATTTAAAGGAATTGAATATGCAAAACCTTAAATTACAAATCCCCAGACTGTTACCAAATATGGTCTCAAGCTGGGGATGCAAAGGATACTAGGGCTACCGGTTAAGGTAAAGTGAATTTAGAAAAAAACCTTTAATAACTATACATTACCATTTGGCTCATTACTTT
>VAPL010512934.1_pt1 | contig 14103 bp, 11 predicted proteins | sample 3395061 | NCBI WGS metagenome assembly VAPL01 (sample SAMN08290444, study PRJNA428436) | hydrothermal vent metagenome | isolation source: Deep-sea hydrothermal vent chimney 2 | place: Pacific Ocean: Juan De Fuca Ridge | depth 2182 m m | reverse complement strand
CTGACCTTTGGGCAAACCCGTCGCACTGTATGGATCGACGCTGCGGGACAAAGCACCTCTAAGGCCCTGGAATTAATAGATAAAGACACAACCGAAGCTTTGATTGTGATCGCTGCTGATAATCTTAAACCGGCATCAAAATTACGGAAGTTTGCCGAGGCTAAAAAGTTTGCAGTTGCAATCCCCTGTTATCTGGATGATCTGTCCAGCCTCAACTCCGTATTGGATGGCGAGTTAAAGCAACACAATTTGACAATAACGCCAGATGCCCGGCATTATTTCATCAACCTTCTCGGTGCTGATCGTCAGTTATCCCGGAGTGAAATCGAAAAACTGTGCCTGTTTGCTTTGGGAAAAAATGAAATCACTAGTGATGACGTACGCCTGATAAGCGGTGATGTCACAGCGCCAACACTGGATAGTCTGTGTGATGCCGTTGGTGAGGGCAATGTTGATCTGGCAGACAGAATTTACAATCGAACAATTACTGCGGGTATTTCTCCTGGTGCTGTTATTGCCCAGTTAATACGCCATTTTATCATGCTCGACTGGATTGTCAGCCAGTCCGCACAAAGCGGTAGCGGTACAGCCGGGTGCATAAAGCAGTTACGACCGCCGTTATTTTTTAAACGCCATCCATCTGTCGAACACCAGACCCGCCTGTGGTCCCACGAAGACCTGAAATCAGCCCTTCAACTGCTGCAACAAGCCGAAAGCCAGTGCCGCAACTCAAAGCTGCCAACAGACGCGCTGGGTGAAAGAGCTTTGTTTTCATTGAGCATGTCAGCAAAACGTCGTCAAAGACGTGGCTAAGGCATTTTACCTGCGTGGGATTGTGTTTAAACGTTTAACAATTCCATCCAGCTGCTCAAGTGTCTTGTAGGTTATGGCCACATAGCCCCCTTCAGCACCGTCATGTTCAACCGCTACCTTGAGACCCAGCACATCCGAGAGGGTTTTTTCCAAAGCCAGTGTATCGGCATCTTTAGCCGGTTTAAGTTTTGCCACCCCGGCTTTAGGCTTCTTGTCATTTTTGGATTTTCCTGCAGCCTGGCGGGAATACTGTTCGGCTGCGCGAACGCTTAAGCCCTCGGCCAGTATTTTTTTGGCCAGTTTTTCGGGATTTTCTGCCGTGAGTAAAGTACGCACATGGCCAGCGGTCAATTCACCGCCCCGCACATATTCCTGCACCGCGTCAGGCAGGTTGAGCAATCTGAGTGTATTGGCCACGTGGCTGCGACTTTTGCCCAAAACATCGGCCAGCGCCTCCTGGGTATACTCATATTCCTTGCGCAAGTGTTCAAAAGCGACCGCCTCTTCGATAGCATTCAGGTTTTCACGCTGAATGTTTTCAATCAGTGCAATTTCCACCGCCTCACGGTCGCTGAGCACTTTAATAACAACCGGAACCATGTGAATTCCAGCCTTTTGTGCCGCCCGCCAGCGTCTTTCGCCTGCCACAATCTCAAAAGAATCACTCAGATTGTTTATCTGACGCACCAATATGGGTTGTATCACCCCTTTTTCGCGAATTGATTTGGCCAGTTCATCAATTGCAGCATCATCAAAATTGCTGCGTGGATTGCTGGCACTGGGCCGCAGAAACTCGATAGGGAGTTGCCGGGCACTGTTTGACGGGTTGCGAGCGGAGTTTTCCTCGTAACCCTCACCCATAAGGGCCGCAAGCCCCCGGCCCAGTCGCTGGTTTTTTCCACTTGTAGTCATAAATAAATATCAACCTTTTGTCGGGCTCAGGGCCTCATGCAGCTTGCAAAGCTTTTTCGCGTCGAATGACCTCTGATGCCAGCCGGATGTAGGCCTGACTGCCCGAACATTTTGAATCATATAACAATGCCGGCTTGCCGTAAGACGGCGCTTCCGACATACGCACATTGCGCGGGATCACTGTTTTGTAAACCTTGTCCCCCATGAACGAGCGCACATCCTGAGCGACTTGATCGGAAAGATTATTGCGTTGATCAAACATGGTAAGCACAATGCCGTGAATGGTAAGTTTGGCATTCAGGGTATCTCTCACCTGTTCCACGGTTCTCAGCAACTGGCTCAGGCCCTCGAGCGCAAAAAACTCGCATTGCAATGGCACTAAAACCGCATCAGCTGCTGCCATCGCATTGATCGTCAACAAGTTGAGCGAAGGCGGGCAATCAATCAGTATATAGCTATATTTTCGTCCGGGATTTTTGCTGCTCTGAAAATCAATAAAATGCCGCCGGATCGCTTCACTCAACTGGTAGGCGCGTCTTTCCATAGAGGCCAGCTCTAATTCAGCTCCCAGCAGGTCCAGCGTCGAGGGCACAACACTCAACCGCGGTATCATGGTCTGGATCGGCGTTTGGCGAAGCTCGGCATTGCCTAATAAGACATCGTAGGAGGAAAGGGTGCGTACACTTTCCTCAATGCCCAGTCCGGTGCTGGCATTGCCCTGGGGGTCAAGGTCTATAATCAGCACTTCTTCGCCAACAGCGGCCAGCGCGGTGCCAAGATTAATCGTCGTGGTGGTTTTACCCACGCCGCCTTTTTGGTTGGCAACCACCAGAATTCGGGGCATGTCCATAATTAAAACTCCAGACTATAATCGACAGGTTTACATTATTTTCGTGCGCACTTTTTAACTATCAGGATTTTGCCCGGTAGGCCAAAATTGCGCTCTACAATTTCAGCCTCTATTTTCCAACATTTAGTACTCGCGGTCAATTCATCCTCTACATCTTGTCCCCTGGGAAATACACCTACGGCCCCACATTCGAGTGGTTTTTGTGCTAATTTGAGCAACAGGTCCAGTGGCGCCAGGGCTCTTGCGGTCACTACATCCAGTGCCATTGTCTGTATCGCTTGCGAATCGATGGCTTCAATACGGCAATTATGAATTTTGACGGGCGCCTTTATCCGCCGTGACACCTCACGCAGAAAAGAACATTTACGCGCATTGGCTTCCACCAGATTGACCTGAATGTTTTTTTGTTGTCCACAGGTTGCGATCACCATTCCCGGAAAACCCGCCCCTGTACCGATATCAATCCAGTTTTTGGCCCCCGAAGGCGCATGGCGCTCAAGCTCGAGAGAATCGGCAAAATGCCGCGTCCACAACACCTCTATGGTGGCGGGACCAACAAGATTGATGCGCCGCTGCCATTTGGTCAACATGTCGGCATAGATCGACAGGCGTTCCATTGTTTCACGTGAAACATCATAAGTGCGGGCAAATTCGCGTTTGCCTTCAGCAATGGTTTTATCAGTCAATGGCTCAGGCACAGCTTTTCTTTTGCGGGTTTTTGACGTGGGCCAGCAGGGCCGTCAGGGCGGCTGGTGTAATACCTTCTATGCGCGATGCCTGTCCAAGGGTCAATGGCCGGGCAGCTTCAAGTTTTTCTTTAACCTCCAGCGACAGACCACCAATTGAACCATATTCCAGCGCCACTGGTATGTGCAGTGTTTCATCTTTGCGGAACGCCAGAATATCCGCATTCTGCCGATCGAGATAACCGGAATATTTAGCGTCTATCTCAAGTTGCTGGCCTATTTCAGCTGACAGGCTTTGAAGCTGCGGCCAGATAGCGCAAAGCCGCGCCAGATCAATTCCCGGATAGGCCAAAAGCTCATGCACATTCCTTCTGACCCCATCCTTGTTGATGGTGAGACCATGATCACATGCCTTGTTTGGCGTAATATCCAGACTTGTGGCCAGTGCCCTGGCTTCCTGTAAAGCCAAACGCTTGGTTTCAAATGTCTGGCGACGTTCAGAACCGACACAACCAAGCGCAATCCCCAAAGGTGTCAGGCGCTGATCGGCATTGTCGGCACGTAAGGTCAATCGATATTCAGCCCGTGAAGTGAACATCCGATAAGGTTCAGCCACACCTCGTGTAACCAGATCATCAATCATAACCCCGATATAAGCATCAGCCCGATCCAGGATAAAAGCTTCACTGTCACTGACGCTCAAAGAGGCATTTAACCCGGCCAGCAATCCTTGCGCCCCTGCTTCCTCATATCCCGTCGTGCCATTAATTTGCCCGGCTAAAAACAACCCTTTGATGCGCCTTGTTTCAAGGCTGGGAAAAAGTTCGCGCGGATCAATATAATCATATTCAATCGCATACCCGGGACGGACAATTTTGGCATCCTCCAGTCCGGCAATGGTCTGAATAAACGCCAACTGAACATCGACGGGCAAAGACGTCGATATGCCATTGGGATAGACGGTTGTATCATCAAGACCTTCAGGCTCCAAGAAAATCTGGTGGCTGTCACGCTCCTTGAAACGTACAATCTTGTCTTCGATCGACGGGCAGTATCGTGGGCCCACACCTTCAATTTGTCCCGAATACATCGCAGATTTTGAGATATTGTCAGCAATCAGCTGATGGGTCTTTTTACAAGTGTGGGTGATATGACAGGAGATTTGCGGCGTTTCTATCTTATCATTCAAAAACGAAAACGGCACCGGGGGAACGTCACCAGGTTGTTCCTGCAGCTCATCCCAATTAATGCTGCGCCCGTCCAGGCGAGCAGGCGTGCCGGTTTTAAGCCGCCCCATTTTAAAGCCGGCTTCATACAATCTTTGGGATAATTTTCGCGCTGGCTGTTCACCATGGCGTCCAGCTGGAATTCTTTGGCTACCTATATGGATCAATCCATTGAGAAAAGTGCCGGTTGTCAAAACCACGGCACCGCAGGCAATAAACCTCCCATCTGCCAAAACCACACCCTCGATCCGGTCTTGTGTGATCCTGATATCCTCAACATCTCCTTCAAGTGACCACAGGTTTTCAACAATGGCCAACTCTTCTTGCATGGCACCACGATAGAGTTTGCGATCACATTGCGCCCGGGGGCCACGTACAGCCGGTCCTTTACGGCGGTTGAGCATTCGAAACTGAATACCAGCAACATCTGTCACCCGGCCCATCAGGCCGTCGAGCGCATCAATTTCGCGTACAAGATGGCCCTTGCCCAACCCGCCGATGGCTGGATTACACGACATTTCACCGATCGTGTTCAACTTGTGGGTGACCAGGAGGGTTGCCGCACCATGGCGTGCGGAGGCCGCCGCAGCTTCACAGCCGGCATGGCCACCCCCGATAATGACAACATCCCATTTATTATTGTTCGGCAACATTCCTGATCCAGTCCGTCAAACCCAGTCAATTTGCAGGTTTACATAGAGGGTAAAGCTATGGGCGTCAAAGCATCCTTAAAATTGTTTCACGTGAAACACTCACTTGCCAACGCAAAAATCATTGAAAATGACATCAAGCAAATCTTCCACGTCCACCCGACCGGTGAGACGGCCAAGCTCACGCGTACAAATACGCAAGTTTTCAGCAATCAATTCATCCGCTAAATCAGGTGTATCAAGCACTTTTGATAAAACATCAACAATTCTCATCAAGGCTTCGCGATGACGTGCCCGGGTGATAACGGCGTTTTCTCCGCTAGATTGTATGGCCAAGGCTATATCTGTGATGCTCTCAATCAGTCTGTCAAAGCCTGCACCAGTCTTAGCAGAGACGGCAAGGATCGGGCAATCTTCTGTCTCTGATTTTGGGCTGGCCCTACTTGAATCAATGTCGCACTTATTTCGTAAACGAATCAAAGATTGATCCGAATCGATTGGGAAATTGAAGGGCGTCTCTTTAAGGGTGCCATCTGTTGTCCAAAGGATTACGTCTGCGGCCCGCATTTTATTCATGGCGCGCCGAACGCCTTCTTCCTCTATTTCATCACCACAATCACGCAATCCGGCAGTATCCGACACTGTCACAGGAAACCCATTCAGATCCAGATGAACCTCAATAACGTCACGCGTAGTCCCCGCCTTCTCTGAAACGATGGCCACATCCCTTTTAGCCAAACCATTTAACAGACTGGATTTACCGGCATTTGCGGGCCCGGCTATCACAACCTGAAGGCCATCGCGAAGCCGTTCACCGGCGCGATGGTCATTGAGATGACCGGCCATCTGATTTTTAAGATCAAGAATGTTCGTGACCATATGCCGATTAACATCATCCCCCACATCTTCTTCATCACTAAAATCAATGCCGGCTTCAACGTAGGCCAATATATGGACAAGCCTGTCGCGCCATTGATTTAATAAATCGGAAAGGCCACCACGCATTTGCGCCAATGCCTGGCGTCTTTGCTGATCGGTTTCAGCTGCAACCAAATCAGAAATAGCCTCTATGCCAGTGAGATCAAGCTTGCCATTATAAAATGCCCGGCGGGTAAATTCCCCAGCCTCAGCCATGCGTAAACCACTGACAGACCCGACCGCCTCTATAACAGCAGCCATCACGGCACCACCGCCATGGATGTGCAGTTCTGCAACATCTTCACCGGTAAAACTGCCGGGTGCCGGAAACCACAAAACCAAAGCCTGATCTAGTAAATCACCGGTAAGGGGATGAACTATTGATTTCAGGTAGGCATGGCGAGCTACTAAATCACCTGTACACAATTGCTTTAACAAGTCTTTTGTGTGCGGCCCTGAAACGCGAATAACCGCCACTCCTGCGCGCCCCGAGCCACTTGACATTGCATAGATTGTATCGTCGAGAGCCAAATTAAGTCACCACCAATTATTGTTCGATGCACTATACTGGTACACTTGTTCCTTATAACAATTACCGGCTTAAAATATTATGTCCAAAAACTTTCTTGGCAGCGAAAATAGCCCTTATCTCCTTCAACATAAGGATAATCCTGTCCATTGGTACCCCTGGGGCAAACAAGCACTGAACCAGGCCGATAAACTCAATCGCCCAATATTGTTATCTGTTGGCTATGCCGCCTGTCACTGGTGCCATGTTATGGCCCACGAAAGTTTCGAGGACGAAGAAACAGCGGGGGTGATGAATAAGCTATTCATCAACATCAAAGTAGATCGCGAAGAACGCCCGGATATCGATAAAATATACATGAACGCAATCCAACTCATGGGCGAACAGGGTGGCTGGCCTTTGACAATGTTTTTAACTCCAACAGGTGAGCCATTCTGGGGCGGAACATATTTTCCCAAAACACCAAACTATGGTCGGCCCGGTTTTATCCAGGTTCTAAATCAGATAGCGGAAATATACGAAAACCAGCCCGATAAAGTCAAAACAAACTGCCATGCCATCACTGGGGCTTTGGCCAAGCGAGCAGAAAAAGACAAAACCCACACAATAACGATCGACATCGCCAATCAGATTGCAAACCGCTTTTTACAACAAATTGACTTTAATCTTGGTGGCCTTAAGGGGGCTCCCAAGTTTCCTCAAACCATAATACTAGACCTGTTATGGCGAACCGGCATCAGGCTTAACCTGCCGGAATATCGTGACGCAGTAACAATAACCTTAACCCGCATGAGCCAGGGCGGCATCTATGATCATCTTGGTGGCGGGTATTCACGTTATTCGGTAGACGAATTCTGGCTGGCTCCTCATTTTGAAAAAATGCTTTATGATAATGCACTCATACTTGATTTGTTGATCCGAGCATTTCAGGTAACAGCAGAGCCACTGTTTCAACAACGCATCGAAGAAACAATTCGATGGGTGCAGCGCGAGATGGTGACAGAAGAAGAAGCCTTTAGCGCTTCATTAGATGCTGATTCTGAAGGTATTGAGGGGAAATTCTATGTCTGGTCTGACGAAGAAATCAAACTTCACCTTGGATCAGCCTATGACACATTTGCACTAATCTATGATATTTCCCAAGCCGGTAACTGGGAGCAGGTAAATATTCTCAATCGTTTGAAATCTGGCAAGCTTGGAAATGACGACATTGAGCAAACTTTAAGCCTGAACCGAGAAACACTGCTCAAACACCGTGACGGACGCATTCGACCGGGCCTTGATGACAAAATTCTCAGTGATTGGAACGGTCTAATGATCTCAAGTCTTGCCAGCGCTGCGATGGTATTTGGGAATAACCACTGGCTGGACATGGCTAAAACAGCCCATCACTATATCACCACCTCCATGATCATTGATGGCAAGCTCCACCATTCTGCCCGCTTAGGAAAAATACAACATCTGGCAACGTCTGAGGGTTACGCAAATATGATCCGGGCGAGCCTTGCCCTTCATCAAGCCACCGGTCACACTGACTATCTGACCACCGCGATTGACCTCAACTCGTCACTTTATGAACATTATTGGGATCACATCGATGGCGGCTATTTTTTTACCGCTGACAATGCAGAAAATCTTATTGTCAGAACCCGCTCTCACCATGATGACGCAACTCCCAATGCCAACGGTATCATGGCTCAAAACCTCATCAGATTATATCTTCTAACAGGTAACCAGGAACATCTGGACCGTGTCGACCAAATAATCTCGGCTTTCACAACCGATGTGTTCCAAAATATATTCAACAGCGCGTCACTGCTGGTGGCATTTGAAATGAGGATGGTTCTATTGAGTGTGGTTGTAGCACCGGGCAAAAACGAAAAACTCAATCAAGCCATACTGACTACAGTGCGAAACAGTATCCCTTCAACAGCTGCACTGCTGATTATCTATAAAGATTCAGCACCTGCCGAAAACCATCCCGCCCATGGGAAATCTGCCATTAACGAGCAGCCAACAATCTATATCTGTCAAAACAACACCTGCAATAGCCCGCTCACTGAAACAGAGGACATAATTCAGGCTTTGATTGCTTTGTAGCTGGGAAAAATATTGAAAGGACTGAGATCAGGTATTCATCGAATCAAAGAATTCTTCGTTGTTTTTGGTATGCCTGAGTTTATCGAGCAAGAATTCAATCGCATCCACTGTGCCCATAGGATTGAGTATCCGGCGCAGAACGTGCATTTTCTTGAGAACATCCTTGGACACAACAAGTTCTTCTTTTCGGGTACCCGATTTGGTTATGTCAATTGAAGGCCAGATTCGCTTGTCCGAGATTTTACGATCAAGAATAATTTCCGAATTACCTGTGCCTTTGAACTCCTCAAAGATCACTTCATCCATACGACTGCCAGTATCTATCAGTGCTGTGGCAATAATGGTCAATGACCCGCCTTCTTCGATATTTCGCGCAGCACCAAAAAATCTTTTTGGGCGTTGTAAGGCATTGGCATCGACACCACCGGTCAATACTTTGCCTGATGAAGGCACAACCGTATTGTAGGCCCGACCCAAACGAGTGATAGAATCGAGCAAAATGACGACATCGCGCCCATGTTCAGTCAGCCTTTTGGCTTTTTCGATCACCATTTCAGCAACTTGTACGTGGCGTACCGCAGGTTCATCGAAAGTTGAACTGATAACTTCGCCCTTAACCGAACGCTGCATGTCTGTCACTTCTTCAGGACGTTCATCAATCAGCAGGACAATCAGGTAACATTCAGGGTGATTGGCAGTGATACTATGGGCAATGTTCTGCAATAACACTGTCTTGCCTGTGCGCGGTGGTGCAACGATCAAACCGCGCTGGCCTTTACCCAGTGGAGCCACCAGATCAATGACCCTGGAGCTTCTGTCTTTAAGGGTTGGATCGTCAACTTCCATCAACAGGCGCTCATCAGGATAAAGCGGCGTTAGATTGTCAAAATGCACTTTATGGCGGGCGTTTTCCGGGTCTTCGAAATTTATAGAAAGAATTTTCAACAAAGCGAAATAGCGCTCACCATCCTTGGGGCTGCGGATCTGGCCTTCAACTGTATCACCGGTACGCAGACTAAATCGTCTGATCTGACTGGGACTGAGGTAAATATCATCGGGACCGGGCAAATAATTGGCATCCGCAGAGCGCAAAAAACCAAACCCGTCCTGCAATACTTCAACCACACCCTGGCCGATAATCTCCACTTCACGGTCGGCCAGAGACTTAAGTATGGCAAACATAAGTTCCTGCTTGCGCAACGTGCTGGCATTTTCGACTTCCAGGTCTTCAGCAATTACCAATAAATCGGTTGGTGATTTAACTTTCAGGTCCTGAAGCTTGATCTCATCAACTTGATCAAGGTCCGTCATACGATCTCCGATATAAAGTGGAACAGAATATACTTTTTCTCAAAGGTAACGGCTAAAAGGAGCCATTTCCTGCGCAATTATCGACATTCACGATTCTCTGAAAAAATTGCTACATAAGAAAATGTTAGGAAAATAATCAGATACGGCCTTTGGACTGCCGATATCACGATTTTATGATAGCAAAATTTAAGGCAAAACGAAACAGTTGAATTTTGTAGTCTATATAACCCTTAATATGAACAGTTCAATAAAAAACTGAATTTTCTCAATCTCCCAAATAAACCAAAGGTCAAAAACCTAAAAAGGTCTGACAATTACTAAAATTACAATGCCTATCATCAATACAGTCGGCACCTCATTTAACATGCGATAAAACTTACTACGGTGCTGATTTTTATCAGCGGCAAACTCTGCAGCAAGTTTTCCAAGATAAATATGAAAGAGTGTCAATAAGATGACCAAACCAAGCTTGGCATGAAACCAATAACCGTCTTCGGCGGTTACCGCATCAAACCCAAACAATAAAGTTAAACCCAAAGCCCAGGTTACCATCATGGCGGGAGCCATAATTGCTTTCAGCAATCGACGCTCCATGGTTTTAAAAGTCTCGGATTGCTCACTTTTTGGCTGACATTCACTATGATAGACAAATAAACGGGGTAAATACAGCAAACCGGCCATCCACGATATGACGGCGATAATATGAAAAGCTTTGATCCAAAGATACATCATACTCAAGCAAGCCCTGTAAAATAAACCTTAAGCACTTCTGATAATCTCGACCACACGAGCAACGTTTTCTGGTGGCGTTTCGGGAATTAAACCGTGCCCCAGATTAAAGATAAACGGCCGCTCCGCCATTGTATCAAGCACATGTTTAACCTCAACTTCCAGCCTGTCACCGCCAGCCACCACAGCTAAAGGATCAAGATTGCCCTGAAGGACGCAACTATCATCCAGATTATCGCGTGCCCAGGCAAGGCAAACACTTGTGTCGAGACTTACACCGTCAACACCGGTTTTTTCGATAAACCGCTTGTAACGCACACCGGCATTTCGCGGAAAGCCTATTATCGGGACATCGGGGTATGTCTGTTTAACGCCAGCAACGATCGCTGCCATTGGTTCAATACACCAGCGTTCAAATTCGAGTTCACCCAAATTTCCACCCCAGGTATCAAAAACCTGCAATAAATCGGCACCGTTTTCCACCTGCTTGCACAGATATTGTACGGATGTTTCGACAAGCAGATCAATAAGTTCCTGAACCCAGTTCTCACGCCTGAATGCCGCCAGTCTTGCATCTTTTTGATCAGGGGACCCCTTGCCTGAAATCATATAGGTCGCCACTGTCCATGGTGCCCCGCAAAATCCGATAAGAGCGGTTTTTTTAGGTAAACTGGCGCGAACCTGTTTAACTGTCTGATAGACCGGCGCCAAATGGTTATGAAGATTTTCAACTGTCAGTTTCCTGAAATCTTCTTCACTTCTGATAGGCTCCAGGATTGGTCCAACATTTTCACCAAATCGTACATTTTGACCCAACCCATCTGGTATCAAAAGAATATCAGCAAACAAGATAGAGGCATCAAAATCATATCTTCTGATGGGCTGAAGTGTGACTTCTGTTGCAAGATCAGGCGAATAACACAGATCAAGAAAGTTACCTGCTGTTTTTCGCACTTCACGATATTCCGGTAAATAACGACCTGCCTGCCGCATCATCCATACAGGAGCGGGCGTCAGGCATTCTCCGTCAAAAACTCTCATAAACCGGCAATCGTCGGTTCGTCTTTTATATGCTATATTCATTGGGTGGTTATCGGGAATTCTCAACGATCAATCAATAATAAAATAAAAGAATCTTTTTAATGTTGTTTTTGTATGACAGGCCTTGTGTGGGAATTAAAAAAACTCCACAAAAAACCGAAGATTATTTTAATTCACATGCTATCTATACCCGTTAAAAAAACAAAACTGATTAAAATATAAGGATAAAAATAATAATAATTACAATAACTTAAGCGTGTTCTAAAAAACATATCCACCTATAAATGTTTGCTTGCCAGTGGATAAACGTTGGAAAACCGATAGTTTTCAACATATCAAAATCACATGGATAAAATTATACCGGCAAAATTATTTGGGGACAGGATTCTTCATAGTGGGGATGGATTTTTGTCACCCCTGAAAAAAGCGCAACTTATTAACTGTTATACAGATTTATGAACAAAGATACTGACAGATATTTTCACCTCCACCTGGTTTCTGATGCCACAGGTGAAACCCTGAATGCCGTTGCCAAGGCAGCGACCGTTCAATATGCCTCCTTCCGGTCCATAGAACATGTTCATGCACTTGTGCGCAGTGAAAAACAGCTTAACCGGATCTTGACCGAGATAGAAAACGCCCCGGGTATCGTTTTCTTCACCCTGGTAAATCAGGATTTAAGGAAAAAACTGGAAACCCGCTGCGAAGCGCTTGGTGTTCCCACAATAGCGATCCTCGATCCGGTCATTGAAGTTCTGTCGGCTTATCTGAATACAGAATCAATCCCGCAAATTGGCGGACAACACGTCCTCAATGCTGAATATTTCCGCCGAATTGACGCGCTTAATTATACTATGGCCCATGATGATGGCCAGATGACCGAAGATATTGATACCGCCGATCTTGTGTTGGTGGGCATCAGCAGAACATCGAAAACGCCCACCAGCATATATCTTGCCAACAAGGGCGTAAAAACTGCCAATATTCCTCTGGTGCCGAATATACCGCTGCCGCCGCAACTGGAAAAAATCACCAAACCCCTGGTTGTTTGCTTGATAGCGAGTACGGAACGCATCATTCAAATTCGCCGTAACCGCCTGCTTTCACTCAATCAAACTGAAGAAACAGAATATATCGACCGCGGTAAAATTGCAGAAGAGCTGAAATATGCCAGAACCCTGAGTGCACGTAACAACTGGCCCATCGTCGATGTTACCCGGCGATCAATTGAAGAAACAGCCGCCGGCATATTAAACCTTCTGTCCAAGCGTAATCAGGTTCAATCATTATGACACAGGTAATCCTGGCATCCGCGAGCAAAATTCGTGCCCAGCTACTGCAAAATGCTGGTGTTGATATAGAAGTAATGCCCGCTGATATTGATGAAGATGCAGTGAAACGTGTTTTATCCTCGCAAAACCCTCAAGCAAGGGGAGGGGATCTGGCAGAAATCCTGGCGGAAGCCAAGGCGCTTGAAGTCAGTCGCAAAAACCCCGGTCATCTGGTCATCGGTGCAGACCAGACACTTCAATGTGGCGACACTCTTTTCGATAAAGCCCGTGATTTGAAGGATGCCCGCAAAAAATTACTGGCCTTACGTGGCAATACCCACACCCTATACAGTGCAATCGCGTGTGCCAGACAGGGCGTTGTGGTCTGGCGCTACAACGATACCGCCGATCTCACCATGCGTGATTTTTCGCCGGAATTCTTAGGCAAATACCTGGCTCTACCGGGCGTTGATGTTCTTGGTAGTGTTGGTGCATACAAGTTGGAAGCACAAGGTATGCAGCTTTTTGAAAAGATTACCGGGGACTACTTTACAATTTTAGGCCTGCCGCTTCTCCCCCTACTGGAATTTCTCAGAACAGAAGGAATACTGGAGCGATAATGACCAAAACCCCTCATGCATATGTCATCGGCAATCCGGTCAAACATTCGCGCTCGCCCCAAATTCACCAGTACTGGCTCAAACACTATGGCCTTGACGGCAGCTATGAGCTGGCCGAACTCGCACCGGACCAGCTTGCAGGCTTTATCGAAAAATTGCGCAACAGTGAAAATGCCGGAGCAAATGTCACCCTGCCCTATAAAAGCGATGTAATAGGTTTTCTCGATGATATTGATGAAGATGCCCGCAGCGTTGGAGCGGTAAATACGATCTACAAACGCAGCGAAAAACTTCTCGGCACCAATACCGACATCTACGGATTTTTGACCCACCTGTCTCACAGCTCGCCAGATTGGCTGGAAAACACCAAAAACGTTGTTATTTTAGGTGCTGGCGGTGCCGCCAGAGCAATTCTTTCGGCTATGAAAACATCTGGTGTTGAGAATG
>VAPL010528447.1_pt1 | contig 14107 bp, 12 predicted proteins | sample 3395061 | NCBI WGS metagenome assembly VAPL01 (sample SAMN08290444, study PRJNA428436) | hydrothermal vent metagenome | isolation source: Deep-sea hydrothermal vent chimney 2 | place: Pacific Ocean: Juan De Fuca Ridge | depth 2182 m m | reverse complement strand
TTCTTCGCGCAGCTTGTAGTCAAGGTTGGCCAGAGGTTCATCCAGAAATACCGCGTTGCTTGGTTTGGCAATGGCGCGCGCCAGGGCGCATCTTTGCTGTTGTCCACCAGACAATTCATGGGGGCGACGGTTGAGCATCGGGCGCAGTTTCAGAATATCCGCGGCTTCTTCCACCCGGCCCTGTATTTCGGATTTTACCATGCCTGCAACCCGAAGCGGGGAGGCAATGTTTTCAAAAACGGTCATATGGGGGTAGTTGACGAAAAACTGGTGTACAAGGCTGATGTTGCGTTGTTGGGTGTTGCGTTTGGTGACGTCCTGATCATTCAGGAATATCTGACCGCTGGCCATGGGTTCCAGCCCCGCCATCAATTTTATCAGCGACGTTTTGCCAGCCCCGGTTTCCCCCAACAGCACATTGAAATGCCCCGGTTCAAGGCGCAGGCTGGTGGGCTTGATATGGGTGATCGCGCCGACACGTTTGGTGACCTGTTTTAATTCCAACGTCATTTAGGCAGCATTCCCAGTCTGGCAAAATTCACTGCGTGGCAGATCATGCAGCGCTTGTTGTGTCAGGTAGCCGGGATCTTTCGACCCCGGCTTATGTCAGCCCGACAATTGCCGGGCCAACAGGAGGTTTGGTTACTGTGCGGCCCAGCGGGCAACCAGTTCATCGTAGTTAACAGTCAGCCCCTGGGGCTTTTCGTTATCCAGCGGCGGCTTGGCGCCACCATTTGCGAACCAGAATTCGGCCGACTTTTCCTCATTTAGTCGCGGACCACAGCCACCGTAAACATTGGCGGCTTCATCAACGGCCTGCATCCGGGCCATGGTGATGTCCATTTCCTCAGCCAGACGATCCATCGCCTGTTGCGGGGTAAACGCACCCGAGTTCACGTCACCGATTTGCTGCCACCAGATCTGGGCCAGCTTTGGATAATCCGGTACGTTGATGCCTGTTGGTGACCATGCAACACGATCAGGGGAACGATAAAATTCCACCAGACCGCCTAGTTTTGGTGCGCGTTCAGTGAAGCTTTCATCGTTGATCGTGCTGTCACGGATGAAGGTCAGACCAACATGGGACTTTTTGACATCAACCGTTTTGGACACAACAAACTGTGCGTAAAGCCAGGCAGCCTGTGCGCGATCAGAGGGTGTGGATTTCAGGAATGTCCAGGAACCCACGTCCTGATAGCCAACTTTCTGACCCTCTTCCCAATATGGGCCATGCGGGCTGGGGGCCATGCGCCAAAGTGGCGTGCCATCACCGTCAACGGTGTTGTTGCCTTCTGACTGCGGCTTGACCATGTCTGCGGTGAACGCTGTGTACCAGAATATTTGCTGGGCCACGTTACCCTGTGAAAGCGCAGGCAATGACTGGTAAAAGTCAAACGAAGCCGCACCGGGTGGGGCGTAGGCGCGCAGCCATTCATCCCATTTGCGGATGGCGTAAACCGCCGCTGGGCCGTTCGCCGCGCCACCGCGTGAAACGGACGCACCGGCTGGGTTACAGGAACCGGCCTCCATGCGGATACCCCATTCATCAATCGGGATACCATTTGGTTCACCTTTGGAACCGGCACCGGCCATGGACAGCCACGCGTCGGTCATCCGCCAGCCAAGATCGGGCGCACGTTTGCCGTAATCCATATGGCCATAAATAGCGGTGCCGTCGATTTCTTTCACGTCTTCGGAAAAGAACTGGGCGATGTCTTCATAGGCAGACCAGTTGACCGGAACACCCAGATCATAGCCATATTTGGCTTTGAAGGCTGTTTGCAGGTCTTCGCGGTCAAACCAGTCTTTGCGGAACCAATAAAGGTTGGCAAATTGCTGGTCTGGCAGCTGATACAGATCACCGTCGGGGCCGGTGGTGAATTGTGATCCGATGAAATCATCCAGATCAAGCCCCGGGTTGGTCGTTGCCGCCCAGTCACCGGCCATCTGGTCGGTCAGGTTATAGGCAAGCTGCAGGCGGGAATGGGTGCCGATCAGATCGCTGTCGTTGACGTAACCATCGTAAAGGTTCCGGTTGGTCTGCATCTGGGTCTGAACAGCCTGCACCACCTCGCCTTCCCCCAGAATTTGGTGGTTAACCTTAATTCCGGTGATTTCCTCAAATGCCTTGGCCAGTACTTCGCTTTCATAGGAATGCGTTGGAATACCCTCAGACAGAACATTGATTTCCATTCCGGCATAGGGTGCCGCTGCATCTATGAACCACTGCATCTCAGTCATTTGTTCATCTTTAGACAGGGACGATGGCTGAAACTCATCATCTATCCATTTTTTCGCCGCAGCGGCATCCGCAAATGCCATATGCGAGCCCGCCATCACGGCACCAGCCGCAACTGCGCTGAGCAGATACTTTCGCATTATTTTCTCCCTTGATTATCATGTTGACCGGTCTTAGCCAGCTTTCAAATAATCGTGACAGAATTTTCTGAATGTCAAACTAAATCTTTAGTATTAAGAAATTAGTTTTCAACTTCTTCCCTAAACTATCACATCCACCGGCTTGTCCAATGGGCGGGCGGACGATAGGGTTGCCCACAAAACCAAACAGGAAAACCATTGTTTATCTACAGGTTAGTCATCTTTTTCCTGTCGCCCTTCGTTATCATTCGATTCCTGTTTGCGCTGATCCGCGGCAGGGAAACATGGGAAGGCCTGGTGCAGCGACTGGGGTTCGGGGCCGGTATAAACGCGCCGGTGATCTGGTTTCACGGGGCGTCTCTGGGTGAATTGACCTCGGCGCGACCGGTGATGGAATATGTTCTAACAAAGTATCCAGATCTGGAAATCATAGTTACGTCAAACACTTATACGGCCAGAAAATTAATTTCAACATGGGGATCATCACGCATTCACGCCCGGTTGGCCCCCTTGGACAGCCCATCAGTCATGCGCCGCTTTCTGGCCCGCTGGCAGCCCCTTATTGCCTTTACCCTGGAAAACGAAGTCTGGCCGGAACGGGTACTGGCCTGCGCCCGATCAAACATTTCTTTTGTAATTCTTGGCGGACGGATGTCTGAAAAATCCGCCGCCACTTGGGCGCGGTTCCCGACCCTTGCAAGTAAGGTGGCCGGTGCCATTACGGTACTGGCGCCGCTGGATCAGGAGAACGCCGACCGTTTTGTTATGCTTGGTGTGCCGGAAACCAAAATCAGTGAACCTGTGAACCTAAAATCCAACGTATTGCTGCCCAAACCTGACCGAAGTGAATTGACGAGACTCTCTACATTCTATGATCGGGGAAAAACAATTCTGGCGGCGTCCACCCATTCCGGTGAAGACGAAATCATTCTATCGGCCTTTGCGCGCGCCCGTCAAACTGACCCAGACCTGCGCTTGATCATCGCCCCGCGCCATCCGGAACGAGGCCAGCAGATTTCCACACTTATTTCAACAACCGGACTAAGCTTTTCGCAACGCTCATCCGGCGATGACATTAACATGGATGACACCGTGTATCTGGCTGATACATTAGGGGAAATGCCATTTTGGTATTCAGCGGCATCGGTTAGTATTGTGGGTGCTTCCTTTGTTGATTTTGGCGGCCACACGCCGGTGGAGCCAACGCAGTTTGGCTCTGCAATAATCCACGGTAAATTCACGTCAAATCATGCCGGGATTTATGCTGTTCTTAAACAAGACAATGCGGCGATCTGCGCAAATGGTATCAATGATCTGGCCAGCGCTATTTCCACGTTAACCTTTAAAAACAAAGCAAAATTGCAAGCCAAACGGGCCAGGGATGCGTTGGCATCTTCGCTACCTGAGAACGCAGATCCCAAGGTTTTGCTGGCACAGATCAATCGGCAAAGCGGTGGAAAGCTGTTGGAACTATTGCTAGGTTAACGAAAATTATAAACAAATTGGCGATAACAGAGTTGGCAAATGGCACGGAAATAAATTGAATGAGTAAAGTTAAACAGCAACCAATCACCCTGCCCGCTGCGGGAAAGCGCGAAATTCGCACCCAATTTGGCGCGCTTTGCTACCGGATTCGCAACGATAAGGTTCAGGTATTAATCATCACCACCCGGTCGCGAAAAAACTGGATTATTCCTAAAGGCTGGCCCATCGACCAAGCCACCCCTGCCAATGCCGCCGCCCGTGAAGCCTTTGAAGAAGCCGGCGTAGAAGGTAAAGTGCACGGCAACAGCTTGGGTATTTTCACAAACAATAAGCAAATTGACGGTGATGATTTTCCCGTTGTTGTTGCGGTGTTTGCCCTGAAAGTGAAACGCATCCACGCTATTTACCCTGAACGGGGCCAACGAAAACGCAAATGGCTCAGCCGCAAGAAGGCAGCCGCAATGATAGAGAACCGCGAATTGCGTCATATGATCAAAGACTTTGATCCCAGAATTAGCGTTGCTTAAGCAGTCGTGACTGGTTTAGAAACCCATCCATACCAGCAAAGGCGTTTGCACATAAAATGATAAAATTTACGCTGAAATGCCCGCAGGAACATAGTTTTGAAAGCTGGTTCAAATCCGGTGACGCATTTACCAAGTTGCAAGATGCCGGCATGGTTGGTTGCCCGATCTGCGGTGCGACGGAAGTATATAAGGCCATTATGGCCCCGCGGGTTACGGCTTCCCGTCAAAAATCAGTGGAACCAAGCAAGGAAATGCACGCATTGACAGCGCCTGCTTCTCCTGCCGAGGCCGCCATCATCGAGCTTAAAAAGAAAATTCAGAAACATTCGGAATACGTTGGCAGCGATTTTGCCTCAGAAGCCCGCGCCATCCATGACGGCGATGCCCCTGAACGCTCAATCTACGGTGAGGCAGAGGCCGGAGAAGCCAAAAAACTGGTGGAAGACGGTGTGCCTGTCGCCCCGTTGCCTTTTTTGCCAACGCGGAAAACCAATTGATGACTGTCGTCATCACCGGTGCAAATCGTGGTATTGGACAGGGCCTTTTCAGGCATTATGAAAAATCCGGTGCGAAGGTCATTGGTACATCTCGCCAGGGACACCCCCCCTGTTGGCAATTGGATGTTTGCCAGGAAAGCAGTCTGGCTGCCATTTCTGAACGCCTTAGTGGGGCCACTGTTGACTTACTGGTCTGCAATGCCGGTGTCTATCTGGATAAGTCTGACACAATCGACACAGAATATTCGGCCGATAAATGGGCCGCAACTTTTGCCACCAACGTTACCGGTGTCTTCCAATCCATCCAGACACTGCTGCCCAACCTCCGGGCCTCAAACAATGCCCGAGTCGCTATTATTTCTTCAAATATGGGCCGGCAAACGAATGCAAATGGCGGCTCTTACATATACCGGGCATCCAAAGCGGCATCGATAAATCTGGGGCGGAATCTTGCCAATGACCTGCGTAACCAGAATATCGCAGTCGGCATTTACCATCCCGGTTGGGTTATCACTGAAATGGGTGGCGACGCTGCTGAGATTTCGGTGGCGCAATCTGTGAGCGGGCTGGTTGCGCGATTTGATGAGCTATCGATCGCAAATACGGGGTGCTTTGTGAATTGGGATGGCAGTACGCTGGACTACTAATTGTTCACAGGTAAAATTTTCAGATGGCACCGAATGGCCGCTGCCTGCCCCGATTTTTCGCAGAAAAATCGCTTCGCGACGCGCAAAGCGCGGCGCAAACCAACGCCAATGCCCGCCACACCACAACCCTTGCTCTTTGCCCCCCCACCCCTTAGGAAAATAACGAGTTTTTCAAAGGACCGCGCCAGGCCATGCCCTTGCTAGTTATGAAATTTGGCGGCACATCCGTTGCTACGCCAGACCGCATTCGGCGCGCCGCCAAACGGGTGGGACGTGAAGTTGCCAATGGCTATGATGTTATTGTTATCGTTTCCGCCATGTCCGGCAAAACCAATGAGCTGGTGAACTGGGTGGATGAAACCAGCCCGTTTTACGATGCCAGGGAATACGATGCCGTTGTCTCTTCCGGTGAACAGGTGACGGCGGGGCTGATGGCACTGACATTGCAGGAAAACAGCATCCCGGCCCGCAGCTGGCAGGGGTGGCAGGTGCCGTTGAAAACAAACTCTGCCCACAGCGCTGCCCGTATCGAAGAAATTCCTACCGACAACATCAATGCTAAATTTGCGGAAGGCATGAAAGTGGCCGTTGTTGCCGGATTTCAGGGCCTGTCACCCGAGGGTCGGATCACCACGCTGGGGCGCGGCGGTTCTGACACCACAGCCGTTGCATTTGCCGCAGCATTTAACGCCGAGCGCTGCGATATATTCACCGATGTCGACGGGGTTTACACAACCGACCCCCGGATCTGTGACAAAGCGCGCAAACTGGACAGGATCGCATTTGAAGAAATGCTGGAGCTTGCCTCCCTTGGTGCCAAGGTCCTGCAAACCCGTTCAGTCGAATTGGCCATGCGCTATGGCGTAAAACTACGGGTTTTGTCCAGTTTTGAGGATAACAATGAAAATGCCGGCACGCTGGTCTGCGCAGAGGAGGATATCATGGAAAGCAATGTCGTGGCCGGTGTGGCCTATTCCCGTGATGAGGCTAAAATGACACTGATTTCGGTGGCCGATCGGCCCGGCATTGCAGCCGCGATCTTTGTGCCGCTGTCGCAAGCGGGTGTAAATGTCGATATGATCGTTCAGAACATATCAGAAGAGGGCCGCACGGACATGACCTTTTCTTGCCCTGTGGATCAGGTGGCCCGCGCGCAAAAGGCAATGGATAAAGCCAAGGAAAGCGGTGAAATTAATTTCCATGATCTGGTGGCCGATACCGATGTCGCCAAGGTTTCTGTGGTTGGCATCGGCATGCGTTCACATGCCGGTGTGGCAGCCCAGATGTTTGAACAGCTTTCCAAAGAGGGCATCAACATTAAGGTCATCACCACATCAGAAATTAAAATTTCTGTGTTGATTGATCGAAAATACCTCGAACTTGCAGTTCAGGCACTGCATGATGTGTTTGAACTGGAAAATGCAGGCTAGGGTCCATGCAACATGGCCGAACAGACTGAAAGCGAAAGCCGTAAACTATTGCGCCGGCTACGGGACACCCTGGCCGAGGACAGCGCGGGTCAGACTCGTCTGGACAGGATCACCCATCTTATTGCAGACAGCACGCAGTCTGAGGTGTGCTCAATCTATCTGTTTCGCGACGAAGATACGTTGGAGCTGTGCGCGACGGAAGGACTGAACCCGGATGCTGTCCATCAGACCCGCATGCGGGTTGGTGAAGGACTGGTGGGGCGCGTTGCCCGTACCGGAACCCCGGTTAACACCGCCGATGCCCCCGCCGCCAAGGGCTTTCGGTTCATGCCGGAAACCGGGGAAGAAGTGTTTTCGTCATTTCTGGGGGTGCCAATTCAGCGTTTGGGTGAAACCCTGGGCGTGTTGGTGGTGCAGTCCAAAGAAGCACGGAATTTCTCGGAAGATGCAGTTTACGCGCTTGAGGTTGTTGCCATGGTATTGGCTGAAATGACCGAACTGGGCGCTTTTATCGGTGAAGGTGCTGCCCTGTCTGCCCGTCACAAACATCCGGTTTTGTTGCGCGCAGGTGTTGGTCAGGAAGGCGTCACTGAGGGTCATGTTTTCCTGCACGATCCGCGCGTTGTGGTGACCAACCCGGTGTCGGACGATCCCAAAGCTGAACTGATCCGCCTGCAGGGCGCCGTGAATACGCTGCGTATTTCGGTGGACGAATTATTGAACAGCGCCGGAAGCAACGATAAAGAGCAGACCGAAGTGCTAGAATCCTATCGCATGTTTGCCAATTCCAAGGGCTGGATGCGCCGCATGGAAGAAGACATTTCGCGCGGGTTATCGGCCGAGGCGTCGGTTGAAAAAGAGCAATCCATAGCCCGCACCCGGATGTTGAAATCTAAAGATTCATACCTGCGTGAACGCCTGCATGATCTGGATGATCTGTCCAATAAACTGCTGCGTATACTAACCGGGCAAGGCAGCGATACCGGTGCGGAGATGCCTGACGATCCGATCCTGATCGCCCGCAATATTGGCCCAGGTGAATTGCTTGAATATGGCCGTTCCCTTAAGGGAATTGTTCTGGAAGAGGGCTCGGTTGGAAGCCATGCCGCTATCGTAGCCCGCGCCCTGGCAATTCCGCTATTGATACATGCCAAGAAAATAACAACTGAAGCCCTGAACGGTGATCACATTATGCTCGACGGGGAACAGGGTGTCGTCCACCTGCGCCCTGAAGAAAGCGTTGCCGGGGCATTTCGCGATAAAATTGACATGGTTGCCCAGGCCCAGCAACGGTATGTCGGGTTGCGCGACAAGCCCGCTATCGGGCGATGTGGTACCAAAGTCACATTGCATATGAACGCCGGATTGATGGCCGATCTGCCCTCGCTTGAAAGTTCCGGCGCGGACGGTGTTGGCCTTTTTCGCACTGAATTGCAGTTTCTGACCCGCAGTACAGTGCCCCGGCGCTCAGATCTGGCGGCATTATATTCGCGGGTGATGGACGCGGCAGATGGTAAGCGGGTGGCATTTCGCACCCTTGATATCGGATCGGACAAGGTCCTGCCCTACATGACCCCGCAGGACGAACCCAACCCGGCCATGGGCTGGCGGGCAATCCGGGTCAGCCTTGAAAAAAAGGGCGTCATGCGGATGCAACTTCAGGCCCTGATCCGCGCAGCGAACGGCCGCCCCCTGACGGTGATGTTTCCCTTTATCGCGCAGTTTGACGAATTTCGCGAAGCCCGCGCCCACCTGAACAACGAAGTTGTCCGCGAGATGAACATGGGTCATGTGGTTCCGGAAAGCGTGGAAATAGGTGCCATGCTGGAAACCCCCAGCCTGGCATTTGCCCCAAAACAATTTTTTGAAATGGCAGATTTCATTTCAATCGGGGGTAACGATCTGAAACAGTTTTTCTTTGCCGCTGACCGGGAAAATGAACGGGTTCGCCGGCGCTACGACACGCTGAATGTCAGTTTCCTGACATTTATTCACCAGGTGGTAGAGCGATGCGATGAAACCACAACGCCCTTGTCATTTTGCGGTGAAGACGCCGGTCGACCGGTTGAGGCCGTCTGTTTCGCCGCCCTTGGCATGACCACTCTGTCGATGCGCCCGGCCTCCATCGGCCCGGTCAAAAGCCTGATCCGACGGACCAATCTGGTGGAATTGCGTAACGTTATCAAAGAAGCCTGCAACAGTGGGGCCCAATCGGTGCGCCCCGCAGTAAATGATTATCTGCGTATCCAAAAATAACTCAGTCGGTAATGCGACCGATCTATGCCCAGATTGTCACTGCCCCGGTTACCCCATCCCACGCGCCATCTTTTAGCGCCAATCCCAACACCCGATCCGGATTGGTGGGGGCGGGCATCTGAACTCCCGCCAGTTTACTAAAGCCAAACCGGCCATAATAGGGTGCGTCACCGACCAGTATGACACGGTCCCAGCCCAGGGCAGCCCGCGCCAGACTATCGCCCATTAAAACCGCCCCCAGCCCTTCACTTTGACGGGTGGGATGCACGGCAATCGGCCCCAGCAATAACGCTGGATAACCAGAAACTTTCACGGGCCAGAACCGGACGGCGGCGCCCAGCACCCCCAGATCATCGCGCGCCACAAGGCACAGGTCCTGCTCTGGCTTTACGCCATCACGCAGCCGGTAAGAAGACAAAGCTTCGCGCCCGGGCGCAAAACACAGGTCAAAAAGCGCCTCAACTTCCCACCAGTCAGCAGGTGTTTCCTGTTGTAGAGTGACCACAAATGCCCCAATTCGTACCAATTTTGGACTGGAATGCCTGCTAGCACGGGGTTAATTCAGGGGCAACGAACAAGGAAGCCAGATGTTTTACCGCCCAAGCGAAGGCCACGGTCTGCCGCATAACCCGTTTAACGCAATTATTACCCCGCGCCCCATCGGCTGGATTTCCAGCCGGGGTAAGGATGGCAGCAACAATCTGGCGCCCTATTCTTTCTTTAACGGTGTGTCGTTTGACCCACCACAGGTGATGTTTGCCTCAACGGGTCAAAAAGATGACCGGCACCTGGGTAAGGATACCACAGCAAACATTGATGAAACCGGGGTGTTCTGCGTAAATATTGTCGAATATGCGCAGCGCGATGCGATGAACATTTCTTCCCAGGGCTGCCGCGGTGATCAAAGCGAATTTGATCTGGCAGATCTGGAACAGGTGGAATGCGAAACCATTGCCTGTTCACGCGTGGCCGACGCACCAGCAGCGCTTGAATGCCGGCTGACACAGGTTGTGTCGCTTAAGGGTGCGTCAAATTTAGTGGTGTTTGGCGAAGTGACCGGCGTCTATCTGCGCGATGACGCCATCGTGGACGGCATGTTTGATGTGACTACGTTCCGCCCCCTGTCCCGTCTTGGCTACCGCGATTATTCGGTTGTTGATACCTTATTCAGCCTTAACCGGCCAGACGATTGATCCGGCTTTTTCTTTGCTTAAATACTCGCCCCGCGCAGCGGCCCGCCCGCAGGGCTTATGGAAATGCGCCGGTACGGCGCGCAATTTAACTAATGCCCGCCGGACAGAACACCGGTGCGAACCGAATAATCCACCGCAATCTCATAATCCGGGTCGTCATCACTATCCACCATCAACTGACCGGCACGGGTCAGCAATTTATGACAATCCCGGCTTAGGTGCCGCAATTGCAATTTTTTCCCGGCCGCCTGATATTTTGCCGCTAATGCCTCAATCGCGGTTAGCGCTGATTGGTCCGCTACACGGCTGTCGGCAAATTCTACAATTACATGGTCAGGGTCATCTTCTGGCGTAAACAGATCATTAAACCCTTCCACTGAACCAAAAAACAGTGGCCCCTGTATGCGGTATACCTTTGCCCCATCATCCGTGTCATAAATTGTTGCATGGATGCGGGCTGCGTTTTGCCAGGCATAGGCCAGCGCAGATACTATCACCCCGACAACCACAGCTGTCGCCAGATCAGTGGCCACCGTGACCACGGTCACCAGCAGGATCACAAAGGCATCGGTGCGCGGCACACGGCGCAGGATGGTCAGGGAATTCCAGGCAAATGTGCCGATCACCACCATGAACATCACCCCCACCAATGCGGCCAGGGGGATTTGCTCAATTATAGATGATCCAACCAGAATAAATGCCAACAGGAACAGCGCCGCCATCACCCCGGACAGGCGGGTGCGCCCGCCGGATTTTACGTTGATCATGGATTGCCCGATCATCGCACAACCGCCCATGCCGCCAAACACGCCTGTTACTGTATTGGCCAGGCCCTGGGCGATACATTCCTGACTGGCGCCACCGCGCTTATTGGTAATCTCACCAACAAGGTTCAGGGTCAGCAGGCTTTCGATCAACCCAATGGCGGCAAGTATCAAAGCGTAAGGTAGAATTATTTCCAATGTGGCCAGATTAAACGGCACAGTCGGGATGTGAAACTGCGGCAGACCGCCCTTGATTGAAGCCAGATCACCAACCCTTGGCACATCAATACCCAGTAGAATAACAAGAACTGCCACTATCCCAATCCCTGCCAGAGGTGCGGGAATTGCATTGGTGATCCGGGGTACAAGCCAGATAATCGCCATGGTCAGGCCCACAAGACCCAGCATGATCGCCAACGGCCACCCGGCCATCCAGTCGCCACCAACCAGACCGTGCCCCCCTGCCTCCCCGGTGCCGGGCACCTGAAACTGTGTCAGTTGCGCCAGAAAAATCACAATCGCCAAACCATTCACAAACCCCAGCATCACCGGATGGGGCACCAGCCGAATAAATTTGCCCAGCTTGAATATCCCGGCGGCAATCTGGATCAGGCCCATCAGAACCACGGTGGCAAACAGGTATTCCACCCCGTGTTGCGCCACCAGCGCCACCATCACCACGGCCAGCGCACCGGTTGCGCCCGAAATCATCCCCGGACGCCCGCCAATCAGGGCAGTGATCAGCCCGACAATAAAGGCCGCATAAAGCCCGACAAGCGGATGCACCCCGGCGACAAAGGAAAACGCCACGGCTTCGGGAACCAGCGCCAATGCCACCGTCAGCCCGGACAGGGTTTCGGTTTTAATCTGCATTGGGCTAAGCCGGTTGTGGCTTAGCTTAATTTCGGGAACAGAAAGGCGCCCTGCGAAGGACGCCAGCGGTGATTTTTTCAAGGGAATGGGTCCAGTGATAAGGGTAAAGTTCGCGTTTCGCACTGCTTAGCAGCAACGGATTAACAATTGAACCCCGCATTTGGCCCGCATTTGGAATGCTGCCATGTGCCACAGGCAGGGCTATTGCTGGTTTTTTTGCAGGACATGATTGCCCTGCTCACGGGCTTCCAGTGTTGCCAGGTCGTAGCTGTCTGCAACCGAATATTCAGTCTCGGGCTTATAATTCGGATCAGAAACAACGCAGTTTTCCCCACAGAGCAACGTCGCGTTTCTTTGCTCGGCGGATATGTACCAGACCCGCCCGCCCGGCGTTGAAATATAGCCGTCGATGCCTTCAAAAATATCTGCCCGCAAATCGTCAGATGACGGTAATTCACTGTCAAAATCCGGCGCATAGGCGGCATGGGTATGGTAGGACGCCAAAATTTTCAGCCCCCGTTCCGCATCAGCAGGGCGGCAACCGGCCTCGCGCCCGCGCAGGGGCGGTGTGGTGGTCAGATTGCCGTCGCTGTTCACAACAAAATACCCGCAGTATTCGCGGTTCTGGGAAATTGACCGGCTTTGTAAGTCAGACAGGAAGGACTTAACAAATGTAACTTCACCCTCGGTTAGCGGCAGTGCCCGGCCAGCGTAGGATGTTTTTTGCAACTGGCTTTCGCAGGCGGATAACACAACAAGCGCCAGTGCCAGTAACCCGGATTTAGTGCCTACTATCATGGTCACCCCCTGCTCAATTCCTGATGGCGTCGGTATCATTTGGCTTCACCTGACATGGGTGCCATGAATTACCACCAAAAGGAAAGCCAATCCGGGGTTTCATCCGCGTAATACATGTCCTAGCTATATCGGGCATTACCGGGGGTTATTCGAATGGAAACCATGATCGGCATTATCGGTGGCTCTGGCCTGTATGAGATCGACGGGCTTGCAGACGCGCGCTGGCAGGCGGTGCGAACCCCCTGGGGCGCGCCCTCAGACGACATTTTAACGGGTATTCTGGATGGGGTGAAAATGGCCTTTTTACCCCGCCATGGCCGGGGGCATGTGCATTCACCCACAACGGTGCCCTACCGCGCCAATATCGACGCGCTGAAACGCATTGGGGTGACGGATGTGTTTTCGGTTTCTGCCTGTGGCTCATTTCGCGACGAAATGGCACCGGGGGATTTTGTTGTTGTGGATCAATTCATTGACCGCACTATCGCCCGTGAGAAATCATTTTTTGGCACCGGTTGTGTGGCCCATGTGTCTGTCGCCCACCCGACCTGCGCGCGGCTGTCGAAAGCCGCATTTGAAGCGGCGAATGCGCAGGGTGTCAGGGTCCATATGGGCGGCACCTATCTGGCGATGGAGGGGCCGCAGTTTTCAACCCTTGCCGAAAGCAAAATGTACCGCGAAAGCTGGGGCGCGGATGTCATTGGCATGACCAATATGCCCGAGGCCAAGCTGGCCCGTGAGGCAGAGCTTTGTTATGCCTCGATCGCCATGATTACCGATTATGACAGCTGGCACCCGGACCACGGTGAAGTTGACGTGACTGAGATCATCAAAACCCTGACCGGAAACGCCGCCAATGCCCGCGGGCTGGTGGCGCGCCTGCCAGCATTATTGCGTCCGGAACGTGAAATTTGCCCCCATGGCTGTGACCGGGCACTGGAATACGCCGTGATGACCGCGCCCGAGGCCCGCGATCCGGCAGTGGTACGTAAACTGGACGCTGTTGCGGGCCGAATATTAGGAGCAACACCTTGAAAAAAGACGTCAAAGATTACATCCGTACCATTGTGGATTTCCCCCATGAGGGCATCCTGTTTCGCGATGTGACCACCCTGTTTGCCGATCCGCGCGGCTTTCGCATGGCGGTGGACCAATTGCTGCACCCCTACGCCGGCATGCAGATCGATAAGGTTGTCGGGCTGGAAGCACGCGGTTTCATTCTGGGTGGTGCCATTGCCCACCAGCTGACCGTGGGGTT
>VAPL010507795.1_pt1 | contig 14109 bp, 13 predicted proteins | sample 3395061 | NCBI WGS metagenome assembly VAPL01 (sample SAMN08290444, study PRJNA428436) | hydrothermal vent metagenome | isolation source: Deep-sea hydrothermal vent chimney 2 | place: Pacific Ocean: Juan De Fuca Ridge | depth 2182 m m | reverse complement strand
CAATAAGTCCATGATAGGTCACACAGGATGGGCATCTGGTGCTTCAGCAGTTGTGAAGGTATTACAAGCTATTAATCATCAAATCGTACCAGCGCAGTACAATTTATCATCAATCAATAGTCAATTTAAAATTGATGACTCACCATTTGAAGTGCCGAAGGTCAACTTAGCCTGGCCTGAAAATGTAAATGGCGTTCCCCTTCGGGCAGCAATTAATGGTTTTGGTTTTGGGGGAACCAATGCCCATATCATTATCGAAGCTTTTGATCGTGATTATCACACCAATCTTGTCAGGCAGAAACAAGAACGAGTTATTGATGCAGAAAACTGCATTGTGGTTGGAATTAATTCGGTTTTTCCAAACAAATCTGGTATTTCCAGAACAGCGACAGAACAGCGATTATTTTCTAAAGACAATTTGACGCTTCCAGCTGGAAAACCAATGCTTCCTGACATAAAAGAACATATGTCCAAAGCTCAGTATTTATCAGTTATAGCGGCAGATTCACTGATAAAGACAGCTCGTAACCAAGGGGTGATTCCTGAACGTATTGGGGTTGTTCTTTCTTTTAACGACAAATGTGATCGCGCCTGTACGGCAAACTTACATATCTATAAAGACCGTATTTTACGTTTAATTCGGGAAGCATCTGAAGTATCGCCAGCATCTGAACGGATTCTTGAACATGTGAAAAACTGGTACCAGACCTTTGAGACTGAACATCTGCCTACAGGTCCGTATACTCTTGCTGGGATTATGCCTAATATCATCACTGGGAGAGTCGCCAACTTATATGATTTGAAAGGCCCCAATTTTATTATTGGTGATAATCAGAGTCAGGGTTATGCAGCACTAAAGATAGCGCAGGACATGCTTCGATGTGGAGATGCAGATTTTATGTTGTGTGGAATTATGGAGCTTGAGAAATCCTCATTTCTTTCGCAAATTGATTTTGAGCAGGAAGGCATTGTATGGCTAGCCTTGACCACAAAACGTGTCGTTGAACATCACAATCTACCGATTATAGCTGAACTGAAAGTACAAATTACAGCTGTTGATGAAAGACAGAGCTATCAACAAGCAGTATAAAGCTATTCAGCTTATAAATTAATTTAACTTATGTGCGGTTTAAGCAAGACTTTTTATTTGGAGAAATTAAATGAGCACTGAAATTTCAAGACAAAATAATCATCGTTCTCTTTTTGGGGTTCGCAAGTTTCTTGAATCTTTCGATGATCTTTCCACGGGTCAGTTATCTGAGACAAAGCTAAAGCTTGGCAATATCGAGATAACCTTGTCTAAACCAGGTACTACAAAGGCAACACAGAAATTAGAGACTGGAGTTTTTGATTTCGTGCGGTTTTATCATCCTGTCTTCACCAACATGACTGATACGCCTAAATCTAAGCTATTCAATCTCAGTGAACACCGTGTCCTATTGTTGATAAATGGATCATTAGGAGAGTATAAACCTCCAAACCATTGGATCGTATTGAATGTATTGAGCGAAAGTGATCCTTTTATCTTAAATGTTAGTTACCCCACAGATTCAAAAAAGTGTAGTTTACTCGATGCACTAGAGTCTTTTGACGAACAGCCTGAAATCATTCTTTTTGTCGTAGATGGGCAGCAGTACGGTCACGATGCTTTGTTGAGCAACCAGCTTGAACATGCACAATCGCTACTCAATTGTTTGTTTTCCACGTGCAAGCACTACTACAGTGAAATTCAGGATGAAAAAATTCGGGTTGTTTCCGTTGTTAATCAAGCATGGGATCACCACAATGAACTTAACCCAGTTACTGGATTGTTTGGTGGTTTTATTAAATCTTTACACCGAGACTTACCAAATGCCTATCTGGCGGCAGTGAATACTGATGAGACATTATCCGAGGCAATAGCACATGTTGGCAATTCACTAGGCCAACATCCTAACGAAGATGAACTCACTGAAATATTTGTTCGCAACGGACGTGAGCAAAAGCAATGTCTGGCATTGACAGAGACTCTAACGCAGCAACAGGCCATACCACAAATTAGTTCTGATACTGTTGTATTAGCCACAGGTGGTGCTCGGGGAGTAACAGCCGTTTTACTTGAAGAATTAATTCGACGATACCACTGTAAGGTTGTTGCTTTTGGACGTACCGATTTGTCGCTTACCCCCAAACACTTTCTCGAAATGCCAGAGCAGGAATTAGCTGCTTATGAAACACAATTCTACCGCGCTGAACTGGCTGATAATAAGACCCGTAACATCATAGATCTTAAACGTATATTTCAGAGACATCTTGCAGCTAATGAGATCTATCAAAATCAGCTCAGAATGGCGAAGTTAGGTGGAAGTTTTGAATATGTTTGCGCGGATATTACTCATTCCGATACAATTGAAAATGCAATCGTCACACTTATTAAAAAATATGGCAATATCGATATGCTTGTCCATGGTGCAGGAACTCAAATATCACGAGCTTTAACTAACAAAACTGTAGCTGATTTTAATTCCGTAGTTTCTGCAAAATTGATAGGTTTGCGTAATATTTATCAGGCTTTGCAACATAATCAGAATACTGATGGGGTTATTTTTCATATACTGACTTCGGCATTTAGTTTTTGGGGCAATGATGGGCAACCAGATTACGGTGCTGCCAATGAAGCGATGAATCGCCTAGCAGATGCTTTTAATACAACTGGGGCTGGTAACTGGTCTTCCCTTGCTTGGCTGGGGTGGGCTGGAATTGGTATGACTCGTGGGTCAGAATATGCCATGCTTGCCGAGCAACGTGATTTATATCCCGTGACTAAAGAAGAAGGGCAGGAGTTATTTTCTGCACTTATGGAATTTCGTCCCAAACAGAGTATTAATATCTTGGCTACAGCCAAGGAAATTAGATATTATCATGTGCCCATTCATACTCATCAAGAATCGGAGATTATAGAAAGTATCTCAAAAGTTAATCTGTCGCTTGATAAAGCACCTTACCTGAAAAATCATCTAGTGGCTGGTATGCCAACAGCGCCAGGTGCGGTGGAACTAATCCATTGTGTCCTTGCGACATTACACTTGTTACCAGGTGCGCAAACTATCCAGATTAATAATGCCCAATTTATAAGTTTCTTAAAAAGTTATCCAAACCAGCTTAACGAGATGAGGATTATCACCAAAAGAGTTGATAATGAAAGCGACATGAGGGTGAAGGTTAAAGCAAAGGTTGAGTCGGATTTCATACATAGTAGTGGGCGTGTATTACGTAAGGGTATTCGTAATTTTCAGGCTGAAATCGAGCTTAAGCTTGAAGCAAAGTCTGAAGATTTGGCACCCGAGATATTGGAAGTGCGAGATGCTGATCCTGGTTTTTTAATTATGGATCCCTATATTCATGGAAAAGGAATGGTTGCATTAAGTGGGGTTTTTGACTGCTTGCGTGAAATTACTGTCAATGAATATGGACAAGTCGCACGTTTACAATTGCCCCTGCAACTTCGCGGTGACTCTAATAAAAGGTTGCTGGCACCGGCCGTATTACTCGATGCATTGTGGCGTTTAGCAGTTATGCGCCCGCAGGAACATCGAATTCCTCTTTATGTGCCAATTGAATCTCGAAGCATCCAGTTGTACATGGGGTTTTCAGAACAGGAAAATTTTGAACAATTTTTAGGTGCGCAATTGTTTGCAACTAAACCAGAGCCTATGGAAGGTAATGATGGAGCTGTGCAAATTAAGTATGCGGTTGCTGTGGGCAGTGATGGCAAAATTCTGGCAATTAATCAGGGAATCATAGCCCAGATAAACAACTGAATATACTGAATCAAACTTGTTTCAGAAAATGATCTTTTAATCAATATGTGGGGAAATTTGACAATGAATCTTATTACAACAGAGGGTGAATTAACACAAGACACCCTAAATTCAATCGATGTCAGGCATGATTCCAGCGTCTCGGAGAATAATAATTCAGATTCTGATTATGTTGCACAACTGGTTAAACTGATTGCCGTTGTTACCCGTTATCCTGAAGATATTTTGACAGCATCGGCTGATCTTGAGAATGACTTGGGAATTGACTCGGTAAAGCGAGGGGAAATACTTGTAGCGGTACGCAAGCACTATGGCCTTGCAGAAGACTTTCAAGTGGCTCCCGATCAATTTCGTACCATTGAAAGCGCAGCCTTGATGCTTGCCGAAAAATTATCTGATATCCCACTCGCATCTCTGACGCAGTCTCCACAAGAAAGCCCCATCCCCATCAAACAGGATCAACCACCAGCTATTGAAACACCTTTAATAGATAGCTATATTCAGGCGTTAACACAAATAATTGGCACAGTTACCCGTTATCCGGAAGACATTTTGACATCTACGGCAGATCTAGAGAATGATCTAGGGATTGACTCGGTAAAACGAGGGGAAATACTTGTAGCAGTACGCAAGCACTATGGCCTTGCAGAAGACTTTCAAGTGGCTCCCGATCAATTTCGTACCATTGGAAGCGCAGCCTTGATGCTTGCCGAAAAATTATCTGATATCCCACTCGCATCTCTGACACAGTCTCCACAAGAAAGCCCCATCCCCATCAAACAGGATCAACCACTAGCTATTGAAACACCTTCAATAGATAGCTATATTCAGGTGTTAACACAAATAATTGGCACAGTTACCCGTTATCCGGAAGACATTTTGACATCTACGGCAGATCTAGAGAATGATCTAGGGATTGACTCGGTAAAGCGAGGGGAAATACTTGTAGCAGTACGCAAGCACTATGACCTTGCAGAAGATTTTCAGGTGGCTCCTGATCAATTTCGTACTATTGAAAGTGCAGCCTCGATGCTTGTAGATACTGTACCCAATTTGAACGGTTTGCAGCAAAAAGTGACTAATGAAAATCCTGGGCAGACTGAGGTCAAATCAGTAGCAGTTACCGAACATGCGGTGACATCTCCTACTTTTGTTGATCCAACTAAGAATGAAAAAAACTACGAATCTGAATTAACAGAAATTTTTTCTCGAAACGAGCAAAAACCATTTTTGGGTAAGGTGGCATTAATTACTGGTTCAGGCCGCGGTATTGGAAAAGATATTGCATCTTCTCTTGCCAGGTTAGGGGCTACAGTAATTGTTAATGCATTTCACTCCAGATCAGAAGGAGAAAAAACTACAGAGGAAATCCTCCAGGCTGGGGGAAAGGCAAATTTTATATGGGGTTCAGTTGCTAATGCTGATCATCGTATGACAATGTTTGATGAAATAGAGCGTTTATATGGTGGTCTCGATTTTTTTATCAGTAATGCTTCAAATGGACTTATAGGGAAGTTTGATGAAGTCACAGGTGAGCATTGGGAAAAAGGATTCCAAACTAATTTAGTGGGTTTGCACCAGTGTGCTTTGCGAGCTGCATCTCTTATGAAACATAGAGGGGAGGGCAAGATCATTACTCTCTCGACACCGGTTAGTAACCGTTATGTTGCTGATTTTTCTTGTATGGCAGCACTGAAAGCTTCTGTTGAATCACTTACGCGTTCTATGGCTGTTGAATTTGAAAAATACGCAGTGACTGTTAACTGTATTTCGGCAGGAGCAGTATATGGTGATTTAATTAAGAAATTTCCAGACAGTGATGCTGCCATTAAATATTGGGAAGACAAGTCACTCGGGAAACGCTTGGTATATCCTCAGGAAATATGCAACTTTATCAATTTTCTTCTTAGTGGCGCTGCAAATTCGATCAATGGTAGTATTCTGGTGATTGATGGAGGTATCACGATACGTCTATAAGTTATTAGTCGTTCCAAAAGTTCTGGCATATGAGTTTGCTTATTTAATAAACTCTTAAGCATGGTTTATACTGCTAAAACTTATGGAACAATTAATAGAAACTGCCTTTGATATGATAACTAATAATTCTAGAATTAATAAAACTCAACAAAGGAGTTATCAATGGAAAATACTATATTGAGTACAACCGAAATTAGAAAGCAAATTAAATCTGACCTGCCAACACAAGCATTTAAAAGAGTTCCTTCAAAGGCTTTATTGTATATACCTCTGAACCTGATTGTTTTGGCGAGTGTATTTGTGGCTTATCACAATAGCTTGCAGTGGTATTGGCTCGTTATGATGTCGGTATTACTGGGCCAGGTGTACGCAACTATTGCATTTCTCGCCCATGATATTTCTCATGGATCAGTGCTGAAATCTAAACGATGGAGTGATTTTCTTGTCTATTTCGGTATGTATCCATTTTTGGTGTCCCCTCATTTATGGCGTGTCTGGCACGTCATGGCTCACCATGGAAATACCAATACCTCTAAGGATCCTGATGTAATTGTAAACTTAGAAGAATATGGCTCCATTCCGATTACCCGAGTTTGGACTGAATTTATACCCTGTTCCAGAAACCCTGTGGCAGGGGTTTTATTCTTTCTTTATTGGTTTACGCTTCATGCCCAGCATATTATTTGGTTTAATAAACACTATAAAAGTTGGAATTTTGAGTCTTATGGATTTAACAAGCTAAGAGGTATAGTTGATACCCTAATGTACCTGGTTTTATGGAGTGTTGTCTGGTCTTTGTTAGGATGGTACAAATCGCTGTTTGTTATTGTCCTACCTATGATGATAGCCAATGCAATTTTGCTAGTATTTATCGCTACGGAACATACTTGTATGCCTAGGTCGGATAATGGAAAAAATGATCCACTTGTAAACACCATTAGTGTACAAATTCCATCAATAATGGCTAAATTCAATATTAACTTCAATAATCATGTTGAACACCATTTATTTCCATCGATGAATTATCAATACACGCCCTTGGTTAGAAAATGGTTACAGGAAAATATGCACGACCAATACCTTGAACCCTCTTTATCGCGCGCATTATTTACTTTATTTAGCACTCCGCGTATTTATGCAGGTGAAGATATTCTTTGTTATCCGGAAGATATAGAGGGGACGAAAGTAAATACTAAAAAAACACGTGATATGCTTTCAGGTAATAATTGAAATTAGTCTTTTTATTTGGCCAAAAGTAAAATGGTCGCTATATTATTGAATTGTGAATCTGTAGTGTATAACGAGGCAATATCTTTTTTGAATCCATCCGAACTAACGGTTTTGACTAGACTCACCCATGTACAGAGGCGAGTTGAATGGGTTACTAGTCGGGTGTTATTAAAGTTTGCATATTTAAATTATTTACAATCACAGTCTCAATTTTCTTGGTACTGGGTGTGTTGGGAGGAAATTACCAACATAATGTCTGTTGATGAATTACAGAAAATTGAAATTATTAAGAGTGATAGTACCTTAACTGGGCCTCCAATTGTTGTAGATCTGCGAACAGGACATAAATATCATGAAGTTTCTATTTCGCATAAATGGCCCTTTATTGCTGTCGTTTCATATATTGATACATCACATGCAGGAATTGATATAGAGCGTATTGGCACATTTAGTTCTGAATTTCGTGAGTTTTATTTCCAAGTAGAGGTTGATAATTTATATCAGCAGTTTCACCTCGAAAAAAATGATATTAATGAACATCGATTGTTGACACTTTTATGGATATTAAAGGAGTCTTTTATTAAAACCAATGTGTGTATTGCGCATGATGTACATGAGGTTAGGATTGTTCTACGAATGGTTCCGGATATTATAAGGTCTAAACCGGCATTAAATATACAGACTGAGATGCTAGAAGTTGAAATACACTGGCGAGGAGCAAGGTTTTGTGGAGTAGCAGACCTTTATATGCTATCAGATGGATATATCGCATCATTATTAACGATCAAGTAATTTGCTCTCCGTCTTATCTCTCCTAGATAAAGATCCGCAAAGACTTTCAGTTAGCTCAGGAACGAGAGTTCGATAATATACAAGATTTTTTATTTTCACTTCTTGAGTATTGTGCATAAGAGCATTATTTATTTTAGTCTTGATTATTGTTTGGGAGAAAGTATTGATTTTTCTAGGTTATTTTTTCCTGTAGCATAAAATTTATGATGAAAATATAAAGCCTATTTGTGTTTTGGATAATACATTTTTTCTATTTGACCAACCAATTTTGTAACTCTAAAAGGTGTTTTTAGTTCTTCTATATTATCTAAAATAGTTCTATATTTTGAAGGGATATTTTTATATTTTGATTCAAGCTCCATATCCTGTTGTGCATTAAAATGTATAGTAACTAAATTAGATATTTGGTCAGGAGGAGTTTTTTCATATTGCTCATAAACTCTTTTCAATTTAATTAATGCAAATGCATAGTTTTTCCATTCTTCTAGTGAGCAGTTATCTGCAGCTTTCTTGCTTAAGTAAAGTAAAGAAAATCGTAAGCCATCAAATAAAACACCCTTAAATATTGATAAATCAAAATTTTTATTATCAGCTATTTTATTATATTTATCTAAAGTTCTCCTAAACGTTTTTGTCACAATTTCCATTTCGTTAGTTGCTTGTTTCAAAATCTTCTGTTCTGAAGATTCTGTATAACAAAGTTGAGATGAAAGCATGAACAAAAATACGAAAAATCGAATCATTTTATTACCATACATCCCTCTGCAACAGCCTTCCAGAATTGAGATTGTTTATAATCTTGATGAGTCAATTGTTGAAATTCAGCCTCTTGGATTATTCTATTTTTAACTTCATTTGATAGGCCAGAAATTATTGTAAAGAAATCCTGCTAATCTTGTGATGATAGGTTATAAGCTATTTCTCTTTTAGACTGCTTAAGTAACATCTGCATAATTAGTCTTCCAGAATAATCAGTTAGGATTTCGGATTATAGTAGCATAAAGGGGGGAGCTAACGCGCAGTTTCTCATAAAAATTCACTTGCTTTAGCATAGAAATTAATGCACTAGGTGAATCGGTAAATTTTTCAATAGTAGCATGGAATTTTTTTATTCCATCGTATAAGTTCATACAAAAGCAACATAATTTAGCCATAATCAACGCTTGACACTCTTCTTTGTTTTGACCGAATCTTCAACAAATGTAAAAATTAATTGAACATTGATTAGTTATGTGCTTTACTATAATTTAACATTGTTTAATTAATTTGATAGGATACAGTGATGAACAAAGAAAATGTGTTTTTAAATATTTCTCGGCAATGGTTTTCAGGACTTCTATTGCTAATTATGGGAGTCGGTTTTGTCCAGGCAGCAGGGTTATTAAAAGCGGTTAACGGCTCTCAAATTGTTCCCGATATTCGGAGTCATAAAGTCGCGGTTGTGATTGAGGATGGTTATGCCATCACAACGGTTGATCAGGTATTTTTTAACCCATCTACAGAAGATATTGAAGCAATTTATAGCTTTCCTATTCCTGAAAAAGCAGCTGTTTCTGAGTTAACGTTGTGGATAGACGGCAAAGCCATACAAGGTGAAGTGTTAGCAAAACAGCGTGCGAAAAAGATTTATCAGCAAGAAAAAGCCGCAGGTCGGGGTGCTGCCTTGACTGAGCAAGATGGGTATAAAACCTTCGATACTCGCGTTAGTCCGGTACGGGCAGGTAAAGAGACACGAATTAGGTTGGTCTATATACAGCCAGCGCATATTGATACAGGTATTGGTCGCTATGTTTACCCGCTTGAGGATGGTGGTGTGGATGATATGAAAACGGCATTCTGGACAGCTAAAACAGCGGTTAAAGAAAATTTTAGTTTCGATTTACAAATTCGCTCAGCTTATCCTGTAGCAGCTGTGCGTGTGCCTGACCAATCATCAGCACAGATTAATCAAATAGATGATCTGCATTGGCGAGTATTATTATCTAATCAGCAAAATAATCTGGATCAAGAACAGCCAGAACAAGTGGCTGCAAATTTAGAAAGCCCAGTATTTAATCTAGATAAAGATTTGGTTGTTTACTGGCGACATAAAACCGGATTACCAGGATCAATAGATTTGATTACCCAAAAACAGGCGGGTCAGCGAGGCACCTTTATGATGGTATTAACGCCTGGGGATGATCTGCAACAAATTACTGAAGGACGTGATTGGACGTTTGTGCTAGATATATCAGGTTCTATGCGTAATAAATATGCAACCTTAGCCGAAGGTATTAAACGGGCACTTAATAAACTAAACAGCAATGATCGTTTTCAGATTATCTTATTTAATGATGATGTCACTGATTTGACTCAAGGTTATGTGACCGCAACACCTGAACAGGTTCTAATTTATAGCGATAAACTAGCCAATATTAATACAACTAAAGGAACAAACTTGTATGCAGGGTTATTACGCGGTTTAAATAGTCTGGATGCGGATAGAACCAGTGCTATCGTGTTAGTCACTGATGGTGTTGCAAATGTTGGTGAGACTGCACAAAGAAAATTTATTGATCTGGTTGCTAAAAAGGATGTGCGTTTGTTTACGATGGTAATGGGTAATAGTGCAAATCGACCATTACTGAATGCTTTAACCCAACACTCTAATGGTTTTGCCACTAATATTTCTAATAGTGATGATATTGTCGGAGAATTGATTTCGGCAACCAGCAAGGTAACTCACCAAGCCATGCACGATGTAGAGGTAAAAATAAAAGGAATTAAAACTGCGGATATACAGCCACAGCTTATTGGTAGTTTATATCGAGGCCAGCAATTGGTGTTATTTGGACATTACTGGGGATCAGGAACAGCAAATGTAAGTTTGAGCGGCAAAATCTCTGGGCAGAAAAAACAATATCAAAGTCAATTCGATTTTCCTGAGGTTGCTGATAGTAATCCAGAGATAGAACGTTTGTGGGCATTCGCCACTATCGAATCACAAATGCAAGAGATTGAAGATTTTGGTGAAGATGCTGACCTGAAACAATCAGTGACTGAGTTAGGTATTGAATATGGATTGGTTACTGAATATACATCTATGCTAGTGGTAGGCGATCAGGTTTTTCAGGAGCAAGGTATCAAACGCCTCAATCGTGGCCGTATTAATAAAGAGCAACAGGCACGTCAGCATAGATCTGCTAATCCGGTTGTTAATAGACGAGTTGATCAGAAACAACCAATGTTTAAGAAAAGCAGATCAAGCTATGGTGGCGGAGGGTTTGATGGATTTCAAGTTATTTTAATAGCATTGCTACTGTTAATACTATTTAAACATAAACCTTGGGTTAGCAATGATGAAAAATCAACTAGCTAATATATTTAGTAACAAATGCTGGCCAATAAAAACATTAATAATGGTATTTATGATGTACCTATTATGGCTGTTTTTTGGTTCAGCACAGGAACAGCTAATTTATGATCGGGTGTTGATTAGTCAAGGTGAAATTTGGCGATTATTAACCGCACATTTAGTTCATCTTGATAGTGAGCACTTGATTTTAAATTTAGCTGCACTACTGGTACTGGGTAGTTTGCTTGAATATTTGCAATCAGATTGGTTAGCGCCAGCATTAATTATAGGTGTTTTAGTCGTCACCACTGGGTTGTGGTTTAACATGCCATCACTGCTTTATTATTGTGGCTTTTCAGGGGTGTTAAATACCTTATTGGTGGTAGTTCTTTGGTCTGTATGGTGCAGATCTCAGGATCCGTTAGTTTTAATATTGGGGGTCGTCAATATTTTAAAGATTTTTGTTGAGCTTGTTATTGGAAAAGCATTATTTTCGTCAATTCTATGGCCTCCAGTTCCAGAAGCACATTTTTTAGGTGTTCTTGGTGGATTAATAATGATCATCTATACTTCGCGCAGTCACGAATGCGGATTTTATAGCGAGTTGATTTTTGTCGATAGCAAGGCGCTGAAATGGGCGCATAGCTGGCTACGCAACCATTTCAGCAACGCAGCCTATCGGCAAAAATCAACCGATAGAAAACTGCATCCGTGACCGCGCGAAGTATACATTAATCAAAAGAATTTTTATCAGAAAGGAGAGGTATTATGAAAAAATTAATCTTAAGTTTATCAGTGATATTTTTTTCAACAGGCTGTACAGCTCAAGAAGCAGCCATTATGGGCGCGATTCCTGGAAGGATAATTGGAACGCCTATTGGAATGGTAGCTACAGCATTAGATGAGTCTGTTAAAACAGCGGCTGATGTGGTTAGTGCTAATCCGCGATATAGCAGAGCTAAAAATGTTGCAAGTTCAAAGCCTGCCTACCAATATCAAAACTATAAAGCAGTGACACCTATTTATCGTGGAGTAGATAATAGCCATTATTACAAAGCAGAAGTTTTAATTAAAACTCAGGGAGTGGCTAAATTTGAATCTATACAATTAATGGATAGTAGGGACGTGACTGATTTTTGGCGATGATCCGTTTGGTTTTTTGCCATTTAAATTGTTCTGTCCAGCTTTCTATATCCGATTGCTTCGCTTAAATGAGCGATTTCTATTTGATCTGAATTAGCCAGGTCAGCAATGGTTCTGGCTAATTTTAAAATACGGTGATAAGCGCGATGTGAAAGACCGAATTGATCCATGGCTTGTTCTAAAATTTTGTGTCCTTGTTCAGACAAGGCACAGTATGTTTTTACTTCGACTGCAGAAAGTTTTGAATTGACTTTATTTTGACGAGTCACGGCAATTAGACGAGCAGCAACTACTCTAGCTCTAATTTGAGCACTGGTTTCTTCGCCTTCGGGTGATCCTTTTCGAAGCACTTCATGGCTAACGCGAGGGACTTCAAGATGCATATCAATACGATCGAGTAGAGGGCCAGAAATTTTGGCTCTATATTTTGCGACTTGCTCAACTGTACAATGGCAACGTCCTGATGCATCACCTAAATAACCACAAGGGCAAGGGTTCATGGCAGCAATTAGTTGAAATTTAGCAGGGAAATCGGCTTGTCGAGCGGCGCGTGAAATAGTGATATGTCCAGTTTCCAATGGTTCACGTAAAACTTCTAAGACTTTTCGGTCAAATTCAGGAAGTTCATCAAGAAAAAGAGTGCCATTATGCGCCAGAGAAATTTCACCTGGTTTTGGGTTGCTTCCTCCTCCCACTAATGCAGCTGCAGATGCAGTATGATGAGGTGCTCTAAACGGTGGTTTAAGCCAATTATCAACATCTAATTTCAAATCGCTTATTGATGTAATTGCGGCGGTTTCCTGGGCTTGTTTTTCGGTCAATTCAGGAATAATGGTAGGTAGTCGAGAGGCCAGCATAGATTTTCCCGTACCAGGTGGGCCGAGCATCAATAAATTATGCGATCCAGTTGCTGCAATTTCAAACGCTCTTTTAACATGAAACTGACCTTGTACATCTGAAAAATCAAGCTCTCTGTGTGTTGTTGTTTTAACATTGACAGGAAGATGGGCATCTAACGATTTTTGTCCGCTAAGGTGCGCGCAAACCTCAAGCAAACTATTCGCTGGAAAGAGTTCTGAATCTTTAACTAAAGCAGCTTCGGCGCTGTTATCTTTGGGTAATATTAATTTTCTTTTAGCATCGCGGGTATGGATGGCGATAGGTAATAAACCTATTACAGGACGTAATTCGCCGCTAAGTGATAACTCACCCACACATTCATATTGGTCAAGCTGGTTTTTTGGGATTTGTTCAGATGCAGCTAAAATGCCTAAAGCAATAGCAAGATCAAAACGTCCCCCTTCTTTAGGTAAGTCAGCTGGTGCAAGATTAATGGTAATACGTTGAATCGGAAATTCAAAATGAGAATTTAAAATAGCACCGCGTACTCGGTCTTTGCTTTCTTTAACTGCAGCTTCTGGCAATCCTACAATACTTAAAGATGGAAGGCCATTGCTAACATGAACTTCTACCGTAACTAATGGAGCCTCAATCCCTGATCGTCCACGACTATAGACTATGGCTAACGACATCCAGTATCTATAATAGTTATTGCTCTGCTTGTTCTGTTATTTGTTGTTCTATTTCTGCAACAGTTTTTTCTAATGCTTCAAGTTTTGAGCGAGTTTTAGCAAGAACAGCTTTTTGAACTTCAAATTCTTCGCGTGTTACCAAGTCAAGTTTTCCTAATGCACCTTGTAAAATAGCATGGAAATTTTTTTCCATATCATCTTTCATATTAGTTAAGCCAGAAGGGATTACATCAGATAAACGGTTAGCAATATCATCAATTGTTTTTTGGTCAAACATGGGTATTAGTTGTAATTAAATTAT
>VAPL010191150.1_pt1 | contig 14125 bp, 20 predicted proteins | sample 3395061 | NCBI WGS metagenome assembly VAPL01 (sample SAMN08290444, study PRJNA428436) | hydrothermal vent metagenome | isolation source: Deep-sea hydrothermal vent chimney 2 | place: Pacific Ocean: Juan De Fuca Ridge | depth 2182 m m | reverse complement strand
GTAAAAGAACTAGCCGATGCGGCTAGGCAGGAAGGACTGGAGTTCTAATCATGGCAAGAGACGACCGCAGACATTACGAACCAGAAAAGAAAGAGTTTAACGAACAAGTAATCACCATTGACCGTGTGTCACGAGTGGTTAAAGGTGGCCGGAGATTCAGGTTCCGTGCGCTAGTAGTTATTGGCGACGGCAAAAACCGAATTGGAATTGGCGTGTCTAAGGGTTCGGACGTTCAGGCTGCCATTTCTAAAGCTGTCGAGGTGGCCAAGAAACAGATGATAACCATCTCTACTTACAAGACAACCATTCCGCATGTGACCCAGTACAAACACAGTGGTGCGAATATTCTGCTCAAACCAGCCAGTCCAGGAACAGGCATAATCGCTGGTGGTACTGTTCGCGCTGTGCTAGACGTGACAGGTATTCAGGATATACTTTCAAAATCGCTTGGCTCCTCGAACAAGGTCAATGTTGCTTACGCAACGCTTGAGGCGCTCGGCGCACTAGTTCCTGCAGACAAGTGGGTGACTAGACAGGGCAAGAAAACGCCAACGAAAGAAGAGGCGGAACCTAAAGAGACAAAGGAAAAGAAGACCGTAAAGAAGCCAGCTGCGAAGAAGGCCAAGGCAGGAGCCAAATAATGAAATATCACGAGCTAAAAACTACTTCGACAAAGAACCGCAAACGCGTCGGTCGTGGAATTAGCGCTGGCGGTGGCAAAACTGCAGGCCGCGGCACTAAAGGACAAAATTCCAGAACCGGCGGCGGAACTCGACTAGGTTTTGAAGGTGGCCAAAATCCACTGATGCAACGTATACCAAAACTTCCAGGTTTTACCAGTAGGCATACTAAATCCCAGACGATTTCCCTTAGTGACTTAGAAAGAGTCAAGGGTGCAGTGATCGATAATAAGACGCTTCATGCTAGCCATATTGTTGAAAAGATTGATACGCCTGTTAGAGTAGTTAGTAGTGGACAGTTAAAGTCGAAGAAGACTGTTGCGCTTCAAGCGGCGTCAAAAAACGCACAAAAAGCGATTGAAAGTGCCGGTGGATCCTTCAGCGTTGTGGCGACGCCAAAGGCTAGAAGCAAAAAGCCAACTACTGCGTAGTAGTTTAAAAATTATCTAAACTTAGGAGGTGTAAGTGAGTTGGGGGACTATCGCGAAAGCATTCAAAAATGCCGATATGCGAAAGCGATTTATATGGGTCGCTGTCATGATGCTTATTTTCCGTGCACTGTCCTTTATTCCGATACCTCTAGACGAACCAACACAGCTTAGACAGCTACTCGATAGTTTGTTCAATTCCCAACAACTACTAGGGTTTTTGGATCTCCTCTCAGGTGGTGCACTTAGTAATTTCTCTATTGTTCTGATGGGTCTTGGGCCCTACATTAATGCCTCAATTATCATGCAGCTACTACAAAAGGCTGTGCCCAAACTTGAGGAGATTTCTGAAGATGGCGAGAGTGGCCGTAGAAAGATTAACCAGTACACCAGGTTGGCGACGCTACCACTGTCCATCATCCAGTCCATCGGTATACTCCTGTTAATCCGTCAGCAAGCCAGCAGTATCAGCGGTATCGATATTGCTTCTGGCGCATCGATTCTACAGTGGACATTGATGATAACAGCGCTTACGGCTGGTTCGATGCTGCTTATGTGGATAGGTGAACTTATGACCGAACAAGGTGTTGGTAACGGTATTTCGTTGCTAATTTTCGCTGGTATAATCAGCCAGTTTCCAACGATATTTGCGACTATTTACAGTTCTATCGTGGCAAGCTTTGGCGGAGGGATTCAATATGAATTCTTTGGATTATTTGTAGTGCCGGTCAACTTAACTCTAGTAATGATATTAGGTGCGTTCTTACTCGTATCTTTGTTGTTGGTCTATTTCGTAGTCAAGCTTAACGAAGCCCAGAGGGTGATTACTGTTAGCTATGCCAAACGAGTCCAAGGCAACAGAGCGTACGGTGGGGTGGACAGCGTACTACCGATAAAACTAATCATTGCTGGAGTCATTCCGATTATCTTCGCTGTGGCGTTCTTGTCCGTACCAAGCTTTGTTGGTCAGCTACTGCAAAATACAGATTCTGCTCTTTTGTCTGGCTGGGGGGTGAACCTTATCGGCTGGTTCCAGACTACTGGTTCACAGGGCACAATTACTCAGGGTAACCCATGGATATACCCGACGGTTTACTTCCTCTTGGTGATTTTGTTTACGTATTTTTATACGGGTATCGTGTTTAACGCTAAACAGATTGCCGAGAATCTACAGAATCAGGGTGGTTTTATTGCGGGCATTCGTCCGGGCAAACAAACAGAGGAGTATCTGAAGAAGATTGTGTCTAGACTTAACTTCATTGGCTCAATCAGCTTAGGTTTCTTGGCTCTGACTCCATTCATCGCCCAAGCGTTGCTCGGCACCGATCAGCTGACAATTGGTGGCACCGGTCTCTTGATTGTTGTATCTGTAGCCATAGAAACGCTCCGACAGGTGGAATCTCGGGCACTGATGGTAACCTACGATCAAGCTTAATCTGCTTGATGTAGGAACACTTTTTTTGTAAAATGTACTAAACGCCTTAGAGGGTCGGTATGTTTAAAGTGTATAAAAGTGTTTACACATCTGATGGACTACTGTATAATCCACCCTTGTAATTATGGCGAGCAAAAAAGAAGTTATAGAGTTAACCGGTAAAATCACTGAAACCCTCCCCAGCGCTCAGTTTAGAGTTGAGCTGGAGAACGGTCACGAGATTATTGCCCATGTAGCTGGAAGAATGCGCAAGCATTACATCCGTATTGTCCCTGGTGACGAGGTTACAGTTGAGCTAACACCGTATGACTTAACCAAAGGTAGAATAACCTACAGGAACTAAGGAAAGATGAAAGTAAGAGCTAGCGTCAAGAAAATGAGTCCAGATGACCAAATCGTCCGAAGAAAAGGTCGAGTTTACGTTATCAACAAGAAAAAACCTAAACACAAGCAGAGGCAAGGTTAATGGCGCGAGTTGCTGGAGTCACCATCCCCACAGATAAGCGAACAGTCGTTGCCCTGACCTATGTGCATGGAATTGGTCTAACCACGTCCAAGAAGATACTTGGTCATACAGGAGTATCTGGCGAGACTCGGGTTAAAGACCTTACTGAGTCAGAACTGAAGAAAATACGCGATTACATTAGCGAAAACCTCACCGTAGAGGGCGAGCTGCAACGTCGAGTGCGGACTAACATTAAACGACTTAAAGACATTAATTCCTACAGAGGCTCAAGACATTCCAGAAATCTTCCATCGCGCGGTCAACGAACTAAAACCAATGCCCGAACTAGACGTGGTAAGCGAATAGCAGTTGGTGGTGCGCAACCTAAATCGGCGACTAAGACCTAGGAAAGAAATCATGGCAGAAGATGTAAAAACACCAGAAGCAGTAGAAGAAACTGTTGCAGTAGCGCCGAAATCTAAGGGTAAGGCTAAGAAGCGGTCTGTTCCCGTTGGGCAAGTGCATATCCAAGCAACTTTCAACAACACCATTGTTACAGTTACCGACAAACAGGGTAACGTCATTGCTTTTTCCAGTGCTGGAGCCTGTGGTTTCCGCGGTTCGAAAAAAGGTACAGCCTACGCAGCTCAAGTAGCAGGTGAGAAAGCTCTTTCTACCGCCAAACAGAACAATGGACTAAAGAAGGTTGATATTTTCGTGAAAGGCACCGGAATGGGTCGAGAATCTGCTATGCGCGCCCTTCATAACGTAGATATCGTTGTCGATTCGATTACAGATGTCACGGGCACGCCTCACGGCGGTTGTCGACCACGAAAGGCAAGGCGAGGTTAACATGGGTAGAGATAGAGCACCAATAACTAAGCAAAGTCGACGCGAAGGTTACGCACTTCACCCTAAAGCACACAAGATTATGGTCAAGCGAACGAATCCACCTGGACAAGCTGGTGGTAACACTGGTGGACGTCGGCGCGGTAAGCCAAGTCAGTATTCCCTGCAACTTCGTGAGAAACAAAAGGTCAAAAGGCTTTACGGGCTTATGGAGAAACAGTTTAGTAACTTAATGAAAGAAGCTTCTAGACGCGACGGAATTGCCGGCGAGAACCTAATCAAACTACTGGAAAATCGACTAGATAATGCAGTTTATCGTGCTGGATTTTCATCTAGTAGACGAGGTGCCAGGCAACTGGTGAACCATGGCCACTTTGAACTAAACGGCCGACGAATCGACATACCTTCTATTCAGGTTTCGAAAGGCGACGTGATTACAACGAGAGCCAGAAGTAAAAAAACCGAATACTTTAAGAACATCGAGCAGTACACAACAGACGTCGAACAGCCACCGCTTAGCTGGCTGAAAAGCGACATTAAGAAGATGGAAATTAGGATAACTGGCGAGCCCAAGCGTGAAGAGGCAGAGCCGGATATAAATGAACAATTAATCGTAGAATACTACTCACGTTAGTAGTAGAAGAGCGAGGAGAAGAATATGTCAAAGACAATACACGCCCCAGAATTATCAAACATCGATGAGCACAGCAAGACAAGTGCGACTTTCGAGGTGCAACCACTGCATACCGGTTACGGTATGACTTTGGGCAACTCGTTGCGCCGAGTATTGCTTACTAGTATCGGCGGCGCTGCTATCGTGGCGTTTAAAATCGAAGGTGCAACACACGAGTTCACCACTGTTAAAGGCGTTAAAGAAGATATCGTTGATATCATGCTGAACCTAAAAGGTGTACGTTTCAAAGTTTACTCCGATGAGCCACAGACTCTAAGGATTGTAAAAAAGGGCAAAGGCCCTGTCACTGCAGGCGATATCGAAGTCAACGCCGATGTAGAAATCGTTAACAAGAAGTATGTTATTGCAACCATTGACGATGCCAAGGCTAGTTTCGTAATGGACTTAATCGTAGAAGTCGGCCGAGGTTACCGCGCAATCGAGGAAAACACCGCAAAACACGTACCTTCCGACATGATTGCCCTAGACTCACTGTTTAGCCCTATTACTAGAGTAAGATATAAGGTTTCTAACACTCGAGTTGGTCAGATTACCAACCTAGATAAACTACACATTACCATCAATACTGACGACTCGATTACACCTAAAGACGCTTTTGAAGAGGCTAACGCAATTTTACTTAGCCAGTACGAAGCACTTTCTGGTGCTACGCGTATAGAAGCAGCTGCTCCATTGTCTGAGCCAGAAGAGGTGGAAGACGATATGTCCGAGCTCAATACCCCTATAGAGGATCTAAACCTGTCGGCTCGTACAACTAACGCGCTGATAAATAACGATATCAAGACCATTAAAGAGCTGGTCACACTTAGTGGCGCCGAACTGCGCGACTTAAAGGGTTTTGGCACCAAAGCCATGGACGAAGTAAAAGACAAATTAGCCGAGATGGAGCTGTAGGAAAGAGATATGCACAGACACGGGTACAAAGGTCGTAAACTAGGCAGAAAGCGGGATCAACGTCGCGCTCTTCTAAAGGGTCTTTCGACTTCGCTGATTTTGGACGAGTCCATCGAGACTACTCTTCCTAAAGCTAAAGAAGTCATTCCGTTTACCGAAAAATTAGTCACTAAGGCAAAAAAAGGTGATCTTCACAACCGAAGACAAGTTATTTCGACTCTTGGCAGTATTGAAGCTACGAACAAGCTTTTCGAAGTCGTCGCGCCCTCTACCACGGGGCGGGACAGTGGCTACTTGAGACTAAAGAAAACTTTGTTGCGTAGAGGAGATGGTACTCAAATGGCGGAAGTTTCGTTTGTTGACGAGATTAAAGACAGTAAAGAGGTTAAACCAGTTAAGAAGGCTAAGGCGAAAAAACCACCAGCCAAAAAGACTGAAAAAGCCAAAGAGAAGGTGAAAAAGGCCTAAGAAATGAAGAATGCAAAGACATATTCAGCAAAACCGACAGACGTGGAACGCAAATGGCTTCTACTCGATGCTTCAGAAAATACATTAGGCAGAGTAGCAACAGTTGCCGCAAAACACCTAACTGGCAAGAATAAGCCAATGTACTCGCCGAACATCGATTGTGGCGACTTCGTAGTGATAGTTAACGCCGAAAAGCTAAAGGTAACGGGCGACAAGCTTCTTTCGAAGAAGTACTATAGTCACTCGAACTATCCTGGCGCGCTTAAAACTACGGATCTTAAAAGCCGGATGGACAAAGGTGACAGCACTGGAGTTGTCGAAGATGCGATAAAAGGCATGCTACCAAAGAATAAATTGCAGGATGGACGTATGGCTCGACTGAAAGTATTTGCAGGTAGCGAACATGATCATCAAGCCCAAGACCCTAAGAAAGTGAAGGTTTAGACTATGGCTACTAAAAAAGATTCATATCACTACGGACTAGGACGGCGCAAACGCGCAACAGCTCGAGCCCGACTATTCGGTGGCAAAGGCAACATCACGATTAACGACAAGCCTGCCAATGTTTACCTGAGTGACGACGAACGACTAATTTGGGACTTAAATCAACCGCTATCCCTTGTTGGTAAGGAAAAGGCTCTGGATGTAACTATCAGAGTATCTGGTGGCGGTACTCCTGGCCAAGTAGATGCCATGAAGCTAGCTATAGCCAAAGCTCTTGCAGAAATGAATGACGATCTTCGCTCAACTTTGAAAAAAGCTGGGCTGCTCAAAAGAGACCCGCGCGAGAAGGAACGGAAAAAGTACGGACTTCGTAAGGCTCGTAAGAAAGAACAGTTCTCCAAGCGTTAGTCCTCAGACACTACGGACGGCCTCCCTCTGCCCAGGGAGGTTTTTTTCTAGGTGCGTTGGAAACTTGCGGGGCTCAAGTAACAGTATTTCCATGCAGCCACTTTCATTTCTCGCGTCGCCTTTCTAGTAAAGAAACCGAAGCGCCTGAGCCAGTCAGTCACTTCTCAGGAGGAACTCGCTACATGCACTCAAGTCAGTGATTAATAAGGCTCTTTTCTGAAATAGTTTGACAGAAAGCTGAAAGCGTGCCATAATGTGTAGTACATAGTGGGGCTAAACGTGGCCTTACTGTTGTTTTTTGACAGACAGACGAGTTTTCTCATCCGCTTTGCTAGCTAAAGCTTCTGGCGATTAGCTATCTGTGCGGATGAGTAAACTGTTGAGAAACGATAGGAAGAAGGAAAAGAATGGTACAAAGAATCGTTGTATATCGAGTGAACTCTGGATGGCGTAGGTTCTACGCTACGATCAAGATCGCAACTGTTACTGAAAGGACAGAGCGAAACGATGGCCAGTATGATCCGTACGGAGGAGCACCGAAACGCCTACGAGGCGAGAACCACGCAGTGACAAGAAGTTTGTTCACTGAACTTCTTCAAATCAAGGGAGTAAGTGATGTGACCATCAGCGAGAAGGAGGTGCAGGTCGGCAAGGACCCAGCATACTCCTGGAGTGAAGTTGTTCCAGGAGTGATTGAGGCAATTAGGACAGCGGCGGGTGTACCCAACCTCGTTGTCGTTGATTCGTCCGATCTCGAGTAGGAGCCGAAATTGGAGGCGAGCATGGTGTCACTAGACACCAAGCTCGCCTCATGCAAGCATTCCAAAATTCTATACCTCCTAATTAACAATTCTCAACCAACTCTACTCTGTCTGTCGCTCAACCAGTGTTATCAATGAATTGATGGTAGTTGTTGAGCAAATCTTAAGTTGCAGCGAAGATACGCAGATTATAATAATCAAGACGGCCGTCACAAAGTTATAATCGTTTATTGAGACACGATTTAGAGTTTTGATATAATTTTGGTATGAATTGTCCAGTTTGCGACGAAGTAATGAAAAATGTCAGCTCTGATGTAAGTAATAATGAAAAGAGCGGCAGTGACTACGTCGAATACGACAGACGCGTGTTTGAATGCGAGTTTGACGACACCTGGGTCACCGTTGAAGTACCAGTTAAGAAGAAAGACTAATGCACAGCTGATCTCGCATGTTCTAGATGCTATAATTTTACCAATGAACAAATACAAAGATTATGGAATTGTTACAATTATTTACAACAACGGTAAGTTGCTACTAACGAAGGAGACGAGAAGCGAATTCTTAGACCTCTGGGCACCGCCCCACGGCATCTGTGAACAGATAGATGGTAATGAAAAGGAATGCGTCATTAGGGAGGTAAGAGAGAAAACCGGTCTTAGGGTAGTTCCAGTAAAGAGACTTCACAGCCAACCTGCTGACTCAAAGGTAAAGACGATATATTTCTGGAAGGCCGAATGTGATGTACAGAAAGTTGTTTTAGATAAGAAATCTTCAGAATACGGATGGTTCACTGTTAGCGAGGCTCTCAAACTTGACCTATATCCTGGCACTGAGAAGTTTTTAAGAAAAATTGAATCAGGACATCTTTCTTTAGAATAGGCACACGTTGGTAAACCGTTGTTGTTTCAAGCTGAACGTGTAACTGATATAATTTGTGTTAATGAGCACAATACTGACAGGACTGCGAGCTAATAACGACCTGCACCTGGGTAATTACCTTGGTGCGATTTTACCTATGGTTAATTTGCAAAAATCACTAGGGGCAGAAGATCAGCTTTTCATGTTCGTACCCGACTTGCACAGCTTTACTACACCAGTCGACCACGACACTCTGTACGAAAATTCACTAGAGAACGTGCGAGTCTTCTTGGCTGCGGGTATTGATTCCCGCAACGAGCAGTCGCTTCTGTATCGCCAGAGTCAGATACCTGCACATAGTGAGCTTGAATGGATACTGAGTTGTTTTACGTACTACGGTGAAGCTAGTCGTATGACGGAGTTTAAGGATAAGTCAGTCAAACTCGGAAGTAAGCCTGTGAGCGTGGGGCTTCTTAACTATCCGATTTTGATGGCGGCTGACATATTGTTATACAGTGCAGATTATGTACCTTTGGGTGATGACCAAAAACAGCACATGGAGCTGACTCGAACTATCGCCAAGCGCATGAACGAGAGGTTTGGCGAGCTTTTTACTGTTCCAAAGCCGTGGAAAGAGCAATTGGAGTTTTCAAAGCGTGACTACAGTGTACGCATCAAATCGCTTGCACATCCTGATAAAAAGATGAGTAAATCAGTTGACGACCCTAGTGGCACAATTTTGCTTACAGACACGCCGGACGAAGCAAGGAAGAAGATAATGTCCGCTCAAACAGACAACGAAGGTTCGGTGAGCTACGATTTTGACAAACAGCCAGGAGTAGCTAACTTATTGCAGATTGGTGCGTTACTGGAAGGCAGAAGCGTAGACGAGGTGACTAGCCAATGGAGTGGTTCAAACGAATACGGTAAACTGAAAGAGTATGTTGCCGAAGTCACTAGTACGTTTTTAGCAGAATTCGCCGAGAAGCTTTCACATATTGCACTCTCTGATGCCGAAAAAGTGCTTGAGCGCGGCGAAAAACAAGCCAGAATGATAGCGAATGCGAAGCTAGAAGATGTCCAAAGGGTCGTCGGATTGCGTAAGTAGTATGCAAAGGCTCCTAAAACTCACCGACGAGGACTATGGGAGTAGGTTAGACGCAGTTGTAGCGAATCATCTTGACGCGAATTCGCGGAATTATTGGTCTAAAACCATAAACAGCGGACAGGTGTTAGTTAACGGAAAGAAGACAAAAACCAGCTACAAGGTAAAAGAAGCTGACAAAATCTCAATTAATCTGCCCGAAATCGACGTTAAGCGAGTGGAAATACCAATAATCTTCGAGAATGACGACGTTGTAGTAATAGATAAACCCGTCGGCATGCTCAGCCACTCTAAAGGTGCTTTCAATCCAGAGTTCACGGTTGCTGATTTTATGAAAGATAAGTTCAGCGGCAAAGAGACCGAGCGTTCTGGTATCGTTCACCGGCTAGACCGAACAACTTCTGGTGTGATGATATGTGCAAGAAGTGACGAAGCAGCCAAATTCTTGCAAAAGCAGTTTAGCACCAGGAAAGTCGAGAAGACCTACCTGGCGATTTTGTCACATATACCAGACGAGAAAGAGGCGATGATTGATGTGCCGATTGAACGAAACCCTAAAATGCCTAGTACATTTCGAGCCGGGCCTAACGGTAAGTCAGCACAGACGGAATATTCAGTCATCAAGGAAAATGAAGACAAAGCTCTGGTCGAGCTGTATCCGACCACGGGTCGTACTCACCAGCTACGAGTCCATATGGCATTTATGGATCTTGCGATACTGGGTGACACGGTTTACGGAGGTGCACCTGCGCCACGCGTAATGCTACATGCCTACAAACTGGAGCTCGCATTACCTGACGGCAAGCGTCAAGTTTTCGTTTCCGAACCACCGAAAGAGTTTGTTTTATGAGTAAGCTAGATAATCTAATGATCGCCAGAAACACTAAAGTAGCAGTCAGCCAATATTTGAAAGACCCAACACACGCTCTGCTGGTCATAGGAAGCAAAGGTAGTGGTGTCGATGAGGTTGTGACGGCTCTAGGACTCGAACGGCTTAAACTTACCGAAAAGCTGCAGTTGAACAATACACCGAGAGCCCTAGTCATCAAACCAAACAAAAACGGCAATATTTCAATAGATGAAATACGTGAAGTCTGGAAATTCGCCAAGGTGTCCGGTTCTAAAGGCACAGACAAGACGAAGCTTGTCTTAATCTATGATGCTCATGCGTTAACGACAGAGGCGCAAAATAGTCTGCTCAAACTTCTAGAAGAACCACCAGAATACCTCAACTTCATATTGAGTGCTCCGTCGACGCGCTCAGTGCTCTCTACTATCGATTCGCGTACAACAAAACTGACAATCCAGGGTGTTTCGAGAGATGAATTTAGCAAAATGCTAGTGAGTAGCGGCGTAGACTCGGCAGAGGTAGAACGATTAAGATTTGTAAGTGGCGGGGAAGTTTACAAAGCGCTTTCACTAAGTAAGTTAAACTCAGAAGAAGGCCTGGGTCTGTCTAAGGAATTGATAGCGAAAAAGCCGTATCAACGGCTAGTAATGACTAAAGCTGCCATGAACGACCGTGCAAAAGCAATTGAAATAGCTAACAATCTTTATCACCTGTCCTTTATTGGCCTAAAAACAGCGATTTCATCTGGGAAGAGTGGGGAAAAATGGCTGGAAATACTCAAAAAAGCCGAGCTCACCGCTACCAACTTAGAAGCTAACGGCAATGTCCGGTTGAATCTTACAAGCCTACTAGTTGGTATTTAGCTAATTACCTCTGTTTTCTGCTATAATATTCTTCATGTTTTCAGTATTAGTAGTAACCCTACTTGGAGTTTTCGGATACATTACCATCCACAGAGTGGAAAGAAGTATTCAGCCTCTCTCTAGGAAGGTCACTGGCCGAGTTGAACAGCTTTGGAGAGCTGCGAATCTCGGCATTCGCGATAAAAAGTATCTGCGTGCAGAGCGGGCACTTTTGACTATCTTGAAGTTTGATAAGCGCAACGCCGCTGCTTACAGTCGGCTTGGAATCATTTATGCCCGCCAAAAAGAGTACAAGGACGCTATAGAATGTTTCGAGATTGCTTGCAGTATCGACCCTAGCGCATCCAGCTTGCACAATCTTGGTTTAATCTACTACGAAACAGAGAAATACGACAAAGCGGCACTGGCTTTTGAAAACGCTCTAGAAATCGAAGATGAGCTAGCCGCTAGACATGTAGCTTATGCCAAAGTGGAGGAAAAGCTTGGCAACCATAAAAAAGTAGTCGAAGCATTAGAAAATGCAGTTAGGCTAGAGAAGACACCGCAGACCCTGCGATTGCTACTGGATGCCTACGATGCAGCTGGTATGGAAGATGAGTCGAAGAAACTTAAAAGCAGAATCGCCAAAATAATGACCAACGGCTCAAAAAAACACAAGCGACTTTCTCAACCGCGTCGCGTGGTAATGTAACCAGAGAGTCTGAACACTTCTCTCTGGCGCTCTGCATATCACGAAGCGCTAATTGGTGAGTGTAGTCTTAGACGAGAGAGTTATGAAGAAGACAGGGTTATTTTCTTAAAACCCAAATTATAAAGAACGGGATTCGTCTCAGTTGGTCGTACTTCTCTTTGCGGACGTTTTTTAGCTCTTCCGCAGGTAGGGGTTCAACAAGTCGCTCAATGCTAAAACCGGAGGCTAGAATTTGTTCAATCATCTTGCCTATGGTTCTGTGGTAAATAACGATTTCCATATCGCCCAAGTTTCCATTAATCTCTTTTGTTCCATCACTATCGGCAGCAAGGTAATCGCCGTACAGGGTGCGCTCGCTCGTCGCATCATCTATTGTAATGCCAAGTTTTTTCTCTCGTATACTTCCGTTCTTACTATATTCCATAGCACTGTCTATTGGATGGCCACAGGAGAATACATATTGGCCACCTTGTTTGAGAACTCGACGTGCTTCTGTTAATGCTTGTGTCCAGTCGTCAACATAGTGCATTGCTAGACTAGAGTAAGCTAAGTCAAAACTCTCATCTTTAAAATCCAGCTTTTCCATATCTGACACAAAAAAATCTATTTCGGGGTGTTTGGACTTAGCTATATCGATTAGTCCTGTGGAGATATCTATACCAACAACGGATTTTGCACCGTTATCTTTAAGCCACTGTGCATCAATTCCACTGCCACAGCCGATGCTGATAGTATCTAATTCAGCTAAGCTAGGTAGCTCAGCCCGGATAGCAGGCTTTTCATAGTAAGAATGGTAGGTCGAGCCAGAAGGATCTCTAATGTGTCTGTCGTAAGACTCGGCATTCTCATTGTAGGATTCTATTGTTCTAGGGTCACTGGGCATAAGAGTTCTCAGTGTTAATCTAATAATTTCGTTTAAATATGATAAATATTGGTGCTGAGAGTAGGACTATCCTTCAGGTGCGCTTTGTCCAGTGCCCAGGTGCAAGCATCTGCGCGCTTCCTTGTCTTCGAACCTCGCACCTTGTGCTGACGGTTCTCGTCTTAATTAAACTGGTGCTGGGAGTAGGACTCGAACCTACGTAGGCACTAGGCCGGCAGGTTTACAGCCTGCTGCGTTTGACCGCTTCGCTATCCCAGCATTGTAATGTAAATGCAGCCGGCAGAGGGATGACGCTACCGCTACTCTCTGCGACTCATGCTCGAAGTAAACTTCTACGCGTGAACCTTGTGATCGAACCCCTGTTTTGCAAAAGGATTCGCCTTACAGATACTATAATCTTTCGCTCGTCATTTGACGAACAAAAGATTATGGAGCCGGCAGGGGGATTCGAACCCGCGACCTACGGTTTACAAAACCGTTGCTCTAGCCAACTGAGCTATGCCGGCATCTGTCTGGACGCAGGAAATAGTATCAAAAACAGATGTAAATCGCAATGCCAACATAAGCTACATTCTGATATAATCTTGTGGTGATGGTGCCCCGATAGCTCAGTGGTAGAGCGCATCCATGGTAAGGATGAGGTCCCGAGTTCAAGTCTCGGTCGGGGCTCCAATAAATAAAGAGGCGTACCCTATGACAGAACAGAAGAAGTTATACAAAGACGCAGATAACAAGATTTTTGCGGGCGTTGCAGCCGGTTTGGCAGACTATGCCGACATGGACGCGACGTTAATGCGACTTTTAGTCTTGGCTGCAATCATTTTCAGTGGTATAGTACCGGGGTTAATATTTTATATTGTGGCGGCACTAATAATGCCAGTGAAGGAAGAGAATGGCCAAAAAGACCAATAAGCGAAAGATAATAGGACTCGTCTGTGAAGAGACAGGTAGACGAGATTATTACACTACTAAAAATACCGTAAATTCACCGGACAAAATTCAGCTCAAGAAGTACAACCCTCTATTGAAGCGCAAAACACTCTACGTAGAGACAAAAAAGAATTTGGGAAGAAACGAAGTTTAATCAGCAGAGTTCGCTAACAATCGTCCAGCTTGAAACATTTGATTCAACTGGGCGATATTTGTTGCACCGCTAGGCAAATAAACGAATATATTGTTCTCAAATAGTTCATAATCCATAAAGTGTCCAAGAGTGGAAAGTTTTTCCGTAGTGGCGCTGCTTAGGTGTTGAGAGAGCAGTGGGATGGTTTCAGGATTTGTGAATATACGGTAGTTTGAGGTGAAATTGTTTTTAAAGGGGGCGGGGGCGAGAACTAATTTGTGGAATTTGGTAAAAATTGCGTCGTAT